>Ga0079305_1000550_pt1 | contig 76681 bp, 51 predicted proteins | sample LMS_cellobiose_e_FD_79183 | JGI IMG/M metagenome (GOLD analysis project Ga0079305, IMG submission 79183) | Rumen-fistulated moose microbial communities from Alaska, USA - LMS_cellobiose_enrichment | ecosystem: Host-associated > Mammals > Digestive system > Stomach > Rumen fluid ...
ACGACGCAGGACCCCTACGTCTTTACTTCCGCGACAGTCGTCAGGGTCATGGGAAAGGATTACACGATCACAGATCTCTCCGCCGATTCTCTTTCAGGCTCGGTCTTGACCGACGCGCAGTATCTGGGCTGCACGCACGCCGGCAACACTAACGGATATATCTGGGACGGGGAAAAACACCGCCGCGTCTGCTCCGTCTGCGGAGCCGAGCTGGAAAGCGGCTTCCATGATTTCGGGAACTGGGTCCATAACGGCGGCGAAGACGTCCGGACCTGCGGCGTCTGCGGCTATCGGGAAACGGTGAGTACCGGCAGGAGCCCCGTACCGTACGTACGCCTGACGGGAAGCGTTCCCAGAGTCGGCGACGTGCTTACGACAATTGCGATCTGCGAAGAAGACAGCAAGTACTGCACTTCGGAGAATGAAACGGAATGGTATATAGACGAGCTGAACTATAAGAATCACATCTCAGCCGACACGGTCATGGAAGCCGGTCACGTCTATTACGCTTTTCTCAAGTTCAACGTAAGCGACGGTTATTATTTCACCGATGATACCGAGGTCGCGACGCTCGATCTTCTGGCGTCGACGACGGAGCAGCGTTACGGATCATGGAACCATATCGAAGTCCTGCTGGCATTCACGCCGAGGTCGGACGGCTCCGGTCATTTCACGCTCGCCGACATGGAGCAGGGACAGACCTACGGCGAATTCCTCTCGGGCTTTGACGCGGATATCGACGGCGTTCACGACGCGCTGACGATTGCGGTATACCGGGACGGATCTTCGGAAGCCGCGCTTGTTTACGATTATGAGTCCGATTCATGGTGGATCGCTTCCGGCAGCGTCGACGAATTCATGGCGCGCCAGATGGAGCCGGACGCGGAATACAAGATAATCTTAACGCTCGCGGAAACTGGAAAACACTTCCGCGAAGAGGATATAACGGTGGATAATCCCGACGCCGCGGCGTCGTTTACCGTTGTCTGCGGCGATCTCGGCTGCACCGTAACGGCGTACTACCGCCTGTGTTCGATCGGATTCGACGCAGCTTCGGTCACTCTTCAAAATAATCTTAAAGAAAACTTTTTCGTAGAAAAAGAAGCCGTTACCGAAGGCGGATATACCGATCTGCATACGGATTTTGAAATAAACGGCAAAAAGGTGACGGTCAGCAAATACAGCGAGGTCACTTCCGAGGGAAAGACGTATCTGGTATTCAGCCTTCCCGACGTTGCGCCGAGCCAGATGAACGACACCGTCAAGGCGACGCTTCACGCGACGAAGGGCGGAAAGGAATACGTCAGCGCACCGAAGGAGTACAGCGTCGCGGATTACTGCTATTCAATGCTTGAAAAAACTGACAGCGCGAAGCTGCGGACTCTGCTTGTGGATCTGTTGGATTACGGAACGGCGGCGCAGAACTACGCCGGATATAAGACCGAAAAGCCCGCCAACGCAAAACTCACCGACGGGCAGCGCGAGTGGGGCACGGCAAAGGATCCTGATCTGACCTCCGTCAAGAATACCGCTTATCAGACGGTGGAATCTCCTTCCGTTGTCTGGAAAGGCGTATCGCTCGTGCTGGGCGATTCCGTTACCATGCAATTCCTTTTCACGGCGTCGGACACCGAGGGGATCACGGTCAGATTCAAAAACGAAGGCGGAGCTCTTCTCAAAGAGATCGCTGCGGATAAGCTTACCGTGTCCGGCGGATCTTATATTGCTTCATACAGCGGCATGACCGCCGAACAGATGAGCGATACGGTTTACGTCACGGCGTATAAAGGAGATACTGCCGTCAGCAACACGGTTTCTTACAGCGTCGAGTCCTACGCTTACGCCAAGCAGAACGATTCCGACGCGTCGCTGGCGGCTCTGGTCCGCGCCATGATGAAGTACGGGAACTCGGCGAAAGCGTACGGGGAATGACCGGATAACAGAAGCATATAAACTTGCACATAAAGGCTAAGATCATTCAATAAATCTGAAATTAACGATAATACGGGGTCAACATGATGAAAAAATTCAAGGAATACGGGCGTCGGCTGCTCAGTCTGCTTATGGCGGTCATGATGATAGTGCCGACTGTTTCCATGTCTGTTTTTGCTGATGACAACGGCAAACAAACAAATCCCGTCGGGATAAACTCCGGCGTGAAAGGATTGGGTTCGACAGCGTTCGTTGCGCCGGTTTCTTCGCTTACGGCGGGCGCCTATCAGATCAAAATAGGCGGCAACGGCTCCGTCAGCGCGGAAGCGGTGACAAGCGCGCAATGGGCGAGCACATCCGATTCCGGCGTGCGGTTCTTCTATTATCTGGCGGACGCCGGCGGAACGGTTTTCACCAACAACGCATATTCCGGCGGCACCGCGCTTCCGTCTGAGTTCGGCACGGTATCGTATTGCTTTGTTTATTACGACAAAAACCCGGCGACGGAAGGCAAATATCTTTCCAACGTCGTGCCGGTCGGCATGACGCAGTCCGCGTGGCTGACCGCTTTGTCGGATTATGAGAAGGATCCCTCTCATCTGAACAACGGATCGGTGGATTATACCGAACTGTTTCAGTCACAGCTGACCTGGGTCAGCGCGTCGAACAGCACGCTTCCGCTCGCATATTCGCTGGGCGGAGAGGGTTCGATCGTGTATGAACCGCACTACTATTCCGTATTCGTCAGGTTCGAGTCCGAAGGGATGACTCCCTTCATCAGCACCGATAACAGCGTCGTCTACGTTCATGACGGTTCGTCAGGCGGAACGGGAGAAGGCGGGACCGGTCCTTCCGCCGGTTTTGCCGCGCCCGCGTCGTCTGTACTTGCGACGCCCTACAGAACAGGCGACGGCTCCACCGTCGCTGTCAGCGACGCGGAGCTGACAAACCATGCCGATCCCGGCGTTTATTTCTACTATACCGCGGTCGACTCCCTCGGTTCCTCTTTCGGCGGAGCTCCGTGGAACACTCCTCTGGGCGAACAGGACGGCGAGATCCAGTATATTTTCGTTTACGCCGACTCGCTTCCTCAGAACAGAACGATCCGTTCCTTCACTCCGGTAGGCATGTCTCCCACCGCCTGGCAGACGGCGATCGCAAACTATGAAGAAGGGCTTATCGGCTCCGGCGGCGGAGTCGCCGGAAACGGAGGAGCCATAGCGTTTGACTATTCGGATCTGCTGGAGACGCTTGACTGGACTTCCTGCTCCTCTGCGGGAATGCACCTTGCCGTCTATTCCGACGAAGAGGTGTTCGGAACGTCATCCGGCGACGGAAGCCTGCACTATTCCGACCGTTATTACAGCGTGTTCGTACGCTGGGTCAAAAACGACGACGCCGTTTACGATACGACGGGCAGCGGTACGGTCTATTTCCACGAAAAGGCGCCGGACGTCATCACCGCTCCGGTCGTAAACGCTTCCGCAAATGCAAAACTTACCTCCTCGGGTCAGGCTCCGCAGGGCGGGACCGTCATACTGCCGAGGACCCCGTCCGAGACGGGAGTTGAATTCCGCTATTCCGTCACCGACGCCGGCAATATCGTCTGGTCCGACGTTCCCGGCGCAAACTATAATCCGCTCGACGGCTCCTCTGCCGTCGTTGAATATCTGTGGACGTATACCGACGGCAGCTACGGTCTGACGCCTATAGGCATGAACGCGTCTGTCTGGCAGACCACGGTCAACGATTACGAAAACAACTGGTATGAGCAGAATCCCAGAACGCCGGTCGATTATTCCGATCTCATTATCGATCTGCCCGGCTGGACGACGGATCCCGTTCTTCCGCTTTTCGACGATGAGGACGTCTACGGCGCCGGAAGCGGCACTCCGGGACAGTATACGCCGCGCTATTACGGCTGTATGGTCCGGGTACGTTTCACCGACGGCTCCGGTTACCGCAAGGCGTTCCATTACGCTTCCGGGACCGTGTATATCAAATACGGCAACCCCGGCGAGCTCAATCCTCCTCTTCATATCAATTCCATCGAACCCAAGGTGTACGACTCTTCAAACTATACCTGGTCTGTCCCCTCGTCAAAAACGGTGGCCACCATCGACGAGTATACGCCGGTATACTATGCGTACGATCTGACCGACGATCTCGGACAGCGTCACGCATACCCGTCCGGGTCCTATACAGCCGTCCCGTATCCCGCGACGGTCAGCTACCTGTGGACGTGGATCGACGAGACCCAGGTCACGTGGCCCCGCGCCGCCATGATCCCGGTCGGTATGACCGCCGAGGCGTGGAACGGCATGACGGCGGGCAAGAGCGAATTCGAGGTAAAGCAGATACTTGCGGCGCTTCCCGGCTGGACGACAGATCCGAGACTTCCGATCTTCTCCGACGGTGAGCGCGACGGCGCGTCTTCCGCCGACACCTACTCTCCGATGTATTACGGCTGCTACGTAAAGGTCTCCGTCCCGGGCTTTAACGACACGTATTTTCTTGACGCGCGCACGGTACGGATCGCTCCCTATACTCCTACTACCGTGGCGCCGACGGTCAGGGGAAGAGTCTACAACGTCAACGAAAGCCATCCCTCCTATACCGACGTGGTGCTCAGCTTCACCGTCGTCGCCGCGGGCGACGTGACGTACCAGTGGTACGAGTGCGAAAGTGAAAGCGACACCGTCGGTGTGCCGATCTCCGGCGCTGTGAATAACACCTACCGGGTAGATTTCGGCAGCGAGGTCTTCCACCGGTATATCTATATGAAGTGCTCCTATGTCACGCCGTCCGGCACTCCCGTCGTATGGCAGACAAATACCGCGCACTTCGGGCTGACAAACGCGCCTGTCGCTTCTGTCACAGCTTACGCCGGACAGAACTACTACGGCGGCGGAGGAAACGAGAATTATATAGGCGTCAACTACTTCGACGGCAATTACACCGGTCTGTGGCGTCCCGCCGCTTATCAGTCCGATCACAACAACTATCAGATCCTCGGCGCGTCGGGTATGCTTTCCGGTAAAGTGAGTATTTCCGGCGAGTGCAGTTATATGGAACTGCAATGGTACGCGGGCGACAGCGAGAACGATATCAGCGTTCCTCTCGGCACCCGGAAGACCGTAAACGACCCCTGCGAATATATGTACTGCGACAACGAGTATGGTGTAACATTCAGCTTCGGGCAGGGGTATATTCGTCAAGCATCAAAATGATAAAGACGCCCGCGCTCGAAGGAGATCTTTCGGAATGGAAAGTAGGCGATCTTCCTTCCACGGTCTCCGCCGGCGCCGACCGGATCGGTATCAATGTATATCACCCGAAAAACGTGAGCGACCACTATTTCCGCGCATACAAAAACGGACAGCTGATCGAAGAGTATCCCGGCTGCGGCTACACTGCGGTGATCCGGGGCGTTATTCCCGCCGGTACGGTCACTGTACCGCTCCCGACAGAGAATCCGGAAAACAAGCTTAGCGTGGTCAAATATGACTTTACGGTCAGCACGTGCTCCGACGATCCGGCGATCTTCATATTCGGCGCGATCACGTTTGACGAAGGCGCGGACGAAACGAATACGCGCGTCTTCAATACGCAGACGGTCACATATTTGCCTGAGGCCGTCCCGATGCCGAGCGCCGTAAAGCTGAAAATAAACTGCACCAACAACAACGCCGTAAACGGACATACCTATTCTTCAGGCACGGTATTCCTTGACTTCAGCGAAAAGGATATTCCGCTTAAGTACGTCTTCTATAACGAGCACTACTGGTCGATTTCCGAAAAAACAAGCGGCTATATAAACAACGACGGTATTCTGACGGAGGATATGATCTACGATTTTTCGCTTACCGTGCTCAATCCCGAAAAACTCGTCGACGATACCGCGCTGCTTACCGTGTTCTGCGGCGAGACGTCGGAGGATCCGTACTTTACCGTCACGCTGCATTATAACGAGATAACGGGTACGTTTGACGGTCAGCTCGTGCTGGAGGGCGGTCTGTACACGCTCGATCAGCTTCCCGCGTATTTCGATATAGATCTGATTTGCGACGCCGAGGATCTCGAAGGTATAACCGCGGATACCGACGGCGCGGCGTCGGGATCGATCGCGCAGGCGGAGGAATGGTTAAGCACCGTAAAAGAGCAGATGGAGCTTGACGCAAAGGCGTATGCTTCCGTCGATTCCGCCGAACTGATCGAAAAGCTGGACTCGGTGATGCCTTCCGGGGTAAACCGAGAGGAGATACTCGCCACCGCGCAGACCCTCTGCGATTATCAGAACGTCATGGCAAGTTATTACAACAGCATGATGGAGCAGCTGACGCAGACCGTTGAAAACGACAGTCTGTATCAGGCGGTCCAAAGCAGCGGATTCATCGATCCCGCCCTGTTCGGCGACGATCAGAGTCAGTTCGAACTCTATAAAGACGTTATCCTTGATCCCGATCAGCTGATCGCAAACGGTTTCAAGCTTTATTCCGGAAAGGAAAACGACTACTATATACTGCAGCATGAAAAGGGAGGCGCGTTCTACGATCCCGTTTCCATGCGGCTGCAGGTGAACTCGTACGACAAGAACGATCCCCTCGTGATCAACCTCAATTTCTCAAAGGGCAAATTCTCGAAGGGCAAGATCCCGGCGTTGAAGTCGCTGACAAAGGCGGGCCTCGGCTACCACAAATGGTACACCTTCAACGAAGAGATCATCGGCTGGGGAGACGCCGCCGGCTGGCTGCGCTGGGCGCTTGAAAACGAGAAAGCGTATTACGATCAGAAATTCGGCTCTTCCTGCATCACGCTGGACGGTTATATCAACAGGATCTATCAGCTGGCGGTTACGATCAAGATGTTTCTGGATCTGCAGACCGAAACGGTCAATGATTTTCAGGGCAGGCTTGACGACGCCAAGAAAAAGAATTTCAAGAACGTCTTCAACATTCTGCCCGAAGACTACAAAGAGTCTTCCGCTTTTGCGATGCAGGCGAAAAACGGATTTATGGGCGAAAGCGCGGAGAAGTACGCCGAGATGCTGAAAAAAGCGAGCGACAAGCTCGACAGTATCATGAAAAAGCTCTACGGGTTCCGCGAAAAGCTGAGCGGCTTCTTCGAAAATGCGGTAAGCCAGAAAAAGACGCTCGGAAAAGTGGCAGAACTCTGCTCGGATATCCGGAAATCCAAAGTCGCGGACTTCGCCAAAGGCGCCGCCTCCGGCTTCGGAGCGTTTATGGTCTTCCTGGACGTTGTAAGCGGCGTTACGACGATCGTCGACGCTTACGATACGTATCTGAGCAAGATCAACGGCAACCTGTACAATCAGTTCGAATGGGCTGTCAGAAGACTCGAGGCGACTCCGAAGGGACCCGCCCCGGGAGAATACTACGAACAGTATAAGACATGCGTGCGGGCTTGCTTCGACTACGCTTATACGCTCAACACTCTGCGCGGGTATTATACCGCCGCCTACTATAAAGAGGTCGTTTCCTTCGTCATCACTCTGGCGGCTGACTTTATCGGCGCCGTCAATCCGGAGTTCGGTCTCGCTACGGGAATCTGCAACTGGTCTCTCGGCAACGTCGCGGAGATCTTCACCAAGGGCGCCGCAGGGGCGTACGAGGTGACCGCCGACAGAATGGAAGCGAAAGTGGAGAAAACCTGTATCGGGGAAAAGGAACACGATGACGACAGCCACAGCGGAAGCAGCGGAAGCAGCGGCGGAAGCGGAAAAACCGGAGGCGGCGGGCGTCATCCCATCAGAAGCAATCCCCTCATCGACCCGGCAGGGTACGTGTACGAGGCGGTCGCCTCCAACCGTATCGAAGGCGCTGTCGTGACCTGCTACTATAAAGGCGCCGGCGGCGAGCTGCTGCTCTGGAACGCTTCTGAAGCGGAGCAGGAAAATCCGCTCTTCACCGATGAATACGGCGAATACCAGTGGTTCGTTCCCATCGGCGACTGGAAGATCGTCGCCGAGAAAGACGGATATATTACGGCGGACAGCGGAAACGATCCCGCTTCCGTGGACGGGTGGCTGCCCGTTCCTCCTCCGCAGATGGAAGTCTATATTCCCATGATCTCCACCGCGCTTCCCGCCGTGGAGAGCGTTCAGGCGGGCGCGGACCTTATCCGCATCGAATTCAGCCAGTACATGGATATCGATCAACTGACCTCCGGAAGCGGACTTGTGACCGTGACCGACAACGGCGTTCCGGTCGAACTTGACTATACGTTTACAGACCGCGAGGTTTCCCCGACGGACAGCCTTAAATACTACGGCAGGGTCCTGACCGTATCGAGGCACGACGGAAAGAAATTCAGCGGAGACAAATTGAAGGTCTTCGTCAGCAAAGACTTCAGCAACTACGCCGGAAACAAAATGGCTGAAAGCTTTGAGAGCGGAACGCTTACGGCCGGACAGATCGCCGGAACGCTCAGCCATTCGTATCCGAACCGCTTCGCAGGCAGCGTCGGCGAGGAAGCGGACATCGTACTTCAGCTTCGTGACACCGAGGGCAACCCGATGGCGGACGCCGCCGTATACGTGCAGAAGTACACGGATACCCTGACTCTTCCGATGTCGGTTATCACCGACAAGGACGGCAGAGCCGTGTTCCACACCACCGTGACGAGCTCCGGTTACGATACGCTCACCTTTACCAGCGGCGACGCGGCCGTCGAACTTGATACCTACGTTAACCCCATCGGTACCGTGAAGCCTGCAAAGCCCTCCGCCAACATTTCTGATTTTGAATCGGTGGAAAGCGGCGCAAAGCTGATCATCTCCTGCGCGACGGACGGCGCGGTCATCCGCTACACGGTAAACGGCGCCTGCCCCTGCGATGAAGACGCGCTCGTGTACGACGGACCGATTACGATCACGGAGGATACCTTCGTGCGCATCGCCGCGTGGAGCGAGACCGGAGGATACAGTGAGAGGCTGAATCTGCACATTCTTTGCGAAAAAGCGCCGGAACTTTCGTTCCACGGCGCGTCGCTGACGCTGCAGAACAACCTGAAGGTAAATTTCTACGCGGAAAAAGATCCGATCGCCGCCGCCGGCTTCACCGGTCTTTACGCGGTGTTCGAAATGAACGGCAAAGAGATCACGGTAAACGAGTACGCCGAGGTCACGTCCGACGACGTCGATTACTACGTATTCAGCTTCAGCAATATCGCGCCGGATCTTATGAACGATACCATCCGTGCGTCGCTTCACGGCACAAAGGGCGGAAAGGCATGTTCCGGCGAGAAGCTGACGTACAGCGCGGCGACGTACTGCTATTCCAAGCTCGGCAAAACGGACGACGCAAAGCTCCGCACCCTGCTTGTGGACCTTCTGAATTACGGCGCGGCGTCGCAGATCTACACCGGTCATAACACCGACGCGCTCGTGAACGCCGACCTTACCGCCGAACAGCTCGGCTGGGGCACGAACTCCGATCCTGTATTGACATCCGTCACCAACACAAAGTACGGCACGGTGGAGGATCCATCGGTCAACTGGGCGGGAGTTTCTCTCAGACTGAACGACGCCGTCACGATGCAGTTCGTGTTCAGGACGGATAATACCGAGGGCGTTACCGTAAGGATCGAAAGCGGAAGCGGCACGCTCCTCCGGGAGATCGACGAAGGGGAGCTGGGCGCCTCCGGTGAGTATTACGTCGCGGCGTTCAGCGGGCTCACAGCCGCTCAGATGAGCGAGACCGTTTACGTTACGGCTTATCGCCAGGATACGGCGATCAGCAACACGGTTTCTTACAGCGTCGAATCTTATGCGTGCGCAAAGCAGGACGACGCGGATGAGTCTCTCGCGGCGCTGGTGCGCGCTATGATGAAATACGGAAATTCGGCTTACGCCTATGTGCATTGAGGGGGATCGGAAAATTGAAACCTGAAAACGTAAAGCGAAAGAAGAAATATGAGCCGGCGTCGGGCGGGACAGTCCGGCTCTCAGCCGAATACGTTCCGGCCGCAAGCGGAACGGGCGATCCGGTTCACTGCCGCGGGATCGGTCTGCACGCCGACCCGTCTGACACGACGGCGCTATGAAAAGGATAATGATATTTGTTCTTGTCCCTGCTTTGATCCTGCTGCTTGCCGGATGTCCGCATCACGGCGGGGACAAGACCGCGGGCACGGAGGAAACGTCGGCTTCGGTTGTCGACAGAACGGGATCCGTTACGGATGCGCCCGGGGAAACGGATCACGACGTTCCGCCGGAAACGGACGCCCCGGGGCCGGAGACCACAGACGGTGACGGCGGAATTTCCGGCGGCGTGGAACTGCCGATCGATCATTTTGACTGATCATTATAATCATAAGAGGAACAAAGAAAATGAAATCGATAAAAAACAGCGTATTCAGTTTTATTATTTGTTTGCTTATCCTTGCGGAAGCCTTTTCGTCAGGTCTGTTTGCCGTCCCGGCTTTTGCAAGCTCGACCGGACCGGATGAATCGACCGACAACAGCAGCGACATCGTTTTGCCCGTCGACCCGTTCCACTCGTTATCCTGCGTTCCCGCAAAGGGCGCGACCTGCACCGAGGAAGGGAATACAGTGTATTATTCCTGCTCCGAGTGCGGCAAATGGTTCGAAGACTCGCTCGGAACGGTCGAGATAACGGACAAAACAAGCGTTGTGATCCCCGCAAACGGACATACACCGGGGAACGCGGTAACGGAAAACGAGACGCCGGCGACCTGTTCCGCCGTCGGAAGCTGCGACGAGGTCGTGTACTGTACCGTTTGCCATGCGGAAATCAGCAGGACTCAAAAGACGATCCAGATCGACGGAGACGCGCACGACTGGAACGAATGGACGCAGACCAAAGCGCCTACCGAGACGGAGAAGGGTGAGGAGAAGCGCACCTGCAAGAGAGACCCGAGCCATTTCGAAACGCGCGATATCCCCGTGCTCGTTCACACGCACGATCTGTCGCTTGTTCCGGCAAAGGACGCGACCTGCACGGAAGCGGGAAATATCGTGTACTACGCCTGCTCGGGATGCAATAAAATATTTATGGATCCAGCCGGCACACTCGGGACCGATCTTGAAAACGTGACCGTCGCCGCTCCCGGACACGACTGGGGCGAATGGACGCAGACCAAGGCTCCCACCGAGACGGAGAAGGGCGAGGAGAAGCGCACCTGCAAGAGAGATCCGGACCATTTTGAAACGAGGGAGATCCCCGTGCTCGGTCATACGCATAGTCTTTCGCTTGTTCCGGGAAAAGACGCGGCCTGCACTGAAGCGGGCAATAAACCGTACTACGTCTGTTCGGGCTGCAGCAAGATCTTTACGGATCCCGCCGGAACAGTCGAGACTGATATCGATGACGTGACCGTCGCCGCTCCCGGACACGACTGGGGCGAATGGACGCAGACCAAGGCTCCCACCGAGGCCGAGAAGGGCGAGGAAAAGCGCACCTGCAAGAGAGACCCGAGTCATTTCGAGACGCGTGAGATCCCCGTGCTCGTTCATACTCACGTCCTGACGCTTGTTCCCGGAAAGGACGCGACCTGCAATGAAGCGGGCTGCAAGCCCTACTACGTTTGCTCAGGCTGCAAAAAGATCTTCAAGGATCCCGACGGAACGGTCGGAACTTCGCTCGAAAGCCTGACCGTCGCCGCTCCCGGACACGACTGGGGCGAATGGACGCAGACCAAGGCTCCCACTGAGACCGAGAAGGGCGAGGAAAAGCGCACCTGCAGGCGCGATCCGAGCCATTTCGAAACGCGTGAGGTCCCCGTGCTCGGCCATACGCACCGTCTGACGTTCGTTCCGGCGAAGGAAGCGACGGAAACCGAGTCCGGTAATAAAGCATATTATATCTGTTCGGATTGTAAAAAATGCTTTGGAGACGCATCGGGTACAACAGAGATAGATACCGACGACCTTTCCACGGCTCCTCTCGGGCACGACTGGGGCGAATGGGTGCAGACCAAAGCGCCTACCGAGACGGAGAAAGGCGAGGAAAAGCGCACATGCAGGCGTGATCCGAGCCATTTCGAGACGCGTGAGATCCCCCCGCTCCACGACAGTACCTCGCCTAAAACCGGCGGCGTTATTCATCCCGTATTATGGGTCATGCTGGCGGTCCTGTCACTTGCCGGGCTTGTCGTCACGGCGATTGTAAGCAGAAAAAAGCGCGCGGATTAAGATAACGGCTTACGGCGGCTGCGGTGAAAGAACCGCAGCCGCCTTTTTGTAAAAGTTCAGAGAACGCGCGGCGCGCCGACCGTCGATCCCGAAAACGGCGCCGCGGTTTTTTTACTGCATCGCGGTACGGAGCGGCGGAAAAAGCGCGCTTCCCGAACGAAAAAACTCTTGACAAGAAAACCGGTTTGTAATATAATTTCCGGGCGCGTCATAAAATGCGCATGGAAAAAGGGGGGGAACGGATGACTGTCAGGACAAAATTTGCGTCAGGCGCGGCGGCGATGATCGCGGCGGCGTTGGTGCTGTGTTTTGCCGCCGGCGTACAGACCGCGTCGCGTCTTGCGGTATCATTGATGACGCAATCTGTGACGGCTCCCTTTCTTGCCGAAGCCTTTGACGCGCCTGAAACGAGCGCCGTCTCGGTTTTGAGAGCGAAAACGGCAGAGAAGACGGCGGAGGGCAAAAAGGACGCCTCGGACGAGATCCCCGCTTTCTTTGCGGCGGATTACGGCGCGCCGGCGATAGGAGTCCTTCCGGAATTTGAAGAACCGGAGGGCGTTATCGATAAAAGGATCTCATATTCGAAAAAAATGAACGTGACCGCCGACGAGTTCAATATGCTTTGCTGCGTAGTACAAAGGGAAGTCGCCGATCTCGGACTATTGCACAAGCAGATGATAGTGAACGTGATAATGAACAGAGTGCGCTCGAAAAAGTTCCCGGATACGGTATACGAGGTGCTTCATCAGAAGAATCAGTTCCCGACGATAAAGAACTATTACAACACGACCTTCGTTCCGGACGAGGTGACCGTGCGCGCGGTGAGCGAGGTCATAAACGGCGAATGCCCCGATCTTTCCGAGGGCGCCGTATACTTTTACGATCCGCGATACTGCTCGCAAAAGTCCATCGAGTGGTTCGAGGAAACGCTCGAATTCCTCTTTGAGCTTGACTGCCATAGGTTTTTCAAATAAAAAATCCCCGCGGGGAACGGAAAACGGCATTTGCCGCCGTCCGTTTTTTCGCGGGGTGTTTTTTTGACTTTTTTCAGTCGAGGATCGTGATGCGTCCGTCCACGCGGGCGTCGAGCCCGGAGTGGGTGGAGAAGTATTCTTCTATGATGTTATTGACCGACGTTGCGACAACGCGAGGCTTCATGTTCTTTTTGACTTCTTTTATCGGAACGCCGAAGAACTCGTCGAAGTTGTTGAAATGATAGCTTTGAAGTCCGATCTTTATAAGCATATCGTCCGTGACGTCCTCACCCTTGAAGGTGACTGATTCGAGCGTGTGGGTTGACTTGCGCCACACGGCTCTCAAAGCGCTCGAGAACTGGTAAAATTCGGTGTGTCCCGTCCACGCTTCGTCGCGGAAAACGTGCGCGAGCATCTTTTTGAGCTGAGCGCCCGTGACCTCGAGCATCCAGAGCGGATCGTCGAACGGCGTGTTTTCGAGCATATCCTGATATTCTATGACCGGTCCGAGCGCCGTTTTTCTGATCGAGCCCGATCCGAACAGCATCACGTCGAAGCTTGCATCGTCAGCCATGATATCGGCGTACAGATTGCCCATTTCCGTTTCCTGCTCGCGGAGCGGATGGGTGAGCTTTCTCGCCCAGCGGGTGACGACGCGCTTGTATTTGCTGTCTGTCACGGTACGGTAGCTGTCGAGAAGATCTTCCATCGTTTCGTCCTTCGGTGCCGTATCCTCGTTTATCGGGACGAGTTTCCAGTTGAACGACGTTATCCTTCCGGCCTTTTCGCTGTATCTGAGATCTATCTGTCCTATCGCGCCCGTTCCGGTGCCCGCCTGAACTATCGGTATATCGTTTATCACCTCGGGCTCGCTCATGAACGTGTGAGAGTGACCGCCTATAATGAGATCCACTCCCCAATCGGGATCAAGCATCTGAGCGAGCTTTCTGTCGCTTTCAATGCCTATGTGTGTGAGAAGAACGGTAAGATCGGTCTTAACGGTGCGGTAGTTGTCGCAGATTATACCGACTTCCTTGGCGGCTGTTTCAAGGTCGATAAAGGAGCCTATGACCTTTTCATTTTTTGTTGACGCGAGGACCTCGTCGGTAAGAAGCCCGATGACGAGTATCCGCATACCGCCGACGTCGAGATTTATATACGGCGTGAACACGCGCGAGTTGTTCATCGTTATAAAAAGGTTTGCGTTTACTATCGGGAACTTGGCGCATTTTTCGAGAAAGAGCAGGTGGGCAAAACCGTAATCGACCTCGTGGTTTCCGACCGTCGTCACGTCGGGACTGAGATGGTTCATAAGGTCGATGGTGGACAGCCCCTGATATTCCGAGTCGATTATCGAGCCGCGGAACATATCTCCCGCTATGGCGTATATAACGTTTTCTTTTTCGGCGCGTACCTTTTGTACGTACCCGGAGAGGCGGCAGAGTCCGCCGACCTCTTTGCCGTCGACGGTTTTGGGGAGAAAGTCTCCGTGCATGTCGTTTGAATGCAGGATCGTGAGCGAACGTACGGTGGAATTCATGATCGTTTCCTTTCATTTTGCATAGAAGAGTGAAAGCCCGGCGACAAACGCCTTTTGCTCCCTATCAGTATATCATAGTTTTATACCGCGCGCAAGAAAAATCGCCGTTTTTCAATAAAAAACGGCGCGCTTTTTCCCGGGGACTCCGTCCCCGCGCGGGTTTTTCGTGGGCTCCGCCCCCGCGCCCCTGCGCGGGTTTTTCCGGGGACTCTGTCCCCGTACCCCTGCGCGGCTTTTCCCGGGGACTCCGTCCCCGCACCCCTGCACGGCTTTTCCCGGGGACTCCGTCCCCGCGCCCCCGCGCGGCTTTTCCCGGGGACTCCGTCCCCGTACCCCTGCACGGAAACTTTTTGTAAAAAGTTTCCGCGGCCTTCAAAAACTTCAGACCATATTTTCTATACAGTTTAACACAAGTCGAGGCTTCCTCTTGAGTGAAAGCTTTCACCGACAGGTGCCTGATGAAGCGGTGCGCCGTTTCGCATCGTAACGCTTTTTGTACCTGAGAAAAAAACATCCGCGCGGCGCGCGGATGTTTTTTACTTATTCAGACTTTCAGTGAAAGCGTTTCAGATCGGATACGTCCACGAGAGGCAAGTATATGAACGTTTCCGTACTGACGTTCGGGTCCGGGATAAGCAGATACGGTATTACGTAATCCGGCTGCCGCCAGTAGGATTCGTATGCGATCCGTGCGGTACTGATCGCTCCGTTAAGATCGAATTTCTTATATCCGTTACCGTACTCTCGATCAAAGTATTCTTTTACTTCTTCAAGAGAAAGCGTATCGCGCGTGGAATGGACTTCCGGAGACTGCGGTTTAACAATCCTGACGATCACAGTATCATCGGATCCCGAGGAGATACGGATGCCGAGGAACGTTTCGTTCAGCAGATCCTTTGCGGGATCATCGGCTTTTCCCCGGATCACGAATTCATCGGGGTAACCGTGACCGATCTGAACGTATGAAAACGTGACGTCGTCTGAACTGATACCGGCAAATTCGATAGCTTTTTTCAGCAGCGGATCCGAAAATGCCGCACTTTTGATCTTTTCGCGGCCGGCGTCCGTATCGATCGAATGACCGCTGAGCGCAAATGACAGATTCCTTGAATGATTTCGGAAACTGATACCGTTCACGACCGCGCCGACGGAGTCGATTTCCTTATCGGAAATGGTTTTGATATCGGCGTCCTTTACCGCGTCCTCACCGTAAACAGATATCAGAAAGCTCCTGAGCTCCGATTTCAGACCGTTTATGGTTTCGGACGTGATCTCATATACGGCGCCGCCCTGCGATACGGGATATTTGTTCACGTAAACGGGCAGCTCGTCTGGAAGGGAAGCTAAACGGGCGGCGGCTTCTTCCGGACTGACGGCAGCGATCTTCGACGATCTTACGTCGGTATAGAATTCATCCCCTGTATCTTTCAGGACCCTGAAAAGCCTGCCGGAAAACGTACCGTCGCTTTCAAGATTCAGATCGAACACGCCGGTGTATCTCGGCCCGGTAAGGTATTCCGAGGAGTAATAGCCGGAAAGATCGAATTCAGCGACTGCGTTTCCGTCAGAGTCCAGAACTTTGCTTTCCGTGGATTCGATGAAATATACTTCGCCGTTTACAACGCGAGTATATGATGTAATGGCGTAATAACCGAGCAGCTTTGATGTATTTATGTCGAATACCGCCAGCCTCTCCTTCACTGATCCCATTACAAAAATAACGAAGATTATCTTGTTATCATGAACATAAAGATCGGTGAACGATCCCGGCGATTCGATACCCGCGTACGCCGTTTTTACGCCCGTAGTAAGGTTTTCCGCATATATTGTATAATCACCGTAAACGCTCGTCTGTTTCAGGCTGAGTCTGTAATTGCCAAGCTCTTTCGTAAACCTTTCGAGCGATTTGTTTACAAATTCAAGATACGGCGTCGAGTTTTCCTTTTTTCCGTCTGCGGTCTTTCCGGAAAAACTCGATCCGCCCGTCCTTTCAAGAGTCGATACGACGGATCGGTTTTCGAACACCGCGATCGGGATCCTTCCGGAATCATTGACGATGCCGTCGGATAAGTAATAGAATTCGCCGTTTTTTTCGTCGTAAAGAAAGTCGGTCGCCTTTGAAGAGCCTAAGGTACCGCAGATCTTTTCCTGTTCGTTATCGAAGAAGTAAAGATCGTACGTCGTAACGCTGCCGCTCTCGTCCTTGCCTGCGACGATGACCGTCGTTTTGTCAAGGACAAATATATCGCATATATCAGGCATCGGATTTTTGTACGCTTCGAAAGCCTTCATCGTACCGGAGGAAAGATCCTTGACATAAAGAACGTAATTTCCGTCGCTTGCGCGCATGACGCTCGCCGCGGCGTATCCGTCCGCTTCCGTTACCGATGCGCCTTCGGGGAACCCGTTATCACCCAAAGAGGCAGGACCCGACCCCGCGGGAACGGATCGGAACGTAAGCGTTTCCGTTCCCTCTGAGGAGGTGTAAACGTTGGTAAGGACGAAGCCGCTTTTATCTCCGGATAGCACTGAGGAGATCGGTCTGCGACCGGCTGCGGCGGTGAGATCGAATCTCGCCAGAACGTTTCCGGCAAGATCGTATACCGCGCCGTCGGCGACTGTATACAGCTCGCCGTTATTGCCTGTCATATACGTCTCGGAAAGCAGATAGACTGTATCGTACAAAAGCTTGCCTTTCGCCGTATCGTACGATTCGAACACGAGAGCGCCGCCGGAGATGTTTGTAAATACGACGACGATCCCGGAGCCGTTTTTGATCAGATCCCTGAACTGACCGTACGCCGTGATGCTGTCGTTCACGCGGTAGGTCTTGCCCGTATTAAGATCTTTTGCAGTAAGGACAGTGTATATCTCGCCGCCGCGGACCTCCGCCGTAAAGCCGAGGAGATAACCGTTTATTTCGGCGGTGTATTTTTCGTACATCTTGTTCCGATTGATGCACGTGTAGTCTTTTGCCGAAAGCGCGCTTCCGTCTTTCTTTCCGGGAACGTCCTTTACAACGACGTTGTACCTGTTCCCGAGCATTTCCGCGATCTTTTTCGCGTATTCCCCGTCTACTGTGTAAGTGTATCCGGACGTGGTCACGATCGAGATCGGAACGACCGTTATTTTATCGTTCGGAAGACCGTAAGTCTCAAGGATATCCGTCAGCGTCGACGAGGATATGAGGTTCTGCGACATGATCTCGTATTTTGTCAGCGATCCTATCGCTTTATCCGAGATCGTGAATCGAAAATCGATGTCGGAAAACTGACACTGATAGACGACGAGCCCGTTTGAAGCGTCGAGACCGAAATATTCGGGGAAAGAGGCTTTCAGTTTCGCCTGAATAACGGAGGGATCGTCGCTCCGCCACGGGACGTCGAAGTAAATTGCATCGTACCTGTTTTCAAATATCAGCTCGATCTGCTCGAGATATTCTTCGTCGATCGTGATACGGTAACTTGAAACAGGATTGTGATACGGTACGATCACGACGTTTCCGTCGGGAATGCCGTATGATCTCAGCAAAGCTTTGACCGATTCAACGGTCAGGATCGGAACGTTTGCGAGATCTGATATGGTAACGGTCTCTTTAGGACCTTCGCACAGACGGCAGCTTACGTCACCGTACGCCATTTGGAAAGTATAAATGACGAGTCCTTTTGAAGTATCAAGTCTGAAGAGCTCGGGTCTGTTTGCTTTCAGATTTTCTGCGATCACGTCCAAAGCTTCTTCATCATATCCGTACTGTTTTGAATAACGCACGGTTTCGTATCTGTTGTCAAACATAGCGGAAAGGGAAGAGATATATTCGTCGTCGATCTCGTAATCGTAGACTGAATACGGATCTTTGAAAGCGTAAATCTTGACTTTATCATCTGTGCAGTTGCGGTGCGTATGGAATTCGGAAAGTATTTTCTTCATTTCCGGTATGGATACGCGCGGCAGTGACCGGATATTTGTTTCGGTTTTCGGGTATGCCGTGGCGCGGACCATTCCGCAGAAATACGAACCGTCCGCAGCATGGGATACGTACACTTCGACCGGGTCATATATAGTGAAGTATTCGGGTATCTGACGGCGAAGTTCGGAAGCGGATCTGTCCGTAACGACCGAAGCCTGATCGATCGCCCGAAGGGTTGTCTTTAATTTTGACACGTCGTAGTCATATGCCGAGCGAGGCGTGAGGATCTTGTACAGCACTTTTTCAACGTTATTATCGAAGACGGAGAGATAACCGTCTGCATCGTAAACGCCAAGAGTAGTCTCGCTTCCGTCTTCGTAACGGAAAGTGAAAAAGCGGTTGAATCCTCCGATCACCGGGTTTTTGATATCCTCGTGCGTTTCTCCCTCCGCGACGAGCTTCAATTTGCCGAAATAATCAAGAACGGCTGAAATCGTTTCGGGGGACGTAAAATCTTCATGTTCAGGAAGCGACCATATCTTGACGCCGGTCACGCCGCTTTTTATAAGATCGGAAGCTGTGACGGCGTCTTCGTCGGGTAAAAACTCATAATCGGTCACGACTTCATACTTGCCGTCGAAAAGACGCGAGATCTCTGCGGCGTAATCGTCGTTGACGTCGTACTTATAGCTTGATGCGGGGTGAACGAACGGGATGATCTTTACTTTGCCGCTCGGAAGAGTGTAGTCCGAACTGTTGTATGAGCCGAGTACTTTTTTCATTTCAGAAACAGAAATGCTCCTCAGCGCCGTGACCTCGGAAAGCAGCTTGTGCCTTTTGGCGATTTCGGTCGTAATTACGCACGAATATGAGCCTTTTGCGAATTGACAGACGTATATTTCAAAAGGCTTTTGCAGCCCGAAGTATTCAGGTACGGCTTTCCTCAGCACATTAACGTCTCTGTCGCCGGGGACGTACTCCGCATTATTATTCAATTCCATAAGAAATGTTGAGAGGTCGGCGTCAATCCTCGGAACGATCAGGTACCATTTTCCGTCCCATTTTATAAAAATATCGGAATAGTCGGAACGGTAGAGAACAGTGCGGCTTGTGCCGTCGCCGTAAATGAATGATGTACGGTATAAAAGACCGGCTTCAAGTACCGCGGAATTGGCGTCAACATCCGGTGAAAGCGTAAACCGCGTGAAATAATCAGCGAGCTTTTTTGCTTTTTCCGGATAATCGAAATCGTATTCACGGTGCTGATCCGGATACGTTTCGTTGACAGTAGTCACGCTTGCGGAAACAGCGCCGTCCGGAATTTCGATCGATACGGTATCAGGATATTTATCGGATTTTGCCAACGGATCCGTCATCATACATCCCGCAAGTATCATGCATGCAGTGATCGCGACGGCGACGATCCATACGGCGGGTTTCTTGTAATTCAGCATTCTTCTTACTCTTTCTTTTACGCTGACCTCGCCGAAGGCGAGAGGGCACGCGGATATGAGTCTTCTCGGCGAGGACAGGTCGAGAAGAGTCTGGGAATAGGATGCGATATCGTCTCTGCCGAGCTTGCGGATGACCTTTTCATCGCAAGCAAGCTCGACGTCCTTGCAGAAGAGAACGTACGCGAGCCAGGTAAGAGGATTGAACCAGTATACGGCGAGGATCAGAAAGCCGAGAGGCTTCCAGAGATGGTCCTTTCTTTTTATATGCGCCGTTTCGTGAGCGAGCACGTGCTTTTTCGCGTCGCCGCTTATATTCGACGGAACGTATATGCGCGGAGAAAATATCCCGAGGATGAACGGAGTTGAAACGGCGCCGCATACGTAAGCGCCGCTTTCGTCGCGCACGGAGCCTCTCACCCTGTATCTCAGCCGCAGATAGCTTGCGGCGGCGTAAAGAGCGAGAAGGACGGCTCCGGAAAGCCAGACGATCCCGGACACGTCGAGGAAGATCTCGACGGGACTTTTCGCGTACAGCGCTTCGGGTGACGGCTTTGAAGAGTCATCGTTTTTTTCCGGATCGACGGGTTTTGTGCCGTCCGGAACGTTCGTGCCGGGTTTTCCGGTGACCGGAGGATCCGTTTCAAACGTAACGGCAGGGACGGTCTTGTCCGGAACGGTCACTTGCGGACGTTCGGAAAACCTTGAAACGACGGGATTCACCGCGTCGTCGATATTCTGTATGCCGCTGTGGATAACGACGCGGCTGCCGGTGTCTTCGGACAGGTTTTCGTCGGTCACGGTGGTGATCGTGTTCGCGCTCGGTATGACGCTGACGGCGCTTTCAAGCGTGAACGGGCATATAAGACGGAAGGCGACCATAGCCCAAAGCACGAGCCGTATCCATTTCGGCGGCTTTTTCATAAAGAGCCGGAGCAGTACCACGGCGAGAACGAGCCAGCTCGCGGTTATGCTCATATTTACGACTGCGAGAAAAATATCCTTCAAGACTTGTCCCCCTTCCTGAACGCGTCGATCATCTTTTGTATCTCATCGACGTCTTTTTCGGACAGAGAACGGCTCGAGGTGAAAGCGGCTATGAAAGCCGGGAGCGAGCCGTGAAAAGAGTCTCTGACGAACTCGGCGCTCTTTTCGGAATAGAACGCCTTTTTCGAAATAAGGGAAGTGACCGTGCCGCCGTTGTTTATGAAAAGTCCTTTTTCACAGAGCTTTCTCAGCACAGTATACGTGGTGGGCTTTTTCCAGTTGAGCTCCTTTTCACATATTTTTACGAGCTCACCGGACGAGACCGGCTCGTTTTCCCAAATTATATCTGCAAAACGGGACTGTACGTCCCCGAGTTCAATTGTATTCATTTTTTTCTCCTGACGGGTTTACCCCTGATAAACTTCGCTTTCAGTTTATCACGGATAAACCACGTTGTCAATAGGCTTTTTGAAATTTTTTCCGGATTTTTCGAAAAAAGTGAGAAATATTTGCGTTTTGCGGCTTTTTCAGCGCCCGAATCTTGTTTCGGACGAAAAAACGCCGGATGCGAAAACGGTCTTTCGCATCCGGCGGCGCTTTTCGTTCAAAGCGGAAAAGTCAAACAAGATCGGAAACTTCGATCAGTCGGCGAGAGAGCCCATGGGATCCCAGGGGAGAAGGATGACGGGCTTTTGATCGAGGAGGGAGGCTTTTTCGCCGAGATATTTTTTATGAACGACAGCCTGATAGACGAAGAGGTCGAACCAGGAGTCCGTCGCCATGTGATATCCGCCGTTCACTCCCTCGGAACCCCAGGAGTTTTCTATTTTCCATCTGTTGGGCGTTTCGCCGTCGAGGTTGACTCCGGTGAGTACCATGGCGTGATTCATCTGAGAAACGTGATAATCGAGCATTTGCTCCTTTGTCATGGCGGTGTCGAGTCCGGTGAGCAGGTCGTAATCATACTGGGTATCGTCCCATGCGCGGCGGGAAGAGTCGCTGAACTTTCCACAGTCGGAGCCGAACCATACGATCCCTCCGTCTTTGAGCTGTGAAACGACGATGCGCTTGAAATCTTCCATTTTCAGGTTGAGGTAAACGATATCCTTCGCGCCGACGATGTTTCCGAGGTATGCCACGCCGTAGGTCCTGTCGAAGGGCTTGTCCTTCGTGGGAGCGTTTATGATGCTGACGTAATCGTCCAGATATGATCCTATCATCTCTTCCTTGAAGGAAGCGGGCGTGTAGCCCTTTTCGATATGGTGCTTTCCGTCCTTGTCCACGTATTCGAAATCGAAGCTTTCCGGCGGGAGAGTGAAGCATTCGCAGAGGAAGGAGAAGCATTTGTCGAGAACGCTCTTTTGAAGAGCGCGCACTTCGGAGATATCGGCGCCGGAGCGGATCATGGCGCGGATATCGCAGGCCGTCTTTTTAAGGTATTTGTTGATGAACCCGTTCATCTGGCTCGTGGAGGAGGTCTGGAACGTCTCCGGCATGGCGTCCTTGGGGACTATGCCGTACTTGTTTACGACGTTCACGAACATATCCCACTGACCGCCGTCGTGAACGCCCGTCTGAAGGATAAAGTCCACGGTCCTGTCGCCGTCGGGAAGCGACGCCGTGTCGATGATGCTCTCGATAAAATAGTTGATCCTCTCGAACTTGTCCCAGAATGCGAGATATGACTGGGAGAGCTCGAAGTTTTCCATATTCTTTTTTTCTGCGACGATCTCGCGGAGAATGTTCGTGGCGGCAAACAGCCAGCAGCGTCCGCTCGACTTCTGATTCGTCGCCGCCATCGTCTTGTTGTCGACGGAAAATTTGAAGGTGGTCTTCTTTGCCGCCATGGGGTCGAAAGCAAGATCGTTCAGCGCCGTCTTTGAAAAAACGTGCGTCATCGCCCTTTTTGCGGGATCGCTCAGGTATTCTTTTGAAAAATCGTTTATCATCACGCGGCTTATCGCTTTTGCGTCTTTCATATAACCTCCGTACCGCCTCGCGGCGGCAAATAAGTATTCTTTTCGCCGTATTCCCGGCGCCTTTTTCATTATACGACGCAAAAACGCGAAAGTCAACAAAAAGCTCCCGCAGCGCCGAGACCTATGCCGGTCAAAAATCAAAAATTCTTTTTTGACAAAGCCGCATCATTGAGCCGGGACCTTGAAAAAGACGGCGGCGTATGGTATACTTACGCCGTGAAAAACGAAAAAGATACAAACGGAAAATGAAAGGAGAGGGCATGAAAACGGCGGTAAAAAAGAATGCTTTGGCGTCATTGTATTTTGCTTCCTTTATGTTTTTGCAGTTTGTTATCCTGAGGATGGGCAATCAGGCGGGGCGCGGATTTTTGCCCGACGAACGGCAGGAAAAAGTATATATTTTCCTGCAGGTCTTTGTGATATGCGGTATCGCGCTTCACGCCGTACTGAATTCGGCTTTGAAAAAAGAAAGCGCCTTGAAGACCGTGTCCGCGGCTGCGCTCGCCTTTTGCGGCGTTTGCTTTGCGATCATGCTTTTTGCGCCGGTCAATACCGCGTTTTATCTTACGGTGACTTTTGCGGGCGTTTTTTGCCTCGGCTATACCGCGGGAAGAGTTTATCTTTTGATGTCGGGATTTTACGCGGCGGGGCTGAAGGTCGGCGCTTGCATGGGGATAGGCTATTCGGCGGCGCTTCTGCTTCAGTTTTTCCTGCAGCTTCAATGGTTCATAAAGCCCGCCGTCGCCGTGCTCGCTCTCTGCGCTTTCGCGGCGCTGGGCTTGATTTTTCCGGACGGAAAGCCGGACGGAGAAGCGCAGGAGGAACGGGCGGAACGCGTTTCTGCGGGAAAGATGATATCGGCTTGTGTGATCGCCGCGGGCTTTTTGTCGTTCACGGCGTTTTACAGCGGATATATCCACCGTCTGCAGATCGCGTCCGGGTATACGGAATTCAACGTGTATACGTGGCCGAGACTTCTGATGATACCCGGGATGCTTGCGTTCGGCTTGATCGGCGACCATAAAAAAGGCAGGCTCCTGCCGCTTGTCACGCTGTGCTTCTCGGTGGTCGCGCTCCTCAACGCGGTGCTCGCCGGGAAAACAGAAGCGTACCGGTTGAATATGTGTCTGTATTATATCGCTTTGTCCGCCGCTGTCGCATATTACGATCTCACCTTCTGGAAGCTCGCGCCGGAGACGAAAAATCCCGCCGTGTGGTCCGTCGCGGGACGCGTTATCGACAGTATCACGGTCATACCGTTTTGCCTCGTTTCGCTGACTGACGCGGCGCCGGGCGTCGTGCTTTCACTGAACATCGCCGCTCTTGCCGCCGTCATCGCCGTAATGGCGGTAAACGGCGACCTCGATCTTTCAAAGCGCCGGACTCTGCGGGAAAACACGGACTCTCCCGTATCGGAGGATGAAGCTATGGCTTCCGTTGCGGAACGCTACAAGCTTACCCCTTCGGAGCTCAGGGTGTTCCGCAGTCTCGTTCTGACCGAGGATAAGCAGTCGGTCATCGCCGAAAAACTGTCCGTAAAGCTGCGGACGGTGCAGGCGAACGTAACGTCGATCTACCGGAAGACCGGAGTGGCGACCCGCTCAGGCCTCTTGCAGATATATCACGACGTGCAAAAATAAAACAGCATAGTTTACATTTTCAAGCTCCGTTTCGAAAAAAGCGGAGCTTTTTTGCGTCCCGAAACCGAAATGCGTAAAACCGCAGATCCTTTCGGGACGTTTTGCGCAATGACGCAATTGACTTATCGGAAAATTGCGGTATAGTAGTACAAGGGAAAATATGGATATGAATAAAGAGTTTCCACGAAAGGATCGCAAATCCATGAAAAAAACAATCTTCTGTCTGATCGCTTTGATATTGATATCCGTTCTGGCGGGCTGCGGAACGGAGGGGAAAGCTCCGGAAATAAAAGGAGCGGACGGACCGAAAGATGCGAAAGAATTCACGTCTGCTGTCCGGCTTGAATACGATTTTGTCGAATTCTGCCTGCCTGAAGATCGCGACGGAAACATGTTTACCGATATGGGCGCGAGCTGCGCTGTCACGGTCGACAGATACGGAAACGACGCAGCCGCGTACCATGAGTATGACAGTCAGGCTTCGATCGAAAAGAAAACGGTCGGAGAATATACCTTTGATTATCAAAAGTTCAACTACATGGATCTGCCTAACTGGATGATATACGTTATCAGGATCGTTCATAACGGCGAATACTACCGTTTCCTTTACAACGTTTATTCGTCCGAATACGACGACGCGCAGGTCGAAAAGTTTATGGAAACGATCCGTTTCATCGACTGAAAAAACGAAGGATCAAAGAGAGGATATACTATGAAAAAAATCATGACGTTCGCTTTGGCGCTGACGGTCGCCGCGGCGCTTTGCGCCTGCTCGGGAAATACGCCGCCGAAGCCCGGAACAAGCGGCGAAGCAGGCGCGACCGCTGACATAGGGAACGGTACGGGCTCGCCCGTAACGGCATCAGAAACCGCCGCAAGTCACGATCCCGTCGCGGGCAGCGAGGGACTTGAGATCAGAGAATACGACGATGAAAATATGATGGTAACGGGACCGGGCGGATTTGCGGAAGGCGACCTTGTGATACCTTCGCATACAGACGGAAAACCCGTTATAATGATCGACGAGGATGCTTTTTGTGAGACGGGGATAACAAGTCTCACCGTTCCGTGGACGGTACAAAGGATAGGAGAGGACGCTTTCGAGGGCTGCGAAAAGCTTACTTCCGTTACGCTCGCCGAAGGGCTCGTCACGATCGGAGAGAGCGCCTTTTCCGGCTGTAAAGAACTTAAAGGCCTGACCGTACCGTCAACGGTCGAACACGTCGGCAGATCATCGTTCAGGGAATGCCTGTCGCTCAAAGAAGTCACTTTCACGGGAGGCGCGTCTGTCGGCAGTTACGCCTTCGCCGGGTGCCGCTCTCTTAAAAACGTCGTCTTCAACGGAACGTCAAGCGTACCGTATTCCATAGCCTCGGAGGCGTTTTACGGCGCATCCGGACTTGAGAGCGCGACCTTCTCCGAGGGACTTACCGAGATCGGCAGCTACTGCTTTGAATACTGCTCGAGTTTGAAAACGCTGTATCTCCCGAAATCGCTTACGTCCGTCGGTCCGTCCGCGTTTTACGGCGTAAAGCTCGAAAAGATCTGCTACGCCGGAAGCGAGGACGATTGGAACGCGATCTCCGTAGGCGCCGATAACGACACGCTGAAAAATGCGGAGATCGTATATAACTTCAAAAAATAAACGGACAAAAGGAGAAACGTTCAAGTGAAAAAAATCGCTTTATCGATGCTTGTCACGATTTTTGTGCTCGCGCTTGCCGGGTGTGCGATATTTCCGGATAACGGACCCGCGGAAAGCACGGGAAAACAGGGCGCGAAGGACGCCGGGTATCTTCCCGACGGATATTACAACGTCGGAGATTTCAAGGTCTTCGTCCCCGAGGGATGGACGGCGATCCCCGTTCCCGACCGCGACGATCCGTCGAAGATACTGACGAACGATATCCAGCTTGCGAAAAACGCGGTTTACAACGAAGCTTCAAAAACGTGGAACAGCGAGAACGGAGCGAGCTTCTATATCGTGCTGCTGCCGCAAGAGGATTTCGAACGCGTTCCGTCGGAGAGAGAATACTATGCAAAGGATTTCGCCGTGACGGATATGGAAGACGTAACGATCGGAAGCCTCACGTGGCACGGATTTTCCGTCAGCCCGATAGGCGCGCCGGTATATATGATGTGGGCGTCAAAAGGCGACGGCGCCGGCGGTTACTACACTTCGATCAGCACCGCTTACGGAATGTCGCTTGAGGACGCCGACCTCAGGGCGATCCTCGGAAGCCTGAAATGATCCGAAGGGAAGAGGAGACGAACTGAAATGAAAAAAAATCACAGCTTTGCTTCTTATCATGGCTTTTGCGGTAAGCCTCGCGTCCTGCGGCTTGTTCGGAGGAAACGGCGGCGATCCGTCCGGCAAAAAGACGGACGGCGCACCCGTCGGCGATCAGGACGGCGGGATCACCGTAGGCGGCTATACGGTCAGACTGACGAAAGAGCTGAGCCACGGCGATATGCACTTTTCGGCGCCGGAAAAAGCCGAGTTGTCCGGCTTTGATCAGGCTTTCAATATATACTATCCCGTCGATGAAGGCATGCTGTTTATCATGCATCTCGTGTATTTCAAGGGACAGGGCGTGGACGAGGTTTTGAGCGGATCGGAGAACAACGTTTCGGACAAAACCGTGGGAGGCGTTGTATACCGCTGTTTCGAATACGAGGAAAACGGCACGCCCGGGCGTACTTACTTATACTTTTTCGACGGCACCACCTACACGATCAGTTTCGCGTCGAGCTTTGACACGGCTTTGCTCGAGGAAGCTTTTTTGAGCGGCGTGCGCTTTGAGAAGAGCGCCGGATGACGAAAGCCGCGGTTTGATTTTCGGCAAAGCCGAAATACGCAAAGCCGGCGATTAATGAAAAATACAAGCTGAGACAGACGGTCTTTTCGATCGTTCATCTCAGCTTGTTTTTTTCAGTCGATTTGCCGCGGGATTCAAAGTTTGCGGTCGGAGCTCTTCGCGCTGCCGCTTCCCGGCTTGAAAGAGCCGTTGCGGCACGGCGCCGGGCTTGATTCCGGCACCGACTCGCAGTACGAGGATACCGCGGAAAAAACGAACAACCTGATAAATACGGCGACGAGCCACAGCCCTATGGCGATAAACGGCACGTAAAGCGGGATATCGAACCATATGCGCAGAAAAAACAGCGCGATCCCGGGGATCGCCCATCCGAAATGCATGAGCAGACTGAAAAGATAACTCAGCCAGAACCTTCCGCTTATAAGCCGACGCATATTGCCGCCTCCCTTCGCACCGTTTTCATTTTACCACTTCCGCGATCATAAGTCAACCGCTTATATTGACAATCGGCGCTCGTCATTATATAATTTATGCGAGAAAACAAAGGACGTTCGATGATGAAAAAACTGGCGGCGGGCATAATCGCCCACGTGGACGCGGGAAAGACGACGCTTTCGGAAGCGCTTCTTTTCGGCTCCGGAATGATAAGAAAACAGGGCAGAGTTGATAAAAAAGACACGTATCTCGATACCCACGAGCTCGAGAGGGCGCGCGGGATAACGATCTTTTCAAAGCAGGCGATCATAGATCACGGCGGCGTGCGGATAACTCTGCTCGATACTCCGGGACACGTGGACTTTTCCGGCGAGACGGAGCGCACCATGTCGGTAATGGACTGCGCCGTGCTCGTAGTCAGCGGATCCGAAATGGTCCAGGCGCACACAGAGACGCTCTGGCGCCTTCTCGGATCGTATTCGATCCCGACGTTTATTTTCGTCACGAAAATGGATATATCGACGTATACCCACGACGCGGTGATGAGCAATATCGAAAAGGAGCTTTCTCACTCGTGCGTCGACTTTACGTATTTTTCAGGCGAAGACAAAAAAGCGGTTTTTGAAAAAATATCCGTCCTCGACGAGGAAGCTCTCGACGGTTATATAGAAAACGGGACGTTGACGGACGGCTTTATCGCCGATATGGTGAAAAGGCGCAAGCTTTTTCCGTGCTTTTTCGGGAGCGGACTGAAAAACGACGGCGTGGCGGCTCTTCTCGACGCGCTCGAAAAATACGCGCTTTCCGTTCCGGACGAAAGGAAGGAAGAAGAGTTCGGAGCGAGGGTGTTCAAGATCGGACGCGACAAGAACGGAGCGAGGCTTTCGTTTCTCAAGGTAACGTCCGGAAAAGTCGCGGTGAGAAGCGAGGTAACGTACCCGGCTTCCGGAGAAGAATTCAGAGAAAAGATATCAGGGATAAGGTTTTATTCGGGCGAGAAATACGACACCGCGGACAGCGCCGAAAAGGGCGACGTCTGCGCCGTGACCGGGCTTACCGCCGCGCAGGCGGGAACGGGACTCGGGATCGAGACGGGCGCGGGAAAACCGTCGCTCGGACCTGTGCTCAATTACAGGGTGACGCTTCCTCCGGACGTCGATCCGCGCACCGCGTATCCCAAGCTCAAGCTTCTTGAGGAAGAGGAGCCGCTTCTCGGAGTCGTATGGAACGAGCGCTTTTCGGAAATACACGTCTGCCTCATGGGACACGTGCAGACCGAGGTGCTCGCAGAGCTTATACGCGAAAGATTCGATATGGACGTATCGTTTGACGGCGGGAGCATCATGTACAAGGAGACCGTTTCGTCTTCCGCAGAGGGCGTCGGGCATTTCGAACCGCTCAGGCATTACGCGGAGGTGCATCTTCTTATCGAAAAGGGCGAGCGCGGCAGCGGCAGCGTCTTTGAAAGCGTCTGCGACACGGGCGTGCTCGAAAAGAATCTCCAGAGGCTCGTGCTCACGCATCTTGAAGAAAAACAGCACGCGGGAGTGCTCACCGGCTCTCCGCTGACGGACGTTAAGATCACACTCACGGCGGCCAAAGCGCATAAAAAGCACACTCAGGGCGGAGATTTCCGCGAGGCGACTTACAGAGCCGTGCGGCAGGGACTTATGAGGCTGAGAGAGCGCGGTGAAACAGTGCTTCTGGAGCCGTTTTATTCGTACCGGCTCGAGGTGCCGGGCGAATGCACCGGAAGAGCGGTGTCGGATATCATTTCATTTTCCGGAACGTATACGCTTTCGGACGGAGAAGGCGGCTCGAGCGTTCTTACGGGTCTGGTCCCGGTTTCCGAGGCGGGCGCATATGCCGCCGAGGTCGCGTCTTATTCGAGAGGCAGGGGAAAATTCTCCTGCGCCGTCGACGGCTATTATCCCTGCCATAACGCCGGAGAGGTGATCGAAAGGTACGCGTACGATCCGGAGAGCGACGCTGCGAACACGCCGGATTCCGTCTTCTGCGCCCGCGGCGCCGGATTCACGGTGAAATGGGACGCGGTTGAGGAATACATGGACGTGCCGGCGACGGTCGTCTTTTCCGAAAAAGACCCGGAAAGCTATGAGATCGTAAAGGCTCCGCAGAAGGAAAAAGACGTTCTCATCGAGGAAAAAGAGCTCGAGGAGATAATGAACAGAGAATTCGGACCGATCCGCAGAAAGCAGTACGGCGATCCGAAAAAGCCGTACGTGCCGCCGGAGACCGAGAAGAAATACGGACACAAAAAGACGCTCTCCATAATCGACGGATACAACCTCATATTCGCGTGGAAGGAGCTTTCCGACGAGGCGAAGACGTCTCTCGAGGACGCGCGCGGCGAGCTTCTCGAGATCCTTGCGAACTACCGGGCATATACCGGGCGGGACATAATAGTCGTCTTTGACGCCTACAACGTAAAAGAGGATCTTGACCGAAAGGCGGAATACCACGGCGTTAAGATCGTTTACACGAAGGAAAAGGAGACGGCGGACGCGTATATCGAGCGGCTCGTCAGCGAGATAGGCAGCTCGTTTAACGTGCGGTGCGTTACCTCCGACGGGCTTATCCAGCTCCAGGCGCTCAGATCCGGCGTTATGAGGATGTCGGCGAGAGAGTTCCGAGAAGAGGTGCTTGCCGTCGACGCGGAGATCGGAGATATACTGAAAAAGATCGGAGAGAAAAACAAAAAGACGACGATCGGAGAGATCGCCGCCGGGAACAGGTGACAGATCGCCGGAAAGGCGCAAAAAGAGCCGGGAAGCTTTCGGCGCGGCAAAGATACGTCAAAAAACGTCTTATCTTACCGCAAGGATGCTTCCCGGCGTTTTTCAAAATATAAAGGAGCGTTTTCAGGTCAGAACGCGCTCAGGCGTCGCGCTTCCATTTGAAGCAAAGCATCGTCATATCGTCGAACCGGCTGTTTCCGTTTATGAATGTTTCGACAGATCCTTTTACGGTATCTATTATTTCATCGGGTCCGAATTCGCTTTTGCCCTCAAAGCAAGCGAGCAGACGGTCGTCTCCGAAAAGCTCGTGCTTTTTATCCTCCGCTTCCGTCACGCCGTCGGTATACAGGTAAACGGTATCGCCTTTTTCGAGCTGAACGGCGTTTTCACGGTATTTCATGCCGCTCATTCCGCCGAGAACGAATCCGTTCTTGCATTTAAGGAATTCCGCTTTTCCGTTTCTGAGCAGAACGGGAGGATTGTGACCGGCGCTGACGAAGGCAAGCTCTCTGCTCGTCAGATCGAAAACTCCCACCCACAGGGTAAGGAACATTTCCGCGTCGTTCCCTTCGCAAAGAGCGTTGTTCGCGGTCTCGATAGCCTCGGAAAGCTTTGGGATATCCCTTATGCAGTTTTGAAGAGTGATCTTTGAGGACGCCATGAACAGCGCGGCGGGCACGCCTTTTCCCGATACGTCGCCGATGACGAAAGCAAGATGCGTCGAGTCAACGTAAAAAACGTCGTAAAAGTCGCCGCCGACCTCTTTTGCCGCTTCCATGGACGCGCCCACGTCGATATCATGGCATCCGGGATAATCCTTTGTCAGACGCGGCAGCAGAGAGTGCTGTATGACGCTCGCGACCTCGAGCTCCGATTGCAGACGACTCTTTTCCGCCGCTATGAAGCGCTGCTTTTCCGTGTATGTTATTATGGTTATCATCATCATGAAGCCGAGCGCGTTTACCGCGATGAACGGCAGAGCGATCTGCTTTACGATATCGAGAGCGGTATCGAACGGCTTCACCATGATCAGGACCACGCCGAGATGAAATGCTTCCATCAGCATGCTGAGGAGCAGCGCGAAGTACGGCTTTTCGACGAACTTCCTCCGTTTCGTCGAAACGAAGCCGCAGATCAGACCGATACAGCAGGTCGCCACGACGCACGCCTGCGCCGTTATCCCGCCCATGGTCAGTCTGTGACCCCCGGCGATGATCCCCGCGATCAGACCGCCGAGCGGACCGCCGGTGAATCCCGCGAGCATCGGTCCGATATCGCGCACGGAGATCACGGCTCCGTTCAGATCGAATCCGGAGATGTTGCCGTATATCCCGAAAACGCCGCCGAGCAAGCCCGCTATCGCGGAATACTTCCACTTATTCTTAGAATTTGCAAATTTCGACAGGATATCGCTGCCTCCGATAAACGCCGAAACGACGAGTATCACCGCCAGAGTTCCTATCATTTTCGAAAACATCGCGCCTATATCACCTATCATAGCGAAAACCTGTTTCCTTGTTCAAAATGATGCTGATCTTTCTCTTACGAGAATATGTATTTTCTCTGTATCCAGTAGGAAACGCAGAAGAGTATCGAGTCGCCTATCGGCTTTATGACGGCGGTGGGGATGCCGAGTCCCTTGCCGACGAAATTTATGATGCAGTAGCTCAAAAGCACGTTCGCCGCCGCGAGGATCGCGTATTTTACCAGCGCCTTTCCGGTCTTTTTCTTTGAATCCTTAAAGACGTATATCTTGTTCAGCGTGAACTGACAGAGCGAGCTTATGACTCTCGCCGATATGACGGCGATGAAGAGATGCACGCCGAGGGCTTCGAGCACGAGGACGAGGATGTAGTCGATAAGAAACGACGTGAACGATACTCCGAAGTATTTCAGTATGGGGAGAAGCACCCTCACGGAGTCCGCGAACGGACGGTAGTGGGAGGAATAATTCTCTTTATCGTATATCGTTTCGATGGCGACCTCGGCAAAGCCGTAGCCCGCCGCCTTCGCGTCGCAGAGCACGCGCTGTTCGTATTCAAATCTGTTGCCAGGCACCGAAAGGAGCCACGGGATCATGGAAACGGTAAATCCGCGAAGTCCGGTCTGCGTATCGCTGACCTTCGTTCCCGTAGCCGCGGCGAAAAGAGACACGGTGAACAGATTGCCCATCCTGTTGCGGAAAGGCACCTTGTTCGTGAAGCTGCGGCACCCCATGACGATCTTATCCGGGGATTCCTTTATCTTTTCGGCGATGCGCTTTATGTCTTCCGGCGTGTGCTGACCGTCGCAGTCGGCGGTCACGATACCGTCCTCGTCCGGATATTTTTCCGCGATGAGCTTAAAGCCGGTCTTGAGCGCGCCGCCCTTTCCCTTGTTCTTTTCATATGAGACGACCTCGGCTCCGAGAGAAGAGACGGAGTCGAATATCGCCTTGTATCCGATTCCGCTTCCGTCGTCTACGACGACCGTCCGGAAACCGGATATTTCTTTGAGCTTTTCAATAAGAGCCGTCAGCCTTTCATCGGGCTCGTATGCGGGTATAAGTACTATCATTCTGCAAGATCTTTTGCGCGGGGTTCAGATCGTTCCCGCGAGTGTGTATTTTCCGTAAAGCGTGAGATCGTCCGCGAGATCCGCCGTGACGTACACGCTTTTTTCGCTTGTTACAAGTATCGCCGACGCGCCGGTCTCGCGGCAGAACAGGCAAGCCTTTTCGTATCCCATTTCAAACAGAGCCGTGGAGAAGCAGTCGGCTTTTATCCCCGCGTCCGCTTCGCCGAGATTCGTCACGGCGACGGCGCACAGCAGATCCGTTTCGGCGGGATAACCGGTATCCGGATCGAGGATGTGATGGTAGATCTTCCCGCCCTCGGAAAACCAGCGCTCGTATCCGCCTGAGACGGAAACGATGCCGTTTTCAAGAAGAAGACGCCCGAAAAGCCCGTTGTCCGACAAGGGCTCCTCGTCCGATCTCAATGGCTCGCGCAGTCCTATCCTGAACGGCTCGTCCTTCTTTCCGCCGAACGCCAGGATGTTTCCGCCGAGAGAGCAGAGCGCCGCGGGGATACCGTTTTTCTTTATTATTTCAAGAAATCTGTCCGCGGCGTATCCCTTCACGCATCCGCCCAGATCGAGCTTTGCGCCGCCCGAGAGAGAAACGGAACCATTGGAGAACGATATGTTGTCGAGGGTGGACACCGCTTTCGCCGCGCCGATCCCGTCTTTATCGGGAACCTTAGGAAAATCGCCCCCGAAATCCCAGAGAGAAGTCAGCGCTCCGAGCACGGGGGAAAACGCGCCGTGCGTCACGTTTGACATTCCGACGGCGGTCATAAGCACGCGCGCGATCTCCGCGGCGTCGCTTTCGTTCACGGAAGAACAGTCGCCCGATTCGTTAAGATCGAAAAGGGAGGATCTGCTTCTTGCCGAAAAGACTCTTTCGAGCCTTGACGCCTCGTCGGAAAAGAGCGAGTACGTCTCTTGGCGGTATCCTTCCGGGAGCTTTATCCAGAAAAGCGTGTCCATTGCGAAAAACTCGTGCCGGTCTCCCGAAACGGGACCTTTTTTTTCCGAGCAGGAAAGGAAGGAAAAAGAAAGAAGGGCGGCGAGAAGAAAGCATATCAGCTTTTTCATTCGTTTGCGTACCTTTCGTCGGGTTTGCTGCCGCGGGCGCGGATAAGCTTGTTTATCTTCGGGAAAAGAAGATTCGCCGAAATTCCGGTGACCGTTCCCGTGACGAGGGAGACGGCGGACAGCACGGGGAAGTAGTAAAAGACTGCGCCGGTGTAGAAGACGCAGGCGGCGGCGGTCTGAGCGAGATTGAAGAAAAAAGAGCTTGCCGACGAGACCGTCACGAAGGAAAAGCCGCGCTTTGTCATGGGACAAAGCAGAAACATCGCCGCAAGGGACAGCGCCGTTCCGGAAAGGGAAAGCGCAAGGGCGACCGGGCTTCCCGAAAGGAAAAACGATAAGACCACCTTTACGGCGGCGGCGGAGAGCGCTTCGCCGTACCTTTTGACGGAAACGAGATACAAGAGAACTATATTCCCGAGCCCGAGCTTTATTCCGGGTACCGGTATAAGCGCGGCGACGGGAAAGAAATGCTCAAGGAAAGAAAACGCCGAAATAAGAGCCGCAGCGGCGGCGGCGTGCGCCGCTTTGCCCGAAGCGGAGGAAACGCGCGTTCTGTTTGTCATCCCGCCACCCCGTCTATCGCGCTTTCTTCTCCGCGCACCGTCACCGTGATCTCGCACGGGACGCATATCACCGCCGCGCCCGGACGCGAGATCCTGCCGGAATTCACGCAGTATCTGCCTTTGCACGGCGAGCGGGACACAAACGCGCACCCGTCCCTGACGGTGACCTCAAAGCCGAGATCCTCGATGAGGAACGTGCCGTCTTCCGAAAGCTTCATTTCGTGTACGATCTTCCCGGAACGCGATATCACGGCTGTTTTTTTGGCGGCGTCCGGGGAAAAAAGGGACGAGTAGACAAAAAAACACAAAAGAGCGGAAAAAAGCGCCGAAACGCATAAAAAGACGGCGTCTTTTTTCGATAGAATTTTACTCATTTTTCCCGACCGTTCCTTCGCGTCGTTTTCAGGTTGCCCGTATTATATTCTAAACGCAAAGGCGGGATTTGTCAACAAATATTCGGCGCGGTTATTGACATACGTGAAAAATATGGTATCATATTACCGACAGAAGCGCCGGCGCGGACGCACCGCGGCAGGCAAAACGGAAACGCGCCGTCTTTACCGGCGGCGAGAGAAAAATATATGCCGGAAGGCAGAAAGATCTATTCAAAGGTGATATGATGGAACTTAAAGGAACGAAAACGGAAAAGAATCTTATGGCGGCGTTCGCGGGCGAATCTCAGGCGCGCAACAAGTACACTTATTTCGCATCCGCGGCGAAAAAGGAAGGCTATGAGCAGATAGCGGCGATCTTCGAAGCGACCGCCAACAACGAAAAAGAGCACGCAAAGCTCTGGTTCAAGGCGCTTTCCGGTATAGGCACCACCGCCGAGAACCTTCTTCACGCGGCGGAGGGGGAAAATTACGAGTGGACGGATATGTACGAGTCGTTCGCCAAGGACGCGGAGGAGGAGGGCTTTACGGCTCTCGCGGCTCAGTTCCGCGCAGTCGGACAGATCGAAAAGGCACATGAGGAGAGATATCGCGCGCTTTTGAACAACATAGAGATGAAGGCCGTGTTCGAGAAGACCGGAATGGTCATGTGGGAATGCCGCAACTGCGGTCATCTCGTCGTCGGAACGAAAGCTCCCGACGTATGCCCCGTCTGCAACCATCCGCAGAGCTATTTCGAAGTCAGAAAAGAAAACTATTGAGCAAAGACGGCAGACAATACGCAAAAATATCCCGCGGCGATCCGCCGCGGGATTTTTCGCATGTTTTACGCTCAGATATTGTCGGTGATCTTTCTGAGCGATTCGTAAGCCGCGGTGAACGCCTCAAGGGGAGAAGCGTACGTGAACTTGCGCTTCAGCTCGTCCGGATTTATCGTCAGCTTGTCGAGACCCGAGAACGCTTTGAGATGCGGCTCAAGCGTGAGCGTGAGCGTGTCTCTGTCGGAAAGGAGCCGGAGGATCTCCGGGATGCCGCCCACGCCGAAGCCGGCGGGACAGATGCATTTTTCCGCGTCCGCGTCCTTTATGTGCATATACTCGATATGATCGTGCAGGAGCTCGTATGCTTTCGGAAAAGATTCAAATCCGTCGACGACGAAATTGCAGGGATCGAAGACCGCCCTTATCGAGCCGTCGAATTCCTTCATGATCTCGAGGCATTTTTCGGGCGAATCTCCGTAGATCGCCTCCTCGTTTTCGTGGCAGAGGACGATATCGTTTTTGACCGCCTCGTCCACTAGACATCTCAGGCGGCGGAAGATCTCTTTTCTGTACGTCTTTTCCTCTCCCTTGGGAAAGTAAAAGCTGAACATGCGTATGCGCTTCGTTCCGAGGATCTTGGCGACGGCTACCGTGTTCTTGAAAAGCTCGAAATGGGGACCGAAGTCCTCGAGGACGTTCTGCTTTCCTATGGGCGAGCCCACGGAGGACACGCCGATGCCGTTTTCACGAAGGAGAGACGCGACTTCGAGCGCCTTTTCACGGGTGAGGGAAGAGACGTTCGTTCCGTCGATGTTCCTCGGCTCGATCTGATCGAGCCCGAGATCCTTCAATACCTTTATCTGCTCCGAGAAAACGGGAGAGACCTCGTCGGCAAAGCCGGAGTAAATATACTTCGTCATGATACGCCTCTTACGGAAGGAGTCTCGCGGGGAGCACCTTGAGCGCCACCTTGCACTGGATGAACGCCTCGGCGTATTTCACGCCGCACTGGAGACCGCGGTATTTAGCAACGATGCGCGCTCCCTCGGTGTAGTCGATGTTATCGTGCTCCATGAGCCATACGGACTGCGATTTGTGGCACTGAAGCATGTCTATCTTCTTGTCGAACGTGTCGGTTATATCGACGTAGTCGGTGGGGATGAAGTTGAAGCCGTAGTGGGGCTCCATGTAATACATCGGGCAGACCTTGTCGGTGGCGGGATATTTAGTTACGTAATGGGGAACGCTCGCCATGAAAGCGGCGTCGAACGCGAGCTTGGAGGCGGCGATATGATCGCACATATAGTCGTCGGGATACATGGTGATTATCATGTCGGGATTGACCTGTCTGATGATATCGACGAGAATGTCCTTCTGCTCTCTGCTCTGATAATAAGATTTGAGATCTCCTATATTGCAGGTGAGATGAGTGAAGCCGGCGAGAGCGCAGGCGTTTTTAGCCTCGTTGATCCTCATGGGTCCGAGCTCGTCGGGCATTATCTCGAAATGTCCCATGTCGCCGTTGTTGACGTGGCATACGAACACCTCGTCTCCTCTCTGCTTGCATTTGAGAAGCGTTCCGGCGCACTGGAGCTCCATATCGTCGGGATGAGCGCTTATACACAAAACTCTCATTTTATTTATGATCCTTTCTTGCGTCTTATTTTGACGCCTATAATCATATCACAACCGCAAAATATATTCAAGCGCATTTTGCCTTTTTGCGAAAAAAAGCCGCGTCTCCGGAAAGGAGACGCGGGAAAACGTTTGACGTCTTACTTGATCAGTTCCATATACTCTTCGAGACAAACGCCGAGCTCGTATATCTTTTTCGCGTGGGTCCTTCCCACGTATCTGAAATGCCACGGCTCGAATTTAATCTTCGTGATATCCTCCTTGTCGGGAAGGTATCTGAGGATAAAACCGAATTTCCAGCAGTTTTCAGCCATCCATACAGCCGCCGCCTGGGAAGCGAATTCCTGCTTGGCGGTGGGGAGGTTGTGCATATCGCAGCAGAGCCCCGTCTGGTGCTCGCTGAGTCCGGGAAGCTGAGTCCCCTCCGCCGCCTTTAATTTCGCCTCGGCTTCCGTATAATTTTTGCCGGTGTCGGGATTTATCTTTTTCTTCCAGTTGTCGACGCTCGTGTTGAAAAGGTATTCCTGTGTGTAATAGCTTCTGTACGCGCTCGTGACGGACACGTCGGAAAAGCCGTTGGCGCGCATTTCGATAAAGAACGCCTCCAGCGCCTTCTCGGCGACGAGCCTCATCTTCTGCGTGTCTCTGCCGTCCTTCCTCGTGTCGACGACGTCGACGAGATCGGTCGGCTTGTCCTTCGCGGTAAGTCTGTTTGAATTGTCCACGACGAAGAGGTATTCGTCGGTGCCGGGCTCCATGTACTTTTCATACGCGGAAAGATCGGCTTTGAAGGAAAGTTCGAGGTTTTTCGGCGTATCCTCGCCGCCCTGATGCTCGTTCGTTTTCGGATAGTCGCCCGTGCTGCTCGTGGTCATGACGTTCTCAGAGAGGGTGTCGTTCCACTTTTTCATGCCGGCGGAGATTATGTCCATCGTTCTGTCGTAGGATTTTTTCGCGTCGGATTCCTGATTTGAAGTGAGCTTGAACGAATCCTTCCATGAGGAAACTGATTTGTCCAGCGGGATTATCTTATACGCGTATCCGTTGTAGGTGGAGGAATCGGTGTATCTCATGCACCAGAACGGTATCGCGCTCGCCGTTCCCACGGAAACGGTGCCGTCGCTGTACTTGATAAGCTCGAAATCAAAGAGGATGCCGTCCTCGGTGTGACCGTTGTCGTTGCAGTTGCGCGTGTGATTGCCGGGCTGGTTGTCGGGTATCTTGCATCCGTCGGTCGGGAACATTTCGGCGATGACCTGATTCGAGAGGAAGTTGCCGGTCGAATAAAGGCAGAGCGTCTTTGATTTGCCGTCGGTCGATCTGATAACGTCGACGGGCTGGAGCTTGTGCGGGTGACCGCCTATTATCACGTCCACGCCGAGATCGCACATCTTTTTGGCTATCGCTTTCTGCGTCTGGTTCGGGTCGATGTAGTATTCCTCGCCCCAGTGTATATAGAGCACTATCGCCTCGGCTCCGTCGGAGCGCATATCGGCGATCATCTCTTCCGCCTCGCGGTAAAAGTCGGCGAGACGCGCCGCGGAGAACATATTCACGAGAGGCGTTGTCGTCGTCGTGCAGTTGACGCCGTTGAGGTTTTTCGTCCCGTCCGAATTATACGAGCCGTAGGTGAAGTTGAAGAACCCCACCTTTATCCCGTTTATATCCTTGATGAGGTACTTCTTGTCGGAAACGTTCTGACGCGTTCCGATGAAGTCCATTTTCAGATCCTTGAGCGTCGATATCGTGCGGAAAAAGCCGCTCTGATATCCGTCGTTGGTGTGGTTGTTGGCGGTGAGCGCCAGATCGTAGCCGATCTTCTGAACGGCTTCGCATACGGACGCCGGCACCTTGAAGGGCAGACTCGTGTAGTCGCCGGGCGCGCCGACGGCGAATTCGAAGTTGATCACCGAATAATCGCGCTTTTTTACGTAAGACTCGATATATGAAAAAATGCTGTCGAACGCGTACTTGCCCGTGGAGGGGTTATACACGCTGTTTCTGACCTTGGCGTGGATGAGGATGTCTCCGGAGGATCCGATCACGGCTCTTGCGACGACTTCCTTGTTTCCGGTGTTTTCGCCGCCTTCGGTCTTCTTGGGACCTTCCTCGGTTTTCTTGGGACCTTCCTCGGTTTTCTTGGGACCTTCTTCGGTTTTCTTGGGACCTTCTTCGGTTTTCTTGGGATTTTCTTCGGTCTTCTTCGGACCGTCGTCGGTTTTTTCGGGACCTTCTCCGGTATTCTGCGTATCGCCGGTATTTACGGGATCTTTGCTGGTCGTCTTCGGATCCGCGGTATCGCCGGTATTTCCGACGGAGCCGCTTTGCCCGGAGGACGCCGGCACCTTTCCGGTGTTTTCAGCCGTTTTCTGCGAAGTCACTGGCTTTTCGACCGGAATGACGAGCTGACACGAGGAAAGCAGGAAGGCGCATATAAGTATGAAGGGGATGATCTTGAAAAGAAGGTTTGTTTTTTTCATTTTTCGGAAACGAAGACCTTTCGGATTAGTATTTATACGAATGGGATAACCGTTTTTGCGTACCAAAGGACACTTGACAGCAGACGGGAAAAACGGTATGATAAAATTAAGAACAAAAGCAGTACGCCGTATATGCGAAGGAGAACGTTATGCCGCTTATTATACCGCTCGGGAAAAAGCTGAAAAGCGCCGTCAGGAAAATCACCGCCGCGCCGCCGCGCCTTTCTTTTGCCAGAAGGATAGATCGTGTAATGACGGGCGAAAGAGTATGCGCGATGACCTTCGACGACGGTCCGGCGGATGTCGCGGCGTATCCGGGAGATCCGGGACGGCTTTTGACGCGGACTGTCGCTCAGGCGCTCGAGAACGCGGGCGCGAAGGGCACTTTCGACGTGATAGGGACAACGGCGGGAAATTATCCCGACGAATGCGGAAGGACCGGCACTCCGTCGTGGAGCGGCGTGGCTTTCGACCATTACCCGTCCTTCGGGAACGACGCCCTCGGGGGCGCCGAAAACTGCCGCGATACGCTGAAATTGCTCGCCGACGCCGGGCACGAGATAACGAATCACAGCTATTCCCACGTGATATTCGGCAGAAAACGGATCGTTTACGGATCGCGGAAATTCCTTCCGGATCTCGAAAGCGCGACCGGTGATATAAAAAAATTGAACGAGCTTGTTTTAAGCGTCACGGGAAGATCTCCCGTTTTCATGCGTCCTCCGCATTATGCGGACCGTATCGCCGGAGGCTTTTCATCATACGATGCGATAGGGCTCTGCGGGATGCAGTATCTCGGAGCGTCCTTCGACGGCGGAGGCTGGCTCCCCGAAAACGTGAAAACTCGCGGCGCCGCTGACGAAAACGCTTCTTATAAGCTCGAGGTGGAAAAGTGCGTCAGACCCCTTGAAGAAGCGCTGAAAAACGATCCTGACGCACTCTGCGGCAGGATAATCTTCAACAAGGACGGCTTCAACATGGCGAAAAGATCGCCGGTGGCGGATGCCGTTCCGCTGCAGCTCGAAGTGCTGAAAAAATACGGATACCGCGTAGTGACCGTAAGCGAGCTCGTGGGGATATCGCCTTTTTCCGATATCGCTCCGGGAGAGATCGCCTCGGCGTTCTCGATGCTTTGCAAAACGCGGGCGGCTGCTTTTTTCGACAACACGGTAAAGCCCGACGCCGTTCTCACGCGCGGACAAGCCGCCGTGATGACGTGCGGCGGCAGAGAGGCGCTTCTGCGCAAGATCGCTCTGAGAAGAGAGAAAAGATCGCCGTGCAGGGACGTCTCGTATAAAGACGAATACTGCGGCGCGGTATCTGTCGCGCTTGAAAGAGGGATCATGAAAGCGAAGGACGGTCTGTTTTCCCCCGATGCTCCGTACGGAAACATGACAAGGGGAGAATTCGCGGTAAAGCTCGCCGAAGAGCTGGAATGATATGAAAACGCGGGAGACGGGAAGTCGGAAAGCTTTTTCAGGCGAAAAAGATACCGCCGCCGGTGAGAGCCTTTTCGCTTCCGTCGCTCTCGAGCCTTACGGAAAGGGAAAAATCGGGATTTACGCAAAGCGCCCGGGCGTATTCCCTTTCGCCGTTTTTTTCAAAAAATATACGCCTGCCCGGCACGATGCAGAGAGATCTGTATTCGCCGAGCAGTTTTTTCGTGCTTCCTTCATTTATCGCGGAAAAAAGCTCGGAGGCGATGAGAGACGCCGCTTCGGCGGGCGTCACGTCCCCGTCGAGAGCGCAGATGATGTCGGAAAGCCCGTCGGGATATTCCGACGGATCGCCGAGACGGAGGTTCATGCCTATCCCGATCGCGAGACCCGAGAAGTCTCCGTCAGGATGGACGAAAGCCTCGGCGAGTATGCCGCACAGCTTTTTTTCGCCGATGAAAATATCGTTCACCCATTTTATGCGCAAAGGCTTTTCCGATATCTTCCCTATCGCGCGGCAAACGGCGACAGCCGTCGCCGGAGTGACCCAGAGAAGATCCGAAAATCCCGCAGTGACCGGGATCGCCGCGGTCATATAAAGTCCCGACACGGGTGAAAAGAAGCTTTTCCCGGTGCGTCCTCTGCCGCCGGTCTGCGTTTTCGCAATAAAAACGGCGGCGCTTTCCGGCTTTGCCGCAAGGAACACCTTCGCGTCGTCGTTCGTGGATCGCGTCGTTTCGCAGAGGTAAAGAGCCGGCGCGCTTTCCGTAATGGTTTTATAAAACGAAAGCTTTTCGGGCAGCGTCATTTTATCTGTATCAGCGTGAATTTAGGGTATGAGCCGACGCTGCATTTTTCTATCTTAACGCCGTTTTTTTCAAGAAGCCTGCAAAGATATTCGGCGTCCGCCTCGCTCACGGCGACCTGATCGTCAGACGTGACGGCATCGTCGTAAAGCGATACGTGACCGTTTTCGAAAATGCGGAGAAGACCTGTCCTGTCCGTCCCGGATACGGTCAGAGCGTTGAAGGAGCTCCTGATCTTGTCGGGAGTATACGGATTATCCGTCGACTGTAGCGTGCTGTCGGCGTTTTCAATCTTTTCGGACGCGGCTTTTCCCGAAGAGTCGCGATCATTGCCCGTGACGCCCGGAGCGAGCACGGCGCCGGAAATGTGCTTTTCCGAATGCGGCAGCGCGTAGGTTTTTTCGTTTGAAGCATCGTTTTCCGCCATCGAACCGCGGATCATCCCGGGAAGATACATCGCGCCGACGGCGATGAGTATGACAGCCGCCGCCGCGACGGTGCCGAGGTGCCTTGAAAGAAAGCTCTTCTTTTGCCGCTTTGCGCCGCGAAGGGAAGCGGCAAGCTTTTCATGAAGATCTTCACCCGGGGCGTAAGCCTCGGAAAGACCGCTTTTTATTTTCAATATTCTCTCGTATTCCTTCCTGCATTCGTCGCACGACTCGATATGGCGCGCTGTCTCTCTGATCTCTTCGTCATCGGAGTTTTTCGCGCCTTCCGGATCGCTTGCCGCGTCCCACAGAAGGGAATTCAGTTTTTCTTTGTTATCGTGTAATGCCATCGTATCAGAACGCACCGAGGTGCTTTTTTCATATTTGTGCTTTTTTGACCTTGCAAAACGGGAAAAAGTTCCTGAAACGGAATGTTTTTTTGCCGCGCGTCACAAAAAATCGGAAAGCGCCTTCGAGAGCATGGCGCGCGCTCTCGAGATGCGGCTTTTGACCGTGCCGATGTTCAGACCGAGCACCTCGGCGATCTCCTCGTAGGACAGACCGTTTATCTCTCTCAAAACGATCACGCTGCGAAACTCCTCAGGGAGCTTTTCGGCTTCGCGCCGGACGGCGGACACGAGATCGCGCTTTAAGAAGACGTCCTCGGCGCTTTCTCCGTCGGTGACGTTCTCGGCGGGATCCCGCTCTTCTCCGTCGGAGTTTTCGGCGGGCTCGTATATCATGCCGCGGCGCGCCTTTTCTTTTTCGAGAAACGTGACGCAGAGGTTCTTCGCTATGGTATGTATCCATGTGGAAAAGCTCGAGCGCGCGGAATACGACCCGGCGTATTTATATACACGCAGGAACACTTCCTGACACATGTCCTGGGCGTCCTGTGGATTTTTCACGTATGACAGCGCAAACGAATATATGCGCCTTTCGTATCTCCTCATAAGGATCTCGAAAGCGTCATCGCTGCCCGCGACGAACGCGGAAACGAGCTCGCCGTCGGGCGCGTCCGTCCGATCGCCGGAAAAACCGCCGCCTTCTTTTCCGTAAAGGGAGAAAGAATTCTTGTTATATCTCATTTAGGAATGTTTTCCGCTCCCGCCGCGGGAAGAGCGGACCTCCGGGGCGTGTTTATACGCTCATAATGATATCATAAATCGCGGCAAAAATCAAGGTTTGACCGCTGTGCGGCGCGCTTGTCATTTGAGCATTTCGAGCAGCTCCTCCTCGGAAACAGTTCGCACGCCCAGATCCGCGGCTTTTTTCAATTTGCTGCCCGCGTCCTCGCCCACGAGCACGAATGACGTTTTTTTCGAGACCGACGAAGATACCTTGCCGCCGTTTTCCGTGATGAGCCGCGTCGCCTCGTCTCTCGTCATGGAAGGAAGGGTCCCGGTTATGACGACAGTCATGCCGGAAAGCGCGGATCCGGTCGACCTTTCGATATATTCCGTGTTGACTCCCGCCGCCTTCAGCTTTTCCAGAAGAGCGACGTTCTTTTCGTTCGAGAAATAATCGGTCACCGATACGGCTGTGACGCCGCCCATGTCGGGAACGAGCGTTATTTCCCCGGCGGTCGCTTTTTCCAGAGCGTCCAGCGTCCTGAACCTCTCCGCCAGCGCGAGAGCCGCCTTCTGCCCGACGTTCCTTATCCCGAGCGCGTATATCAGCCTCGAAAGGCAGAGAGATTTCGAGCGTTCCGCGGCGTCGAGAAGGTTCCTCGCCGATTTGTCGGCGAACCCCTCGAGCGACACCACGTCTTCATATTTGAGATAATATATATCCGCGGGACTTTCGATCAGCTTTTTTTCGTAAAGAAGTCTCGCGCACGAGTCGCCGAGCCCCTCGATGTTCATGGCGTCCCTTGACGCGAAGTGGATCACGTTCCTGATGAGCTGTGCGGGACATGACGAGTTCGTGCACCTGACGGCGGCTTCCCCCTCCTCGCGCACCACCGCGCTCGAGCATACGGGGCATCTGTCCGGAAAAACGTACGGAACGCTGTCCGGTCTGCGCCCGGACGGATCCACGCCGAGGATTTCAGGGATTATCTCGCCAGCCTTGCGAACGAGCACCGTGTCGCCTATCCGTATATCCTTCGAGGCGATGAAATCCGCGTTGTGGAGAGTCGCCCTTGAAACGGTGGTGCCGGCGAGCCTCACGGGATCGAGCACGGCGTTGGGCGTCAGCACTCCGGTCCTGCCCACCTGGATCACGATATCCCGGAGCACGCTCTTTTTCACCTCCGGCGGATATTTGAACGCCACAGCCCACTTCGGCACGTTCGGGAGCTCTCCTATCACGGTCCGCGCGGAAAGCGAATTCACCTTTACCACCGCGCCGTCGATGTCGAAGGACAGCTCGCCCCGTTTTTCGCCGAGCTGAGCTATGCGCTCCGTGATCTCGCCGGGGTCGGAGATCACCTTGACGTCGGGTATCACGGGAAAGCCCTGAGAAGCGAGATATTCAAGTGATCCCATATGCGTTTCCGGCGAATATCCCTCGGCGTACTGGAGATTGAAAATGAAGCAGGAAAGCTTTCTCCGCGCCGTTTCCTTCGGATCGAGCAGGCGCAGACTGCCCGCCGCCGCGTTGCGGGGGTTCGCAAAGAGCGATTCGCCCCTTTCCTCCCTTTCGGCGTTGAGAGACGCGAAGACCGCTTTCGACATGTACACCTCGCCCCTGACGCAGAGATAGGGAAGCGCATCCGGCAGAACGAGAGGGATTGCTTTTATCGTCTTGATGTTTTCCGTGACGTCCTCGCCCACGAGACCGTCGCCGCGGGTCGCGCCGCGGACGAAGCGCCCGTTTTCGTATTCGAGAGAGACGGAAAGCCCGTCGATCTTGTATTCGACGGTGAACTCTTCGTTCGGATCCCTCTTTTTCAGATCGTAAAGAAAGTCGAGCATCTCGCCGTCGCTGAAAACGTCCCTAAGGCTTTTCAGCGGCACGCGGTGGGTCACCTTTTCGAATTTATCCGACGCCGCGCCGCCCACGCGCCGCGTGGGTGAGTATTCGTCGTAAAACTCGGGATTTGCGTTTTCCAGATCCTCGAGCTCGCGGAAAAGGGCGTCGTATTCAAAGTCGCTTATCTCGGGAGCGTCCTTGACGTAATACAGATATGAATTTTTCTGCAGCGTCCGCCGCAGAAAGTCGATGCGCTCCTTTATATCTTCTTTTGACGCGCCGGAAGCGGAAAAAGTTCCGGAAGCTTTCTCGGATTTCATAAAAAACAGGTCTCCTTTGGAAAAAACAGAATAAATATTCGATAAGACTATTGACAAGAGCGGCAAAAACATATTATAATGATATTGCTTATCGTTTGAGAAGCCGTTCTCATTCATTTGAAGCAAAAATCTCTTTGCCAACGCGGGGGGAGGGATAAAGAGTGGCAGAAGTAAGAGTCAAGGAAAACGAATCCTTGGACAGCGCTCTTCGCAGATTCAAGAGACAGTGCGCCAGAAGCGGCGTTTTGGCTGAACTTCGTAAACGCGAGTGCTATGAAAAGCCCAGCGTAAAGCGCAAAAAGAAGTCTGAAGCAGCCAGAAAGCGCAAGTATAAATAATTCTTGCGGTTTGTGCAAAAGATTTTATAATGTCCGGCTTTCCGGACGCGGATGGTTGCCAATTCCGATTGTTTTTGCCGCGTCAACTTTTGACGGCGCGCCATGTGATCGGGATTGGTTTTCATTTTTGACCGCATATCCTGATTTTGCGGTCATATATTCATTATCGTAAAAATCCGAAGAGGTGAGAATATACATGAACGAAAAAAGATCAAAGCTCAGAGCGGGTATCATCGGCGCCACCGGAATGGTGGGTCAGAGATTCGTGACTCTGCTCGCTGATCATCCTTATTTTGAAATAACGCATCTCGCGGCGAGCAAAAACAGCGCCGGAAAGAAGTATTCGGAAGCCGTCGGCGGCAGATGGAAGATGAAAACGCCCATCCCCGAGTCCGCGGCGTCCATGACCGTGTTCGACGCAGGAGATATCGAATCGGCAAAAAAGAACGTCGATTTCGTTTTCTGCGCCGTCGATATGAAGAAGGATGAGCTCATCGAGCTCGAATACGCCTACGCAAAGGCGGAGATCCCCGTGGTCTCCAACAACTCCGCGCACAGATGGACTCCCGACGTACCGATGCTCATCCCCGAGGTGAATCCCGGACACGCCGCGATAATCGAAAGTCAGAGAAAGCGTCTCGGCACCGAAAAGGGATTTATCTGCGTAAAGCCCAACTGCTCGATACAGAGCTACGTTCCGATGCTCAGCGCGCTCATGGAATACGAGCCGTACGAGGTCGCGGTCACGACGTATCAGGCGATCTCCGGAGCCGGAAAGGTCTTCGCCGACTGGCCCGAGATACTTGACAACGTTATCCCGTATATCGGCGGCGAGGAGGAAAAGAGCGAGAGGGAGCCCCTCAAGGTATGGGGCAGAATAAAGGACGGCAAAATTGAGAATTTCGACGGCATAAAGATAACCGCCCAGTGTCTCAGAGTGCCCGTTTCCGACGGTCATATGGCGGCTGTTTTCGTGAAGTTCAGAAAGAACCCGACGAAAGAACAGATCCTCGAAGCGTGGAAGAATTTCAAGGGCGTTCCGCAGACGGCGTCGCTCCCGTCGGCTCCGAAGCAGTTCATAACCTACTTTGAGGAAAACGACCGTCCTCAGACGGCTCTCGACCGCATGACCGAAAAAGGCATGGGCATATGCGCCGGCAGGCTCCGCGAGGACAGCGTCTTCGACTGGAAATTCGTCGGACTTTCCCACAACACGCTCAGAGGAGCGGCGGGCGGAGCGGTGCTCTGCGCCGAGCTTCTCACAAATCTCGGATATCTCGGATAAAAGCGATACGGAATATATAATGAAGCGCTCCCGCGCTTTGTATTCTATCATGTCCGCGCTGTTTTGTCAATCAAGACGGCGCGGCTGCTTTTTTTATTGACAAAAACGGAATGTTGTGATAATATGAAAGCATGATCCACGGCACAAAGCCGATTACGAAAGGAGATACCGGATATCCCGGTTATACAGAAATGTTCAACGTTGCATTCGTCGGATTCCGTCACGGTCACATAAACGCATTTTATAATATGGTAAAGGAATGCCCCGACACGCGGATCGTCGCCGCGTTCGAGGAAAACGCAGAGGCGAGAGAAGCCGCCGAAAAGAATCTCGGCGTCGTGTTCACCCACGATTCGCTCGACGCTCTTCTCGCGGAAAAGGATATCGACTTCGTGGCGATAGGCGACTATTTCGGAATAAGAGGACAGAGAGCCATAGCCGCTTTGAAGGCGGGCAAGAACGTATATACGGACAAGCCGGTATGCACGTCTCTTTCCGAGCTCGATGAGATCGAAAGACTCGCAAAGGAAAAGAACCTCAACGTGGGCTGTATGCTCGACGTAAGATATTATCCCTGGGTCGAGACCGCGAGAAAATTCATCGCGGAAGGAAAGCTCGGCGATATCCACAACATCATATTCGGCGGTCAGCATCCTCTGCTTTGGGGATCGAGAGCCGGATGGTACTTTGAGGAAGGCAAGCACGGCGGCACGATAAACGACATCGCCGTCCACGGCATAGATATAATCGAATACCTCACCGGTCTTCGCATGAAGAAGATAATCGCCGCGCGCTGCTGGAACGCTTACGCTCCCGAGGCTCCCTGCTTCAAGGATTGCGGACAGTTCATGATCGAGCTTACCAACGGATGCGGAGTAATGGCTGACGTTTCCTACGCCGCTCCGAACAGCTGCGGATACAAGCTCCACACCTACTGGAGATTCAACTTCTGCGGCACGAAGGGCAACATGGAGGTCACTCTCACCGACAACGTCGTAAAGGTCGCCCTTGACGGCACCGACGGATATGAAGTCCTCCCGCAGGAGCCCCCCACCGGCGACGACTGCCTGACGGTGTATCTCAAGGCACTCAGGGGAGAGAAGACGCCGATCACCACTCAGGACGTTATCCGCGTTTCCAGAGAGACCCTTCTCATACAGAAGGCGGCGGACGAGGCGGAATAAGCTTTCGGTACGTTTTACGGAGCTGTCACGAACGTGACGGCTCCTTTTTTTTGCCGCGCCGCTTTGAAACTGTGAACGCCGCGCCGGTTTTATACGAAACGCGCAGGATTATACGATAAACAAAACGAAAATCATAAGAACCGCGACGGGTATTTTTTCACAATTTGTTAATTCTCGCCGCGTCTTTTCACTTTTTTCGTCGAAAACGCTGTTTTACGGGCAAAAATTTATTAAAAAAGATTAAATATTCCATGAAAGGCGATTGACAGAGCGGGAAACTCAATGTATAATAATCAAAGGTGCCAAACGCACAATCATTTCTAAGGGGTATCTCATGTACACGGATAAGACAATCGTCTGCAAGGACTGCGGACAAGAATTCGTTTTCACTGCCAGAGAGCAGGAGTTTTACGAGGAGAAAGGCTTTACCGGCGGACCGCTCCGCTGCAAGAGCTGCAGAGCGGCGAGAAAGGAAGCCGCCGGAAACGGCGAACGCAAGATGTACAGCGCTGTCTGCGCATCGTGCGGGAAGGAATGCCAGGTGCCTTTCGAACCTCATGACGACCGTCCCGTCTATTGCAGCGACTGCTTCAGAACTCAGAAGAGACGCTGAGGGGAAAACGCCGTAAGAACGAATAAACCGATATCGGATAGAGCTGCCGCGGATCGCGGCAGCTCTATTGCTTTGCGTGAAGACGCGTTTTTCGAAAACCGCCTTACATTATCTTTCCTCCGGAATCGCGTATCGTGCGTATCACGTCCCGCTCCCGGGAGGCGTCAAAGTACGCGGTGAGCACGAACTTTCTGTCGTTTTCGGAAAAATCAAAGCTCTCTATGGACTGATACGACGCCATGACTCCCCAGAAGGCGTTCAGCCCGCAGTCGTTTGAATCGTAACTGTTCGCCGGATAAGGATCCTTTGACGCCGATCTGACGAAGGCGGAAATAACGTTCGGCGAAAGCCTCGAGGCGCAGAGCTCTGCGTCCGATTCGGCGACGAAGCGCGCGCGGATTTTTTTCATTTATATATATACCCCTTTTCGATTCGTTTTCGTCCCGCGCACGGCGCGGGACTTTTCTTCGAACGTATGATTGTCACAGCCGCGGATTTATATTCGGCGGAAAAGCCGGAACTTTTCGGAAAAAGTCCGTTTTGCCGTCACGCAAAGCGCCGTAATGTTACAATTTCGTTACAAATCGCGAAAACGCTTGACAAGCAAACGGCGTGACTGTAAAATGCATATTAAAGAATAGCGCGTTATGCTATTTGAAATCTTTATACGGAGGAAACATATGAAGAAGTTTTTAGCGATCCTCATGGCTGCTCTTATGATCGCCATGGTGATTCCCGCTTCTCTCGCTGTTTCTGCGGACGGTGAATACACCCTCTACATCGGAACCAGCGGAGATGATGCTAATGACGGTCTTAGTGCGGACAAACCGATTAAGACCTTCGAGAAAGCTGCTGCCCTTGCAAGCGGCAAGAGCTCTCTCAAACTGCTTGTTACCGCAGGAAGCTCCTACAACTTCACTACGGCAACGGCACTTCCCGAATTCCCCTGCCCGACCACTATCGAAAGTGCTGACAGAGCAAATCTTGCTACTCTCAGATTTTCCAACCGTGTCGACATCAGAGGAACTCTCACCTTCGACTACCTCAAGGTTGAATCCAACTACACTTACATATTCAACCCCAGAACAGGTGCGAAGTTCGTATTCGGCGCTAACAACCAGCTCGTTAAAGTTGGTTCTTACAACTGGATACTCGGCGGCGAGGTAGCAGACGTTACCGTCCTTTCCGGAGCATGGGATTATCTCTACTGCACCGGTAACGTATACGTCGGCGGAAACGTAAGCTCCAGGATCGTTACCACGCATTACAATGCGGGTAAGATCGATATGGAAGCGAAACTCGTTCTCGACACCACCGGAACCATTCAGACTGTTTACGCAGGCGGCTTCTCCGGCGGAACGAACCTCACCAAACTCGACGTGGTGGTCCTCAACGGTAACTACCCGTCGTTCTTCTGCGGCGGCTACTGCCTCACCGGCAGCGGAAAAGCTACAGACAACAACAAGGGCTCTAAGATAGGCGACGTCACCGTAACTCTTTGCGGCGGTACCATCACCAACTTCTACACCCGCGGCGCTAACACCATGAAGTATTCTGACGGCACTCCCTGCATCGCAGACCCGGCTTCCATCACCGTAAACCTCTACGGCAACAAGGGTAAAGCCTGCTACCTCGATGCTAAGAAGGACGGCAACGGCGTAAACGTTCTCAACACGTTCTCCACCGCGGCTCCCGCAGAATACCTCAAGCCCCAGAGTGCTGATGAAGCTCTCCTCGATCTCTTCAAGAGCAACCCCGAGCTTTACAAGAAGGCTCTCATGCTCAAGCAGCTCGAGATCATCCAGGGCGACACCGGAAAGAACTATCTCAGTTCCAACGTGACCAGAGCTGAAATGGCTGAGTTCATTTTCAGACTCGGCAGCGGATACACCGATATTTCCGGCGGCTACAACACCACGAAATTCACCGATATACCTGAAGATGCAGATTACGTCTCCGGTGTTGTATGGTGCTATGACAACAAGATCATCTCCGGCAGAACCGCTACTGTCTTCGATCCCGAAGCAGACGTTTCCTACGACGAAGCGATCAAGATGGTCATGTGCCTCCTCGGATACAAGAATCTCTCTTATCCTCTCGGATATCACCTCAAGTTCCGCGATCTCCTGAAGCAGCTTCCGGATAACGAACGCGGAAAGGTCGACAGAGTTCTCGCTAACTACAGAAGCGACACAGTGGGCATCCGCTTCACGATGACCCGCGGCGAAGTCGTCGATCTCCTTGACTGGGCGCTCAACGCTCCTCTTGCAGACAGCAAGGGCAACCCCACCAAGAACACTCTCAACAGCACCGTTTGGGAAAACGCGGCTGTTGAAGCTCCCGAAAGCTACATCATAGTCGCTACCGAGACCAAGTCCATCAACGGCGTTGCAAAGGCCGCAAAGGGCAAAGTCAAGATAGCTGCTTTCGATGCTAAGAAAGTTATCTCCAACACCGTTACCGAAGTTGATCCTGCTACCTACGGTATCCCGACCAACATCGAACTCCTCGGCGTTTACTTCAACGTCCAGAAGGTCAACGGCGAAATAATGAAGGAACTCACCACTTACGCTGAGTCCAAGTATGCCGAAGGCGTTTCCGCAACGATCTCCATTGTCAACAACGTCAAATACGTGACCGTCGGCAGCACCAAGTTCGCTGCTACCGACAGTGTTTCTTGCGCTGTTACCTACATAGCGGGATCCGCTGTTCCTTCCTTCGCAACTCCCAACGCAGATCTCAATGGCCTCTATGATGCTATCTTAGCGGGCAGAGAAGTCTGCATCGTCGCTTACGACGTATTCGGCGACGGTTCCTATGAGTATCTCAGCTGGACCACCGCTAACCTCGGTATCCTCGGCGCTCTCACAAAGAAGACCGCTGACAACGATACCCAGACGATCAAATCTCTTAACACCGGCGCTGTTGCCAGCATCGATCTTAAGAGAAGCGAACTCGCCGGCAAGGCAACCGCCGTTGTTGCTTCTGACAACAACCTCGGCTTCTTTACCAACCTCGTTGACTGCAAGTGCACCGCGGGCGCGAACGACATCGTCGCTTACTATGCACTCGGCAACAAGCTTGTCATCACCGAAAAGATTGACGTTATCAACGGCACGATCGTTAAGGTCGAAAAGATCAGCACGGCTTCCAAGGTAAGAGATACTTACACCATAAAGACTGCTGACGGCGAAAAGAGCGGATACACCGTTGCTACCAACGACGCTTCGAACACCAAGTTCGCAAACGCCGGCTGGTGCGCAGAAGGCATATCTGCATCCCTGACCGCTACCACGACCAGAAACTTCATCGTATACGGCAGCAAGATCATCGGCGTATTCGCAGATGACGACGCGGTCGTAACTCCCACCTACGGAACCGGTACGGCAACCGCTCTGTTCTACGGTCTCGCAAACAGAACGATCACCTTCTCCACTTCCTTTGAGTGGGATGATGTTGCTAAAAACTACAAGATAGTTTACACGCCTTCCTACACCTACAACGCTCTCGTAGCGTATGACAACGCTCCTTCCACGATAGTATCCGTTCCCGTTAAGGCAGACGGCAAGGGCATCTATGCAACCGATCCTTCTTCCGCAGAAGTTTATGAGCTCAGCCACTACTATCCTGCGAACGCTAAAATAGTCGGAACCTCCACTACCGAAGCTCCCAAGTATGAAGATTCTAAAGATCCTACGATGAGCTTTGACTATACGACTGCCGACGCTGTAATCAACGAACTTGCTACCGACGGTTCCGAGGTTGTAACTGTTGTTGCAAACAAGGATTCCAAGGGCAACGTCACCGATTACACCATCTGCAAGAAGGCAACTCTCCAGCAGACCGCCGCTAACGTTACCGAACAGGCTAACTACGACGCGGCTAACGAGTACGTTGTTATCCAGAACTCCGTCTCCGGCGACATTATGTTCGTTACCAGAGAAGACAAGGATACCAGCAAATCCTACACTGCTGACGAGTACACCTTCGCTAACAGAGCTGCTCTCGACGCAAACGCTAAGATAGTCGTTCTTACCGCTCTCAAGCAGGACGGCAAGGCTAACGTTATCAACGCGGCTTCCGGAAAGAAAGCGCTCTACTCCGCATCTCTCGTATCCGCAAGCGCAGTCTCCATCAAGGAGAACTCGGCTTACGTGATCCCCGAGAAGGCAACTCTCGACTTCGGCTCTGGCTACAAGTATGCTATTATTGAGGCTTCCTCCAAGATCAAGACGGCTTACGTGCTCTATGATGCTGCTGCTGCTCCGGTAGCTCAGTTCGTCGGCACCGCACCCGTTGCGACCCAGGCTCCTTATAACTACGCTATACTCAAGTCCATCGACAGCTTCACCGTAGAGAACAAGTCCGCAACCGTGAACTTCACTCTCTATGATCCCGCTACCGGACTCACCACCGTTAAGGGCGTGACCGTTACCGGAACCAGGGACGCCGATGCTCTTACCAAGGTCCAGGCTGAGGCTGTTAAACTTGATGATCTTGTCGGTAAGGTCGTTACCGTAGACAACAAGGGCGTATGGAGCGGTGTTGATCTCGCTGCTTCTCCGATCTCTCTTGTCAACGCTAAGGACAACAAGACTCAGATCATCTCCGGTCTTACTATAGACGGTGCTTCTTACCTTAGAACTGAGGGAGGCAACTTCATCCTCACGGCTCAGGTTACCGCTACCAAGGACGCTAAGAATTACACCGAACAGTTCGACTTCAAACTTGCGAAGACCGCGAAAGCAATCTCCGTGTCCCAGGTTCAGACGAAGGATACGTACTTCAAGTACGTTGATATCACTGCGACTGCAGTAGCTGATGCTAAGGGCAACTTCGTTAACACCGGCGCTACCTACTTCGTAGACTCCGCTGCTAACGTTGCATTCGGATTCATCTTCTCCGTCTAAGTCTCCGTATAAGGATTCTTGAATAAAGGCGGCGCACCGAAAGGTGCGCCGCTTTTTTTGTATATGACTGTGTATTCAATTTTGCCGTTGCTATTGACAACAGCGCGGGTTTATGATATCTTGTAATAAACTATAAAGTAGGGAAAGCGGGACGATCGAAACAATGGAAACGACCGGAACGACCGGAAAGATACCGATAGTCATAGGCGTGACCGGACACAGGGACGTGCGCGGATGCGACAGGGAAAAACTGAAAACTACCGTCCGGACCGAGCTTGAAAGACTGATGAAAAAATATCCGCATTCTCCGTTTGCCTTGCTTGATTCTCTTGCGGCGGGAGCGGATATGCTGTGCGCGGAGGCGGGGCTTGAGCTCGGGATGAGGCTTATCTGCCCGCTTCCGATGAAAGCAGAGGAGTACGAGAAGGATTTTGACGCGGCGGAGGACGCGAAGTTCCGTGAGCTTATCGGACGCGCCGACGGGGTGTTTGAGGCGCCGCATACCGAACCGGAAAAAGAAGGAAGAGATTATCTTTACCGTCAGGCGGGAATATACGTCGCTTCGCACTGTCATCTGCTTCTCGCTCTCTGGGACGGATCGGAGCCGAAACGGGACGGATGCGGCACGGCAGAAACAGTCGGCTTTATGATGAAAGCGAGGGACGAATTCCGCGCTCCGAACGAGTGCGCCGTTCTTCACGTGATGACGCCGCGTGAAAAGAGCGGCGAAAACGTCAGCATCGTATCTGAGATCATTGAGAACGAAAAAGGAGCGGCGGAGTCTGTACTTGAAATGACGGACCGCTTCAACAAGGACGCCGGGAAGCTCCCCGAAGAAAAAAGCAGGGGATTGCTGCCCGGTGAATACCTGAAAAGAAACAAAAAAGCAAAGCGCATTAACTCCGTCTACGAAGCGGCGGACAGCCTTTCCGCGGCGTTCCAGAAAAAATATCTTTCGGCAATGAGGATCTTTTCGCTGTTCGGTTTCTTTTTGGTCATTTTCTTCCTGCTGTACGATGAAATGGAATCCGACGTTTTTCTGATCCTTTACGGCGCGCTCATGATCGCGTATTTCGCGGCGTATCTTGCCGTAAAAAGGAACGGAGCGCATTTGAAGTATCTGCAATACCGGATGGTCTCGGAGGTGATGCGGGTACAGCTTTATCTTACCGCGGCGGGCATTGACGGGAACGTCGGCTCAGGCTTTACGTGGACGCAGAAGAGCGGTTCCACATGGGTGAAAAAAGCGGCGGCGGCGGTGACCGCCGGGGAGAACGAAGACCTGCTTTCCGATGAAGAAGTAAAGGTATACTGGTTAGACGGTCAGCTTTCGTATCACAAAAAGGCTCTCGTCCGCGACTCTAAAAGGAGCAGACTGAATGAAAAGACGGCGCGTGTGATGCTGATACTGTCCGCCGTGCTGTTTGCCATAACGCTTTTGATGGAGTTTTTCTGTAAATCCGGCGTCACGTTTCAGCTTCTTTCGGCGCCGCTTCCCGAATGGCTTTTGCCGCACGCCGATCAGATATTTACAGTCAGGAGCCTTTTGAAGATCGTTACGGGAGGCGTTTCGGCGTTTGCCGTTTTGCTGTCAAATTATTACGGAAAGCTCTCTTACGAAAGAAAGAGCGAGGATCACGAAAAAATGGCGGAACTGTACGCCGCGGCTTCTTTGGCGTTCGAGGACGACAGGGCGTCGCGCAAAGAGCTGTTTTCCCGCCTTGCGGCAGAGGAGATCATAGAAAACGGCAACTGGGTGTCGTATTGCCGCGAAAATCCGCCGTCGTTCAATATGTGAAAAGTCTTACGGTATCGCTGCAAAAAATCCGGATAGTACTTTGAAGGACAGATAAAGAAACACCGGCTGAATGAAGGAAAAACATCCTTTGTTCAGTCGGTGTTTTTTGTCGCATACCTTTGCAGGCAGGACGTTTGTGTGTCAAACGTCAAAGAAAAGTTTACGGTTATGATTGCACGCGATGCGCGCAGGTTATGAGTTGAAGCTTCGCCTCAACGTTATGATATGAGTTCCGCAAAACGTGCCGCAGGCACTCATAACCTGCGAAGCAATCACAACGCGCGACAGCGCTCATAACGTTTCGCGCAAGCGGAACTCATAACTGCCGACTGCCCTTTCAAGCAGTCGGCATATCCGGGTGTTTTTTATTTGCGCCGGGATATCCCGGTTTCGCCGCTTTCCGGCTTTTTAGGGGTCAAAGCTTTGCGATATCGACCATGTCGTAATCGCTGACCTGCTTTCCGTTTCTCAGGCAGGTCTTGACGAGAGCCGCCGCCGTGTCGAGGGAGGTCAGACACGGTATGGAGCGCTCGACGGCTTTGCGGCGGATGCGGACGCCGTCCTTTTGCGGGATGCGTCCTTTTTTCGACGTGCTGATGATCAGATTTATCTTTCCGTCGTTAAGAAGGTTCATGATGTTCGGCTCGGGCTCCGAGATGGTGCGGACGTAGTTTGCCGCCACCATGTGGGAATTGAGCGTTCTCGCCGTTCCCGCCGTCGCGTATATCGTGAATCCAAGCTCGAGGAGACGTTCCGCTATCGGGATCACCTCCAGCTTGTCGGAGTCGCGTACGGAAATGAGAACGCCGCCGGCGCCGCTGACGGAAAGACCCGCCGCGGTGAGCCCCTTGTGGAGCGCTTCCTCAAACGTGTTCGCTATGCCGAGCGCTTCTCCGGTGGATTTCATTTCCGGTCCGAGGAGCGTATCGACGTCGTGGAGCTTTGCAAAGGAGAATACGGGGACCTTTACAGCGTAGTAATCGCCCTCGGGGTAGAGCCCGGTGCCGTATTCGAAGGACGTCAGCTTTTCGCCGAGCATACATTTTACGGCGAGATTCACCATCGGGATGCCCGTGACCTTGCTGATATACGGCACGGTACGCGAAGAACGTGGATTGACCTCGATCACGTATACCTCGTTGTTGTAAACGACGTACTGTATGTTCACGAGCCCTATCACGTTAAGCGCTTTTGCGAGCCTTTCAGTGTAATCGGCGATGGTGCGCTTTATCCTCGAGGAGAGCGTGCGTGAAGGATAAACGGAGATCGAGTCGCCGGAATGTATGCCGGCGCGTTCGATGTGCTCCATGATGCCGGGGATGAGGATGTTTTCACCGTCGCAGATCGCGTCCACCTCGACTTCCTTGCCGCCGAGATACTTGTCGATGAGGATCGGATTTTCCTGCTTTACGCGAAGGATTATTTCCATGTATTCGCGTATATCGTCGTCGTTATACGCGATGATCATATTCTGACCGCCGAGAACGTAGCTGGGACGCATCAGAACGGGGTATCCGAGATCCTCCGCGGCATTAAGCGCCTCTTTTTCGGTGAACACGGTGTGTCCCTTCGGGCGCGGGATGCCGAGACGTTCGAGAAGCTCGTCGAAAAGCTCTCTGTCTTCCGCGGCGTCTATCATATCGGGCGACGTGCCGTAGAATGTCGCACCCGCTTTTTTCAGATATTTAGCGAGCTTTATCGCGGTCTGACCGCCGAACTGTACGACGACCCCGTCGGGCTTTTCGAAATTATAAAGCTTTATCACGTCTTCCTCGGTGAGCGGCTCGAAATACAGCTTGTCAGCCGTGTCGAAGTCGGTGGAGACGGTCTCGGGGTTGTTGTTCATGATTATCGCTTCGTATCCGGCTTTCTGGAACGCCCAGACGCAGTGCACGGAGCAGTAGTCGAATTCTATGCCCTGACCGATCCTGATGGGACCGGAACCGAATACGAGCACCTTTTTCCGGTCAGTATCCGGACGGGATTCGTTTTCGCCGCCGGGGACGGAATAGTAATACGAGGTCTCGGAATCGAATTCGCCCGAGCAGGTGTCGACGGTCTTGTATACCGGCGGCAGGGAAAAGCTTACGCCGGAGCCGGAAAGCTCCGATATCGACTTGTCGGTAAAGCCGATGGCTTTCGCTCTTTTATAAAGCTCTTCGGAAACGCTGCCGGCGCCTTCAAGTTCGCGGCGCATATCAACGATGTTTTTGAGCTTGTTTATAAAGAAGACGTCGATCTTCGTCACGGAATTTATGTAAGCTGAGTCGACGCCTCTGTAAAGAGCCTCGCATATCGTGAAGATGCGCTCGTCGTCACATCTTGAAAGGCGGTCTCTGACTTCGCCGTCGGAAAGAGCGGAAAGCTTTTTGAGAAACGGCATGGAAACGCCGAGCTCCGCGCCGCGTATCGCCTTCATCATCGCGCCTTCAAGAGACACGTCGAGGGACATGACCTCGCCGGTCGCCATCATCTGCGTGCCGAGAGTCCTGTCGGCGTATACGAATTTGTCGAAGGGCCACTTCGGGAATTTCACGACGCAGTAATCTACGGTAGGCTCGAAGCAGGCGAACGTCTTTCCGGTGGCGGCGTTGACTATCTCGTCGAGGCGGTATCCGAGAGCGATCTTCGTCGAGACGCGGGCGATCGGATATCCGGTGGCTTTCGATGCGAGCGCGGAAGAGCGGGAAACGCGGGGGTTGACCTCGATGACCGCGTATTCCATCGAATCGGGATGGAGCGCGAACTGTATATTGCAGCCTCCCTCGATACCGAGCTCCGATATGATGGCGAGGGAAGCGCTGCGGAGCATGGAAAACTCCGCTTTTCCGAGCGTCATCGCAGGCGCCACGACGATGGAGTCGCCGGTATGTACGCCGACGGGATCCACGTTTTCCATACTGCAAACGGTGATGGCGTTGCCCGCGGCGTCGCGGATGGCTTCGAATTCTATCTCTTTCCAGCCGGAAATGCATTTTTCTATAAGGGCTTCGTTCACTCTTGAGAGCTTGAGCCCGTTGTCGCAGATCTCTTTGAGCTGTTTTTCAGTGTAGGCGATGCCGCCGCCGGTTCCTCCGAGGGTGAACGCCGGTCTGACTATGACGGGCAGACCGATCTCCTCCGCGAATTTTAACGCGTCGTCGGTGTTTTTCACGACGGTGGACGCCACGAGAGGCTGATTGATTTTCAGCATGGCGTCTTTGAATTCCTGACGGTCCTCAGCGCGGCGGATCGTTTCCGGGCTCGCGCCGAGGAGCTTTACGCCCATTTTATCGAGAAAGCCGCATTCCGCAAGCTCGGTGGCGAGGTTGAGACCCGTCTGACCGCCGAGCGTACCGAGTATGCTGTCGGGAAGCTCCTTCTCGATTATCTTCATCAGGACTTCTTTTGTAAGAGGCTCGATATATACGTGATCCGCGATATCCTTGTCCGTCATGATCGTGGCGGGATTGGAGTTCACGAGGACGACGTTGCATCCGTCCTCGCGCAGGACTCTGCACGCCTGCGTTCCCGCGTAGTCGAACTCGGCGGCTTGACCGATCACTATCGGTCCCGATCCGATGACAAGTACTTTTTTGATATTCTTGCTGCGTGGCATGAAGTTACCTCTTTATTTCAAAAATTCGTCGTAAACGAAGCCGGTGCCCTGACCGTCGTCCGAAAAATCGGGGCGGTAAGCGAAGGTCTTTACCGGGTATTCCTTGTATGCTATAGCCTCGACGGTGCCGTCGTTGCGGTTTATCTGCGTGACCTCGAATTTCAGCTTTGAAAGCGTTTCCGGATCGACGGCGAGAGAGTGATTCTGATTCGTTATGTAAACTCTGCCGGAGCCCGCTTTCCCGGGAGAACCTACCGGGCAGTTCGATCCGTGGTGACCGAGCTTCATTTCGAATATCCCGGCTCCCATGGCTCTGGCGCACAGGATATGGCCGAGCCCCACCGCCATGACGGGGATCGAGGACGTCACCGCGCTTTTGACGCAGGAAAGGATCTCTTCCGTTACGGGATCTTCTTCACTGCCGTCGGATATGAATATCCTGTCGGCGCCGAACGCTTTTATCTCCTCTATCGGAGCTTCCGGCGCGAATATCCGCACGCTTGCGCGATGCGAAAGCGCCCCGGCGTATCTTTCGCCGCATCCGAGATCGATCACGGCGAGCTTTGTCGGAAGAGAATTTTCATAGACGCCCGGGACCACGTTTTGGATAAACGGCGTCGCTTTGTAAGAGCGGAGCTTTTCGAGCGCTTCTTTTTCTTCCGGTTTTTTGTCCGTGATGAGACAGAGCGTGCGCTTTTTGTCCGAAAGAAATTTAACTATGCCTCTCGTGTCCGCGCCGCAGACGGCGGTAAGAGCGTATTTTTCGAAATATTCGCCGATCGTGTGGGCGCAGGCGAAGTTCGACGGCTCGTCGGTGAATTCTCTCGCTATCGCAAAAGCGGCGCGCGGCGGATTTTTTTCAAATTCTTCCGCGGTAAGCCCGGCGTTGCCGATGAGGGGATACGCGAAGACGACGCCTTTTCCGCCGTTTGACGGATCGGAAAGCACGTCGGTATACGAAATTTCCTCTGAGCAGAACGATACCGCGGATATCACCTCGCGGGGATCGGTCTTGAAATACCCGTCGAAACAGCGGAGCTCTCCGCTTTCCGGCGCAAAGAAAACAAGATATGCGTTTTTCATTTTGTCTCCATGCCGCCTTTCGGCGGCTAAAACAGATTTCGGTGCGTGGCGTGAAGCGCGGCAGACGGCTCCACGCGGTATATTCAGCCGGGCATTCAGAGCCCGATATGTGAAAGAAGATCGTCCTTCATGGCTTTCGCGGCGTCGTGCCAAGCCTTTTTCGGATCGCCTCCGGCTTTTTTGTGAGCGAGGATGATGCCTCTCGACGAATTCACGACAGCGCCGCGGCCTTCCTTGTCAAAAGCGCAGGCGATATCCCCGGCTTTTCCGCCCTGTGCGCCGTAGCCCGGTATAAGAAACAGCGTTTGCGGCATTTGCGCCCTGAGAAGCCCGAGCTGCTGAGGGTACGTGGCGCCGACCACCGCGCCGACGGAGCTGTAAGACGCGCTGCCCATGGCGGCGGCGCCCCATTCGTTCACCTTGGAGGCGACGAGCGTATAAAGAGGCGCGCTCTTATCGCCGGATACGACCGTGACGTCCTGAAATTCTCCGGAGGAGGGGTTGCTCGTCTTGACGAGGACGAATATCATCTTGTCGTGAAGTATGCAGTCCTTGACGAATGGAAGGACTCCGTCCGATCCGAGATACGGATTCACCGTGACGGCGTCGTATAAGTTTTCGGAAACAGGCGAGCCGAAAAGATCCGTCTCGCCGAGATAAGCCGCGGAATACGCCGCGGCGGTGGAACCTATATCGCCCCGCTTCGCGTCGAGGATGACGTACATCCCGAGACTTTTCGCGTAGCTCGCCGTGCGCGCGAGCGCTTTTTCTCCGGCGAACCCGTACAGCTCGTAAAACGCGGATTGAGGCTTTACGCAGCCGACGATATCGCAGACGGAATCGAGGATCGCCTTGTTGTATTCGAATATAGCCTCACCGGCGGCTTCGGGCGTTTTGCCGTATTCCTTTACGGCTTTTTCGATGATCTCATCCGGGATATACGACAGCATGGGATCGAGCCCGACGACGGTGGGATTTTTCTTTTCATCTATTATTTCAAGAAGCTTTGATACGGACATATAGAGCCTTTCTGATCGTTATTATTCTATGCTGCTTTATTGGGCGTCACGGCGCTTGACTGTTCCGTAGCCCACGCATTTTCCGAAAAGGGTACAGCCGTCGAAAACGCAGTTTTCCGATTTCGAGTGAAGCGTGGTACGGTCAACGGTGAAGGGGCTTTCAAGGTCGAAAAGCGCGACGCGCGATTCGTCCGTCTTTGCACCGAAGAGCTTTCGCGGACCGGTACACATCAGTTCAAAGAGCCTTCCGAGACTTATAAGCCCCGTTTTAACGAGATGCGTGTATGAAGCGGCGAACGACGTCTCTATACCTATGACGCCGAAGGACGATCTTTCGAGCTGTGTTTTTAAATCCTCTCCGCGGTGCTTGTCTTCGGGAGAGTGGGGCGCGTGATCGGTGACTATCGCGTCGCAGGTGCCGTCGCAGACCGCCTCGAGTACGGCGATGCGGTCAGCTTCGCTTCTGAGCGGCGGATTCATTTTAGCGTAGCTTCCCATTTTTTCCGGGAGGCTGTCGTTGAATATGAAATAGTGCGGGCACGTTTCGCAGGTGACGCCGATACCGCTCTTTTTAGCTTTTCTTATCAGCTCAAAGCCCTCCTTTGTGCTGACGTGGGCGATATGTATGCGCGTGTCCGTCTCGGCGGCGAGCCGGATATCCCGCTCGATCATCAGATATTCCGAGCTGTTCGGGATACCTTTCAGCCCGAGTTTTGCGGAAAATTCGCCTTGATTCATGCATCCGCCGGCGGCGAGGGAAAGTACCTCGCAGTGCGAAGAAATCGTTTTCCCGAGGGCGAAGGCGCGCTTCATCGCTTCCTTCATTATCCCGTCGTCTTCGACGGGTCTGCCGTCGTCGGAAAAGCCTCCGGCACCGAGAGACGAAAGGTATTCAAGATCGCATATCTCTTTCCCTTTTTGCCCCTTTGTCACCGCGCAGAGCTGAAGAAACGACGTTTTCGAACCGAAAAGAAACGGACCGGACGCGCCGTCAAGGTTCGCCCTTGACATGACGTCCTCAAGAACGCTTTCGCAGTCGCAGACAGGAGAAGTATTGGGCATCATCGCGGCGCCCGAAAAACCGCCGTGAAGCGCCGCATTTTTGAAAGACTCCAGATCCTCCTTATAGGTGAATCCGGGGTCTCTTGAATGTACGTGAGCGTCAAAAAGCGGCGGCATCGCCAAAAGGGATATCGTCGCTTTGCTGTTTTGATGGGTATTATCGAAAAGTGAGAATGAACTGACGTCGGCGCCGCATCCGTTAATGTCCAAAAATGAAATTCCGGGTTTTATATCTTTCATGACCTGTCCGCTCCGAACGCAATATGTATTCTCTTTCCGTCAATATATGATATCACAAAAACGGTGATCTGTAAAGAGCGTTTTTGAATTTTTCGGGTTTGCGGGGCTTCAAAAGGATGAGGGGGCGTTATTGATACTGCGGTGCGAGAGGAATATAGGGGAGACATATTAAAGAAGAGTTGCTTTTTTGCGCTCGCGAAAAAGCGAGCGCTGTTGCCTTCCCCATTGAGGGGAAGGTGTCAAGGGAACCTTGACGGATGAGGTGGTGCCACCCTTTTGATATCGGCTCCGTATTATAGGCAAAACTTTCTTTCTCTCTTCGTTTTACAGACCAAGCGATACAACCGCGAGATATACGCCATTTGTACCGCCACAAATGGCGAAAAAGGCGTCGGGGGACCGACCCATGGTCCCCCGAACTCCCCCATGGGCAAAGGGGCTTCCGCCCCTTTTGAATCCCCGCGCTCCGCGCAAGCTGTCGCCCTGAAATTGATTTTGCTGTGCGAAGGAGATATAGGGGGACTGATTGCAAAACGTCTGCCTTTTTTGCGCTCGCGAAAAAGCGAGCGCTTTTTGCCTCCTCCATTGGAGGGATAGAGGAAAGCTTGCGTTCCTCTATTGATCAAAACAGGTGACGTCGGTGGTGCCGCCCATCTGATATCGGCTTTTGTATTATAATAGTTATGAAGTTTTTTGGGGGTAGCGGGACCTTTTTTACAAAAAAGGTCCCGAGCGGGGTGCGGGGCGGAGCCCTGCGGAGTAATGCAGCGGGGTGCGGGGCGCAAATGCAAAAACCGCTTGACAACGTCCGAGGGGGGCGGTATAATATTTCAAGAGGAAGATTCTTCAGCTTTCAGCGCGTTTTTGCGGTGAAAAAACTTAAAAAAAGGATGGTTTGATATCATGGCTTTTTACGGGATACAGCTATACAGCCTTCGTGATCTTGCTTCCGAGGATTTTCCGGCGGCGGTGAGGGCGGCGGCGGAAATGGGTTATTCATCCGTGGAATTCGCGGGATTTTTCGGTTATGATGCAAAGGACGTCAAGGCACTTCTCGACGAGACGGGACTCAAGCTTGCCGGCACCCATACGGGCTGGACGGAGCTTTTGCCGGAGAACATCGAAAAAACGATAGAGTATCACAAGATCATCGGGAACAAAAACCTCATAATTCCCGGATACGATTTTTCCACCGCGGAAAAGCTGAACGAGCTTGCGAAGCTCATGAATTTTGCCGCTCCTCTGCTTGCAAAGGAAGGCATCAGACTCGGATATCACAATCATTACAAGGAATTCATGCCGAACAGCGACGGCGTTCTGTTTTACGACGTGATCAGATCTCAGACGGACGTTCTTTTTGAGATAGACACCTTCTGGGCGTATTACGCCGGCAAGGATCCGGTAAAGGTCATGGAGGATTTCTCCGACAGACTTATGTGCATCCACCTCAAGGACGGCGTAAAGGCTACGAAAGAGGGAAGATCCGTGGGCGAGGGCGACGCGCCGGTGATCGCGGTCATCGACAAAGCTCTGGAAATGAACGTGCCCATGATCGTTGAAAGCGAGGGACTTTCTCCCTCCGGAAAAGAAGAAGCCAAACGCTGCATAGACTTTCTCAAAAAACTCGGCAAATAAACAACGGTAAGGAACTAATAATGGTATACAGAATCTTTGTGGAAAAGACAGGCATCCACGCGGTGGAGGCGGCAAAGCTCCTTGAGGAGATAAGGACGGATCTCGGCGTTTCCGGCGCGGAATCGCTGAGGATACTCAACAGATACGACGTGGAAGGGATATCTCCGGAAATCTTCGAAAAGGCGCGCAGCACAGTGTTTTCCGAGCCGATGGTGGACGAGATATACGACGAGCTTCCCGATTTTTCCTCTTCACTCATAATTGCCGTCGAATATCTTCCGGGACAGTACGATCAGAGAGCGGACTCCTGCGCTCAGTGCATACAGATAATCTCTCAGACGGCGCGCCCTGACGTGCGTACGGCGAAGGTATACGTCTTCGGCGGTAATATATCCGCGAGTGAAGAAAAGAAGATCGAGAAGTATATAATCAACCCCGTCGAAGCGAGACGCGCCTCGCTCGAAAAGCCGGAAACGCTCAAAGAAGAGCTTGCGATCCCTGAGAAGGTCGAGACTCTTACGGGATTCATAGTTCTTGATGAAAAGGGGCTCGCCGACGTTATAAAGAATTACGCTCTCGCAATGGATATCGACGATATAATGTTCCTCCAGAGCTATTTTTACGAAAAGGAAAAGCGCGATCCGACGATAACGGAGCTGCGCCTTATCGATTCGTACTGGTCCGACCATTGCAGACACACCACGTTCCTCACGAATATCGACGAGGTATACGTGAACGAGGATTATATATACGACACGTTCCTTGATTATCTGAAAAAGAGAGATATGATCTACGGCGCGAGAAAAAAGCCCGTTACCCTTATGGACATGGCTACCATCGCGATGAAATATCTCAGAAGGACGGGAAAACTCGCCGGACTCGATGAATCCGAGGAAATAAACGCCTGCTCCGTAAAGGTCAAGGCTGAGACCGAGAACGGAACGGAAGACTGGCTTTTGATGTTCAAGAACGAGACGCACAATCACCCGACGGAGATCGAGCCTTTCGGCGGCGCGGCAACGTGTCTCGGCGGCGCGATCCGCGATCCTCTTTCCGGAAGATCGTACGTATATCAGGCTATGCGCGTCACGGGCGCCGGCGACGTTACGGCCCCCGTTTCCGAAACGCTTCCCGGAAAGCTTCCGCAGTCGAAGATATCAAGGACCGCCGCGGCGGGTTACAGTTCATACGGAAACCAGATCGGGCTTGCCACCGGCGGAGTCTTTGAATACTATCATCCCGGATACGTTGCAAAGCGCATGGAGATCGGCGCCGTCGTCGGCGCGGCTCCGGCGGCGAACGTGATAAGGCAGACGCCCTCGGCGGGCGACGTAGTGATACTTCTCGGCGGCAGAACGGGAAGGGACGGCTGCGGAGGAGCCACCGGCTCATCCAAGGCGCATACCGAGGAATCCCTTGCGACCTGCGGCGCGGAAGTGCAGAAGGGCAATCCCCCCGAGGAAAGAAAGCTCCAGCGCCTTTTCAGGGATCCCGAGGTCACGAAGCTTATCAAGCGGTGCAACGACTTCGGCGCGGGCGGCGTTTCCGTCGCCATCGGCGAGCTTGCCGACGGGCTTTATATTGATCTTAACAAGGTACCCAAGAAGTATCTCGGACTTGACGGCACGGAGCTCGCCATATCCGAGAGCCAGGAAAGAATGGCGGTGGTGGTATCGTCCTTCAACAGCGACAGATTCATCGAATACGCCGCAAAAGAAAATCTCGAGGCGACTGTTGTTGCAATAGTTACCGCGGAAAAGCGCCTGAAAATGGTATGGAACGGAAGCACTATCGTCGATATCGAGAGAAACTTCCTAAATTCCAACGGTGCGGAAAAGCATACCGATATAGCGATAGACACCGTTGACGTTTCAAAGCTGAACGAAGGCTATTCCGCGAAGATATCTCAGGACACGCTTCGTGAAGATATAATCAGATATATGTCGGATCTCAACGTTTGTTCACAGAAGGGACTCGTTGAAAGGTTCGACTCCACGATAGGCGCCTCCACGGTGCTCATGCCGTTCGGCGGAAAGTATCAGCTCACTCCGTCTCAGGTCATGGCGGCAAAACTTCCCGTTCTCGGAAAGGACACGACGACCGTATCCGTCATGTCGCACGGATTCGACCCGTACGTGCTCGAAAAGAGCCCGTATCACGGCGCTATGTACGCGGTGATCGAATCCATCGCAAAGCTCGTTTGCGCGGGGGCGTCGTACAAGTCGGCGTATCTTACGTTCCAGGAATATTTCGAAAGGCTGAGAAACGATCCTCTCCGCTGGGGAAAACCCGCCGCGGCGCTTCTCGGCGCATATAAAGCGCAGATCGAACTCGAGGTCGCTTCCATAGGCGGTAAGGACAGCATGTCCGGAAGCTTCGAGCACATCGACGTTCCTCCGACGCTCGTCAGCTTTGCCATATGCGCGATGAATATAAACGATATCATCTCGCCCGAACTGAAAGAAACGAATTCGCGCCTTTATCTGTTCGAGCCGGCTTATCTTGCAAACGGCGAGCCGGATTTTGCCGATCTGAGAAAGCATTTCGATCATATACATTCGCTTTGCAAGTCTTCTCAGGTGCTTTCCGCATGGGCTGTCGGCGCGGGCGGCGTTTTTGAAGGCGTCTGCAAGATGGCGTTCGGAAACAAGATAGGCGTCGATCTCTACGTGGACGACGTAAAAAGCCTCTTCAAAACGTGCAGCGGCGCGATAATCGTCGAGACGAAGAGCGAACTCAAGACAGGAAAGTTCCTCGGCTTCACAAAACCGATCCCGGAAATACGCCTTGCGGGTGAGGTCGTTTCGCTGAACACGCTGATCACGGCTTGGGAATCCCGTCTCGAGGGCGTTTTCCCGATACACAGCGCGGAGCAGATCGAAAGAAAGAACGAGGAAGTTCTCGCTCCTTCGTTTACCGTAAAGAACACGATGTATCCGCTTATCAAGTCGGCAAAGCCGAAGGTCGTCATCCCCGTGTTCCCGGGCACTAACTGCGAATACGATACCGCACGTGCGTTCGAGAGAGCCGGCGCGGATACTGACATTGTCGTTTTCAGAAACCTCACGCCCTACGCTCTCGACGAATCTCTGAGGGAGCTTGCTCAAAAAATAGATTCCGCGCAGATGCTTATGATCCCCGGAGGCTTCTCCGGAGGCGACGAGCCCGACGGATCCGGCAAATTCATCACCGCCGTTATGCGAAACGCGCGCGTTTCCGACGCCGTTATGAAGCTTTTGAAAACCCGCGACGGTCTCGTCCTCGGTATTTGCAACGGCTTCCAGGCGCTTATAAAACTCGGACTTTTGCCCTACGGCGAGATAAGAGAAATGAAGAAGGACGACGCCACCCTTACGTTCAACAGCATCGGCAGACATCAATCCATGCTCGTCAGGACGAGGATCGCGTCCGTCAGATCTCCGTGGCTCTCCCTTTGTAATGTTGACGATATCCACACCGTGGCGATCTCACACGGCGAAGGACGCTTTAACGCGCCGGACAGCCTTCTCGAAAGTCTCGTGAAAAACGGTCAGATCGCTGCACAGTACGTCGATCCCGACGGCAAGCCTACGATGAATATTAGGTATAATCCCAATTGCAGCGCCCTCGCCGTCGAAGGCATAACGAGCCCCGACGGAAGAGTGTTCGGAAAAATGGGCCACAGCGAACGTTATACCGCCGGCACGTTCAGAAACGTTCCCGGAAACAAGGATCAGCATATCTTTGAATCCGGTGTGCGGTATTTCAAGTGATCTATCCGCTGTAAACGCTCCGCTCCGCACCCCGCTCAGGACCCCCAAAAACATTATACCTCAAAAAAAGCAGAAGGGCTCCCTTCTGCTTTTTGCGCGCGCTTTCACGCGAGCGCAAAAAGAAAGTTACATCAATAATACGGAGCCGATATCAGATGAGCGGCACCACCTCATTCGTCATCTCCTTTGATCAAAGTGCAAAATCCGGAGGATTTTGCCGAGGAACGCTTGCGTTCCTCGATGGATCGCTTACGTTCCTCGATCCCTCAAGGGGAAAGCAATGCGTCGCCTTGCTCAATTCGAGAATCTTATCTGAAATATAAGCTTTTTGCAGTATAAAGAACGCTCGCTTTCACGCGAGCGCAAAAAAAGAATAACTTATTCGCAATACAGTCTCACCCAATATCTTCACCGCACCGCATAATCAAATACAGGGCGACAGCTTGCGCGCAAAGCGCGCAGGGATTCAAAAGGGGCTGAGCCCCTTTGCCCATGGGGAGTTCGGGAAATCGAGGAATGCAAGCATTCCTCGGGAAAAGTCTTCGACTTTTCCATTTTGATCAAATTTGAGGCGGCTTTTCCCTTTTTGCGAAGCAAAAAGACCGTTCCGTGACGGTACAAACGGCGTATATCTCGCTTATTGTACCGCTTGGGCTGTACAATAAGCAGAGAAAGAAATCTTTGCTTTGAAAGATATTTTCTGTTATGCTTGAAGGTTACCGCGCGTACCGCGAGCCCTGATACGTTCCGCGTCGGAGCATTTCCTTGTCGATCTCATTGATGACTACGAACTTTTTCAGGCTCCACAAAGGCGCGATGAGATCGTCCTTCGCTCCGTCTCCGGTGACGCGCTCTATTACGGTGTCGGGCGGCAGGACCTCGAGCTGATCGCAGACGATGGAAACGTATTCTTCGAGAGTCAGAGCTTCAAATCCGCCTCTTTCGTACATCTTCGCAAGCGCCGTATTTTTCAGAACGTGGAGAAGGTGGATCTTTATAAGCTCCGGGTGAAGCTCCGCGACCGCCTCCGCGGTGCCGACCATCATGGCGCGGTCTTCTCCGGGAAGCCCGTCGATAATATGGACGCAGACGCGTATTCCGCGCTCTCGAAGGAGCTCAAAGCCGCGGACGAAATCGTCGTATGTGTGACAGCGGTTTATCAGGCGCGCCGTTTCATCGTATCTGCTCTGAAGTCCGAGTTCGACGACAAGGTGGGTTTTTTCGCTGAAGCTTTTCAGCAGATCGGCGATCTCTTCCGTTACGCAGTCCGGGCGCGTCGATACGGAAAGCCCAACGACGCCGTCAAAACTCAGAGCCTCGTTATACAGCTCTTCAAGCCGCGACGGATCGGCGTACGTATTCGTGTGCGCCTGAAAATAAGCGATGAATTTGTGCGCGTCCCATTTCTGCTTTTGAAGAGCCTTCATTTGTTCGAGCTGTTTCGTTACCGGTACGGAGGGAAGCGCGGCAAAATCGCCTCCGCCGCGGGATGAGCAGTAGATACAGCCGCCGTATCCCTTCGTGCCGTCGATATTCGGACACGTAAAGCCCGCGTCGACGGGAAGCTTTGCGACTTTTTCGCCGAACGTCTTTTTCAGGTAATAGTCCCTCGTATAGTATCTCTTGAAGCCGTCGGAAAAGGGAAAATCGTTTTTGGTCATGAGATGGTAAGAAAACAAGAAAAAGAGCCGCCGCGGCGCGGCAGCTCTTTTTGAAAAACTTGATTATTTGTAGAGGTTGATGCTTCTGCCGTCGTTCTTTATAACAACAGTACGAAGGTTGTTGTCGATCTCATACTGAACGAGTTCGTCAACGTTCTCGGCTATCTTATGATAAGCCTCGGAGTACTGCTCGACTACGGCGGGGAAGTCCTTCTCGAAACGAGGAGCCATCATGAACGCGTTCTTTGCGAGCTCTTCGGTAATGGGGAGATGCTGTCCCTTCGGATATCCTTCCGGATAGATCGGATTGCGTCCGCCCCAGATCCCGTTGCCGGTGTAAAGCGGCTGGAGATGAAGCGTGCCGTAACCGTTGGATCCGCAAACAACACCCTCGGCGTGTACAGCCTTGAGTACCGTGTTGAGGTTGAGTCCCTTGAGAGCGTCGGGATTGTAACGAACGTAGTGATAACCGAACAGACGGTCAGCGCCTTCCGGAGCCTTCTGGCAGATGATGTAAGGAAGATCGGAGACCTTGTCCTCGAGCATATGGCCGAGCTTGTTTCTGATCGCGTTGTCCTGCTCAAGAGTATCGAAAGCCGCGTCGGCGATCGCTATTGCGAGAGGATGCACGCGGTGCTTGTAACCGAATCCGGTGTCCCAGTACTGCTTGTATTCGCTGTCTGCGGGAAGCTTGCCGAGTCTCTCGTAATGTCCGAGAGCGCAGGCTCTTTCATAATACTCACGGGTGTTGGTGACGAGGATTCCGGCTTCACCGGCTGCCAGGCACTTGGAGCCCTGCATAGAGAAGCATCCAACATCTCCGATGCTTCCGACTTTCTTTCCCTTGTAGGAAGCGCCGTGAGCATGAGAGCAGTCCTCAACGACCTTGAGGTTGTACTTCTTTGCGAGAGCCATGATGGGATCCATATCGGCGGGCATACCCCAAACGTGGACGACGACGATAGCCTTCGTCTTCGGGGTGATCTTAGCCTCGATGGTCTCCGCGGTCACGCAGTGAGAATAAGGATCTACTTCGCAGAATACGGGAGTAGCGTTGTTGACGACGATCGGTCCGACGGATGCCCAGAAAGTGAAGGAAGGAACTATGACTTCATCCCCGGGGCCTACGCCTACTGCAAACAGACCTGCCTGAATGGCGGTGGTTCCGTTGGGAGTGCAGAGACCGTACTGGACGCCTATAAAATCGCTGAAACGCTTCTCGAACTGATATACGAGGGGAGAAGTGGAAATTTCGCCTCTCTTCATCATAGCGGTAACGGTCTCATAAGCTTTTTCACGAACGAGCGGAAGAGAATAGTCAGCCGACGTGCACTTAACGGCTTTTTCTCCGCCCAATAAAGCGAGCTTGGACATAATGAATCTCCTGTTCTCCGGCATTGAAAAAATTCATCGCAAAGCGGCACTGCCGGCTGCCGCAAAGCGACAGGAGGTTTTCTTTACACAAGTATATTCTATCATTTAATCTCGTGAAAGTCAAGGCAATTAAAAAAACGCGGATAAAAAATTGAACAAAAAAACAGAAAAAACGTGCGAAAAATAGCGCTAAATCGTCAATTCGGATAAATCCTCGAGCGCCATGATGTCTCCTTCGGAGAGCGCGGGGATCTTTTTTGTCCTTCCGCACTCGGTGCAGGTCAGTACGACGCTGTCGTATCCGAGCCCGAGAGCGATCTTTCCGGAACCGCATGAGCACCTTATCCTGCCTTCCTCGGCGAGATCGTGCAGCAGATATATGATCTCGCTCATCACGACGGGATCGGTGCATTCGTTCACCGTTGCGGGAGACGTGAGCTCCTTGCTTTCCACGGGCTTTGACTTCATGCTTTTCCGGTAGCCGGAGAAGGCTTTCAGCGCGCTGTTGATATCGTCGCCGTAGTCGTCCGCACCGTCGGGATCTTCTTCATCTTCGTCGGGACGGGAATACTTTCCGGCGTTTTCTTTCGAAAAGGCGGCGAAAATATCCCGGCTGTTCTTCAGCCCTTCCTCGAGCGCCTCGTCGGAGGACGCAGTGATGAACTCATCGTCGCCGAAGACGTCTTTCAAGGAGCCTTTGCCGCCTTCCGCGTCGTCATCGTCGTCTTCGAAAGTCTCGGGATCGAGAAGCGTGCGGAGCAGCTCATCAGACTCATCGAGAGCTTTGAACACTCTTTCGCGCTCGCCTATGAACATGATGTCGAATCCCGTATAGGGACACTGGAGCGTGAACAGCGGAGATGTGAATATGACCGCCGACGAAACCGTGTAAAAATGAGGCGAAGGGCAGGCGAAGCACGGGACGGAAAATCTCAGACCTCCGTCGCCGGTCTTCGTTATGACTATTTTCGATTCGTGACATTCCTCGCATTCGATCGAGGTGTTCGCGGAGGCGAGATCGAATACGGAAAATTTTCCTATTATCGTACTGCCGCATTCCGGACAGCGGAAAGCGATTATTTTCGTGTCTTGTTTCATATATATCTCCGTTTGCCGCACAGGCGGAAAAACCGCGCCGTAAAACGCGGGCTTATTTCTTTTTTGATCCGAGGTATCTTTCCCTGTAGAAAAAGTACTGCTGGCATAGCCCCGCGTACTTCCCGAAGTCGGGGAGCGTTCCGCCGAAAAGCTCGTTTATCGCGCGTTTCATCCACACGTCCACGGGGAACCGCCCGAGCCTTCCGTATCCGAAAAGCAGGACGCAGTCCGCGACCTTCGGACCGACGCCGCGCAGCGTCATTAGCTTTTCCTTCGCGTCGATGTCGGACATATCCTCTATAGATGAAAGATCAAAGCCTTCCGTTACCGCTTTTGCGCATGCGTTTATGTACCCGGCACGAAAGCCGAACTTCATTCCGGAAAGTCCCTCTTCTCCGACGGAAAGGATCCTTTCCGCATCCGGGAATGAGTACGCCTTTTCGCCGAAGGGCGTTTCGATCTCGTCCCCGAGCTCTTTGCAGAGCCGCTCTATGAGCCCCTTTATACGAGGGATGTTGTTGTTTTGGGACGTTATGAACGTGACGAGCGTCTCGAAGGGATCCTGCCGCAGAATCTTTATGCCCTTGGCGACTTCCATCGCCTCGAGCGTCACGTTTTTCACGGTCTCGTTTTCACCTACCGAAAGGAGGATGTCGTTTCGCGCGGCGCCGTAATCTCTCGCCGTGTCGAAAAATCTGTCGAAGAATTCGCCGTCGTTTCCGTCGCCGCCTGAGTATAATATCTCCGCTTTTTCGATGTCCTCGGTGCACCGCATGAAACGGCCTCCCGCGACGCCCTCAAAGCCTGTTTTTCCGTCACGCTTGACGGGCGAAAACCTGAAAGCCTGACCGCAGTCGAAAATTATGGGAAGGCTGAAATAGCCGTCTTTTTTTATCGTATACGTACCTGATGCGCTTTTTGACATGACAAACCTTAACGTGGAACGAAAAATTTACTTATTCTTATTGCTTTTGAGCGGTTTTGATTGTAAAATAGATACGGCGCGAGCTGACAGCGTACAGAAGAAAGGCGTATTTTTATGGAAACGATCTACACCATACCGGTAAACAGAACATTCGAGGAGAGCGGTGAATGTCCGTTCTGCCGTCTTTACAGGGAGCTTGAAGCAAACGAGCTCGATCTTATCCTCGGAGCCTCGCTCATGGAGCCCGACGTAAGGATAAAGACGAACAAGCTCGGATTTTGCAGAAAGCATTACGCCGATATGTTCGCGGGAAAGAACAGGCTCGGACTCGCGCTCATGCTCGAGACCCATCTCGACGCCGTACAGGACGCGATCTCGCCCGGCGCCATCGGCTTTAAGGACAGATCTGAAAGGATCGCCAAAGCCGCGGCTGAAATAAACGGCTCCTGCTATATATGCGAAAGGATCGCGGTACATTTCGGAAAGATGTTCGAAACGTGCATGATCCTTTGGGAGAACGATAAGGAGTTCAGAAAAAAGTTCGCTTCGCAGTCGTACTTCTGCCTGCCGCACTATCAGACCATGATGGAAACGGCGAAAAAATACATCCCGAAAAAGCTCATGAACGAATTCCTCGTCTCGGCGGAGAACATACAGACGGAATATCAGAACAAGCTGAGAGAGGATCTCGCGCTGTTTGCGAGAAAATTCGATTACAGATACAAGGATGAGCCCTGGGGAGATGCGAAGGATTCCATCGAAAGGACCATCGCGTTTCTGGGCGGTAAGTGATCAGTCCTTCTCTCTGTCAGATCTCTCCTCCGAATTGTTCATGGCGTAGCAGAGCCTCATCAGCGAATCGCCGACATGGACGTTTTCTATCTTGACGTTCGGATATGACGGCAGAGAGAGCTCCATGTTGGCGAAGTTCCAGAAGCCCCATATCCCGTTTTCCGCGAGCTTTTCAGCCACCGGCTGCGTTTCCGCCTTCGGAAGCGTCAGCACGGCGATGTCCACCGCGTTTTTGCGGCAGAAATCCTCCGCGTCGTTCACGGAGAGAACCGGCTTTCCCGCCACGGTCGTGCCGATGATGCTTTCGTTTACGTCGAAAAGGCAGAGCACGGAAACGCCGCTTTTTGAAAACAGCGAGTGATTTGCAAGCGCGCTGCCGAGCTTTCCGGCTCCGATTATGACCGCCTTATACATGTTTTTGATGCCGAGGATCTCGGAAATGGCGTTGTGGAGCACGGGCACGTTGTATCCGTATCCCTGCTGACCGAAGCCGCCGAAGCAGTTGAGATCCTGGCGGATCTGACTTGCGGTCACGTTCATTTTCAGAGAAAGCTCACGGGAAGAGATCCTGTCGACCCCGTTTTTCGAAAGCTCCACGAGATATCTGTAATATCTCGGGAGTCTTTTTATCACGGCTGATGAAATATTGCGCGGAGCCTCGCTCGGGGCTTCCGCCGGTTTTTGTTCCGCACCTATCGGCGCGGAGCTTTGTTTTTCCGCGTTCTTTTCTTTGGTATCCATTATTTTTCCCTGCCCGCTGACGATGGGGCGAACCGCGCACGGCGGTAAGTCTGTCCTTTCAGTAGATTTAGAGAGAAAATGTCAGATCTCCGCGTCGGGTACCGGATTGTACGCAAGATCGCCGGTAACGCCCGCGTGGTATTCGTAAAACGCCTGCGATCCGATCATCGCGGCGTTGTCTCCGCAGAGTGAGAGGGGCGGAACGAAAAATCGTATGCCTCTGTCCGCCGCGAGGCGCGAGACGGCGCGGCGGATGTGGGAATTTGCCGAAACGCCTCCGCACATGAGGAGAGAAGAGTAATCGCGCCTTTCGTCAAGTACGTTTTTGAGTCTTGAAAGTATCCCGGATATGACCGCGTCCGTGAACGCGCGCGCGAGCTCTTCCCTGTCGGGCTCTATGCCCTTTTGGCGGTCCGTGTGGACCTTGTTTATCACCGCGGTCTTCAGTCCTGAAAACGAAAAATCGACCGGGGAATCCTTTATTATCGGCGCGGGGAAAGAGTATAGCTTCGACGGAGAAGCGCTTTTTTTATATGAAAGCGCGCAAAGCTCGTCCATTTCCTTTCCGCCGGGGTACGGTATGCCGATTATCCTGGCGGTCTTGTCGAAAGCCTCGCCCGCGGCGTCGTCTCTCGTCGTTCCGAGAACTTCAAATGAAGTGTAACCGTTCACGCCTATTATAGACGTGTGACCTCCGGAGAGCACGAGCGCGCAGAACGGAGGAGCAAGCTCGGGACTCGAAACGTATCCTGCGGCGATGTGTCCTCTTATGTGATTTACCGGTATAAACGGTTTTGACGACGAATATGCGAGCGCTTTTGCAAAGCTGACTCCCACGAGAAGGGCTCCTATGAGACCGGGAAGCGCCGTCGCCGCTATCGCGTCGATACCGTCGAGCGTCACCCCCGCTTCCGAGAGCGCCTGAGACGTCAGTGACGATATCGCTTCCGTGTGCGCCCGGGAGGCGATCTCCGGAACGACACCGCCGTATTTTTTATGAATGTCTATCTGAGAAAGCACGACGTTTGAGAGAACTTCTCTGCCGTCACGCACTACGGCGGCGGAGGTCTCGTCGCAGGAACTTTCTATTGCCAGAATCGTTGTGCTCATTTTTCGTCTGTGATCCTTTTGCTCATGAGGATCGCGTTTTCGCGCGTCCCCGAGGACGGTGTATGGTAATAGTTTTTTCTTATTCCGTCTTTTTCGAATCCCGCCGATTCGTAAAGCGACCTTGCGGGAAGATTGGACTCCCTCACTTCGAGAGTCACGCTTTCGGCTCCGAGTTTTTCCGAGATTTTTATAAGCTCCGAAAGTATCATGCGCGCTATCCCGCGCCTTCTTGCGCTTTTCGTCACGGCGACGTTGTTTATCTGCGCCTGATACGCGGCGAAATAAAACGAACCGTATCCGAGGACCTTCCCGTCCTCCTCAAAGCACAGGCAGACGGCTATATCGGAGGATATCAGATCATTTACCGAATCGGGGCTCCACGGCTCCGCGAAGCACTCGCGCTCTATTTCGCATATGGCGCCGACGTCGCGCGGCTCGGCGCGGCGTACAAAACCGCGGCTCACTTTTTTTCTTCCTTTTTTATCAGACGCTC
>Ga0079305_1000551_pt1 | contig 76676 bp, 64 predicted proteins | sample LMS_cellobiose_e_FD_79183 | JGI IMG/M metagenome (GOLD analysis project Ga0079305, IMG submission 79183) | Rumen-fistulated moose microbial communities from Alaska, USA - LMS_cellobiose_enrichment | ecosystem: Host-associated > Mammals > Digestive system > Stomach > Rumen fluid ...
CGCGACGATGTTCGTATCCGTGTAGGTGTTGCCCGTCATCGTAGAGGAGATCGTCTCCCAGCCGCTCCAGCCGCTGCCGGAGTTGCTGCGCCGCGCCAGCACATACTGCGAGGCATTGGCCGAAGCCGTCCATGTCACGGTGTTCTTGCCGGCCGCCGCGGTCGTGGTGACCGTTGCGATCGCGCCGGGGGCGGCGGCGAGGGCCTTGGTGCCCGGGCCGAACGTCCAGCCGCCGTAGGTGCTGCCGCTGCGGCCGCGCACGCCGTACTGATACCACGTGCCCGCAACGATGTTCGTATCCGTGTAGGTCATGGCCGTCATCGTGGCGGAGATCGTCTCCCAGCCGCTCCAGCCGCTGCCGGAGTTGCTGCGGCGGGCCAGCACATACTGCGAGGCGTTGGCCGAGGCCGTCCACGTCACGGTGTTCTTGCCGGCCGCCGCGGTCGTCGTGACCGTTGCGATCGCGCCGGGCGTGCCTGCGATGCCCGTCACGGCCGTGCCGAAGGTCCAAGCGCCGTAGGTGCTGCCGCTGCGGCCGCGCAGGGCGTACTGATAGACCGTGCCGCCCGTCACGTTCGTGTCGGTATAGGTCCGGGCCGTCAAGGTGCTGGAGAGCACTTCCCAACTGCCCCAGCTGCCGTTGCTGTTCTGGGTGCGGCGGTTCAGTTGATACTGCGCCGCATTGGCCGAGGCGGTCCACGTCACGGTGTTCTTGCCGGCGGCCGCGGTGGTGGTGACCGTTGCGATCGCGCCGGGGCCGCCTGCGATGCCCGTCACGGCCGTGCCGAACGTCCAGGCGCCGTAGGTGCTGCCGCTGCGGCCGCGCAGGGCGTACTGATAGACCGTGCCGCCCGTCACGTTCGTGTCGGTGTAGGTCAGACCCGTCAGGGTGCTGGAGAGCACTTCCCAACTGCCCCAGCTGCCGTTGCTGTTCTGGGTGCGGCGGTTCAGTTGATACTGCGCCGCGTTGGCCGAGGCGGTCCAGGTGACGGTGTTCTTGCCGGCTGCTGCGGTCGTCGTGACCGTTGCGATTGCGCCGGGACCTGCGGCGAGACCTGTCACGGGGGTGCCGAACTTCCATGCGCCGTAGGTGCTGCCGTTGCGGCCGCGCACCGCATATTCATACGTAGCGCCGGCCGTAATATCGTTGTCGACGTAGGTCAGGCCCGTCAGCGTGTTGGAGAGCACTACCCAACTGCCGCCGTTGACGCGGCGGCTCAGCAGGTACTGCGTCGCGTTGGCCGAGGCTGTCCAAGTCACGGTGTTCTTGCCGGCGGCCGCGGTCGTCGTGATCGTTGCGATCGCGCCGGGCGTCGCTGTGCCGCCCATCTCCACAACGGCGCTCTGCTTGAACGCGCCGTTCGTGCGCAGGTTCGAGCCCGCAACGCGGTACTGGTACGTCTTGCCGGCCTGCACGGTCGTATCGCTGTAGGTGAGGCCGGTCAGGCTGTTGGAAAGCTGCGTCCAGGAGCCGGTGCCCTCCTTGCGCTCGAGCACATAGCGTTCCGCGTGGTTCGAAGCGCTCCAGCTCAGGTCGACCTTGTTCGTGCCCTTCGTCGCGGTCAGCGTGGCAATCGCTTCGGGCGGGAACAGGAAGAGCTGGATGTCCATGCCGAGGGTGTATCTCCAGCCGTAGTAGTTTCCGTTTCTCGGGGTGACGCGATAATCGTAGATCGTATCGTAATCCAGCAGGTCGCGGTCCTCATAGTAGATGGTGTTTTCGTAATCGGGATCCCGCTGGGTATCGGGGATGCTGTCGGAGAGCACCCACCACAAGCCGTCTTTATCGTTGAAGCGCTCGAGAACGTAGTGCGTCGCGTTCTCGGCGGCCGGCCATTGCACGTAGAGCATCTCCGTGCCAGTGTCGGTCGTGACCGACATCGAGTTGATCTCGCCCGGCTCCGTATAGGACGTGCTGCCCGCCGTGATTTCGACGTCGTCATCCACGTACAGCGAGCCGCCGCTATAGGTCTCGGGATCCCAGTAGGAATAGGAGATCGTATGAGCTTCCTCATCGTGATAGACGTCCTCGTCCCCATAGGCCAGCGAAAGCTTCGGGCTATCGGAGATGTCCAGCTCATCAAAATCGTTGAAGGCGATCTCCGCCGTCGCCAGACGGGCGCAGCCGGTCAGATCGAGCGAGGTGAGCCCCGCCTCCTCGGCGCGCAGCACTTCCAGATACGGATGATGGTTGAGGTAGAGAGCGCCGAGCGACATGTTGTGGCCCAGTTCCAGATCGACAAGCTGCGTATTCTTGCTCAGATTGATCGCCAACAGATTGGCCGCATTCGTGAGGCAGAGCCGCTGCAGCTCGGTGTTCTTCGTAAGATCGATCGTAGTGCCGCGGTAATAGTTCAGATCGCTGCCGCTCAGATCCAGGTGGAACAGCTTGGTATTCTCAGTGAGATCGAGGGTGCTCCAGTCGTTCCAGCCGCCCTCAAAATCCGCCAGCTCGGTGTTCTCCGACAGATCGATCGTCGCAGTGAAGTCGTTATGCTCGCAGTTGAGGATCCGCAGATTGGTGTTGTGAGTGACGTCCAACTCCGTCAAATCGTTGCTGCCGCAGACGAGCTCCTCCAGATTCACCAGCGCGCTGACGTCCAGCGTCGTCAGGAAGTTGCTGTCGACATACAGGTATTCCAGCGCGGCGTTCTCTTCCGAGAACTCGAGCTTGGTGAGCCGCTGCCCGGACAGGCGGAGTTCCTGTAGATTCGGGAAGCAATCGAGGCCTCTCGCATCGTAAATGTAACCGCCGACCGTGTAGTAGCGGAGATCCAGATACGTTACGTCGTTCGCTTCCGCTTCGCTGAGGTAGCCGTCGCGGTTCGTATCGATCGCCGCGCTGCGGACGTAGCGCAGGAAGGTGGGATCCGGGAACGCTTTCGCGCAGATGTACATCCCCCCCTCCGCCGGAGGGATCAGCCGATCCACATGCGGCATCGGATCTTCGTTCTGAACCACGATAGAGGTCTCAACCTGGTCCATCAGCGCGCCCATATCATAGACCGGCTCCTGCGGCGACATACCGGGCTCCCAAACATCGTAGAGGTAAATCGTGCCGTCTCCGAAGGTGTAGCCCTCGTTGTCGAACCAGACATGGTCTGCATTGTCATATCGCACGCAGCCCAAATAGACGTCGCCGGCCACCGAGAGCATACCGTCGTTTTCTACGAAGATCTCGCCGCCCCACTGGCTCCAGAGTTCGCCGAGGCTCGAGACGTAGAGATCGCCGTTAACGGTGACCGGGCCGCCCTGCGTGGTCGTCAGAACGCCGGAGGTCGTAACGGTTCCGCCCTCCTCGATCAGGACCTCGCTCGTCACGCGGGCGCCGCTGTAGATCGTAAGCTCGCGGCCGTTCGGCACGATGATCTTGCCGAGCCACATGCAGTTGTGGTCCCGATCGAGCACGATATCCGCCGCCAGGCGGGCAACCGGGATCCAGTGGACGTTGTTTTCATCCGCCGGGGGTTCGCCCTGATGTAACTGAACGAATGCGTAGAGCTGGCCTTGGCTGTACACATCGACGGGGTTGCCGTATTCCCAGCGCTCCTCGGGCGGATCGGCCAATGCCGTCGCCGGCAGCAGCGCCAGGATCATGACCAGCGCCAACAGCAGAGAACCGATGCGATGTTGGATTCTCATGGTTTTTCTTCCTCCTTCAATCTGAACTGCTTTTTCGGTTCTGTTGGGTCGTTTCGGGAATCGTTCCATGGTGTTGCGGAAAGCGCACGCTCCTTTCCGTCCCCTATTCGCATGGGATCCGCGCGCCGAAAGCCGATCGGGGGCGCGGAATCGATCCGGTTCGGGTTCGCGCGGGGACAACCTTCGGGAACCCGGAAAGATTCATCTATATCATATATCTTTTTTTCGAAAAACGGAAGATTTTTTCAGCAGTTTTTCCGTGACAATTTCAGGCACGAGCCGTGCCTGAACGTGCCTTTCAGCCTCTCCCCTGCGCGATCCGGCCCGCTCTTTCCGGCAAGGCGGACGCCCTGCGAAAAAAGCATCCCCCGAGCGGCTTGCCGCTCGGGGGATGCGGGATCGGTTCTACTTTGCCTTACGCCTCAGGCGCGGGCGGATCGGCCTGCGGCGCCTCCCCGCCGGGAGCGGGGGGTTCGGGCGCTTCGGTCGGCGCCGCGGGAGCGCTGTCGGACGTCTCGGGCGCAGCGGGCGCTTCTCCGGGAAGAAAGCCCGTCTCCATCAGAGACTTAAATTCCTCCTCCCCGATCTTCTCCTGCACCAGCAGCGTCTGCGCGATCAGTTCATGCTGATCGGCGTGCTCCGTCAGGATGCGCCTGGCCTCTTCATAGGCGTCGTTGATGATCTTGCGGATCTCCTCGTCGATCGCGTTGGCGACCTCCTCGGAATAGTTGCGGGTGTGGCCGAAATCGCGGCCGAGGAAGACCTCGCTCTGGTCCTGCCCGTAGACGACGGTTCCCAGTCGCTCGGAGAAGCCGTAGCGCGTCACCATGTTGCGGGCGATCGCCGTGGCGCGCTCGAGGTCGTTCGAGGCTCCGGTGGAGATATCGTCGAGCACGAGCGACTCCGCGACGCGGCCCGCCAACAGCACGACGATGTTTTCGCGCATCTCGCCGCGGGTGAGGTAGCTCTTATCTTCGCTCGGCAGGCTCATCGTGTAGCCGCCGGCCATGCCGCGCGGGATGATCGAAACCTGATGGACGCGGTCCTGCGTCGTCATGTAGTAAGTGACGACGGCGTGACCCGCCTCGTGGTAGGCGGTGAGTTTCTTATCCTTCTCGGTGATCATGCGGGACTTTTTCTCGGGGCCTGCGACGACCTTGATCGTCGCGTCCTCGATCGTCTGCATCGTGATTGCCTTGAGGCCTTTGCGCGCCGCAAGCAGCGCCGCCTCGTTGAGGATGTTTTCGAGGTCCGCGCCTGTAAATCCGGCCGTTGTGCCTGCGATCACCCTGAGGTCGACGTCGGGCGCCAGCGGCTTCGATTTGGCGTGCACCTTCAGGATCGCTTCGCGGCCCTTGATGTCCGGCCGGTTGACGACGATCTGGCGGTCGAAGCGGCCCGGGCGCAGCAGCGCGTGGTCGAGGATGTCGGGGCGGTTCGTTGCGGCGAGCACGATCACGCCGCTGTTGGTGGAAAATCCGTCCATCTCCACAAGCAACTGGTTGAGCGTCTGTTCACGCTCGTCGTGTCCGCCGCCGAGGCCCGCGCCTCTCTGGCGGCCCACGGCGTCGATCTCATCGATGAAGATGACGGAGGGGGCGTTTTTCTTGGCCTGATCGAACAGATCGCGCACGCGCGAGGCGCCGACGCCGACGAACATCTCGACGAAATCGGAACCGGAGATCGAGAAGAACGGCGCGCCGACCTCGCCCGCCACGGCGCGGGCCAGCAGCGTTTTGCCGGTTCCTGGCGGGCCGACGAGCAGGACGCCCTTCGGGATGCGCGCGCCGAGGCTGTTGAAGCGGGACGGGTTTTTGAGGAACTCGACGACCTCGACCAGTTCTTCCTTCTCCTCATCCGCGCCGGCGACGTCGGCGAACGTCACCTTGCGGCCGCCGTCGGTCGAGCGCAGTTTGGCTTTGCCGAACCCCGTGATGTTGCCGCCCTTCGACTGCCGCATCGTGAAATACCACAGCGCGATCATCATCACGATGAGCACGAGCGTGGGCAAAAACGACAGGATGGCGGAGTAATCCTTCACCGGCAGCAGGTCGTATTGGACGCGCTGCTCCTCCGGCAGGGAGGCATTGCGCTCATCCACTTTCGTCTGCACCGCATCGTAGAACAGGTTGACGTTCGGCACCGTATAGGTGTGCTCCCCGTCCTCGCCGCGCAGGCGGTAGGTCAGATCGCCCGAGCCCAGATCGAGCGTGTAGTTCTCGACCTTGTCGTCGTCAAAATACGAGACGATCTCGCTGTAGGGCTGCGTGACAGGCGGCTTGCGGTTGCCAAACAGGCCGCCGCTCGCCAGATAGATCAGGATCAGCAGCACAGCCAGGTAGATCAGGATGCCGCGCGTCATCCGCGGGCCGCGGCCCGGCATGCGGGGGCGGTTGTTCTGGTTGTTGTTCTGTTCGCTCAAAACGGGATCACCTCTGTCAAATCGGTCGTGGTCCGCTTATCCGCCGTAGACCTCGGGCTTGAGGATGCCGACGTACGGCAGGTTGCGGTAAACTTCGTTGTAATCAAGGCCGTAGCCGACGACGAACGCGTCCGGCACGGTGAAACACGTATAATCGGGAAACACGTCGACGCTGCGGCGGCTCGGCTTGTCGAGCAGGGTCGCGATGCGCACGCTCTCCGCGCCCTTCTGAGAAATATATTCGCGCAGGTAGGAAAGCGTGAGGCCCGAATCGAGGATGTCTTCCACGACCAGCACGTGTTTGCCCGAAAGTTGCTCGTCGAGATCCTTTCGGATCTTGACGACGCCGGTGGATTTGACGTCCCTGCCGTAACTGGAGACGGACATGAAATCGACCGAGCACGGGATCGTGATCGCGCGCATCAGATCCGCCATGAATACGACGGAGCCCTTGAGCACGCTGACGAGGACCAGTTTCTTCCCCGCATAATCGGCGGAGATCCGTGCGCCGACTTCCTTGACTTTGGCCGCGATCTCCTCCTCGGTCAAAAGCACGCGTTGGATATCCTGCTGCATGTTCAAGTCTCCTTTTTCGTGATGGACAGGGAAAGGATCCGCTCGCTCTGCGGCGTGGCGGCGGCCCGCTCGGCCGCGCCGAAGCCCTCGACCCAAACGGGGCCGTCGGCGTCCGCCGCAACGGCGATCCCGCCGCGCGCCTGCGCGGGGATGCCCGCCTCGGCATAAAGCCGCCTGACGGCCTTGGTGCAGCCGCGGCCCGCGAGGCGGATCTCGTCGCCCGCGCGTCTTGCGCGGACGGTGAGCGGACGTCTTATTGTAGCACAGTCGAGGCAGTTTTGGTATCGGTTTCGCTCAATATTTACAAAAAATTCTTTCTCTTGTTGTGAAAGCAGGCAAATTTCAAGGGTTTTTCCCGAAAAAAGGGAGATTGTTTGCGGCAGGCGATCGAGATCGACGGCCTGGTCCGGCAATTCACGCGGCGTTTCGAGAGCGCGGATGCGGCCCGCTTCCCCATCGGCGCAGAATACGAGCGTCCGCGCCAGGGGACGCGTCCCCCGCCCCGCTTTCATCAGCGCGTCGATCGCTGCGAGCCGATCGCGGTCGACCGATGCGCCCGCCTCGCGCAGAAACCGGCGCAGAACGCGCAGGCGCAGCGCGTCCGCAAGCGCCAGATAAGGCGCGCGCGGCAGAATGCCGCCGTGCACGGCCGTTTCATACCATTCCCCCGCCGCGGCATCGAGATACGCGCGGTCGGCCGAAAGCGTTTCGGTCATCGCAAAAACGGTTCGCACAAAGGCGGGATTGAGTTCCTCGAACACGGGCACAACGGCATGCCGCAGGCGGTTGCGCGCGGCGAGATCTGTTTCGTTCGTCGAATCGGTACGGTAATCCTGCCCGATCGCGGCGAGGTAGCCCTCGATCTCGGCGCGCGTGCAGCCGAGCAGCGGGCGGATGATCCTGCCGCGCCGCACGGGGATGCCGCAGAGTCCGTCGAGCGCTGTGCCGCGCGCGAGGTTGAGCAGCACGGTCTCGGCGTTGTCGTTCCGATGATGCGCCGTCGCGATCAGGCCGGGCGCCGCCTCCTCGAGGGCGGCGTAGCGCACGGCGCGCGCGCCCTCCTCCACGGAGCATCCGTGCGCGGCGCAGTAGGCGGGAACGTCGCGCCGGCAAACGGTGAGCGCCACGCCGAGGCGCGCGCAGAGAGCACGGCAGAACGCCTCGTCGGCGTCGCTTTCGGCGCCGCGCAGGCAATGGTTCACATGGCAGGCCGAAACCGAGATACCGAGCGGCGCGCGCAGTTCGCACAAAACACAAAGCAGAGCGACGGAGTCCGCCCCGCCGGAAAGCCCGACGGTGACCTCGTCGCCCCTGCGCAGCAGCGCATGCATCTTGAGAAAGGAGCGCACCTTATCCCTCATCGTAGCCGCGCTCCAGATTGCGGAATTTGGTGAACTGGCCGTCCCAGCCGAGCCGGACGGTGCCCGTTTCGCCGTGGCGGTTCTTTGCGACGATGCACTCGGCCACGCCGGGCGTCTCGCTCTGCTTGTTGTAGTAGGAATCGCGATAGAGAAACCACACGAGGTCGGCGTCCTGCTCGATCGAGCCGGACTCGCGCAGGTCGGAGAGCATCGGATGCCGGTCGCCGCGGGTCTCCGGCTGGCGGGAAAGCTGCGAAAGCACCAGCACGGGCACGGCGAATTCCTTGGCCATGATCTTGAGCGCGCGGGTCATCTCGGAGACTTCCTGCACGCGGTTGGGACTCGGCTTCGCGCTGTTCTGCATCAGCTGCAGATAGTCGATGACGACGAGGGAGACATCGCGCAGGCGGCGCAGTTTGCCCTTCATCTCGCCGATCGTGATGCCGGCCGTGTCGTCGAGGTAGATCGGCAGTTTCGAGAGCGACTGCGACGCGACGGCGATGTTCGTCCAGTCGTCGGGCGTCAGACGGCCCCGGCGCATGCGGTCGGAGGGGATGAACGCCTCCGAGGAGAGCAGGCGTTCGACGATCTGTTCGCTGCTCATTTCGAGCGAAAAGATCGCGACCTTCTTCCCCTTTCGGGCGACGTTGACGGCAATGTTGAGCGCGAACGCCGTCTTGCCCATGCCGGGGCGCGCCGCAAGCACGAGCAGATCGGATCGGTTGAGACCGGTGGTGATGTTGTCGAGGTCGCCGTAGCCTGTCGGGATCCCGAGATACTCCTCGCGGTCCTCGCCGCCGAGGCGCTGCAGGCGGTCGAACGTGCGTGCCAGCACGTCGCCCACGGGTACAAGGCCCGAGGAATCGCGCCCCTGCCGGATCTCGAAAATGCTCTGCTCAGCCATATCCATCAGGGAGACCGGCGAAGCGGACTGCTCGCGGGAGGCCGTCACGACGCGCTCGAACGCGGTGACCAGGCTGCGCAGATAGTATTTTTCCATCACGATACGCGCATAGGACTCGACGTTGACCGTCGTCGGCACGATCTCGGCGAGTTGGGTCAGGTAGATCTTGGCGTCCTGATCCGTCGGGAAGATCCCCGCTTTGCACACCTCGTCGAGGATCGTGATGAAGTCGATCGGCTCCGACACGATGAAACGGCGCAGAATAATCGAAAAAATCTCCCTGTGCTGCTGGCGGTAGAAACTCTCCGGCTTGAGATACTGCGTGATCGACGCGACGCAGTCGGAATCGAGCAGGATCGCACCCAGCACAGACTGCTCCGCTTCCAGACTATAGGGCAGATCGCGCGGGAGATCGCTGTAGACAAACTCGTTCTCCGCCGCCATTTGAGAGCCTCCCATCTATGTAAAGTGAAAAAGATTTACATCAAAAAATCGGCTTACTCCTGCACTTTTACGCGCACATTTGCCGCGATTCCGGGATGCAGTTTCACGGTGGCTTCATAGTCGCCGTACTGCTTGATCTCCCCGCCCGCGACGGAAACCTTCTTCTTGTCGACCGGCGCGCCGATCTGCTCGCTCATCGCCTCGGCGATCTCGCGAGTGGTCACGGCACCGAAAAGCCGCCCGCCCGTCCCCGCTTTGGCATGCACGACAACGGCGATCGTCTCCAGTTTTTTTGCAAGTTCCAACGCGGCTTGACGCTCGGTCTCGGCGTGGTAGGCATCAGCGTCCTGTTTGGCCTTCCATTCCCCCATCGCCTGCGCCGTCGCAGGCTTCGCCAGTTTTTTCGGCAGCAGGAAGTTGCGCGCGTATCCGTCGGATACGCTGTGCAGTTCTCCTTTTTTACCCGTTCCCTTCACATCCGCCAATAAGATCACCTGCATGGTCTGTCCCTCCCGTATTCAGGTTTCGCCCGTGTTTGCTTCAATGACTTCCAGCAGTTTTTGGCGCGCTTCGGCCAGGGTGACCTCCGACAACTGCGTCGCGGCCATCGTTTGATGTCCGCCGCCGCCGAGGGCCTCCATGATGACCTGCACGTTCACACGGCCCATCGAACGCGCCGAGATCGAAACGCCCTCCTGCGTCGGATAGAGCACGAAGGAAGCGTCCACGCCGCTGATGTTGAGCAGTTCATCCGCCGCCTGCGCCGCGACCACGCGGGCATCTTCGGCGCCGGACTCCATCTGCGCGACGGCGCAGCGCCGGACCACGTCCGCGTTGGCGACGAGGCGCGCGCGCTCGCGGTAATCGGTGATCGTAGAGGAGAAGAGTTTGCGCACTTCGGCCGTATCCGCGCCGCGGCGGCGCAGATAGGCAGCCGCCTCGAACGTACGCACACCCGTGCGGATCGAAAAGTTCTTCGTATCGAGCATGATGCCCGCAAGCAGCGCCTCCGCCTCGGTGCGCTCGATCCCGACTTCTTCACCGAGGTACTGCACCAGTTCCGTAACCATCTCGCAGGCGGAGGAGGCATAGGGCTCGTGGTAGAAGATCACGCCGTTTTCGATATAACCGACCATGCGGCGATGATGGTCGATCACGACCACATTGCGGCAGGCGCGGTAGATCTCAGGGGATTCCAGCACGTTCTCCAGATGCGTATCGAGGATGATGAGCAGCGGATTCGCCGCGTCGTTGACCGCCATCAGCGCATCGGAGGGGTTGTAGAAACTGTTCTCGTAGCCGTTGGCCTCGAGGTGCGCCATCAGATCGGAGACAAGGTTTTTGGAGCGGTCGATCGCGACCAGCCCCCGCCTGCCCATCTGCCGCACGGCCCGCAGCAGGCCGACGGCCGCGCCGAAGGAATCGTAATCGCCGTAGCGATGCCCCATCAGCACGACGGTGTCGCTCGAAAGGATCAGTTCGCGCAGCGCCGTTGCGATGATGCGCGTCTTCACTTTGGTGCGGCGTTCGACGCCCTTGGAGACGCCGCCGTAGAAATCGTAACCCGAATTCGTCTTTACAGCCGCCTGGTCGCCGCCGCGCCCCTGCGCCATATCGAGCGCCTGACGGGCGATGTTCTCTCCCTCCGGCAGGCTGCGGCAGTTGCGCGCAAGGCCGATCGAAAGCGACACGACCAGATTATCCTGATCGACGGAGAGCGCCCGCACTTCGTCGAGCACGGCAAAGCGCCCCTGCACGATCTCATCGAGATACTGCTCCTCGATGATCGCCAGATAGCGGTCGGCGTCCGTTTTGACCGAAAGGCCGTGGCTGCGGTTGACGAATTCCGTGATGCGGCGCTCGATCTCCATGAGCAGTTGCGCGCGGTCATGGTCGCGGGCATAGCGCTGCATCTCGTCGAAATTATCGACGGAGATCAGGAAAACAGACGGGCGGGTGCGCTCGAACTGCTCCGCCGTCTCTTTCCAGCGGGTGTCGTCGATCAAATAATAGAGCACGAGCGCATCCGATTCCTCGGAGCGGACCGGGTAGACCGTGAATCGCTTTTCACCGATGCGCGTGTCGAAGGAGCCGCGCCGGTCCAGATCCTCGCCGAACAGGTCGCCGATCGGGCGGGAAAAGTGGTCCTCGCCCCCGAACAGATCTTCGTTCGCGCGCGTGTTGCACCACACGATCGCGCCCTCGGAAGCCGCAACGATCGGGAGCGGAAATTCGATCAGCGTATCCGACTGCAACTGCGAGATCTTCGCCCCGGTTTCAGAGACGAAGCGGTCGATCCCGCGGTTGGCGCGGCCCACCAGAAGGATGCTGATGATGAGCGCCAGCGCGACGATCCCGCCGACGGCGAAAACGGCGTAGCGGGCATAGGGTCCCCGCAAAAGCGCGACCGCCGCCTCGCACAGCAGCAGCGCGCAGGTCAACGTATAGAGAATCGGAGCATACAATCGAATCTTATCTTTCAAACGATCCGCCTCCATCCGTATGCCGGATATACAGACAGCCGGAGCCATCCGCAAACAATCGGTTGTTCATTATACCACAAACCTCTTGCGTTTGCAAACCGTCTCCGGCTGTTTCGTGAAATTTTGCACGTTTCGGACATGGGGCAGACCCTGTTTTACCCCTTTGTTTTGATCTCCTGGATCACGGGAAGGATCATGGGACGGCGGCGCGTTTTCTGGAAGATGAACGCGCCGAGTTGATCCTTGACCATCTGCTTGAGATTGCCCCAATCGCGGCGGCCCGTGCCCGCCAGCGCGTGCTCGAGCGCCGCGCGGCACTGCTGCTGCGCCTCGGAGAGCAGTTCCTCCGATTCGCGCACATAGACGAACCCGCGTGTGATCAGATCGGGGCCCGCGAGGAGTTCGCCGGTCTTTTCGTCGATCGAGGCGACCGCGACGACGAGGCCCTCGTCCGCCAGCATGCGGCGGTCGCGCAGCACGATGCTGCCCACGTCGCCCACGCCGCTGCCGTCGACGAGCACCGCGCCCGCGGGCACGGTCGTGTTGCAGCGCATCCCGCCCTGCGGCAGGATCTCGATGACATAGCCGTTCTCCCCGACGAGGATGTTCTCCTTCGGGATCCCCATTTCGATGGCGAGTTCGCGGTTTTTGACCAGGTGTTTGTACTCGCCGTGCACGGGGATGAAGTATTTGGGCTTCGTCAGGCTCATGATCGTCTTGATGTCCTCCTGGCAGCCGTGTCCCGAGACATGGATGCCGGCGGAACTCTCGTAGATCACGTCCGCGCCGAGGTGCATCAGGTCGTTGATGACGCTCCCCACCAGTTTCTCGTTTCCGGGGATCGGCGTGGCCGAGATGATGATGAAATCATGTTCCGTGATCGCGATCTTGCGGTGTTCGCCGTGCGCCATGCGCGTCAGCGCGCTCATCGGCTCGCCCTGGCTCCCCGTCGTGGCGATCACGAGTTGTTCATCGGGGTAGCGGCGCATTTCGTCGACCGAGATGATCGTGCCTTCCCGCGCTTTGAGATAGCCGAGTTCGAGCGCTTTCGCCGTGACGTTCTCCATACTGCGCCCCGAGACGACAACGCGGCGCCCGTAGTGCTCCGCAGTCGTGATAAGCTGCTGGATGCGGTGGATGTTCGAGGAGAACGAAGCCACGATGATGCGGCGGTCGCCCGCGCGGTCAAAGAGCATGTTGAACGTGCGGCCCACGCGGCTCTCGCTCGGGGTGAGGCCCGGGCGCTCGGCGTTCGTCGAATCGCTCATCAGCGCGAGGACGCCGTGGCTCCCCAATTCGCCGAAGCGGGCGAGGTTGATCGTCTGCCCGTCGACGGGCGTGTGGTCGATCTTGAAGTCGCCGGTGTGCACGAGCGTGCCCACCGGGGTGAAGATTGCCAGTCCGCACGAATCAGGGATCGAGTGGTTGACGGCGATGAACTCGACCGCGATGCTGCCGAACCGCACGCGATCTCCGGCTTTGACGACGTGGAGTTTCGCCTCGCGCAGGATGCCGGCCTCCTTGAGTTTCCCCTCGATCAGGCCGATCGTGAGGCGCGCCGAGTAGACGGGCACATTGAGTTCCTTGAGCAGATAACTCAGCGAACCGATGTGGTCCTCGTGTCCGTGTGTGATGACCACGCCGCGCACCTTGTCGCGGTTGCGCAGCAAGTAGGTGAAATCGGGGATCACGAGATCGACGCCGAGCATCTCGTCATCGGGGAACGCAAGGCCGCAGTCGACGACGACGATGTCGTTCTCGTATTCGATCACGGTGATATTCTTGCCGATCTCACCGAGGCCGCCGAGCGGGATGATCCGCAGCGGCGAGGCGTTTTGCTTCGATCCGCCGCGCTTTGCGGGCTTTGTCTCTTTCTTCGGCTTCGGTTCCTGTTTGGACTTCGGCTCCGTCTTCGGGGCCTGTTTGGGTTTTTGTTCCGCCTTTTTCTTTGCGGGTTCTGGTTTTTGCGCCTCCGCGCCCTTGCGGCGGGAATGCTGTTTCGCCGCGTCGGGCTGGGTTTTGCGCTCCGCCTTCTGGAACGGATTCTTCAGCCGCTTCTCGGCGGGCGCCGCAGCCTTCTCCCCCTCTGCGGGGACGGCGGACTCAGCGGCGGCAGGCTTGTTTTGCGCAGCAACAGAACGCCGGGAGAAAAATCGTCTTCTCTCGGCGGCTGCGCCGTTTTTCTTTTCGGGCACAGTGTTACCTCCAAATATGAAATTGTTTTATGGATCGCACGCTCTCAAAACCGCACCGAAAGCGTGTCAAAGACGGTAAAAGTCACAATTATTATACGGTTTTTTCGGCATATTGTCAAGAGGTGGCTTTCGACGCTTTTGCGGGAGGCGCGTCGAAACGGGTCCGGCGGCGTCGGCTGCGCCCACAGGAAAAAACTTCCTCCCGCGCCTTGCGGCAGAGCGCGCCGCATCATATAATGGTAGTATCCGCACGGGGCGAAACGGGCCGGGGCCCAACCGTCCCCGCGGAGGCGGAATCAAAACGAAAACGGCTCTGCCGATAGGGGAAAACGATGAGAAAACATGTGGAAATCTTTACCGACGGCGCCTGCTCCGGCAACCCGGGGCCGGGCGGCTGGGGGGCGATCCTGCGCTACAACGGCTGCGAAAAGGAACTGAGCGGCGGCGCGCCCGAGACAACGAACAACCGGATGGAACTGGCCGCCGCGATCGAGGCGCTTTCCGCGCTGCGGGAGCCCTGCGACGTGACGCTCTGCAGCGACTCGCGCTATCTCGTGGACGCGGTGACGAAGCGATGGGTCTACGGCTGGCGTCAAAAGGGTTGGAAGCGTCCGGACGGTTCCCCCGCCCTCAACGCCGATCTCTGGGAGCGTCTGCTCCCTTTGCTGGAGCGGCACAGCGTGCGCCTCGTTTGGGTGAAAGGCCATGCCGACCACCCCGAAAACGAGCGCTGCGACCGCCTTGCCGTGGCGCAGAGCCGCCGCTTCGCGGGTGAAACGCCCGACGGGTCGGAGATGTGAAAAGGATCCTCCAAACCAGAGGAAGGAGCGATGCTGGATTGATATCAGACCGATTTGTTTACGCGGATCATGCCGCCACCACCCCCGTGACGTCGCATGTCCGCGAAGCGATGGCGCCGTATCTGCTCGGGCAGTACGGCAATGCCTCCGCGCTTTACCGAAAGGGGCGCGAGGCGCGCAAGGCGCTTGAGAACGCCCGCCGCAGCGCGGCGGCGGCCCTCGGCGCCGCGCCGGAAGAACTCTTTTTCACCGCCTGCGGCACGGAAAGCGACAACTGGGCAATCAAGGGCGTCGCCGCAGCGCATCCGCAAAAACGCCACATCGTCACCGACGCAGTGGAACACCACGCCGTCCTGCGCGCCTGCGAATCGCTCGCGCGCTTCGGCTGGGACGTGACGGTCCTGCCTGTGGACGGCGAGGGCTTCGTCGATCCCGACGACGTGCGGCGTGCGATCCGCGGCGACACGGCCCTCGTCAGCGTGATGGCGGCCAACAACGAAGTCGGCACGGTCGAACCCGTCCGCGAGATCGGCGCGGTTTGCCGCGAAGCGGGCGTGCCGTTTCACACGGACGCGGTACAGGCCGCGGGGCACCTGCCGATCGACCTCCATTCCCTGCCCGTCGACCTGCTCTCGCTCTCGGGGCACAAATTCGGCGCGCCGAAGGGCGTGGGTGTCCTCTATGTGCGCAGCGGCGCGGCGATCCTTCCCCTGCTCGACGGCGGCGGGCAGGAACGCGGCCTGCGCGCGGGCACCGAAAACGTTGCGGGCGCCGTGGGGCTTTCCATCGCGCTGACCGACGCCTGCGCGGCGCTGGAAGAGAGCCTGCCGCGCACCGCCGCCCGGCGCGACCGCCTGATCGAAGCGCTCTGCGCGATCGACGGCGTCCGGCTCAACGGGAGCCGCGCCCAACGCCTCTGCGGCAACGTCAACGTCTCGATCGCGGGGGTGTCGGGCAGCCGCCTGCTCGCCGCGCTCGAGCGCGCGGGCGTCGCGGCCTCGGCGGGCAGCGCCTGCAGCGCAGGCAGCGCTGCGCCGAGCCATGTGCTCGCCGCCATGGGCGTGCCGCTCGATCTTGCCGCCTGTACGCTGCGCCTTTCCATCGGCCCGGAAACGACCGACGCGGACATCGGGTACCTCGTCGAAACGGTTCCCAGGGTGATCGCGCGGCTGCGTCAATGAGAAAATCCGCTCCGCCCTCCGCAAAATCGTGCGGAGGGCGGCTTTTTTTGCTTGCCCGACAGGGAAAATCGTGGTATCTTGGTAAACAGATCAAACCCGCACGAAAAAGGAGGCGTTTTGCATATGGACAAGTTCAGGGCATTTTTGGCGCGGAAAAACATTGAGATCTCGCTGCGCCGCTACGGCATCGATGCACTCGGCGCAATGGCGCAGGGGCTTTTCTGCACGCTGCTGATCGGCACGATCCTCGACACGCTCGGCCGCTACTGCGGCGTGGGATTCCTCGCGGCGACGATCGTCACCGCAAACAACGTCAACTACACGATCGGCGGACTTGCCTCCGCCATGGTGGGGCCCGCGATGGCCGTTGCGATCGGCAGCGCACTCAAATGCCCGCCGATGGTGCTCTTCTCGCTGATCCCGGTCGGCTGGGCAGCCAACCTGCTCGGCAAGGCGGGCGGCCCGCTGGCCGTGCTCGTCGTTGCGATCATCGCCGCAGAGATCGGCAAGGCCGTCTCGGGCGAAACGAAGGTCGATCTGCTCGTGACCCCGATCGTCACCATCCTCGCGGGCGTGGGCGTCGCCTACCTCGTCGCCGCGCCGATCGGGGCGGCAGCCTCGGCTTTCGGCGCGCTGATCCGCTGGGCGACGGAACTGCACCCGTTTGAAATGGGCATCCTGATCTCCGTCATCATGGGCATCGTGCTCACGCTGCCGATCTCCTCGGCCGCGATCTGCGCCGCGCTCGGGCTCACGGGCCTTGCGGGCGGCGCCGCTGTGGCGGGCTGCTGCGCGCAGATGGTCGGGTTTGCGGTGATGAGTTTCCGCGAGAACCGCTGGGGCGGGCTCGTCAGCCAGGGGCTCGGCACCTCGATGCTGCAGATGGGCAACATCGTGCGCAACCCGCGCATCTGGCTGCCCGTGATCGCCGCGAGCGCCGTGACGGGCCCGATCGCCACCTGCGTCTTCCGTCTCGAAATGAACGGCGCGGCCGTCAACGCCGGCATGGGCACCTGCGGCCTGTGCGGCCCGATCGGCGTGGTCACGGGCTGGGCCTCGACCGGCAAGGCCGCCACGGCTTTCGACTGGATCGGGCTCGTGCTCGTCGCGATCGTGCTGCCGGCTGTGCTGGGATGGGGCTTTGGCGCGGTCGCGCGCCGCATCGGCTGGATCAAAGAGGGCGACCTGAAACTGTGAGAAAGAATACCACACGTCCCCGAAAGCCGCGCGGACCTGCGCATCCGGATTGCTCGTGCCGATCGTTTTTCCGGCGGTGCTCGGTGTTTTCATCCCGCGCTTGCGCCTGATGGCGCTCATCCCCCTTGCGGCCGTATGCTTTGGCTTTCTGCGCCGTTCCGCCTGCGGGAAAAACGTCCGCTTTACGGACCGGCACAGCAGGAACTGCGGCAAGCCGCTGCAGTGATCGCAATTTTCGCAGGATCGTGCGAAAAACCGCTTGACAAATGCGGATGGGGTTGGTATATTTTATCTGTTATGCCATGTCCTTTCCGGACGCGGCATCATAACATCCTTGCCTTGTGCGCACGCACACGGCCATATGTCCAGAAGGAGGTGTATCGAAATGGCAAAACTGTCCGGCAACTATGAGACCGTTGCGATCTTCAACGTGCAGCTCGGAGATGAGGGTATCGCCGCGCTGGTGGAGAAGTTCAAGACCCTCATCGGCGCAAACGGCACCATCACGAACGTCGAGGAATGGGGCAAGCGCAGACTTGCGTATCCCATCGAAGACGAAACCGAGGGTTACTACCTGTTTGCAGAGTTCACGAGCGCGCCCGATTTCCCCGCCGAACTCGACCGTATCTACAAGATCACGGACGGCGTCCTGCGCTCGCTGATCGTCAGCAAAGTGGCGGAATAAGGGGGCTGCGGCATGTATAACAAAGCGATCCTCATCGGGCGGCTCACCGCCGATCCCGAGATGCGCACCACGCCCAACGGCGTCAACGTCGCATCCTTCCGCATCGCCGTCGACCGTCCCTTTTCGCGCGGCGGTGAACGCAAGACGGACTTCCTCAACGTGACCTGCTGGCGTCAGCAGGCGGAGTTTGTCTGCCGCTATTTCTCCAAGGGGAAAGCGATCGGCGTGGACGGATCCATCCAGACCCGCGATTACACGGACAAGGACGGCAACAAGCGCTACGCCTTTGAGATCGTCGCGGACCGCGTGTTCTTTGTCGAATCGAAGAGCGCCTCGGCCTCCTCGGGAGAGGGCTATTCCGCCCCTGAGAACGGCAACGCGAACGCAGGCGTTTCCTACGCCAGCGCTCCCGCGGGCGACTTCACTATCACGAGCGACGACGACGATCTGCCGTTCTGAAAACGGCGCTCTGCAAATTTGGGAAAAGGAGTTGAACATCCATGGCTTTTGAACGTTCCGACAGACCCCGCGGCCGCAAAGGCAGAAAGAAGGTCTGTGCTTTCTGTGTCGATAAGATCACCGAGATCGATTACAAGGACGTCCCCCGCCTGCGCAGATATCTCTCTGACCGCGGGAAGATCGTTCCCCGCCGCGTGACCGGCACCTGCGCCCGTCACCAGCGCCAGTTGACCGTTGCGATCAAGCGTGCTCGTCACCTGGCTTTCCTGCCCTACGTGGCGGATTGAAACCATCACAAAACCGCGCCCCCGTTTTGCGGGGGCGCGGTTTTTTATGCGTCGCATGCTATGATGCGTCCCGCAGCGCGATGCAAAGCGCCTCAAAGTCGGCCCGCGCCTCACGGGAGGCGAAGGAAAACTCCTGGATCATTCCGCGGTCGCCCTTCCAGTACAGATACAGCCAGGGACCCGGGTCGCCGCTCTCCGCGGAGGGAGCCCTTTTTTTGACCCTTCCGCCGCGCAGCGTATCGAAAAATGCGGACCACTCCTCCTGTGAGAGCGCCTTCTCACCAGAGGCCGTGACGTCCGCCTCCGTCAGCGGCCAGTGGTCGCCCCCTCTCGTTTCATGGAAAAACCGATGCGCACCATCCTGCGTGTAAAACCGATACCGCAGGTAACTTGGCGGATTCGTCGATTTGGAGCAGGTGTAAAAGAACTCCGTGATCTCGCTTTCTTCGATCTGCGTTCCGACGATCCGCTCGCCGTTTCCGAAAAGCAGACGTTTCATCCGCTCCACGCCCCTTTCCCCGCCGCTTCCGCTCAGCAGAAGAACAAACACGATCAATACGGCAAGCGCCGCGCCGCAGATCCGGCCGATCGGTCTTTGCCTCTCCGTTTCGGTCCCTCGGCTCTCTTTTCCGATCATCCTGCGTCCTCTACCCCCTCGGCCCGCACATAAATCGTCACAACGTCCTGCGTGCGGTAGACTACGCTGCCGGCCGGCGCGCTCGCCGAAGCCACGTAGCCGATCGGGTAGGCGCCTTCGGCGGTGTAGCGCGTCTCGAACGCGATCTCCGAGGAGCGCAGCAGTTCGGCCGCCGCCTCGTAGGAGAATCCCGCGACCGTGGGCATCGTGGTGCGCTCGCTGCCCTTCGACACATGCAGCAGGATCTCGATCATCCCGTCGTAGGGCGTATCGCCCGGCGGATCCTGCGCAATCACCGTTCCGGCGGTCTTCGTCTCGGAAAAGTCGCGCTCGATGCGGAACGTGAACAACTGTTTATAGAGCGAGTTGAGCAGGATCTCCTCGATGTCGGATCCGATAAAATTCGGCACAACGAGTTGCTGTGCGCTCTCCTCCTGCAAAGAAGAGGCGGACGGCCCCGGCGAAGAAACGCTCTCGCTCGACTGGAGCGGCGGCGCGGAGATCAGAGGAGAGATGCGGCGGCTCACAAGCAGCGCTGCAAGCACCACCACCGAAAGCCCCAGCACGCAGACGAGCGCCCACGGCAGCATGCGGCGCGCGATCGTCATCTGCGGCACGGTGATCGGGGTGTGCGGCAGGTCGGCGCGCTTCTCGACGGCGGGCGCGGAGAACGGGATCGTGCCGCCCGGCTCCCGCAAAAGGGCGGCCCAGAATTCCTCGGTCGTGCGGTACCGCTCCGAAAGATCGACGCTCAGCCCCTTCACGATCGCTTCCGAACCGTACGGCGGAATCCCGACGGCGAGTTGCGCGGGAGGCGTCAGCGGATGGTTCGGGTTACGCTGGCACCATTCCACGGGCGTCTTCCCCGTCAAAAGGCGGTAGCAGACGGCCGCGAGGGAGTAGACGTCCGTCCAGGTACCCTGCCAACTGCTGGAGGAATATTGCTCGGGGGCGCTGTATCCGAAAAACAGCGTCGCTTCGATCTCGCTGCCGACGGTGCGCGCCGGCGGGATAGAAAACCCCGTGAGAAGAAAGTTCCCGCCGCGGTCGACCATGATCGTCTCTGCGCCGATGCCGCGGTGGATCACGCCGTCCGCGTGCAATTTGGCCATCAGGCCGACGATCGGGCCCATGGCGCGCTTCATCTCGCCCCAGTTGAGGGTACCGTGCCGCGCGAGGTAGTCGTCAAGCGTCTGCACTTCCGCGATCGGATACACCGCCCAGACCGTCCCGTTTTCCGAAAACAGATCCGTCGGGCGCAGCAGGGGGCTTTCCCGCGGCAGGGCCATGCAGTAGCGCATCAACTCCTCGTAATCCGAGGAAAGGGACTTATACTGCACCTCTTTCCCGGGAAGCGCGGAGACGGCGCCGCCGCTTTGCCGCATGATCGAGGGCGAAAAGAACGCCGCGACCTGCACCTGCCCGCCCGCTGTGCGGTCCTCGGCAAGCCAGCGGATCGTGCCGGCATTCTCGCCGATGCGGCGCAGCAGCGCATAGCGCTCCTGCAGTACGATTGGACCTGCCATCTCCGTCCCTCCCCGTTTTTTGATCAGAAACCGCTTTCAGTATACGGAGTTTGGGCGTGTTTGTCAAAAGAAACCCGAAACTTCCGGTGACAAGGTTTTCCCCTTTTCAGAAGAAAGCCGCCGCATCCCGCGGGATGCGGCGGCCGAGCGACCGTATGGACCTCACGGCGTGCCGAGGCCGAAACTCACCTGCAGGGCGCGGTCGATCCGCCCCATGGCGGCGTCGTCCACGCGGCCCATTCGCTCCTTGAGCCGCCGTTTGTCGATCGTACGGATCTGCTCGAGCAGGACGATGGAGTCCTTTGTTAACCCGCAGTGGGCGGGGTCGAGTTCAATGTGCGTCGGCAGTTTATTCTTGTCGGTCTGGCTTGTGATCGCCGCCGCAATCACCGTAGGGCTGTAGCGATTGCCGATGTCGTTTTGCACGATGAGAACGGGGCGGATTCCGCCCTGCTCCGATCCGACGACGGGGCTGAGGTCCGCATAATAGATTTCGCCGCGTTTGACCGTCATAAAGGATCACTCTCCGTCCGATGAAAGTCTGGGGCGAGGGGGCAGGTCCCCGTTCGCCCTGCCCTATTATGAAACGCCGCGGCGCGTTTTAATCAGGGCGGTGGGAAAGAATCCCCTTTCATCCTATGAAGCGCCGGACGTTCCTGTCCCCGAAAAGGAGATCGAGGAGATCTCGAGCGTCCCCTCGGGCAGTTCCAGCGTTTTCCACGCGCCTTCCCCGCAGGAAAGCGCGCAGCCCTCCCCCCGCCAGGCGCCATCGGACAGCCGCACCCCCTCGAGGGAAGCGAGCGCATCCCGCAGCCGCAGGGCGACGTTTTGGGGCGCGCCGCCCCGCGCGGGCAGTTCCAGGGAGAGCGAGCCCAGACGCATCCCCTGCGCGCCGGCGTCCGCAAAGAAAACGACGGGCTCGGCAAGCCGCCCGTTCTGCAGCGAAACGGTCACTGCGCCGTCCGCGCCGCGGCAGACCGCCGCCGTGTACGTCTCCCGCTGCCAAGTCAGCGTCCCCGTCGCCGTAAAGGGCCGCAGTGCAAAGGCTTCCCCCGCCTCGGCAGGTGCCCGCGCCGTGCAGGCGGCGAGCAGCAGCGCCGCCGCAAGGGCCGCAAATATTCGCATCGTATCCCGCCTTTTTGTTTTTTCGGTTGCTTTTTCTCAAAATATATGCTAAACTACCATAGTTGATACAAGAAACGCTTTGACGGAGAGAGTACGCATCCCCCTGCGGTCGTCAGAGAGGCTGAAGCACAGGCTGCAACTTCGGCCCGATTGCCCGATGCGGAAGTTCACTCCCGAGCGGCGGCGCTGAACCGTTTTTCCCAGTAGGCGCCGACGACCCGCCCCCGTTACCGGGCTTTGAGCGTCCGCGCATGCGCGGAAAGACGGGTGGTACCGCGGAAACAGGAGCACGTCTCCCTTTCGTCCCAGCAAAGGCATGGGAAGAAAGGGTTTTTCTTTTTTGCGAATAATTCGGAAAGGTGATCGTATGGAAAATAAGATCCGGGAGATCGTCTCCGCCGCGCGCGAAGCGATCCTCACTGCCGCGGATCCCGCGGCGCTCGATGCGGCACGCGTGCGCTTTCTCGGCAAGAAGGGCGAACTGACCGCGATCCTCAAGGGCATGGGGGCCCTCACGGCCGAGGAGCGCAAGGCCGTGGGACAGGCCGCCAACGAGGCGCGCGCCGTGATCGAAGCGGCGCTCGCGGAAAAAGTGGCGGCGCTCAAGGCCGCCGAACTCGAGCACCGGCTGAGCGAAGAGGTACTCGACGTCACGATGCCGGGCGAAAAGCGCCCGATCGGCCATCGCCATCCGCTCGAGCAGGTGCTCGACGAGGTGAAGGAAATTTTCCTCGGCATGGGATTCGACGTTGTCTCCGGCCCCGAGGTGGAACTCGACTACTACAACTTCGAAGCGCTCAACATCCCGAAGGACCACCCCGCGCGCGATACGCAGGATACGTTCTACATCTCCGACAACGTGGTGCTGCGCACGCAGACCTCCCCTGTGCAGATCCGCACGATGGAGCAGCGCAGGCCTCCCATCCGCATCATCGCGCCCGGCAAAGTGTACCGCTCCGACGCGGTGGACGCCACCCATTCCCCCGTGTTCCACCAGATCGAGGGCATGGTGATCGACAGGGGTGTGACGATGAGCGACCTCAAGGGCACGCTCGACGCCTTCGCCAAGCGCCTCTACGGCGAGGAGACGGTCACGCGCTTCCGCCCGCATCACTTCCCGTTCACCGAGCCCTCGGCGGAGATGGATTTCCGCTGCTTTGCCTGCGAGGGCGCGGGCTGCCGCCTCTGCAAGAACGAGGGCTGGATCGAGATCCTCGGCTGCGGCATGATCCATCCGGCCGTGCTCAAAAACGGCGGGATCGACCCCGACATCTACAGCGGCTTCGCGTTCGGCATCGGCCTGGAACGCATCACGATGCGCCGCTTTGAGATCGACGACCTGCGGCTTCTCTTCGAGAATGACTTGCGGTTCCTCGGTCAACTGTAAGGAGGGCGAACAGTATGGATTTGTCAATGAGATGGCTGCGCGATTACACCGATGTGCCCGAATGCACCGACCGCGCATACGCCGAGGCGCTGACGATGAGCGGCTCGAAGGTCGAACTCTGGCGCCATGAGGGCGAGGAGATCGAAAACGTCGTCGTCGGGCGCATCCTGTCGCTGGACGCGCACCCCAACGCCGAAAACCTGCTCGTCTGCTCGGTCGATATCGGCCGGCAGGCGCCCGTGCAGATCCTGACCGCCGCGAAAAACCTCGCCGTGGGCGACCTCGTCCCCGCCGCGCTCGACGGCGCGACCCTCGCGGGCGGCAAGGAGATCCGCGCGGTGGAGATGCGCGGCATGCGTTCGGAGGGCATGCTCTGCTCGCTCGCCGAACTCGGCCTGACGAAGAACGACTTCCCCTACGCGATCGAAAACGGCATCTTCGTCCTCGAGGAGGAAGGCGCCGCGCCCGGGCAGGACATCCGCGCGGCGATCGGCTACGACGACACGATCGTGGAATTCGAAATCACCTCGAACCGGCCGGACTGCCTTTCCGTCACGGGCCTCGCCCGCGAAACGGCCGCCACCTTCTGCACGCCGCTGCGGCTCGAGACGCCCGTTGTGCAGCGCGAAACGGGCAACATCCGCGACCTGCTTTGCGTCGAGGTGCAGAATCCGGCGCTCTGCCCGCGCTATGTGGCCCGCGCCGTGACAAACGTGAAAATCGGCCCCTCTCCGCGCTGGATGCGCGAGCGGCTGCGCGCCAGCGGCGTGCGCCCGATCAACAACATCGTCGATATCACGAACTACGTGATGCTCGAATACGGCCAGCCGATGCACGCCTTCGACATCAACTGCGTCGGCGGCGGAAAGATCGTCGTGCGCAACGCCGCACCCGGCGAAACGCTGCTGACCCTCGACGGCACGCAGCGTGCGCTCTCGCCCGAGATGCTCGTGATCGCGGACGCCGAGCAGCCCACCGCCGTGGCGGGCGTGATGGGCGGCGAAAACTCAGGCATCCACGAGGACACCGTCACCGTCGTGTTCGAGAGCGCAAACTTCCTCGGCTCCTCCGTGCGCCTCACCGCAAAGAAACTCGGCATGCGCACCGAGGCCTCGGGCCGCTTTGAAAAAGGCCTCGATCCTGCGATCTGCCCGATGGCGGCCGACCGCGCCTGCCAACTGGTGGAACTGCTGGGCGCGGGCGAGGTCGTCGGCGGCTCGATCGACGTGGACAACGCCGATCACACACCGGTCCGCCTGCCGATTGAATACGAGTGGATCAACGAATTCCTCGGCATCAGCCTTCCCAACGAAGAGATGGACGCCATCCTCGAGCGCCTCGGCTTCGGCGTGGAGGACGGCGTGCTGACCGTTCCCTCCTTCCGCACGGACATCCATCACAAAGCCGACGTCGCAGAGGAGATCGCGCGCTTCTACGGCTACGACCGCATCCCCAACGAGGAGGTGAGCGGCGTCGCCTGCGGGCACGTCACCGGGGAGCAGAAACTCGAGCGCCTCGCCGTGCAGACGCTGCTTGCGCAGGGCCTCAGCGAGATCTGCACGTTCACGTTCGTCTCCCCAAAGCAGTTCGACCGCATCCGCCTGCCGGAGGACAGCCCCCTGCGCCGCACGGTCAACATCCTCAACCCGCTCGGTGAGGATACGAGCGTGATGCGCACGACGATCTATCCCTCCATGCTCGAGGTGCTCGCACGCAACTATAACAACCGCAACGCCTCCGCGGCGCTCTTCGAGATCGGCAAGGAATACATCCCCAACGCCACGCCCGACGACCTTCCCGACGAAAACCCCGTGATCGCGCTCGGCCTCTACGGCGAAGGCTGCGATTACTACTCGCTCAAGGGCGTGCTGGAAACGCTGCTCGAAACATTCGGCATCCGCGATGTGGACGTGGCCGCCGTGCGCGACAACCCCACGTTCCATCCGGGCCGCTGCGCCGCCGTGACGAAGGACGGCGTCCCGCTCGCGACAATCGGCGAGGTGCACCCGCTCGTCGCCGCCAACTTTGAACTCGGGACGCGCGCCTATCTCGGCCGCGTCGATCTCGCCGCATTGATGCGCCTTGCAAACGTGCACGACCGCGTGTATCACGCGCTGCCGCGCTTCCCCGCCTCCACGCGCGACATCGCGCTGCTGTGCGACGACGCGCTGCCCGTTCTCACGATCGAAAAAGCGATCCGCGCCGCCGTGGGCGACCTGCTCGAATCGGTGGAACTGTTCGACCACTACAAGGGCGCGCAGATCCCCGCGGGCAAGAAGAGCCTCGCGTTCGCGCTCTCGCTGCGCGCGGCCGACCGCACGCTGACCGACGCCGAGGTGAATGCCGCGATGGAGCGGGCGCTCGCCGCCGTCGTCGAACTCGGCGCCCAACTGCGCAGTTGAGCGGCTGCGGGGCGGATCGTTGAACCGCCCAAATTTCGCTTGTATTTCCCGCGAAAATCATGTATGATGGGTGGAAAGAGGTGATCTCCATGCTCGATCCGACTCGCTCGTTCTCGATCCGAGAGGACAAAGAGGCGCAGGTCAAAGCCATTCTGACCGAAGTCTACGACGCGCTCAAGCAAAAGGGCTACAACCCGATCAATCAGATCGTCGGCTACATCCTCTCTGAGGATCCGACCTATATCACCACCTACAACAACGCGCGCAGCCTTGTGCGGAAAATCGACCGGGACGAGTTGCTGCAGATTTTGGTGCGTTCGTATCTGGATGACTGATCCCCTTCCCCATCAGAAAAGGAGTTGATTCCCATAGCCGCCCCGAAGAAAAAGGACGTTTCCATGTATAAAGGCAAACCGCTCGTGCGCAGCGGCAGCGTGCTCTACTACGGCGACCCCTCGGAGCCGTACGTCGCGATGCTGCAGGTGCTCTCGACGAAACCGTTCGAGGATCTGACGCTTTCCGACAAGGTGTCGGTGCAGATCCTCTCGACCGACGAGAGCGTCCCGATGATGCGCCGCGTGGTGAAGCGCACCGAAAAAAACGGCCTCTACACCGCGCTCAACATCGCTGCCATCTGGCTCGAGAGAACGCTGAAAAACGGAACCTGAACCAAACGCGAAAAAAGGCGGCCGAAAGGCCGCCTTTTTGGCGCTCATTTTCCGATTTTCACGCAGGTCAGCCGCGAAACGCCGAAGCCGCTTTCCCTCAAGTCTTCGGCGCTTTTGCCCTTCTCAAAAAAGCGCCCCCGGCGGCCTCTCCCGCAAACGCCATGCTCGCTTTCATCAGCGGGCGGTTGGCGCAGGCGATCGGTTTCCCCGCCTCGTCGCGCAGATCGCGCACGGCAAGCGTTTTCGGCGGGCGCTTCGGCTCGAGCAACTCGAGCGTGTCTCCCTCGCAGAAGCGGTTGCGTTCGGTGACGTACAGACGGCCGTTTTCGGCGCGTTCGACAGTCGCCGAAAGTTCCCACGCCTGCAGGTAGTTATCGGGGATATAGGTCTGCCGCGCAGCGCTTTTCCCGTAGTAAAAGCCCGTGGAATAGGCGCGGTGGGAGACGGTCTCGAGTTCGCGCAGGGCCCACGCGGGGCAATCCTCCCCTGCCGCCATTGCATCGACTGCGGCGCGGTAGGCGCCCGTCACTACGGCGGCATAGTAGGCCGTTTTTGCGCGGCCCTCGATCTTGAAAGCGGCAACGCCCGCGTCCCAAAGGTCGCGCAGGTGCTCGATCATGCAGAGGTCTTCGGCGCTGAGGATCGTGGTGCTCTCCCCATCCTCGAAAACAGGCAGATAGACGCCCGGACGTTTTTCCTCCACCAGCCGGTAGTTCCAGCGGCAGGGCTGCGCGCAGGCGCCGCGGTTGGCGTCGCGGTCCGCGAGGAAGTTCGAAATCGTGCAGCGCCCGGAAACGGACATACACATCGCCCCGTGGACGAACGCCTCGAGTTCGACCGCGGGATCGGTGCGCTCGCGGATCGTGCGGATCTCCGCCAGCGTGAGTTCGCGCGCCAGCACGACGCGGCGCACGCCGAGCCGCCCGAGCGCATTTGCGGTGAGATCGTTGCAGACACCCGTCTGCGTGGAGGCATGCAATTCCATTTCGGGAAGCAGTTCACGCGCCAGCGCCAGCACGCCGAGATCGGCGACGATCAACGCATCGACGCCCGCCGCGGCGGCCTCGCGCAGGAAGTCGGGCAGGGCGGGCGTTTCATCGCAGCGCGGCAGCGTGTTGACGGTGAGATAGACGCGCACGCCGTTTTCATGCGCGAACGAAACGGCCTCTGCGAGCGCTTCGGGTGAAAAATTCTGCGGAGCGGCGCGCATGCCGTACTGCGTCGAGGCAAGGTAGACGGCGTCCGCGCCGAAGCGCACGGCGGCCTCGAGCCGCTCGCGGTCCCCCGCGGGGGAAAGCAGTTCCGGCCGGCGCATCTCAGGAGAGATCGGAGACGTCCGTGCCGTGCTTGATGCCGACGCGGCTTGCCTGGGAAACATTAACCTTGTGCTGATCAAACGTAGAAGCATAATAGTATTCACCTTCTGCGTCCGTCACAAAGAAATAGTAGTTCGTATCGGCGGGATGGATCGCCGCTTCGATCGCCGCAACGCCGGGCGAGCAGATCGGGCCGATCGGCAGTCCGCGGCACTCATAAGTGTTATAAGCGTCGTAGATTTCCTTGGTCTGCCGCTCCTGATACGACTGGATGTCATCCCGGACGTAGAAGATCGTCACGTCCGACTCCAGCATCGGCAGGCCGGCGGAAGGATTGCGGAGGCGGTTCTGGAACACCGAGGAAACGGTTTTCATCTCTTCCTCGCTGCTGGCCTCCTTCTGGATGATCGAGGCCAGCGTGACTGCCTCGTCGAGCGTCATGCCCGCCTCGCGGATCTCATCGTAGAGCGGGGTGTAGACGTTCGCGGAAAACGCGCGCAGGAATTTCTTGGCAACGGAGGCAACCAGTTCCCCCTGATAGAAATCGTAGGTGTCGGGGAACAGATACCCCTCCATCTTGCGGAAGCGCAGTTCTTTCTCGGGGATCAGCGCGCAGAATTCGTATTCAAACTCGCTGCTCTCCACATATTCGATGAATTCCTCCTCGTCGCAGACGCCGTTTTCCTCCAGCGTGCGGGCGATCTCGCGCATCGTCATGCCTTCGTAGAAGGTGATGCGGATCTCGTTGCGCACCACGTCGCCGCGGCGCAGGATCCCGAGGATCTGGTCGTAACTCATGTTGCAGTTGAGAACGTATTCTCCCGCCTGCAGCGCGCTGCCGCCGCGAAACCGCGCATATGCGCGGAACGTGAGCGGCTGGGTGACGATCCCTTTCGCGTGCAGCAACTTCGTGATCTCGGAAACGCTCATCCCCTGCTCGACGACGATGTCGACGTCGCGGTCCTCCTGGTTGAGGCCGAGCAGGTCGGTCGCGCTGCGCAGCGCAAAGACGGCCAGCATGGCAGAAAGACCGAATAGCAGAACAACGGCAAGCAGAATGACAGGCGCGCGGCTGCGGCGCTTTTTGCGGCGCACGGGCGCGGTCCTCTGCGGCTGCGATACGGGTTGTTGTCTGCGTTGCGGCATATTTTTCTCTCCGTTTCTGCGCGGAACCACCTTTGCGGCGGCGGCATAGGATGTAGTACTCTCCGGTCAAAACGGCGGCGGAGCGGCGCGATTCTCCCTGCGGCCTCCATATGCGCGCCGGTCCGAAACCGAAAAGCGGAAGGGAATCTGTCAGCGAGGTGAACGTTTCGTGTACGGTACGAACAACTATCTCTGGATCGTCCTGGTCATCATCGTGCTGGTGCTCGGCTGTGGCTACGGCGGCTACGGGTGCGGCTGCTGCGACAACGACTGCAGTTGCAACAACAACTGCGGCTGCAACAACTGCGGCAACTGCAGCTGCAACAACTGCGGCAACTGCGGCTGCAACAACTGCTGCTGCAACAACTGCGGCTGAGCGCGCACACCTGCGAAAGTCCCCGCTCCTGCGGGGGCTTTTTGCGTGCGCCCGTCAATCGAGGACAAGCGTCAACGCGGCGCTGCGGTCCGGCCGCACCGGGAGATCCCGGTAGGGATACAGCATCGCAAACGGGGCGCCGTTTTCTGCCGGGGCCCTCATGCAGACACGCGGTTTTCCGAACGCCGCCGCAAGGGCGCGCAGCACGCGCGTATCGGCAGGACCGACGAACTCCGTGATGCGGACCGCATCGGATACCGGAACACAAACGGCATATCCATGGGACTTTTCAGTTGGAAAGGAAAACACCTTTCCACCAAGGAAGGCGGTTTCCGCCTCGCGGTAGCGAAGGGCGTTTTCGTCCCATTCGCCGTAGAGCGCGCAGCGGGAAAACCATGCATCGCGCAGCGGCTTTTGCGCGGCGAGAGACGTCTCCCGCAGGGGGATCATCTCCCCCTCGCCGGGCGCGATCTCCCTCGATTCGGCCCAAAAGGCCGTCGCATAGCCGCGGGCGCCGTAATACGCGAACAGCGACGGTTCCGCGGGGACAAGCACCGAGGCTGCGATCCCCCTTGCGGCGAGCGCGCGGTGCGTCTCCTCCAGCAGCGCGGTGGAAAGGCCGCGCGAGCGGAAATCGGGGTCGGTGGCAACGGCGTAGACATAGCGCGCGGAAAACGCCTGCGCGCCGGCGCGCAGCGTCAACGGCAGCAGGTACAGCATCGCACGCACCTGATCCCCTTCGCAGGCGACCATCGTCTCCGCGGGGTCGAAGCAGCGGCGAAAGAACAGATCGAGATATGCTTCGGGATCGCCGAACACGCGGTTCCAAAGCGCACGCAACTGCGGTTCCATCGAGGGATCGGCCGCGCGGTATCTCATCGCCCTGTCCCTTCCACAGCTTCAAACCGCTCGTAAAGGAACGCGGGATGATAAGAAAGTTTTGCGCGGCGCAGGCCCTCGTCGCCCACGTCGTCCTCGCGGTTGACGTAGGTATATCCCTCCATCGCGTGCAGGACGAACTGCTGGTTGATCATCGGGTAGGCGCCCTGCACGTCGGAAAAGGCTTTTTCGATATGCACATCGAACGTGTCGTCGGTGATGGGGCTGCCCATCGAGAACGCGACGACGCGGCCTCCGGCGCGCAGCAGGCCGCCGGAAAGGCCTTCTTCCTCAAAGTGGGCGAACGCGCGGCGGACGGCGCAGGATTCCCTTGAAAGGCTGTCGGAGGCGCCGCAGCCGTTCTGGATGCACCACTCCTCACTCATCTCGCGGGCTTCCCCGATATTCTGTGCGGTGATCGGTTCGTAGGACCAATCGGGATAGTGCTCCTTGAACCGCGCGATGTGGTTGCGCTTGCCGTGCAGTTTTTTTCCCGCGAGCGTCATCAAACTTTCCCGCGTGTAGATATAATCGAAGTTGTTGCGCTGCTCGCGGAATGTGAAGCGGCCCGGATAGAGCGCATCGAGCGCCTCCATTGCGGCGCGCGGCAGATTGTAGTGCGTGAGCGGATGGCCGAGTTCCCGCGACATCTGCGCGATCTCTTCGAGGGCGGGGCGGACGTCTCCCTCCCCCATCGGGAACAGGTAGGAATAGGCGCTGCGGCCGCTGCGCACGATGAGCAGGCGATCGAATTCCGCAATGCAGATATTGTAGACCTCCGCCCAGTTGAACAGGTTGGGAAACGTGTAATCGCTGCCGCGGAAATTGGCGCAGCGCATGCGGTCGGTCACCCAATCGCGATCCGCGATGGTGACGGGACGAAATCTGAGCATGGAACCTCCTCGGGCCTTATAGAATCGTTTGGACGCACGCGGCAATGTCGGCCGCGATCTCCCCGACGGGGCGCGGCGCATGGCGCTCGTCGGAGCAGCGCAGCACATGCCAGCCGCGCGCGGCCGCGGCGTAGAGCGCGCCCTCGCGGCATGCAAGTTGATAGCGGAAATTCTTCTCGTGCAGGTCTTTTTTGCTCTCGTCGCCGTGGTATCGCTCCGTGAGCAGTTTGCGCGACGCTTCCGGGTGCATATCCAGATAGACGACGCAGTCCGGCGCGGGCAGACCGAGCAGGCGGTATTCGTAATCGACGAGCCACGCGATGTAGCCGTCCCACTGCTCGCGGGGCAGTTTGCACATCTGATGGCACAGGTTGGAGGTGGTGTAGCGGTCGGCGACGACGACGGCGCCGTCTTCGTAAGCCGCGCGCCAATGCCGCTGAAAACTCACGTAGCGATCGAGCGCATAAGCGCTCGAGGCGGCGTAGACGTTGACCTCGTCGAGCGCGCCCATCTCCCCCGCCAGATACATCTTGACGAGTTCGGAAGAGCGGCTTTCGTAATCGGGGAATGAAACGCGGCGAAACCGGCGATCCTGTTTGGCGAGGTCGCGGAAGAGCAAGTCGGTCTGCGTGGCCTTCCCGCTGCCGTCGAGTCCCTCGATCACGATGAGTTTGCCTCTCATCCGGCATCCCCCTTGAATTTTCTGCGCATCTCTTCAGCCTTCCCGCAACTCATTTTGCCCTCGGGACACGGGCCGGATACGCAGGGAGGCCCCGCATTGACAAAAAGCGTGGGCGCGACTTCCTTCACCAGGCGGCACATCTCGTCCGCGACGGCGCGGATCTCCCACTGGGCGCGGTTGCAGCAGCGCAGATGGAAGAAGTTGTAGAGGCTGCGCGCATTCATCGTGACGATCATTTTCGTCTCGCAGGCGTTGGGCAGCACAAAGCGCGCGTCCTCGTTGGCCATCTTGGCGGCGCGGGAGGCAGCCGTCTTCTCATCGAGGCCCTCGGCCATCAGTTTGGCGGTGTGGTTGCGCTGCAGGATCTCCACGAGTTCGCGGTAACTCTCGAGCGAGGCCTGCATCGCGCGCGCATAGGCGGCGACCGCCTCGGGGTCGGCCGCAACCTCGGGCGGCGTGACGTAGTCGAACGGGTCAAGGCGCACATAGCGCTGGCTCTGCACGCTGTAGGAGGCGATGCGGTGGCGCGTCATCTGCGCCAAAAACGAGCGGGACACCCCTTCGATCGCAAACGTGAACGTCGCGTGCTCCACAGGGCTTTGGTGGCCCAGCCCCATCAGCATCTGGATGAACTTGTCGGTCTTTTCGGGCGTCAGACCGTCGAGCAGGCCGTCGACCCCCTGCGCGGAATAGCAAAGTTTTGCCGCCGCGGCGACGATCTTGTCCGGTTCTGGCGTATGGCAGAGCAACTTGACGGTAGGCACAGCGATTCCCCCTTCTTTTGACGTGTGCCGCAGGGCCGCTTTTCCTGCATATAAAAAGGGGGTTGTCCCCTTTTTGGAAAAACGAACCGTTTCTTTTGTATTCTATCACTTTCGTCTTTCTGCGTCAACCGAGTGCGCGCGCAAAAGGCGGCTCCGCGACAGGGGCCGCCTCACGGCGAAGAGGGAAAAACCGCGCCGATCCGCGGCCCCGCAGGCGGGGCGAAGCGCGACGAACGGCCGCGCATCGGCGGCAGGGGCTCAACTCTCTTCGCCGGGGATCGGGGCGGCGTTCAAGCCTCCCCCTCTTCCTCCAGATCGGCGAGTTTCGGCGGAAAGAATTCCTCCGTCGGGAACGCGATGCGGCCGAAGAGTTCACAGGGATCGTCGGCCTGCGGGCGCGTGCTGCTCTCGGGGATGCAGAACTCATAGATCGGCACCATCACCTGCACCTGCCGCTCCAGTTGGACGATCGAGAACATCCCGACCGAAACGGTCACACAGCGCGAGAACAGGACCCCTTCAAACGTGCCGGAAAACTGGTCGAGGATCTCCTCCGGCGCGTTGACCGGACGCGGGCGCGGCTCCGAGCAATCGCACACATCGCAGGAAAGCACCATCGGGTCGATGACCTGCGCATTGACGACGGGCAGCCCCGCGTGATCGCCGACGAAGGGGCGATCGGTCGAAAACGTTTTGACCGACGCCTCGCTGCCGAACAGAATCACCTTTTTTTGAAACACCGCAAGCCCCTCGATCGCCTCGGGCGCCGCGGCGGCGGATGTGTAGGCCGAAAGATGCACCTTGAAAAAATAGGTCATATCGACCGAATAGAATCCCCGGTTGAACGCAACCGGCTCAACCTCGAAATAGACGCCGATCACCTCGGCGCGGCGCGCCTTGATCGCGGAAGCGTCCTCCACGATCGCCTGCGCTTCGGACGAAAACGCCACCTGCAGGTCGCGGCAGCAATCGCGGTCGCCGCAGGCGTCGTAGATCCGCCGCGTATCGATGCAAACGGCCTCGCGAAAGACATTGGCCGCCGCGGCGGTGCTGTTTTCAGCGGAAAGTGCCATATCAAATCCTCCTGTTCGCTCTGACGTGCAGCACGGCGAAAGCCTTTCGACAAAAGGGCGCCCCCTTTGCCTTTTCCTGCCTGCTGTTCACTACCATTCTATGAGCGCGCAAAAAAACCGTGACTGGCATCGCGGCAAAAAAAGGCCGCCGCGCAAATGCGGCGGCCCCGGCGGGGATTCACAGTTTTTCGAGGCGGGCATAGGCCGCCATGATCTTCTTTGCGCCGACGGAATCGAATTCGATCTCGAGCAGGCATTCGCCGCCCATCGGCCGGACGGCGCGCACCGTTCCTTCGCCGAACACCTTGTGGCGGATGCGGTCGCCCGGCGCGAGATCGGGCGGAGCGGGCGTCTGCCGCACGGTCCGGGGCGGCGCGGCGGCGCCGGCGGCGCGAAACGCGGACGGTCCGGCCCTGCGGGGGGCGGCGCGGCCCACGGCCGCGGCGGGGAACGCGGCAGAGCGCACTGTCAGTTCCTCGGGGATCTCGCGCAGGAACCGCGACGCTTTCCCATATTGCGTGCTGCCGAACAGGATGCGGCGCTGCGCGTGCAGCAGTTCCAGTTCGCCTTTCGCACGGGTGATCCCCACATAGGCGAGGCGGCGCTCCTCTTCGAGCTGCGTCTCCTCCCCGAGCGAGCGGTAGGACGGGAACAGCCCCTCCTCCATGCCCGGCAGGAACACGATCGGGAATTCGAGGCCCTTGGCGGCGTGCAGTGTCATCAGCGTGACGCGGTCGCCGCCGCGGTCGTAGTTGTCGAGGTCCGTGTAGAGCGCGGCCTCCTCCAGGAAGCCCTCCAGGGAGGGCGTTTCGGTCTCCTCCTCGTAGCGCAGCATCGTGGACTTGAGTTCCTCGATGTTCTCGAGGCGCGTCTGCCCGGGCTCGCCCTCGGCCTGCAGCATCTCGAGATAGCCCGTCCGCTCGAGCAGCGCGTCGACGAGTTCGCCGAGCGTCTCCGTCTCGGAAAGCGCCGACAGGTCTTTCATCGCGGCGGAAAACTCCATCAGCGGGCGGGCCTTTTTCTGCAGCGGCGCATACTGTTCCGCCGTGCAGAGCACTTCGAAGAGCGAGATGCCGAGCATCCCGGCGATCTCGCGCGCCGTGGCCAGCGTGGCCTCGCCGATGCCGCGCTTCGGTTCGTTGATGATGCGGGAAAGGCGCAGTTCGTCCGCAGGGTTATTGAGCACGCTCAGATAGGCGATCATATCGCGCACCTCTTTGCGGTCGAAGAAACGCTGCCCGCCCACGACCTGATACGGGATGCCCGCGAGCATCATCGCCTGCTCGATCGCCTGTGACTGGGCGTTGATGCGGTAGAGCACCGCGTGGTCGCGCCAATCGTGCCCCGCATCGTGGGAGCGCTCGATGCGCGAAGCGATCTCGCGGGCCTCGTCGCGCTCGTCGGCGGCGTGATAGACGGCGATCTTCTCCCCCGCGCCCGCGTTTGTCCACAGGGTCTTTCCCTTGCGGCCGCGGTTGTGGGCGATCACGTGGTTCGCGGCGTCGAGGATGTTTTGCGTGGAGCGGTAGTTTTGCTCGAGGCGGATCACCCGCGCGCCCTCGAACGTCTCCTCAAACGAGAGGATATTCTCGATCGTGGCCCCGCGGAATCGGTAGATGCTCTGGTCGTCATCCCCGACGACGCAGAGATTGCGGTGCGCCTGCGAAAGCATGCGCACGAGTTCAAACTGAGAGCGGTTCGTGTCCTGATACTCGTCCACCATGATGTACCGATAGCGGCGCTGGTATTTTTCGAGCACGTCGGGATGTGCGGTGAACAGGCGGACCGTCTGGCAGATCAGGTCGTCGAAATCGGCGGCGTTGGCTTCCTGCAGGCGGCGCTGGTACGCCTCATAGATCGCGGCGATGCGCGTGAGGCGGAAATCGCCCGCCTCCTGCGCGCGGGCGGCAAAGGCCTGCGGCGTCTCGAGGGCGTCTTTCGCCTGCCCGATCACGGAAAGCACCGTGCGCGGCGGGAAATTGCGGTCGCTGAGGTTCAGTTCCTTGAGCACGTTTTTGACGACGCGCTGCGAATCGTCGGCATCGTAGATCGTAAAGCCAGGGCGGTAGCCGAGGCGGCCGCCGTCAGCGCGCAGGATGCGCGCACAGGCCGCGTGGAATGTGGAAGCCGCCACCTCCCTGCCGCGTTCGCCGAGCATCTGCTCGAGGCGGCCCTTGAGTTCGTCGGCGGCCTTGTTCGTAAACGTGATCGCGAGGATCTGCCACGGCTTGGGCGGATCTTCATGCAGCAGCCTGCAAACGCGCTCGTCGTCGCGCGCGGCGCCGTCGGCGGCCGCCTGCAGGAACGCGAGGTCGTCCTCGGTCACGAAAAAGGGCACGTCCCTGCTCGAGGCCGCGCGGCCGAAGAGCAGCAGGTTCGCGATGCGGTGGATGAGCACGGTCGTTTTCCCGCTGCCCGCGCCCGCCAGGATCAGGAGCGGCCCCTCTGTGGCGAGCACCGCTTCGCGCTGCCGCTCGTTGAGCGAGGAAAAGCGCGCCTCGATCAGCGCCCTGCGCAAGCGCAGGTAGCGTTCGTTCTGTTCATTCGTCATGGTCTGTCTCCCGTTGTTCAATGTGCGTATGCGGAGGTGTGCACAAAGCCGTCGCTGAGCGTATCGAGGTACCGGAACGCCATCGCCGTCCCTCGCGCGACGCACTCGGTCGGCGCCTCGGCGCGGTGCACAGGCAAATGCGTCTCGCGCGAGAGCAGGGCGTCCAGCCCGTGCAGCAGCGAACCGCCCCCCGTGAGGACGATACCGTTCTCGTGCAGGTCGGCGGCGAGTTCGGGCGGCGTGATCTCCAGGATCTTCTTCACCGCCTCCACGATCTGCTCCACCGGCTCCGCCAGCGCCGCGGCAAATTCCGCGCGCTGCAGCGCGATGCGGCCGGGCAGCCCCGTGCGCAGATCGCGCCCCTTCACCTCGGCGGCCCGTTCTTCGGAGGGGTCGTAGCAGACGCTTGCGCAGGCGATCTTGGCCTGTTCGGCCATGCGCTCGCCGATCAGCAGGCCGTGGCGCAGTTGCACGGCGCGCACGATACACCGGTCGAAATGCCGCCCCGCGACGCGCAGCGAACTTTTACAGACGATGCCGTTGAGCGAAAGCACCGCGATATCCGTCGTGCCGCCGCCGATATCGACGATCATATGCCCCTCGGGCCGCGAGATGTCGATGCCGGCGCCGAGCGCCGCCGCAACGGGTTCCTCGACGAGGTAGACCTTGCGCGCGCCCGCGGCGACCGCCGCGCTGACGACCGCATCGGATTCAACCTCCGTGACGCCGCTCGGCACGCAGACGATCACGCGCGGCTTGATGAGGTTGTTCGCGTAAATGCGGCGGATGAAGTGGGTGATCATCTCCGTCGTCATGTCAAAATCGGAAATGACGCCGTCCGAGAGCGGCATCGCCGCCCGGATTCGGTCCGGCGTGCGTCCCAGCATCTGATGGGCCTCTTTGCCCACCGCCAGCACCTTTCCCGTCTGCGTGTCGTAGGCGACGACGGAAGGCTCACACAGCAGCAGTTCCATGCGGGAATCATAGATCAGGATCGTGGCAGTGCCGAGGTCGATCCCGATGTCGTTGGAGGGCATCGCGTTCAACTCCTTTCGGGGGCAGATGGTTCTTTTCGATGCGGGACGCTGACGGCCGCCGCGGCGACCACTTCGCCGGCGCCGATCCCGCGCAGCAACTGCGCGCAGCGATCGAGCGTCGCGCCCGTTGTGAAAACATCGTCGATGAGCAGCACGCGGCCGTCGGCCGAAGCGCCCGGCGCGGCGCGGTAGATCCTGCGGACGTTCGCCAAGCGCTGCGGATACGAAAGCGTATGCTGCTGCGCGCCGTCTTCTGCCCGCAACAGATCGGTGCGAAGCGGCGTCCCGATGCGGCGGCAGAGCGCCCGCGCCAGGGTTTCCGCCTGGTTAAAACCGCGCCTGCGCCGCCTTTCGGCCAAGATCGGCACGGGCACCGCAGCGGCGAACGTCCCCTCTGGGCAGCGTTCGCGCAGGGCCTGCGCCAGCATGTCCGCAAAGACCTCCGCCTCGGCGCTCTCGGGGATGCGCTTGAGATTCAGGATCGCGGGAATTGTGCGGTCGTCGTAATCGGCGGCGAACACGCAATCCGAAAACCGGAAGCCCCGTCCGCGCAGATCGCGCGGCGTGCGCGTGCGCAGCAGTTCTTCGCGGCAGGCGGGGCAGAACACCTCGCCCGAAGCCAAAACCTCCCCGCACACCCCGCAGCGCGGCGGAAAGAACAGATCGAGCAGGCGTTCGCGCAGCCTCACAGCGGCGCCTCCAGCCGCGCGGCCAGATTGGTGTAGCGCAGCGTTTTCCGGTCGTTGGCGACCATCGCGGCGACCGACTGCCGCTGCCCCACGAGGATCAGCAGACGCCGCGCGCGTGTGACAGCCGTATACAGCAGGTTTCGATAGTGAAGGCGGCGGTGCTGCCCGACCACCGGCAGGATGACAGCTTCAAACTCGTTTCCCTGGCTCTTGTGGACCGTGACGGCGTAGGCGAGTTCGAGTTCGGCAAACTGGTCGAAAGACAGAAACGTCTGCCGCTCGTCGAACGAGACGCCGATCGTGCGCGAGGCGCGGTCGATCATCGTGATGAGGCCGATATCGCCGTTGAAGATGCCGAGGCCCTCCTCTCCGTCGGGGCGGCGCCACTCGATATCGTAGTTGTTGCGCACCTGCATCACCTTGTCGCCCTCGCGGTAGCAGACGCCGTTGTAGGTCGTTTCGCTCTTTCGCTCATCGGGCGGGTTCAGGACGGCCTGCAGGGCGCGGTTGAGTTCGATCGTGCCTGCGCCCCCCTGCCGCGACGGCGCGATGACCTGGATATCCCGCGCGGGGTCGAAGCCGTACGCCTTCGGCAGGCGGCGGATACACAGATCGGCCACAGTGGCCGCTGCGTCTCCCGCAGAATCGCGCGGGAGGAAGAAAAAGTCGGCGTCGGTGCGCGAAAGCGTGGGCATCTCGCCCGAAACGATCGCATGCGCCGAAAGCACGATCAGGCTCTCTGCGGCCTGGCGGAAGATCTCCGTCAAATGGATGCAGGGGATGTTCCCCGCGTCGATCAGGTCGCGCAGCACGTTCCCCGCCCCCACGCTTGGCAACTGGTCGGGATCCCCGACGAGCACGAGGCGGCAGTTCATCCGCACGCCGCGCAGCAGGCTGGCGAACAGTTTGGCGTCGACCATCGACATCTCGTCGATGATGACGGCGTCGGCCGGCAAAGGGTTGCGCTCATTGCGCTTGAACAGGACTTCCCCGCCCGCACCGCGACCGCGGTCGACTTCGAGCAGGCGATGGATCGTTTTGGCCTCGCGGCCGGAAACCTCGCTCATGCGCTTGGCGGCGCGCCCCGTCGGCGCGGCGAGAGCGACGGTCATCCCGCGGCGCTCCATCAGCGTAAGGATCCCGTTGAGAATCGTGGTCTTGCCCGTTCCGGGCCCGCCTGTGAGGATCATCACGGGACTGGAGACCGCCGTACGGATCGCTTCGCGCTGGCGCTCGGCATAGGTGATGCGCAGTTCCCGTTCGACGGCGTCGAGTTCTTCCGCCTCCACGGGCGGATCTGGCACGCCGAAGGACATCATCAGCCCGATGCGGTCCGCAATGCCGACTTCGGCGGCGAACTGGTCGGGCAGGTAAAGGTATTCCTCTCCCCCGACGGTGTCTCCGACCGCAAGGCCCTGCTCGCGCAGGGTGTCGCAGGCGATCTCGGCCCGGTCGACGGATACGCCGAGCAGCCCCGCCGCCGTTTCGGTCAATTTGCGCAGCGGCAGGCACGCGTGGCCGTTCGAGAGGTTGTGCGTCAGCACGAACAGCACGCCGCCGCAGACGCGGCATGGCGCGTCCGCCGCGATGCCGATCTGCGCCGCGAGGGCGTCCGCCTGCTCAAACGGCAGGCCGACCTCTCCTCCGCAGAGGCAGTAGGGATCGTCCGTGATCCGCTTCTGCGCGAGCGCGCCCCATTGTTTCCACGCCGCGACGGCGAACGAGGGTGCGATGCCATGGGTCGTGAGCAGCAGCATCAGCGCGCGCACGCCGATCATGCCGCGGTATTCCTCCCCGATCTCGCGCGCCTTCTGCGGCGAAATGCCGCGGATGCATGTGAGGCGGTCCGGTTCGTTTTCCAGCACGAGGAGCGTATCGTCCCCGAAGCGGTCGACGATGCGTTTTGCAAGCACGGGGCCGACCCCGCGGATCGCGCCGCCCGCGAGGTAGCGCAGGATCGCCGCGGAGCCCGCCGGAAGGATGCGCTCAAAATACGCCGCGCGGAACTGCCTGCCATAAGTCGGGTGGCTCGTGAACGCGCCCGCGGCGCGGACTTCTTCGCCCTCGGAAAGATCGAGCGCCTCGCCGACGACGGTGAGGGGCTCACCTTCGTGCTCGATCTCAAACACGGTGAAGCCCGTATCGCGGTTCTTGTAAACGATCCGTTCGACCACGCCTTCGAGCACGATCTCCTCGCGTTCCATCGGCAGCCCCCCTTGCAAAGGAATCGGATTCAGTATAATACAAAATCGACCGCTTTGCAAACGGCACCCCCAAAGGACGCGCAGAGTTCTTCCCGGTCTGTGAGCACGAATCCGGCGTGCTCCCGGCAGAAAATTTCCGCGGCCGCAAGCGTCTCCGGCGCGGCGTGATCGCGCAGCAAATATACCGTTCCGATCCCGCACGGATCGCGCCGCCGGCAGGCAAGCACGCGCCGCAGCGCGACCTCCGGCGCCTCGTCGCAGCCGGCAAGCAGCACCACGGTAACGGCGGGCGCGCCGGCGGAGCCCGCGCGCCCGCGGCCGGCCAAGCGGTCCGCGGCGAGCACTGCAAAAAAGATCGCGCCCGCCAGAATGGCGAGCGGCAGAAGATGCGGCATCCTTCCCCACCTCCGCTTTCGTCTGGATATCGCTTCTCTTCCAGAATATGCGCAGGGAGAAAGGCGGGTCACGCGGCGCGGCGGCAAACAGAAAGCGGCCGGCGCGACAATCGTCGCGCCGGCCGCGAAAAGGTGCGGATTGCTTGTGCGTCCCGCAGAGCGGGACGCGGGGACTCCGCTGTGCGATCAGAGCGCAGCGCCGGTGGAGGGGTTGCGCGGGACATAGCCCGGGTTGACCGTCGCGGAGGGCTGCACATTAGAGGCCTGAGAGGCCGGCGTGGAGGTCGCTTCGGACGGCGTGCTCGCCGGCTCGCTCGAAGAGGAAGCCGCCGCCCCGGAGAGTTTCTTGTCCGAGAGGACGTAGGTGCCGAGCGTAAATCCGCTGCTGCCGAAACTCATGACAAATTCGTCGTCGGAGGAGTTATAGGCCTTGGAGACTTCGGTCAGTTTGTTGCCCGAATACGTGTAGAGATACTTATAGGTATCTTCTGCGTCGATGCAGACCTTCGCGTTCTTGATGCGCTTGAACGAGCCGTCGCAGGTATAGTAGGTCAGGGTGGCCTTTTCACCGTATTTGTCCTCGATCGCGTCGATCGTTTCCGTGCTGACGGAAGCGATCACTTCTGCGCTGCCGCTGGCCTCGCCCTCGATGGTCAGATAACCGCTCTCGCTGTCGAGGTCGATCTCGTCGCCCTTCTCATACTTGAACAGTTTGGGGGTGGAGGAAAGGGTGCCGAAACCGCCTTCGACTTCCTCATACGCGACGCGGTCGATGCTCACGGCGATGGCGGAGGTGGTGCCGTCTTCAAAGCGGACGGTCAGTTCGCCCTCATAGGAGAAGGGGCCGTCGTCGGAATAGGTGGAGGCGGAGATCGTCTTGACCTTGAGCACGGCGAACGTCCATCTGTCGCCGCTTCCCTCGCGCAGACGCACGACCTCGACATCCTTGCTGTTGGCGAAAACGGTCTTGTCGCTGTTGCGTTCCGCGGTCAGCGCGACCTTCTTGACGCGGGTCCCCTTGTCGTTGGCGTCATACTTCGCGAGCGCGACGTAGATGGTCTGCCCGGGGGCGACGTCGTCGTTGACGCCGATCGCTTCGCCGAGCACGCCGCCGTTATCCTCGAACAGATCGCCGGGGGAACTGACGGTGCCTGCGGCGGCAGAGACGGACAGCGCCATCAGAGACAGTGACAGCGCCAATGCGAGAACGAGTGAAAGGATTCGTTTCATGAGAAAATACCTCCCTAAAGAATTACAATGAAATTTTTCCCTTAAAACAGCCGCATTCTGACTCTATCGTGTCGGAAATGCCCTGTTTTATTGCGGCAAGTTTGAGAAAAGCGCACCCACGAGCGGGTTGGTTGGCGGATCGGCGGTTTCCGCTTCCTCCAGCGGGCGGTCGGCGATCACATAGGCGCCGAGGCGGCGCGTCTGCAGCGAAAACCCGCCGGCGGACGCATCGTAGGCATCGGTCAGGTCGACGAGCGAACGGCCCCGCACCTCATAAAGGTACGTCTCCTCCCCCGCGGGGAGAAACAGGGTGCCGACGCGGTTGAAGATCGGCGCGCGTCTCCACTCGATGCAGAAAAGCGAAGCCGAGGGATAGGCGGCCGAGAGATCGGTGAACGTGGCATAGGATACGCCCGCTTCGGCGGCGGCCTGTCCGCCCAGTTCGACCGAGAAAAGGATGCCGCCCCGAAACGCGAGATGGACGCTGCGGGCATCCGCGGGGAATTCTACCCGGCAGCGCGCGCCCTTGCAGGCGATCGTCTGCGCATCGAAAAACGCGTCGCGCGACTGCACGTTTGCGGTGAAGGTCAGGCTCCCCGCACGCTGGCGGGAAAGGCCGACGCGCGCGCGGATCGCATGCAGATCCCGATCGGGCATCTGCGGCAGGATCGGGAGCGCCAGCACGTAACTGTAGCCGATCTGGCGGGTGCCGTCCGCATCGTACAGCATGCGGTATTCGATCGCGGGGACGCCGACGAGGTCCTCGCCCGTGCTTTCGCCGTCATCGAAGAAGATACGGGCGTAGCGCGAGGTGAGGTCCTGCGCGCGCACCGCGCCTTCGATCACGAAGTAGATCGTGGAGCCCGGCTCGAGCACCTCCGAAAGCGCGCCGTCCGTGTGGGCGGCGGCGCGGGGAACGCCCTGCGGCGCAGCGACATAGATCTCGTCGGGACTGATCGTCGGTGTCGGCGCAGCCTGCGTTGCGAAGGCGGCCGCCGAGAGAGCCCATGCCGCCAAAAGCGCAGCGGCGAACGCAGCCAGGCGCTTCATGCGCACCTCCCTCTCCGCCGGCTTTCCGAAATGCCGGGCCGCCGGTTTTCACGTCGTGTTTGATCGGATTTCAACGGGGTCTGTCCCCCTCGCGCGTTCCGCCGCATTGACTTTTCCGGCAGCGCGCGATACAATATTTTTGCCCACGCCGCTGTGGTGGAACGGCAGACACCGCGGACTTAAAATCCGCCGCCTCAAAAGGCGTACCGGTTCGAGCCCGGTCAGCGGCACCACGTCGTCGCGGACTGCGGACCGTTCGCGGCGACTTTTTTTGCAAAAAGCTGCCTGTTTCGCCGCACAAAACAGCGGGAGCCAGAAATCGCAATCGCTTTGGCAGGCCCTTCACGGGGTCTGCTTTTTTGTTTTTTCCGGGGGTTTCTTCTCCCCTTCAAACACGCGGGAGGTGAGGTCGTCGAACGTGTGCTTGGGCGGGATCGCGATGCCCCGCCGCAGATCGGCAAGCAAAAGCAGCGTGCTGCCGGGACGGATCTCGAACAGATCGCGCGCCTCTTTCGGGATGACGATCTGCCCTTTCGTTCCGACGGTCACGCTCCATGCAAATTTCCGTTCCGACGTGCCCATCCCATACCTCCAAAAAGTATGTAAAGTATGTTTTCTTTGTTTATTTTAATAAATCATACATTTATAATTCTGTTTTGTCAAGGGTTATTTTGCAGAAAATCGAAAAAATCAAGCGGGTTTCGCGTCCGTAAAAAAGAGAACTTGGAGCGCCCGGGCGCCGCAGGCGGAAAAAAGAGGACTGTCTCCCGCCTTTTGTGCCGCGGGGCTTGACACGGACTGTCGGAAAAGATAAAGTTAGAGAGGCTCCTCATCTCCTTTTGCAAGCCATCTGAATCCGCGGGAAAGCAGGGTGCGATTCCCTCGCAAGTTCGTTGCCGTTGCCCGTCGAAAGCGGGCTGAAAGCCGGATGACCGTTTTGCATATTCCTTTGCGAGCACCGGAGGATATGCGGGGTTTCCCTGCCCTGCCGCCCTCCGAACGGAGGGTTTTTTCATGGATCTGAAAAAAAGCGTCAACGGCAAACTGCTGCGCTGCGGCTACACGACCGGCAGTTGCGCCGCAGCGGCCGCCAAAGCCGCCGCCGAATTGCTGCTGTGCGGCAAGGCGCCCGAAAGCGTGGCGCTGTCCACGCCGAAGGGTGTCACCGTGACCATCGACGTGGTCGCGGCGTCGCTCGAAAACGGCTGCGCCGTCTGCACGGTGCGCAAAGATTCCGGCGACGATCCCGATGTCACGAACGGCATGCCCGTCTGCGCGGCGGTGTCGAAGATCGACCGCGGCGTCGTGATCGACGGCGGCGAGGGCGTCGGCCGCGTGACGCGCGAAGGGCTCGACCAGCCCGTCGGCGCGGCGGCGATCAATTCCACCCCGCGGCGCATGATCGAAGCGGCCGCCGCGGAAGTCAGCCAAAAGGCGGGCTACGTCGGCGGGCTCTCGGTCGTTATCTCCCTGCCCGAGGGGGAACGGCTCGCGAAGCGCACCTTCAATCCGCGCATGGGCATCGTCGGCGGGCTCTCCGTGATCGGCACTACGGGCATCGTCGAACCGATGAGCCATCAGGCGCTGATCGACACGCTGCGCGTGCAGTTGCGCCAGGCTGCCGCGGACGGCCACCGCCGCATCCTGATCACGCCGGGCAACTACGGCGAGACATTTGCGGACGAAGCGCTGCATCTCTCCCCTCGTTTTCGCCTCAACTGTTCCAACTATATCGGCGACACGATCGACGCCTGTGTGGAAGACGGCTTCACACACATCCTGCTTGTCGGGCACATCGGCAAGTTGGTGAAACTCGGCATCGGCCTTTCCAACACGCATTCCGCCTTCGGGGATGGCCGCATCGAGACGCTCGTCACCTGCGCGCTCGAGGCCGGCGCCGAAGCGCCGCTGCTGCGCGAGATCGCGGACTGCGTCACGACGGACGCCGCGCTCGGCCTGATCGCGGGCGCCGGTCTGCTGGAGCCGACGATGACGGTCCTCGGCGCGCGCATCGAAAGTTGGCTGCTGCGCCGCGTGCCGGACGAAGTCGCGGCCGGTTATCTCTGTTTTACGAACGCGCCGGGCCTCGCGGGCGTGCTGTGCGAAAGCCGAAACGCACAGGCGCTCGCAGCGCTGGTCTGTGAGCCCTGAACCCAAAAAGAAAGGAACGATCGCCGCATGAAAAAACTTTCCGTCGTGGGGCTCGGCCCCGGTCAGCCCGAATGGATGACTTACGCCAGCCGCGCCGCGCTCGAAGCCGCGGACGTGCTGGTCGGCTACACGAAATACATCGAACTCGTTGCGCCGCTCTATCCCGAAAAGCCCACCTATACCACCCCGATGAAGCGCGAGATCGACCGCTGCCGCGAAGCGCTTTCGCTGGCGGACGGGGGCAAATCCGTCGCGCTGGTGTGCAGCGGCGACGCGGGCGTCTACGGCATGGCGGGGCCGATCTGTGAGTTGTCGCCCGAATTCCCCGAGGTGGAGATCGAGATCTTCCCGGGCGTGACGGCGGCCCTCTCGGGCGCAGCCGTCCTCGGCGCGCCGCTGACGCACGATTTCGCCGTCATCAGCCTCTCCGACCTTCTGACGCCGTGGGACCTGATCGAAAAGCGGCTCGACTGCGCCGCGCAGGCCGATTTCTGCATCGCGCTCTATAACCCCTCGAGCATCAAGCGCAGCGACTACCTGCGCCGCGCCTGCGAGATCCTAATGCGACACAAATCGCCCGAAACGCTCTGCGGCTGGGTGCGCAACATCGGCCGCGAGGGCCAGCAGAGCGGCGCGCTGACCCTCTGCGAACTGCGCGATTTCCAGGCAGACATGTTCACGACCGTGTTCATCGGGAACGAGAAGACGCGGCTCGTCGCGGGCCGCCTTGCGACGCCGCGGGGGTACCGCCTTGAATGAGATCGTCCTGTTCGGCGGAACGACCGAGGGCCGCGAACTCGCCGAACTGCTGCAACGGCGGGGGATCCCCGCGCTCGTCTGCGTCGCGACCGAATACGGCGAGGCCCTGCTCTCGCCCGGCGGCAGCCTGCGCGTGCACACCGGCCGCCTCGACGAAAGTGCGATGCGCTCCCTGCTGCTGCGCGAGGCTCCCCGTCTCGTGATCGACGCGACCCACCCTTACGCCGCGTGCGTGAGCGAACAGGTCCGCGCGCTTTGCGGAGAACTGGGGCTGCGCCGCATCCGCGTGAAGCGGGAGGCCCTCGCCGAAGGGGACTGCGTCTGCTTCCCCGATCTGGACGGGCTGATCCCCTGGCTCAACCAAACCGAAGGAACGGTCTTTTCCACGCTCGGCGCGAAGGAGGCTTCCCTGCTCGCCCGCGCCGAGGGATTTGCCGAACGCATCTGGCTGCGCATCCTGCCGCTGGAGGAAAGCCTGCGCATCGTGCGGGAGGCGGGCTTTCCCGCCAAGCGCCTCATCTGCATGCAGGGGCCGTTTTCACAGGAACTCAACGAAGCGATGTTCCGCGCGGCCGACGCCCGCATCCTGCTGACAAAGGACTCGGGCGCGGCGGGCGGCTTTGCGGAAAAACTGGCCGCCGCGCGCGCCTGCGGCATGACGGTGGCGCTCATCGCGCGCCCCGCGGACGACGACGGCACCCCCCTTTGTGAAATCCGGGCACGAATCGAGGAGAACGCCTTATGAAAACCGTTACGATCATCGGCATCGGCATGGGCCGCGAGACCGTCACCGCACAGGGAGCGGATGCGATCGGAGCCGCCGACGTCCTGCTCGGCGCGCCGCGCATGACCGAAACGTTCGCCGACCTGCAAAAGCCGTGTATCCCCGAATACGCTGCCGAACGCGTCGCCGCCGCCGTGCGCGAAAGCGGCGCGGAACGCTTCGCGGTGCTTGTCTCGGGCGACGTGGGTTTTTACAGCGCGGCGGAATCTCTGCTGCGTGCTCTTGATTTCTGCGAGGTCGCGCTCGTGCCGGGCATTTCCTCGCTCGGGTACTTCTTTGCGAAACTGCGCCTGCCGTGGCAGGACGCCGCGGCGATCAGTTGCCACGGACGCGAACAAAACCTTGTCGACACCGTGCGCCGCAGCCGCCGCACCTTTGCGCTCACGGGCGGGAACATCCCCGCGCTGGCCCAGGCGCTGGTGAAAGCGGGCTACGGCGCGCTCACCGCGACGGTCGGAGAAAACCTCGGCGGCGCGCAGGAGCGCATCTTCTCCCGCCCCGTCTGTGAACTGGCGCAGACATCCGCCGCCTCGCTCGCCGTTTTGCTCATCGAGAACCCGCAGGCGGACGCATCCGTCCCCTGCGGCATCGCAGACGAGCGCTTTGTGCGCGGCGACGTGCCGATGACGAAGGCCGAGGTGCGCGCCGCGATCGCGGGGAAACTGCGCATTGCGCCCGATTTCGTCTGCGCCGACGTCGGCGCGGGCACGGGGTCGGTCACGGCGGAGATGGCGCTCGCCGCCTGGCGCGGGCACGTCTACGCGATCGACCGCGTGCCGGAGGCCGTGGAACTGATCGAACAAAATGCGAGGCGCTTCCACCTCGGCAATGTGACGCCGATCCTCGGCCGCGCGCCCGAGGCGCTGGAAACCCTTCCGCCGCTCGACGCCGTATTCATCGGCGGCAGCGGCGGCGGGATCGGCGCGATCGTCTCCGCCGTCCTGCAAAAGAATCCGAATGCGCGCATCGTCGCCAGCGCGATCGCCCTCGAAAGCGCCGCAGCCGCCGTCAGGGCGTTCTCCGAGGCGGGTCTCGAGCCGGAGGTCGTGCAAATCGCGGCGTCGCGGTCGCGCACGGTCGCGGGGCTGCACATGATGATGGCGCTCAACCCGATCTTTCTCATCAGCGGAGGTGGCAAGACGTGCCCGACCGAGTCCTGATTGCCGGAACGAACTCCGGCTGCGGCAAAACGACCGTGACGACGGCGCTGCTCGCCGCTCTCAAGGCGCGCGGTGTGCCCGTCTGCGCCTATAAGTGCGGGCCCGATTACATCGACCCGATGTTCCACCGCCGCGCGATCGGCGTGGCGAGCCGCAACCTCGATCCCTATTTTTCTTCGCCCGAAGAACTGCGCGCGCAGTTGGCCGCCGCGGCCGGCCCCGCCGTGATCGAAGGCGTGATGGGCTTCTACGACGGCATCGGCACCGAGGGGCGCGCCAGCACCTACGAAGTCGCCGCCGCCACCGAAACGCCCGTGATCCTCGTTCTCAACGCGAAAGGGATGTACACCTCCGCCGCGGCCATGATCCGCGGTTACGCGCAGTTTCGTTCGGACAGCAACGTGCGCGGCGTGATCTTCAACGGCGTCTCCCCCATGCTTTACAACGGCCTGCGGGAGATCGCACAGAACGCCGGCGTGCGCCCGCTCGGATGCCTGCCCCGCGAGGAATCGCTCGCCGTGGAAAGCCGCCATCTGGGCCTTGTCACGGCCGACGAGATCGCCGACCTGCAGGAAAAGATCGCCGCCCTCGGCGCGCTCGCCGAACGGCACCTCGATCTCGACGGCATCCTTGCGCTGGCGGCCAAAGCGCCGGCGCTTCCCGCTGCGCCCGCCCCCGCCGCACCCATCGCGCGCGTGCGTATCGCCGTCGCGCGCGACGAAGCGTTCTGCTTTTTGTATCAGGCGAACCTGGAACTGCTCGAATCGCTCGGCGCGGACCTCGCATTTTTCAGCCCCCTGCGCGACGCTCGCCTGCCAGAAGGCGTCGGCGGGCTCTATCTGCCGGGCGGCTACCCCGAACTCTACGTCCGCGCGCTTTCCGAAAACGCCGCGATGCGCGCCGCCGTACGCAAGGCGGTCGAAAGCGGGATGCCCACGATCGCGGAATGCGGCGGTTTCCTCTACCTGCACCGCACGCTCGAGGGCGCGCCGATGGCCGGCGTGATCGCCGCCGACGCGCATAAGACCGACCGCCTGCAGCACTTCGGCTACGCCTGCCTGACGGCGAAGACCGACAGCCTGCTCTGCCGCGCGGGCGATCGCATCCGTGTGCACGAATTCCACTACTGCGACAGCACCGACTGCGGAGAAGACTTTGCCGCCGAGAAGCCTTCGGGCGCGCGCAGTTACCTCTGCGGGCACGCGACCGAGAGCCTCTACGCCGGCTTTCCGCACCTCTATCTCCCCGCGAGCGCAGAATCGGCGCGCCGCTTCGTGCGCCGCGCCGCCGCATTTGCCGAGAGCGGAGGCAGCGCATGCTGATCGCATCGACGGCGGCGCTGGCCGCGGGGTTTCTGCTGGATCTGCTGCTCGGCGATCCGCCGGGCTGGCCGCATCTGATCCGCGGCTTCGGTCATGTGATCGCGGCGGCGGAGCGCGTCTTCTACCCGATGAAAAACAAGCGTCTCGGCGGCACGCTGCTCGTCGTGTGCGTGCTGCTCGTCTGCGGCGGCGCCCCCACGCTGCTGCTGCGGCTCGTGTGGCGCGTTTCCCCATGGGTGTTTTTCGCGCTCGAGGCGCTCTTATGCTGGCAGTTGCTCGCAACGAAAAGCCTGCGCGCCGAGAGCCTGCGCGTCTACGAGCGCCTCGCGGCGCACGATCTCGCGGGCGCGCGCAAAGCCGTTTCGATGATCGTGGGACGCGATACCGAACGCCTCGACGAAGCGGGCGTCGCCAAAGCCGCGGTGGAGACCGTCGCCGAAAACACATCGGACGGCGTCGCCGCACCGCTGTTCTGGATGCTGCTCGGCGGCGCGGGGCTCGGATGCTTTTACAAGGCCGCCAACACGATGGATTCGATGATCGGCTATAAAAACGACCGCTATCTCGAGTTCGGCCGCACAGCCGCGAAACTCGACGACGTTTTGAACTATCTGCCCGCGCGTCTGTGCGCGCTCGCGATGATCGCCGTTTCCCCGCTCTGCGGGCTCGACGGCAGCGGCGCCTACCGCATCTGGAAACGCGACCGCCGCAACCACGCGAGCCCCAATTCCGCGCAGACGGAAGCCGCCGCGGCCGGCGCGCTCGGCGTGCGGCTTGCGGGCGACGCCTATTATTTCGGGATCCTGCATGAAAAGCCCACCATCGGCGACGACCTGCGGCCGATCGAGCCCGCGGACATCCTGCGGGCGCACCGGCTGCTTTACGCGGCGGCGATCGGGCTTTGTGCGGTTTCCCTTCTCATCCGGGGAGGTGTGATTCTTGCAGCGATATGAACACGGCGGCGCCCACGAGGTCGGCGGACTCCCCGATTGGTCGATCAACACCAATCCGCTCGGGATGCCGCCAGCCGTCAAAGCGGCGCTGTTGGAAAACGCGGACGCGTTCGCGCGCTATCCCGATCCCGCCTGCGCAAGCCTGTGCGCGGCGATTGCAGAGCGATGGGGCCTGCCTGCCGAAAACGTCCTCTGCGGCAACGGCGCGGCCGATCTGATCTTTCGCATCTGCGCATGGAAGCGCCCGAAGGCCGTGCTTGTTACAGCGCCGACGTTTTCCGAGTACGAGCGGCCGGCGCGCCTCTTCGGCGGCCGCATGATCGAGCATCCCCTCGCGGCGGAAAACGGCTTTCTGCTGACGGAGTCGTTTCTCGATACGCTCGCGCGCGAACGGCCGGAGGCCGTCTTTCTCTGCAATCCCAACAACCCGACGGGGCGGCTCGTCCCCGACGCGCTGCTGCGGGAGATCGCCCGCGCCTGCGCCGCACAGGGCGCGCTGCTCGTCGTCGACGAGTGCTTTCTGCCGTTCACGGATGCGCCTTCGCTCGCGGACGAACTGCCGCAAAACGGCGGCCTGCTGGTCCTGCGGGCGTTCACCAAACTCTATTCCATGGCGGGGCTGCGGCTCGGCTATCTGCTCGGCAACGCGGCCACGCTGCGGCAGATCGCGCCCTACGGCGCGCAGTGGAGTGTCTCCGTGCCCGCACAGGTGTGCGGCCTTGCGGCGCTCTCGTCCGAGCCCGCGTGGAGCGAAGCCACCCGCCGCCTCGTGCGTGAACAGCGGGAATTCCTGTTCGCCGGTCTTGCGGCGCTCGGGCTCACGGTGTTCCCATCGGAGGCAAATTTCCTGCTCGTGCGAAGCGAAAAGCCGCTGCACGCTCCCCTGCTCTCGCGCGGGATCGCGGTGCGCGACTGCTCGAATTTCACGGGCCTCGACAAACGATATATCCGCGTCGGCATCAAAACGCAGGCCGAAAACGATCTGCTGCTCGGCGCGCTTCGGGAGGTGTTGTAACGCATGGCGAAAGCGATCATGGTGCAGGGCACGATGTCCAACGCCGGAAAAAGCCTGCTGTGCGCGGGGCTCTGCCGCGTCTTTCATCAGGACGGGTACCGCGTCGCACCGTTCAAAAGCCAGAACATGGCGCTCAATTCGTTTATCACGCGCGAAGGGCTCGAGATGGGCCGCGCGCAGGCCGTGCAGGCCGAGGCTGCGTGCGCCGAGCCGCGCGTCGCGATGAACCCGATTCTTCTGAAGCCCGTGACGAACATGGGCTCGCAGTTGATCGTGAACGGCGAGGTACGCGGCAACTACACCGCCGCCGACTACTACAAGATGAAGCACACGCTCGTGCCTGACATCCTGGCAGCCTACGACTCGCTCGCCGCGGAAAACGACATCCTTGTGATCGAGGGCGCGGGAAGCCCTGCCGAGATCAACCTCAAAGCGGGCGATTTCGTCAACATGGGTATGGCGAAACTGGCAAAAGCGCCCGTCCTGCTTGTCGGCGACATCGACCGCGGAGGCGTGTTTGCCCAACTCTACGGAACGATCGCCCTGCTCGAGCCGGAGGAGCAGGCCATCGTCAAGGCGACGGTCATCAACAAATTCCGCGGGGATGTTTCCCTGCTTGAGCCCGGGCTCGAGATGCTCCGCGGCCTGACGGGCAAGCCCGTGGCGGGCGTCCTGCCCCATCTCGACGTGGATATCGACGACGAGGACAGCCTCTCCGAGCGGTTTTCCGCAAAAGGAAACGGCGGGCTGGACATCGCCGTTGTCCGTCTGCCGCGCATCTCGAATTTCACCGATTTTGCGCCGCTCGAAGCGACCGAGGGCGTCTCGGTGCACTATGTCGACCGTGCCGACGCGCTCGGCTCGCCCGACCTTGTGATCCTGCCGGGCACGAAGAGCACGATCTCCGACCTGCGCTGGCTGCGGCAATCCGGCCTTGAGGCGCGCATCCTGCGTCTCGCCGCGCAAGGCACACCCGTGATCGGCATCTGCGGCGGCTATCAGATGCTCGGGCAGCGCGTGATCGACGCCGAAGGCGTGGAGGGCGGCGGCGAGATCGCCGGCCTCGGCCTGCTGCCGACCGTGACCGAATTCACCGCCGAGAAACGGCGCACGCGCGTGAGCGGCACCGTGCGGGAGATCGGCGGGCTGTTCGCGTCCCTGGCGGGCGCGCCGCTCGAGGGGTACGAGATCCATATGGGCCGCACCCGCGGCGCGGACATCCGTTCCCTCGCCCTGCTCGACACGGGCGAAGCAGACGGCTGTCAAGCCGAAAACATTTACGGTACTTACCTGCACGGCTTTTTCGATTCCGTCGAATGCCGCGGGGCGGTGCTCGGCGCGCTGGCGGAGAAAAAGGGCGTTTCGCTCGGGAAAGCCGTGGGCGACTGGGCCGATTACAAAAACAAGCAGTACGATCTGCTGGCGCAAGCCGTGCGCGAGCATCTCGATCTGCCGCTCATCTATCGCATTTTGGAGGAAGGATTATGAAGATCGAATTGGAGCGGGTGCTGCCCGCGGAGATCGAAACGCGCAGTTTTGAGATCATCGAGAGCGAACTGCCCCACCCGCTGCCCGCGGACCGCGCCCCGATCATCAAACGCGTGATTCACACGACGGCGGATTTCGACTATGCCGACAGCCTCGTATTCAGCGAGGACGCCCTTGCGGCCGCCGCGGCGGCGTTTCGCGCCGGCGCGCGCATCGTGACCGACACGAACATGGCCCTTGCGGGCATCAACAAGCCGACGCTTGCGAAACTCGGCTGCACGGCGCAGTGCTTCATGGCCGACCCCGAAATCGCAGCCGCCGCAAAATCCGCGGGGACGACCCGCGCCACCGCCTCGATCGACAAGGCCGCGGCCTTGACGGATCGTCCCCTCATCTTTGCGATCGGAAACGCCCCGACGGCGCTTGTGCGCATCTATGAACTGGTCTGCGAGGGCAAACTATCTCCCGCGCTCGTGATCGGCGTGCCCGTCGGCTTCGTGAACGTGGTACAGTCGAAGGAACTGATCCTGCAGACGAAGGTACCGCACATCGTCGCGCGCGGCAGAAAAGGCGGCAGCAATGTGGCCGCCGCGATCGTCAACGCGCTGATGTACCGTTCGGAGCGCGTCCATGGGTAAGATCCTCTGCGTCCTCGACGGCATGACCGACCGCGGCTTTCACGCCGAAGCATACTCCGCACTTTCCTCGATGCGGCGCGTCTGCGAAGTGAACACGGTGCCCCCGGGCAAGTCCGCCGAGAGCCTCACCTGCATCCTGACGCTGTTGGGCGTCCGGGACGTTCCGCAGAACCTGCGCGGCTACACAGACGCGCTCGGCGCGGGGATCCCCGTCGGGGAGCGCGATCTTGTGCTGCGCGGGAGTTGGTTCGCGCTCGACGAGGCGGGGTGCTGCGCCTGCCCGACCGACGCCCCGCCCGGGTTTGAAACGGGCGACGCGCGCGTCTCCTACACGCCGATGGGCGGATACAAAAGCATCCTCGTCGTGAAAGGCGTGGCGGAATGGGTCGGGCACATGCGCACCGAGCCCCCCTACGCCTGCGCGGGCCGCCGCCCGGAGGATCTGATGCCGCAAAACGCGGGTTTTCTCGATGCGCTGTGCCGCACGTGGGTGCGGGACGGCCGCTGCCTGATCCCGTGGGGGCAGTCGATGAAAGGCGCGATCGAGCCGTTTCCCCTGCCTGCGGCCGCGGTCGCGGGCGCCACGATTGTAAAAGGCATCGCGCGCCTGCTCGGGATGGACCTGATCGACACCGCCGGCGCGACGGGCGACACCGACACTGATCTCGCCGCCAAAACGGCGGCCGCGCTGGAGGCGGCGCAGCGCTATCCCTTCGTGCTGCTGCACCTCAACGGCGCGGACGAGGCCGCCCATCGGCTCGATGCGGCGCAAAAGCACGCTTTCCTGCGCCGCGCGGACGCGCAGGTGCTGGCGCCGCTGCTCGCCTCGGGCCACGAGATCACGGCCGTCGCCGACCATGCGACCGAGCCCGACACGGGCCTGCATGCAGGAACGCCCCAGCCCGTATTTACGAACGCCGAATGCCCCTGCCTGCCGCTGCTGTGGTAACCAGACAGAAAAAACGCCCCCGCGGCCGCCCGAAAGGGCGCCGCGGGGGCGTTTCGTTCACCGGGCGGCAAGCGCCGCCGTTCGATCAATAGATTCCCTGCGCGATCATCGCATCGGCGACCTTGAGGAAGCCCGCGATGTTGGCGCCGGCCACCAGGTTGTAGCCGTAGCCGTATTTCTCCGCCGCCTCCACGGAAGAATCGTAGATGTTCTTCATGATCTGGTGCAGTTTCGCGTCCACCTCTTCCGCCGTCCAGGAGATGCGGCCGCTGTTCTGGCTCATCTCAAGGCCGGAGACCGACACGCCGCCGGCGTTGACCGCCTTGGAAGGCGCCACGATCATGCCCTTCTGTCCCTGCAGGAACGCCAGCGCCTCGTTGGTCGTCGGCATATTGGCGACCTCGATGTAGTACTTCAGGCCGTTGGCAACCATCTTTTTGGCCTCTTCCATGCCGATCTCGTTCTGTGTGGCGCACGGCATCGCGATATCGACCTTCGTGCCCCAGGGCTTCTCGCCCGGGAAGAACTGCGCGCCGAACTTATCGGCGTAATCCTTGGCCTTGTCGCGGCCGCTCGAGCGCATTTCGAGCAGATAGTTGATCTTCTCCTCGGTGACGATACCGTCGGGATCGTAGACGTAGCCGTCCGGGCCGGAGATCGTGACGACCTTGCCGCCCAACTGCGCCACCTTCTTGCAGACGCCCCACGCCACATTGCCGAAACCGGAGACGCCGAAGGTCTTCCCCTTGACCTCTTCGCCCTCGTGACGCAGCACTTCCTGCGCGTAGTACACGGCCCCGTAACCCGTCGCCTCGGGACGGACCAGCGAGCCGCCGTAGGAGATGCCCTTGCCGGTGATCACGCCGTTCTCGAAACAGCCCTTGATGCGCTTGTACTGGCCGTAGAGATAGCCGACTTCACGCGCGCCCACGCCGATGTCGCCCGCGGGGACATCCACGTCCGGGCCGATGTGGCGATAGAGTTCCGTCATGAACGCCTGGCAGAACCGCATCACTTCGGCATCCGAGCGGCCGCGGGGATCGAAATCCGAGCCGCCCTTGCCACCGCCCATCGGAAGCGTCGTCAGGGAGTTTTTGAACGTCTGCTCAAACCCCAGGAAGTGCACCGTGCCGAGATAGACGCTCGGGTGGAAGCGCAGGCCGCCCTTGTAGGGGCCGATCGCGCCGTTGAACTGGCAGCGGTAGCCGATGTTGACATGGGTATTCCCCGCGTCGTCGGTCCAAGCGACGCGGAAGATCACCGTGCGGTCCGGCTCCGCCATACGGGTGAGGATGTCGTATTTCTCGTACTCGGGGTGACGATCCACGACCGGTGCGATGGAGGTGAACACTTCTTCTACAGTCTGAATGAATTCGGGTTCGTGCGGGTACTTTTCCTTTACATGGTTGATTGCGCGCTCAACATAGGCATTCATAACCGTGACTCCTCCCAACATCTTTTTGTTTTGGAAGAAAAATGAAAGGATTCCTTCATTTCCCTCTTCCGGTTGACATATATTATATCATGTCTGCGTAAAAACCGCAAGGTGAACCGGTGCGATTTCTTGAAAATTTTCAGCGAATTCCCCAAAAAAGTTCTGTCTTGGGAAAGCCATTGTTCTTTTATGAAAAAAGCGCCGTCTCGCAGGCCCGCGCCGGTCCCGGCGGCACACAAAAAACCGCCCGCTTTACAGCGGACGGTTTTTTCATCAGCGGTTTTTGGATCAGCAGGGTTCAATACAGGCCCTGTGCGACCATCGCGTCGGCGACCTTGAGGAAGCCCGCGATGTTGGCGCCGACAACGAGGTTGTAGCCGTAGCCGTATTCCTGCGCCGCTTGAACGGAGGAATTGTAGATGTTCTTCATGATCTGACGCAGTTTCGCATCGACCTCTTCCGCCGTCCAGGAGAGGCGGGCGCTGTTCTGGCACATCTCGAGGCCCGAAACGGCGACGCCGCCGGCATTCACGGCCTTGGAGGGGCCGACGATCATGCCCTTCTGCCCCATCAGATATGCAAGCGCGTCCTTCGTCGTGGAGACGTTGGAAGCCTCGAAGTAATACTTTGTGCCGTTCGCCACGATCTTTTTCGCGTCCTCAAGATTGACCTCATGCTGGGTCGCGCAGGGGATCACGAGATCCGCCTTGACGCCCCAGGGCTTTTCACCCGGGAAATACTGTACGCCGAACCGGTCGGCATAGTCCTTCGCCTTGCGGTGGCTGGCCGCGCGCATCTTCAGCAGATAATCGATCTTTTCCTCGGTGACGATGCCGTCGGGATCGTAGACGTAACCGTCGGAGCCCGAGATCGTGACGACCTTTCCGCCGAGTTCAGCCACTTTCTTCGCGGTGCCCCACGCCACGTTGCCGTAGCCGGAGATCACAACCGTTTTGCCCTTGATCGTATCGTTCTCATGGGCAAGCGCTTCGTTGATGTAATAGATCGCGCCGTAGCCCGTCGCCTCGGGACGGATCAGCGAGCCGCCGAAGGAGACGCCCTTGCCGGTGAGGACGCCGTTCTCGAAGCAGCCCTTGATGCGCTTGTACTGGCCGTAGAGATAGCCCACCTCGCGGCCGCCCACGCCGATGTCGCCCGCGGGGACGTCCACATCCGGGCCGATGTGGCGGTAGAGTTCCGTCATGAACGCCTGGCAGAAGCGCATCACTTCCGCGTCCGAGCGGCCGCGGGGATCGAAGTCCGAGCCGCCCTTGGCGCCGCCCATCGGCAGCCCCGTCAGGGAGTTTTTGAACGTCTGCTCAAACCCCAGGAAGTGCACCGTGCCGAGATAGACGCTCGGATGGAACCGCAGGCCACCCTTGTAGGGGCCGATCGCGCCGTTGAACTGGCAGCGGTAACCGGTGTTGATCTGCGGCCTTCCCTCGTCGTCCGTCCACGCGACGCGGAACGTAACGGTGCGATCCGGCTCCGCCATGCGGGAAAGGACGTCGAACTTCTCATACTCGGGGTGACGTTCGATGGCCGGTTCGGCGGAGAGGAAAACCTCTTCGACGGTCTGAATAAACTCGGGCTCATTTGCGTACTTCTTCCTGACGCGCTCGAGCACGCGCTCCACATAAGCATTCATCAAAAAACTCCTCCTGCATCTTACCTGCTGCAAATCGAAGCGAGACGCTTTGGCCTCGGCCAAAGAATGGCCGTTTCGATTTGCGATGGGTCTATCATACACAAATCGGCATTAAAATGCAAGAAGAATTTTTAAAAATTTCATTTTTTGGCGTTTTGTCCCGAGAACAGGGGTAAATAACGAAGGATTTGTTTATTTTTCATTCATTTCAGGGGATCCGGCAGCAAAATTCCATAGAGCGCGCAGGCGTTCTCCCACGAGGCGCGTTCGATTTCCGCCCCGGAGACGCCCAGTGCCTCCGCCAGCGCCCGCACCGTGTGCGGCAGCATCGTGGAGTCGCAGCGCTTGCCGCGGTACGGCACCGGCGCGAGGTAGGGGCAGTCCGTTTCGATGAGGATATGGCCAAGCCCCGCCGCTTTCGCCGCTTCGAGCGGCTTGCGCGCGCCCGGAAACGTGACGACGCCCGTAAAGCCCACATACATACCCATTCGGGCGTATTCGCGCGCCAGTTCCGCCGAACCGGAAAAGCAGTGCACCACGCCGCGCGGCCGGTGGCGCGAGAGAATCTCGAACGTCTCCTGCGAGGCGTTTCGGCTGTGCACAATCACGGGCAGATCGAGCCGCTTTGCCAGCAGCAACTGCCGCTCGAACGCCGCGCGCTGCACCTCGCGGGGCGGGTTGTCTTCCCAGTAGTAGTCAAGGCCGATCTCCCCGATCGCAACGACGCGCGGATGCGCCGCGATCGCCTCGATCTCCGCAAGGGCCTCGTCGTTGAGCGTTTCGGATTCCGACGGGTGCACGCCCGCCGCCGACCAGAGGAAATCATATCGCTCGGCGAGCGCGAGGCCCGCCCGCGAAGACGCAAGGTCGCACGCGGCGTTCACCACCGCGCCGACGCCGTGCGCGGCGAGCGAGGAGAGCAGCGCGTCGCGGTCCGCGTCGAAATGCGCATCGTCGTAGTGCGCGTGAGAATCGAAGATCATGAGGGGTTCCTCCCATCGCGAAATCAACGGGCCGGCAGAGCGATCTGCTTTGCCGGCCGTTTTTTGGAAAAATCAGCAGAGTTTCGCGCCGGCCGGGATCGCATCGTCGACCATCAGCAGGTGCAGGACCTCTTCCCCGTCCTCGCTGTGGACGGCGGAGATCAGCATACCGCAGGACTCGAGCCCCATCATTTTGCGCGGCGGCAGGTTGAGGATGGCGACAAGCGATTTGCCGACGAGGTCCTCCGGCCGGTACCATTTCTGAATGCCGGAAAGGATCTGGCGCGGCGTGCCGCTGCCGTCGTCGAGCGTGAACTTGAGCAGTTTCGAGGACTTCGGCACCGCCTCGCACGCGAGGCACTTGACGACGCGGAAGTCGGATTTGCAGAATGTCTCGAAATCGACGGGTTCCTCCGCATAGGGTTCGAGTTCGATCTGCGGGCCCTTCGCAGTCGCGGCGGCCCTGCGCTGCGCCTCCTGCAGTTCATCGAGGAACGCGAGTTCCTTCTGCACGTCGATGCGCGGGAAGATCGCCTCGCCGCGCTGCACGGAAACCTGCTGCGAAAGGACGCCCCACTCGGCGGCGGAGTCCCATGTGCGGCAGCCCTCGGAGGCGCCGATCTGCGCGAAGATCTTTTCGCACGATTCGGGCATGAACGGCTGCAGCAGCACGGTGCAGATGCGCACGGTCTCGAGCAGATTGTAGAGCACGCTCGCAAGCCGCGGGCGGTTGGCTTCGTCCCGGGCGAGCGCCCACGGCGCCGTCTCGTCGATATATTTGTTCGCGCGCTGGATGACCTTGAACACTTCCTCGAGCGCGTTCTGGAACTGCAGTGCCTCCATCTGCGCCTCGTAGCGGGCGCGCAGGCCCGAGACGAGCGCGGTCAATTCGGCGTCGAGCGGCTCCTCGCGGCGGTCCTCCGGCAGCGCGGCGCCAAAGTATTTTTCCGCCATCGCCGTCGTGCGGGAGACGAGGTTGCCGAGATCGTTGGCGAGATCGACGTTGATCGTCTGGATCAGCAACTCATTGGAGAAGTTGCCGTCGGAACCGAACGGGAACGTGCGCATCAGGAAGAAACGCAGCGCGTCCACGCCGAAGCGCTCGGCGAGCACATACGGATCGACGACGTTGCCCTTCGATTTCGACATTTTACCGCCGTCGATCACGAGCCAGCCGTGGCCGTAGACATGCTTGGGCAGCGGCTCGTTAAGGCTCATCAGCATCGCGGGCCAGATGATCGAATGGAAGCGCACGATCTCCTTGCCGACGATGTGGTAGTCGGCCGGCCAGTATTTCTCGTATTCGTGGTAGCGGTCGTTCTCATAGCCGAGGGCGGTGATATAGTTGCTGAGCGCATCGACCCAAACATAGACAACGTGGCCGGGATCGAAATCGACGGGGATCCCCCACGAAAAACTCGTTCGGGAGACGCACAGATCCTCAAGCCCGGGCTTGAGGAAGTTATTGACCATCTCGTTGACGCGCGAGGCGGGCTGCAGGAAATCGGTATCCTCGAGCAGGTGCTGAATGCGGTCGGCATACTTTGACAGGCGGAAGAAATACGCCTCCTCTTCGGCGTCGTGCACCTCGCCGCCGCAGTCGGGGCATTTGCCGTCGACAAGTTGGCTCTCCGTCCAGAAGGACTCGCAGGGCGTGCAGTATTTGCCCTTGTAGGCGCCCTTATAGATATCGCCGTTTTCATACATGCGGCGGAAGATCCGCTGGATCGCGGCGACATGGTAGCCGTCGGTCGTTCGGATGAAACGGTCGTTGGAAATGTTCATCAGCCTCCACAGGTCGAGGATGCCGCGCGGGCCCGTGACGATATTGTCGACAAACTGCTGCGGCGTAACGCCCGCGGCTTTCGCCTTCTCTTCGATCTTCTGGCCGTGCTCGTCCGTACCGGTCAAAAACATCACGTCGAAGCCGCAGAGGCGTTTGTAGCGCGCCATCACATCCGTCGCAACGGTGCAGTAACTATGGCCGATGTGCAGTTTGTCCGAAGGGTAGTAGATCGGTGTGGTGATATAGAATGTGTTGCCCATGTGCGTCCCTCCCATGTATTACCGAAATATTGTAGCAAATATTTTGCGGAAATACAAGAAAAGCCGCAAAAAACCGCCACGCAGCGCAAAACGGGAACCGAACGGTTCCCACGCCGCGGGGCGCGGGGCGTACGTCAGACAAAAAACGGGGGCGCGGCAGCCGAGCCGACCGCCGCGCCCCGCTTGATTCCCGCCGCCGTAAAGCGCTTTCTGGGCCGGATACCGGTCCCGGAGCGCGCGGCGAAAGGAAGATCAAGCCAGATACGGGGAATCCCACAGTTTGAGCATCTGCCCGAGACCCATCTTCTGCGCGTTGCGGAAGATCTCGCAGCCCCAGCCGACATCCCAGACCGGCATGCCGCTGGTGATGAAGCAGATCCGCTCGTCCTCGGAGATCCTCCCCTCCCGCGTGCCGCAAACCACGTCGCCGAGGCTTGTCTGCTCGGGGACCGGCGGCAGTTTGCCCTCGTATACCATGCGGTAGACCGGCGCGCCGATGCCCATCGTGAATCGCTCCTTTTCGGGCAACAGCAGATGCTCGTCGTAATAAACTTCGTGCATCTTCGCGTTGTCCCAGATGATCTTGGCGGAGCCGAAATACGCCTCATCGATGTTGCAGCGGCCGGTGAACGCGATCAGGGAGCCCTTCTTGAGCCACTCGTCCTTCAGGTTGACCGGCGCCAACGAGGAAGCCGCCACGCTGACGATGTCCGCGATCCGGACGCCCTCCTCCAGCGTGTCGGCAGCCCGCGCCTCCAGACCGTATTTCTCGCGGATCTCCTTTGCGAAAGCCTCCGCTTTCTCCTTGACCAGATCGTAGACGACGACTTCCCGGAGGTTCTTCGCCTCCAGCCGGATCGCCTCGAAGCAGGCCTTGCCGACCGGCCCCGCGCCGATGCAGGTGCAGACCTCGGAATCTTTGCGCGCCAGGTAGCGCGTCCCGACGCCCGGTACGCAGCCCGTGCGCACGGAACTGATGAGGTTGCCCGCCATCAGCGCGATCGGCTCGCAGGTGTCGGGATCGTTGAGCATCACCATCAGGACGGAGCGCGGAAGGCCGCGCTGCGGGTTGATGATATTGGAGCCGTACCATTTGACGCCGGCCACATTGAACCGTCCGCCCACATAGGCGGGCATCGCCATGAAGCGGCGATCGGGCCCGTCGAGCGGCATGTTCGGGAATTCGCTGATAGCGGGGAATTTGAGCGACAGGCCGTGCGAGTTATGCTTGTCGCCGCCCATGACGTAGTCCCCTCTGCTCAAAAGTCCGAAAATTTCCTCTTCCACTTCGATGCAGCGCGCGCTGTCCAGAACGCCCGCCTGGATCATCTCTTCTTCATTCAGATAGAGAAACTCCGTATACTTTCCCATGGCGCGATACTCCTTTCTGTTGGGGGATGTCCTTGCGTTTTTGCGGCGCCGGCACGGGGGCCGCCGCGTCGGTCACGCCGTTGGCTTCGGTTTCTTTTCCACCGGATGCCAACAGCCGAACACTCTCGGCAGGATCAGGCCCACGATCAGCAGGGCCGTATACCCGAGGCCCACCCGGAACGCGCCGTACTGCGTGATCCAGACAGGCGTCAGCGATGTGAGGATGCCGCCGCCGAGCGCCCAGGTGGTGAAGGGCGAACGCGCCGCCATGATCGTCGTCGCGTCGCTCTTGAATTCGGGGTCGCAGGTCTTGAGAAGCAGCAGGCCGGTGGCGACGACGCCGGTGTAGGTGCCGAACAGGACCATGCTGTTTTCAAACCAGAACCGTCCGAACAGGCGGCGGGTGTACCAGGTCATGATGAACCACATGATGACGGCCATCAGGACCTGCTGGATGACGAGCGGCGCCGCATAGGCGATGACGACCGGGATCTTGACGGAAGCCACCGCGCCGGCGACCAGGAATTCGAGGGAGAGGCCCTGGATGCGGGTGAACGTCGCCTTGTTCACCGCGCCCGCGAGGGAAGTGCGCTTGATGACGAGCTGCCACAGCAGCAGGCCGCCGAACAGCGCGGTGACGAACCATGCGACCGAGATGTTCAGGTAGAGTTTGAGCGCCTTGTTCAGCACCCAGCCGATCAGCGCCGCGATGCAGATCAGCGCGGCATGGAACGCAAGGTTGTCGATCACGCCGCTGGAGATGCCTGAACGGGTGTCCTCCCGCTGCTCTTCGCCGGGGAACAGTTCCTTTTCGTCGCTTCTGAGGCCGGTGCTCTCGGTGAGGACAGCCGTCCACCCTCTCTTTACGCCGATGTTGATGAGGACAACGCCGCCGATGATGCCGTAGAGCAGGCCGGCCGTCGCGGAGGTGGTGGCGAGGGACTGGCCGTCTGCCCAGCCGATCTCCTCAAACACGATGCCCATACCGCCGGCCGTGCCGTGTCCGCCCGCCCAGCCCTGCTCCACGATCGTGGAGAAAAGCGGGCTGACGCCGAATGCCGGCGTGAGCAGGACGATGCCGAGCCAGATGGGGACCGCATACTGCAGCGCGGTGAGCGCATAGGAGAAGCAGCAGGCGCCGCCCACGCGTTTGACCATGTCCTTGCCGATCTTTGTGTTGCTGCCGCCCATCATCATGGGGGCAAAGACGAATACGATCAGGCGGCCCGCCAGAGCGGACCAGCAGTTCGTCACGTGCGCGGGGATCAGCCCGATGAAGTACGGCCCGAGGATCAGCCCCAGGATGCCCGCCACCAGTGCGGCGGGGATGTGATACTTCCGCAAGAGAGGGATCTTGATTCTCAACCAGGTCGCAATCAGCAGCAACGTTCCGAGGATGGCGACGTAGACAATCAGTCCGTCCAGAATTCCGCCGGAAATTTCAGTTGTAGGGATCATGACATACCTCCTTACCAAAAAATGTATATTTTGCGTTTTCTTCCGTAGTTCCAGTATACCGATTTTGGCAATAAAATGTCAATATTCTTTTTAAATTCCGGATAAAATCAGCGAATTTGCACAAATAATTCCATATGTATTTGATAAAGCAAAGAATATATATTATTTTTTCATTCATTTTTGTATTATATTCTGTTCTAAATTATACAGATTCTCTATTGCTTTTCACAAAAAAATTCTTTAAAATATAGTTATCCTTCACGTACCGTGAAAAGAACAAGGAGCGTTGCCATGAATACTGTGGAAAAGATCCACCGGGAACTGGGGAGCATGACGAAATCGGAGCGCCGGGTCGCCTCCTATTTCCTGGGCCACCTCAACGACTTTGCGTTTTACACGCTCGATCGCCTCGCCACGGAGATCGGGACCAGCACGACTTCTGTGATCCGCTTCTGCCGTCGGCTCGGCTTTGCGGGCTTCAAGGGCTTTCAGGAGGCGCTGCGCAGCGATCTGAAATCCCAGCCCGATCTGCCGGACAAATTCCAGCGCACACTGGACATCACCGCCAGCGACGATCTTCTGGCGCAGACCATCCAGCAGGATCTGCGCTGCCTGCAGCAGACGTTCCGCACCATCCCATATGAAAGCCTCGCCGCGGCGGTGCGCGACATTGCCGCGGCCGGGCGCGTTTTTACGTTCGGCATGAAGGAATCCTTTGCGCTGGCGCACTACCTGTACACGCGGCTTTTGACGGTGCGCGCAAACGTGTACCTCCTCAATGCCGGCTACAACGGGGAGGTCGAGCCCGTGCTCAGCCTGACGCCGGACGACGTTTGCATCGTGTTCCTGTTCCACCGCTACACCCGCCAGACCCTGAAGATCCTGCCGCTGCTGAAAAAACAGGGCTCCCGCGTGATCCTGGTCACTTCCGAGCCCTACGAGAAAGTGGAAAACAGCGCGACGCTGCTGATTCCCTGCCGTGTCGACGCAAACGGGATCAAAAACACCGCCATCGCGCCGATCTGTCTGTCGGACTATCTCTGCAACGCAGTTGCGGTGCGCGGCGGAGAGGAAACGCTGCAGTACATGCGGCGCACCGAAGAAGTGTTCCGGGACAGTTGCGTTCTGGGCAGCTGATCCGCCTTCCCCGGCCGCGTGCGGCTTTTGCAGAAGAAACGCCGTCCTCTCCTGTTTTGCCCTGGAAAGGAGGTCCTCTCTGTGCGCGAATCGCAAAAAGGCCTTCGGATGGTCATCATCTCCGGTTTCGTGTACGGCGTGATGCCGAGCGCAGTCTCCTTCTGCTACTCGCAGGGCGCGACCGCCGCTCTCGTCATGGTGCTGCGCGCGCTTGCGCTGGGGCTCGTCCTGCTGCCCACGGGACTGCGGCAGAGGAACGCCGCGGCATACCGGAAAAACTGGGCGAAACTGCTCGTCCTCTCCGCAGTCGGCACGGGGACGCCGCTGCTGCTGCTCTCCTCCTACCGCTATCTCCCGACCGGCACCGCGACGACGATCCATTTCCTATACCCCACCGTCGTCGCACTGATCTGCGTCACGGTCTTTCGGGAGCGGCTCTCCGGCCTGATGCTCCTGTGCTTTGCCCTGTGCATCACCGGTATCCTGCTGATGACGGACGCGCCCGGAGAGCGGCTCAACGCCTTCGGCGTGACCATCGCGCTGCTCTCGAGCGTCACTTGGGCGACATACATCGTGCTGCTCGACAAATTCCGGATGCATGGACTCACGGCCGAGCAAATCGCGTTTTTCATCGGCATCCACAACTTCCTGCTCGCCCTGCTCTACGGGCTCGCGACCGGAAGTTTAACTGTGCGCGTGACACCGGTCGGCTGGCTCGCCCTGCTGCTGACGGGGACGGTCGTCGCCGTTTTCGGCTCCATGTTCTTCACCATCGGCGTCCGCCGCACCAATGCGCAGGTCTCCGCGATCGCAAGCACGCTGGAACCGATCACAAGCCTTTTCGTGGGCGTTCTGTTCCTGCACGAGCCGGTCTCCCTGAAAACCTGTCTCGGCTCGGCGATGATCCTCGCGGCGGTGATCCTGCTGGCAAGATTCAACGAAAAAACTGCCCCGCCGCGCAAATAGGCGACGGCGCAAAAAAGAAAGCCATGCGGCAGCGCATGGCTTTCTTTTTTGCCCTTCGGCCGCGCGGCGGCCGTTGTCATCGTGTTTTCAGAAGGCTTTCAGGTCGCTTCCAGCGCGGTGCCGATCCCTTTTTCAAACGCCGCGTAATTCTCGAAGCAGCCGCGGATCATGTATTTCACCGCGTCGGTCGTATAAAACGCCGTATGCGCGCTGAGAATCACATTCGGGAAGGACCGCAGCACCGCCAGTTCGCGGTTTTCGATGTTGTTTCCCGTGTTGTCGTAGTAATAGAGGCCGTTTTCATTCTCGAGCACATCGAGCGCCGCGCCCCACAGTTTTCCCTGCTCAAGCGCGCGGATCAGCGCCGCGTGGTCGATCAGTTTGCCGCGCGAAGTGTTGACGAGGATCACATCCTGCTTCATCGCGGCGAAAGCCGCGTCGTCGAGCAGGTGGTAATTTTCGGCCGTCACATTGGCGTGCAGCGTGATGATGTCCGCCTGCGCATACAGGCGATCCAGCGGGACGTACTCCGCCAGGGAGGCGACGGCGGGATTCGGATAGGGATCGTAGGCAAGGATCCGGCAGCCGAAGCCCGAAAGCGAACGAATCACCGTCGCGCCGATCTTCCCCGTCCCGATCACGCCCACCGTGCGCATCGAAAGATCGAGGCCGAGTTTCCCTTTGAGGGTGTAATCCTGCAGTTCGGCCTTTTTCGCAATCACGGGCCAGCGGCGGCACACCATCAGCATCAGCATCACGGCGTAGTTTGCGACACCCGTGGGCGGATAGGACACGTATCCCACGCGCATGCCGAGTTGCCGCGCTTTTTCGAGATCCACATGGTCGTAGCCGATGGAGCGGCAGAGGATATCGCGCACGCCCACGTCGTAAAACGCCTGCAGAACGGGGGCGGAAAGGTCGCAGGGCGTCACGCTGATGCCCTTGTACCCCTTCGCGAGTTCGTAATTTCCGGGCTCCGGATAGGCGTCCGTGTAGCCGAAGCGGATCCCCAGCGCGTCGGACGCCTCCCTCGCAAATTGCAGTTCGTCAAATTCCCGCATGGCATAAACAAAAATGCCCATTTTGTCATTCCCCCGATTCTTTGGGCGGGCGGACACTCGCCGCGCCCTTTGTACGAAAGCGCTTTTTATTATAGCACAAGATCGAGGCAATTGGTAGTGGTTTTCCCTTCTCCCCGGCCGTACCGCGCCTTACCGGTTCAGCAGCCAGACGCCGAGGTTCAGATACCCCGCGAACGCGACCCATGCCAGGTATGGGATCTGCAGGCGGCCGGACAGCGGATCGACCCTGCCGAACGACCGCATCATCCAAAGGATCAACACCCACAGGATCACCAGCCAGACAAAGGCCGCGCCGAACGCTTCAAAATTGAAAAACAGGATGCTCCAGAAGAAATTGAACGCCAGTTGCAGCAGGTAAAGGCGGCGGCATCTGCGGCGCATCTCCGATTCGGGCGCGAGGGAAACGCGCGCCATCCCGATCCCCATCAGCGCATAGAGGATCGCCCATGCGACCGGGAACACGGCGGCGGGCGGGGACAGTGGCGGCTTGATGACCGACGTTTTGTAAAGCTGCGTCCCTTCCCGCGTCAAAAATCCCGCTGCAGCGCCCACAGCCTCGGTGAGAAGGACCCAACCGACATACGATTTCCAACTCGTCTCTTTCATATCCGATCCCTCCGTTTGAACGATATGCGGGAACCGCCGCAAATAGATTTGCCGGCACCCGTTTTTCGCTCCGCCCCGCGTGCAGGGCGAACTGGCGCGCAAAGCGTTCCGGCGTTATCGTTCCCATGCCGGGGGATCGTATGCGTCGAAGAAGAAGCGCCCGACCAAAGGCGGCAGGGGTTCGCCCCCCTCGCCTAAACCGGAGAGGGCGGTTCCGGCCCCTCTGCGCCGGGCTGCGCGGGATTGACGTGCACCATGATGTGCTTCACCTTTTCAAACCGCGCCTCGATGGCGTCGTGCACCCGCTCGGCCACGGCATGGCTCTCATTGAGGGACATTTCGCCGTCTGCCAGGATCTCCACATCCACGTAGATGCGGTTCCCGAACTCGCGGGTGCGCAGCAGATCGACGCCCGCCACATGCTCCTGCTCCAGAACGCACTGCAGGATCTCCCGCTCCACCTCCTCGCCGCAGGAATGGTCCACCATCTTCTGCGCGGCGTCCCGAAAAATCTCATAGGCCGCCTTGAGAACAAAGAGACAGATCACCAAACTGGCGATCTGCTCCGCGACGGGAAACCCCATGCGCGCGCCGACGATGCCGATCAGCGCCCCTACGGAGGAAAAGGCGTCGCTGCGGTGATCCCAGGCGCTCGCCATCAGCGCGGCGGAATCCGTCCGCTTCGCCGCGCTGCGCGTGTAGCGGAACATGGCCTCTTTGGAGACGATGGACAACACCGCGGCCCCGGCCGCCAGGATCCCGGGGATCGGAAGCGGTTCGCCGGCGGCAAAGATCCGAGTCCATGCGGAGCGGCCGATCGCCAGGCCGGTGATCGCCAGAACCACCGAAAGGAGCAACGCCGCCACGCACTCGAAGCGCTCATGGCCGTAGGGGTGCTCGCGGTCGGCCTCGCGGGCGGAGAGTTTGACGCCGATGATGACAATGAACGTGCTGAACACATCCGAGGCGGAATGGACGGCGTCGCTCACCATCGCCGCGGAATGGGCCAGGATCCCCGCCAGAAGTTTCACCGCCGTCAGCGCGATGTTGCCGGCGATGCTCACGGCCGACACCCGCATGGCGGTCTTTTCAAACGACTGCGGCGGATCCGCCTTTCGATTTGTTTTCTGTTTTCTGCTCATTGCGGTCCCCTCCGATTGTCCCTGTAAAACGGGGCTCTCCTCCATTGGATGCGCGCCGCACCGGATCTGTGCCAAAGCAGTTGCCGAAAAAGTAAAAAACACCCGCGGAAACGGTACTTCAGCGTACTGTCCCGCGGGTGATCTTCCCGCTGTTACTCGCGTAACCCGGCTCCAAGCCCACAAGGGCTGCGGCCTGATCAGTTTGTACTGTAGTTGATATGCAGTGCAAGCAAGAACAGGATACCAGACCGGGAGGATTTCGTCAAGTGCGCCGCTGCGCGGCATCTTCCCTACAGGTTTTTGACAAACAGGCAGCGGGTGGCGTTGAGGACCGCAAGGATCATGACGCCGACGTCTGCGATGATCGCGATCCACATGTTCGCGATGCCGAAAGCCGCCAGGATCAGGCACAGGAACTTGATTCCCAGCGCAAACGCGATGTTCTGCTTGACGATCCCCAGGCATTTTTTCGAGATGCGGATCGCCTTGGCGATTTTCAAAGGGTCGTCGTCCATCAGCACCACGTCCGCGGCCTCGATCGCCGCATCGGATCCCAGCGCGCCCATTGCGATGCCTACGTCCGCGCGCGAAAGCACCGGCGCATCGTTGATCCCGTCGCCCACAAACGCCAGCCGTCGCTTCGCGCCGCATCCCTCCAGCAATTCCTCCACGCAGCGCACCTTATCCGCGGGCAGGAGACCCGCGCGGTACTCCGTCAGGCCAACCGCGTCGGCCACGGCTTTCGCCACGTTCTCCGTGTCGCCTGTGAGCATCACGGCCTTTTCCACACCGGCCCGCCTGAGGGCGGCGACAGCCTGAGCGGAATGCTCCTTCAGTTCGTCGGAGATCACGATATGGCCGCTGTAGACGCCGTTCACCGCCACATGAAGCAGCGTGCCGGCGTGATGGCATTCCGCAAATTCCACGCCGATGAGCCCCATCAGTTTCTCGTTGCCGATGGCAACCGGCACGCCGTCCACTTTCGCCGTGACGCCGTGGCCGCTGATCTCCTGCACCTCGCTCACGCGGCTTTGGTCAAGGTGCCTGCCGTAGGCCGCCTGCAGGCTGCGGCTGATCGGATGCGCGGAATGGCATTCCGCAAGCGCCGCATACTCCAGCAGTTTTTTCTCGTCGATCGGGCTGCGATGCACCGCCGTAACGACGAAATTTCCCTTTGTGATCGTGCCTGTTTTATCGAAGGCGACGACCTTCACCTGAGACAGCGTCTCAAGGTAGTTCGAGCCCTTGATCAGGATGCCTTGGTTGCTCGCGCCGCCCAGCCCCGCGAAGAAACTCAGCGGGATGCTGATGACGACCGCGCACGGGCAACTGATGACGAGGAACGTGCAGGCGCGCAGCGCCCAGTCGCCCCAGAGCGCGCCCGCAGAGGCGTAGCGCGCCATCCCCGCGCCCGTCAGCAGGACGAACAGCGGCGGGACGACCGCCAACGCCAGCGCCGCATAGCAGACGATCGGGGTATAGTATTTTGCAAACTTTGAAATGAAGTTTTCCGATTTTGATTTGCGCGAGGCGGCATTTTCCACCAGATCGAGGATCTTCGAGGCGGTGGACTCTTCAAACTCCGTGGTCGTGCGGACCCTGAGCACGCCCGTCATGTTGACGCTGCCCGAGAGCACATCTTCGTCCACGCCCACCTCGACCGGTTTGCTCTCGCCCGTCAGCGCGCTCGTGTTCAGCACGGAACTGCCCTCAACGACGACGCCGTCCAGCGGCACCTTTTCGCCCGGCTGCACCACGATGATACTGCCGACCTCCACTTCGTCGGGGTCGACCCGCTCCAGTTGCCCGTCGACTTCGATATTCGCATAATCGGGCCGGATATCCATCAGTTCGGTGATGTTCTGTCGGCTCTTGCCCACGGCATAACTTTGGAACAGTTCGCCCACCTGGTAGAGCAGCATCACCGCCACGCCCTCGCCATACTCGCCAAGCGCGATCGCCCCGATGGTCGCCACCGTCATCAGAAAATTCTCATCGAACACCTGACGGTTTCGGATGCCGTTGCACGCCTTGCGCAGGATATCATGCCCCACCAGAAGATAGGGAATCAGGAAAAAGAGAAAGACGGCGATCCTGGGGACCGACGTTTCCACGATGCCCTCGGAGATCAGATACAGCGGCACAAAAAGCGCCGCCGCGACGAGGATGCGGATCAGAAGTCTTTTCTGCTTTTTGTTCACCGGGTCCTCCTCCTTTGGCGCGGCGCGCCCCGCACGGCAAACGGGCCGGAAAAACTTCGGCGCAGCAAAATCGGCCCATCCCCCGCATCAGAGATAAATCTCGCAGTCCTCTTCGACCTTTTTGCAGTTGGCGTAGACGTCTTGCATCACGGCGGCGGGGTCCGCCCCTTCCTCAAATTCCACCTTCATTTTCAGCGTCATGAAACTCACCGTGCAGTCCTTCACGCCCGGCGTCTTCTTTGCCGCGTCTTCCATCTGGTTGGCACAGTTCGCACAGTCCACTTCGATCTTATAACTCTTTTTCATCCGATGGGCCTCCCTCTGCATCATAATGAATGAATTATCATATGAACAATTGGTCATCTATTTGTCTTCATTATATACTGGCTTCTTTTTGTTTGTCAACACCCGTGGGCGCATTTCGGCGCAAAACAGGAAAAAAACAGGCAGCCGCGGCGGCGCACACGGCGCTTCGGCGGCTGCTCACAGGATGCAAAGCGGGATGCGAACGGGTTTGCGGCAGGCGCGGCCCGTCGGCCGGCTTTCATTCCCGCTCTTCTTTGTTGGCGATCTGGCCGAGATAGTTATAGACGGTATACTTCGAGACATTGTAATACTGTGCGACGATGTCCGCCGAGTGCTGGATCTTGAAGGCGCCGCGGCTCTGCAGCAGCCCGATCCCCTCGATCTTGTCCTGCTTGGACATCTGCGCGACCGGTTTTCCGATGTAATTGATGGAATCCGTGATCATGCGGACGAGCAAGTCGTCGATATCGCCGCTGACCGTTTTATCCGCTTCATAGATCTTGTTGGGCTGATCCTCGGTGTTGAGGAACTCGCTCATCGCGGAGAATGCGGCCTGCATCTCCGTAATATCGTAGTTGACGCAGAGGGAGCCGATGATCTTTCCGCGGTCGTTCTTGAGGTAGATCGTGCTCGATTTCAGCACCCGGCCCTCGCGGGTCTGGGTGACGTAATTGAACAGGCCGTCCGTTTCGCCGTTGCTGATCGCCGTTCCCTGCAGGATCCGCAGGCCGACGCCGGAGGCGGGGTCGCCGACTTTCCGGTGCGTCACATCCCCGTTCACAATGCTCACAATGGTATGGACATCATCGCTCTCATAATCGTGCACGACAAATTCGCAATTCGGCCCAAAGTGTTTCCCGAGTCCCGCTATGAGCGCGTCCAAGATCGGCAGAATTTCTTTTATGCTGTCCAAGGGCGGTGTTCCTCCTGTCATTGATCTCGCTCATTATGATAATACAGATTGCCTCATTTTCCAACCGTTTTTTTTCGTTTTCCGGTATCCTTCGATCTTTTGAAACGGTTTGGCGGCCGTGTCGCGCTCTATTTGTATGTTTTGCCTTCTTTTCCCTTTTCGATCTATGCATCCCTACAAATTTTGAGAAAGCTGCGGCTTTGAGAGATTCCGAAGCGTTTCGTTACTTGCAATTTGGGAAATCGGCATTTATAGTAATAATTGAAGCAACGGGAGGAGGAACGCTTGTATGCAGGGTATGGCGGAAACGATCAGACAGTCTCTGCGCCGCTTAATCCTCTATATCGCCGCGCTGGGGAAATGGGTGGCCGTAGCGGCTTTGGCGGGAGTCCCGTGCGGGTTGCTGGGATCGGCGTTTCACATCGGCGTGGAGAACGCTTCCGCATTTCGGGAAAGCCACCCGTGGGTGCTGTATACGCTGCCCGCGGCGGGACTGCTGGCCGTTGGGATCTACCGCCTGTTCCGCGTGGACGGACACAATACCAACAATATCATCCGGCAGGTGCAGTCCGGACAGGGCCTTTCGCTCGCCCTGCTTCCCGCCACCTTCCTGACCACCGTCCTGACGCACCTGGCGGGCGGATCGGCCGGACGCGAGGGCGCGGCGCTGCAGATGGGCGGCACCATCGGTTTCGGCGTGGGGAAACTGCTGCGGCTGGACGACCGCGACCTGCGCACCGCCACGATGACCGGAATGGCCGCCTTTTTTGCGGCGCTGTTCGGCACGCCGCTGGCGGCCACGATTTTCGCGATGGCGGTCATCAGCGTGGGGCTGCTGTATCACGCGGCCCTGCTCCCCTGTTTTCTCGCCTCGGTCACAGCCTACGGCATTTCTCTCCTGCTGGGCGTGGAGCCCACGCGCTTTACCGTGTCGGTGCCGGCGCTCACCCCGATCCTGTGTCTGAAAGTGAGCGTCCTGGGCGTGTTGTGCGGCCTGCTTTCGACGCTGATCTGCGGCACGATGCACGAGACGCAGGAACTGATCCGGCGCTTTCTGAAAAATCCGTGGCTGCGGGCCCTCCTCGGCGGCTCGCTGCTGTTGGGTCTGACGCTGCTCTCCGGCACCACGGATTACAACGGCGCCGGCATGCCGGTGATCGCGGCCGCCGTGGAAGAAGGGCGCGCCCTGCCCTTTGCCTTCCTGTGGAAGATTCTATTCACTTCCCTGACCCTCGCCGTCGGCTTTAAGGGCGGCGAAGTGGTACCGAGTTTCTTCGTCGGCGCGACGTTCGGCTGCGTCGCTGGCCCGCTTCTCGGCATTCCCGCGGGATTCGCCGCCGCGGTCGGCCTGATCGCCGTCTTCTGCGGCGCCGTCAACTGTCCGATCGCCTCCATGGTGCTGGCCGTCGAAGTGTTCGGCTCGCAGGGGCTTATGTACTACGCGCTGGCCTGCTCGATCAGTTATGTGATCTCGGGCTACACGGGGCTGTATTCCAGCCAGCGCATCCTGTATGACAAACTCAAAGCGCAGTACATCGACGTGCGCGCCAACTCGCACCGGCAGGGCGATTCCACCGAGACGATGGAACTGTACTCCTGACGGGGACGGCGGCAGGCGAAACCACATCGGGGCACCCGATCGGAACCGCCCGTCAAAAAAACGGCCCGGCACCGCAAGTTGTTTGCGATGCCGGGCCGTTTGGCGCAGAAATGCCGGGTCGATCCGTTTCTTCTTTGACCGATCAAGGCCGTCAGATCCGATGCGGGAGGGCCTCCATGGGCTCGACCGTTTCCCCGTCGACGCCCTCCGGCGTTCCTCTCACGATCCGCCGGTTTCCGCCGCCAGTCCCGGTGATGAACGGGACCTGCTCGGTCATGACGAAAGACGTCTCCAGCCCGTACCATTGGACCCGCGACCCCACGATGCTGCGGATCGCATATTTCGTGCCCAGCACAAATTCATCCAGGCGCGAAAACTCCGTTTTTGCGGAGATCGACTTGCGGATGATGCAGAATTTGAAGGTGCCGATCGTCGAGGGGCCGTAGATGGAATATCTCTTATCCTGTTTCGGGAGCCGGCCCTCCGCCTGCAGATCCTGCACGATCTGCCGCAGGTAGACGTTCACGAGCGGGCTGCATTTGAACCCGATATGGAGGCGGACGCGGAAAATGAAGTCCGTATCGTACGTGTCCACCTCGTAATACATGGCGTCGGGTTCATCGAGCATATTCACGTTGACGAACCAGTAAGCCTGCGCGCGCTTTGGGTCTTTGTCGAGGATGGAATACAGGATATCCCGGTCCATCGTGTCGTCGGGCGTCCGTCCCTCCAGATAGACCAGATTGTTGGCGAACAGCGAAATGCTCTCATCTTCGTGGAGGCGGCGCAGGTTCGGGATATATTCTCTGAACGGCAGGCGGGTGCTGTATTTTTGCTCGAGCGAAGAGCCGCGGTACCACACGAACATGATGACCAGCAACAGGAGCGTCAGAATCACGGTGACGTAACCGCCGCGGGTGAACTTCCCGAGACTGGAGACGAAGAAAACGGCTTCGATCGCCCCGAATACGATCAGCACGAGCGCCGATAGGAGCGGATGTTTTTTGATTTTTGCGAGGTAGGTCGAGATGAGGAGCGTCGTCATCAGCATCGTGACGGTGATCGCGAGGCCGTAGGCTGCCTCCATCCGCGCGCCGGAGCGGAAATACAACACCACGAGGCTGCATCCGATCCAAAGCAGGATGTTCACGGTGCCGATATAGAGTTGCCCCTTCGTCTCCGACGGATAGTGGATCTCCAGGTGCGGGAGCAGATCCTGATAGATCGCCTCGGACACGAGCGTGTAGGAGCCGGTGATGAGGGCCTGCGACGCAATGACCGCCGCGGCTGCGCCGAGCACGACGGCGAAGGGGCGCAGCACCGCGGGAAGCATCAGGAAAAAGGGATTCAAATCGAAGAGCCCGAACAGGTCGGGGTCAAGCCGGTTTCGGAGGATCCACGCCCCCTGCCCGAGATAGTTGAGGATGAGGCAGGCTTTGACCAGAGGCCAACTGAAATACACGTTTTCCCTGCCGACGTGCCCCATGTCGGAATACAGCGCCTCCGCGCCGGTGGTAGCCAGAAAAACGCTGCCCAGGATCATAAAACCGGATTTGTTGGCGGGGCTCAAAAGGACGCGGACGGCATAAACCGGATTGAACGCTTTGAGGACCATCGGCAGGCGGACGATGTTCACAATGCCGCAGACGCCCAGAAAAGTGAACCAGCACAGCATGACAGGGCCGAAAGCCCTGCCGATTCGGCTCGTGCCGGAATGCTGCACGAAAAAGAGGACGGTGATAATGGCGAGCGTGATCAGGACGACTGTGGCCTGCCCTTTGCCGAGGAAGCGATCCATCGCGGCAATGCTGCGCAAGCCTTCCACCGCGGTGGTCACGGTGACGGCGGGCGTGAGGACGCCGTCGGCCAGCAACGCCGCGCCGCCGATCATCGCGGGAAGGATGAGCCATTTGCCGCAATGCTTCACGAGGGCATAAAGGGAAAAGATGCCGCCCTCGCCGTGGTTATCCGCCCGCATGGCGATCAGGACATATTTGATGGTGGTGAGCAGCGTGATCGTCCAGATCACAAGCGACAGCGACCCGATAATAAACGGCTCATCGACGCCGCGGATACCGCCGTTGCCCTCCAGGATGGATTTCATGACATACATGGGCGAGGTGCCGATGTCGCCGTAGACAATGCCGATCGTCACCAAAAACATCCCGAAACTCAGGTTCTTTTTCTTTTCCATGGAACGCCTCCTGCAGTTTGATCCGCTCTCCCGCCGCAGCGAGAAGAGCCGCCTATCTGCAGTGCGTGGCCGAAGCCGCTGCGGAGAGTCGCAAAGAGAAGTCTCCCGTTCTTCTTTGCACCGGCATATTCTCCCTCCATCATTCGGAATTTTTCCAGATAATCACTTACTTTTACTATAAACATCCATCTAACGAAATGCAAGCGATTGATTTCCGGAAAATCAAATTCTGGAGATCTGCACAATCGGAAAAGCCTATATCTGGCAGATTGGATAAACGGCGTACGGAAACTCACCGCAAAAAAGAAACTGCACCCACGTCACGCAGGCACGGTTCGAAGCGGCGGAAAAAAGGCGCCGCCGCGGTCATTGCGAGCCCGCGGCGGCGCGGCGCAAAAACGATAAACGCTGTAACCCGCAAAAGGTTGGCGGCGACAGCGCGCCGTTGTGAGCGCGCTTGCAAGCGAGCAGGCGCGCGAGCGTGACCTTTTGCGGAAAGGAGCCGCAGCGGAATAAGCGCGAGGCGACTTTCGACGCGAGGCATGAAAAAATCGCCGCAAGCGATGGAAATCTTGCGGAGACGTGGTACGAATCATGATAACGATAAACTCTGAAACCCGCATAAAATCTACGTTTTTACAGCCGCTGCAAATGCTTTTACAGCCTTGCCAATCTTGATTATAAGCATGTGATATGGTATGGTTACAACAGACAGCGACAAATTGGGATTTGTGGAGGGACAAAGTGAAAGAAATACTTGTGAATGGCCAGTGGCAGGGCGGGGCTGATCCTGTCACTTTTGACGGAGCAAAAGAAATAACAAAAATGTATCTTGCCGGCCTGGATTATGTGATTCTGCCGGTTTCCACAGATAAAAGCGAAATGGAAGTAAAGAAAAACGGCATCTTGGGATTCAATGCCCTTCACAGACAGATGCAGTCAGTTTACGAGCGTCTGCGGGAAGACGCACCGGACAAAGTATTTGTTCTGGGTGGAGGTTGTGATGCGGACGTTCCGGCCATCGTATACCTCAGTGAAAAATATCAGAGCGACCTCACTGTAATATGGCTGGACGCGCACGGCGATCTGAATACGCCGGGTGAATCCGCTTCTTCGCTCTTTTATGGAATGCCTTTACGTTCTGTCATGGATGATCAATGCTTCGGGCTTCTGGGGAATCGGTGCCCATTGCGTATTTCTCAGGTCATACACATAGGCGGCAGAGATTTTGACGAAGCAGAAAGTGCATTTATAAAAGAGAGCGGAATGGCTGCATATTCGGTCCAGGAAATCCGATCTGATAGTGATCTGATACACAGAATAATCGAAGGAATACATTCGAAGCATATCTACGTACATCTTGATCTGGATGTCATAGATCCTCGGGATTTACCAAACACACCTCTGCCGGTCGATGACGGCCTGTCTGGCAAAGAAGTGTACGATATTCTTACTGTTGCTTCTGACAGACTGGCAGGCCTGGGTATATGCGAATATGCACCTTCCGAGGCAGGGAATGCTCTTGTTGAAAAGTTGATCCGGTTTGGAGTGGCTCTGTAAATCCCGGTTTGAAATCTCCGAAATCATAGGCGTTTGCCGCTGATTATAGGGTTTTAATGAAATCCTCTGAAACCGCCCCAAACAAAGGATTTTCCGCAATCTGCTCACCGAATCCCTTTATTAAATGTTACACCGTTTCTATA
>Ga0079305_1000565_pt1 | contig 75353 bp, 72 predicted proteins | sample LMS_cellobiose_e_FD_79183 | JGI IMG/M metagenome (GOLD analysis project Ga0079305, IMG submission 79183) | Rumen-fistulated moose microbial communities from Alaska, USA - LMS_cellobiose_enrichment | ecosystem: Host-associated > Mammals > Digestive system > Stomach > Rumen fluid ...
GGAAGCGGAGCAGGATGTTGAACTGCCGGACTTCTCTGGGCGACGCACCTCAGTGGAGGGATGGATCGGAGAGACTCTCTTCGTTTGCGTCGAAACGGGCGAGCCGATCCGCACAGTGGAAGACTGGAAAAAAAAGCATGGTACGCACACTCATACGATTTATAAGCTGTCTTTTGACAAATAAAGATGGGTGATCGGCAACCGCACGTCAACGGCGGTGTCGGCGCAGAACACGAAAACGGAGTACACCTTCAACCGCGCGAACCTCGTCACGTCCGCCGAGCATAAGCAACTGGTGAACGATGCGTGGGTGACACTGTCCACGGAAACGTGCACGTACTACGTGAACGGCGATCTGCGCACGCGGGCGCCTGGGCCCCGAGACCTTTTACAGGATCTCCGGCCGTGCCGTTCCTTATGGATCTTCCGGTCCTGGAGAGAAGCGGGCCAAAGGGGAAATGGACGGGTCATGAAAAATCAAAATCGCAGGAATCAATGACTCCTGCGATTTTTATCAATCGGCTCGGTCAAAGCCTGGAGGACCCGGTTTGTGTTCCTGCCAAATCACTCCTCAAACGATTCCGCATATTCGGTTCCGCCGAAGAGACGCAGATACTCGCGGATCGCTTTGCGCTTCTTTCCCTCGGAGTCGTCGCCGCGAAGGATTTCCGCAAGCTCCGCACATTTCTGCGCCTTCGCAATGTTGTCAGACGATGCTTCGCTGTTTTCAAGGATGAATTCCTGTTCGTTGTAATCATCACTCTGAATGTTCTGGTAACGAACGGTAAGCGTTCCGAGCTCATCGGAAGAAGGCGCGCTTTCGGTCCTGTATTTCAGCGGCTTGACGTTTGCAATATCAGAGAAGAAGAGTTCATAGCAAGCCACGCAGTATGCTCCCGAGCCGAACGGTTCGGACGCGGCCTTGTCGTCACGGAACTGCTCATGCGTAAGCCGCCGGTTTTCAAATCCGATGAGACGGTATCCCTTGACCGCCGACGGATTGAATTCCACCTGTGCCTTTACGTTCCTGGCAACCGGGAACACAAGGGATGCGTACTTCTTATAAAGAATTTCTTTTACGTCGGCGATGTCGTTGACGACGAAATAATTGCCGTTCCCGTTCTTGGCCAGCGCCTCCAGCTTGTCGTCGCGGAGGTTGTACAAACCGGTTCCGATGCAGGAGAGATACGCGCCGGTTTTGCGCTTCTCTTCGATGAGATCGATCAGTCCGCCCTTGTCGGTGACGCCGAAATTGAGGTCCCCGTCCGTGACGAGGATCACACGGTTGATGCCGTCCTCAATGAAGTTTTCCTCGACGATCGTATAGGCGGTTTCGATCCCCTTCGATCCGTCCGTGCATCCCTCGATATACATCGTTTCGAGCTGATCCAGGACAAAGTCGATGTCATGCTTTTTGTTGACTTTCATTCCGTCGATGAACGTGTGATCCTCGGACGAATAGGTCACGACGCTGAACACGTCGTTTTCATTCAGGCCGGCGAATACCGTTGCGAGGGTTGCTCTGATCTGAAGGACTTTATCGCTCATGCTGCCGGACGTGTCGATCAGAAGGACGATGTTCTTTCTCGCGGGAATCGCGTCTTTCGCTTTGATTCCGAGGAACAGAAAGCCCTTGTCTCCTTGACGGGTCATTTCTCTCGTAACTTCAAACAGTCCGTCCTTCGCCTCGTTCAGCGCATATGGGACAAAATTGAGCAGCTCCTCGGTCCGGATCATATCGTGGGAAAAGCGCGTGCCGTTTCGGAAGTTGCCCAGCAGGATCGCGGCGGAGGCGGTGTTGAACGTGGTTCGGAACGTCGATGTCGGAGAGGCGGCTGTGCTCTGCACGCCGACCTCCTCGATATGCTCATATTCATCCGAACGTACGTCTTCGATGCAGACGCCCGGGAAGCCCGTTTCCGCCTCTTCCGCGGGAACGAAGCCCATGGCCATCTGAGGCGCAGGAGAGCGCATCGGGGCGGCAAGGCATTCGACCTCCAAAGACGCTTCTTCCAGCGCTTCGGCCTGGACGCTTGCCCTCATGGATTTCATCCGCATGATCCCGCCGCCGGCAGCAAATCCCAGATTCAGCTTTCGCTCATGTCTGTCATACGGACGCGCAAAGGTCAGGTCGGCGATCCTGACGGCCTGCTTTTGGGTATATCCGAGCGACACATAATAGGAGACTTCTTTTTCCTTGTCCGTTCTGCTTTTGATCATACTCTTTTCCTTTCTCTGGTAAAACAGCGGTTTGCCGACAGCGTAGGGCGCAGTCCGCCATGCCGCCATCGGATTTCTTTTTTACCGGCGTCATTATTATAACAGGAATGATGAAGCAAAAGGTCGCTTGACAAGCGACAGTTTGGGTTCTGCCAGGCGGAGTCGCTCACCAGTATTATAGCATAGAAATACGTCTTTGTCGAGGCGTTTGTGAATTCATGAACCAGATTTCCGTCCGCCCAGACAAAGTTTGTCGTTGCACCGTTACTTCTCTCTGGACGAATGGGAGATGCTCACGGAAGCGTATATCGTTCAAGCGGCAGCAAAAGGCTTCTCTTACGGATTTAGTGATTTTGAAACACACATGGAGCATCCTCTGCGCGAGGTCATGCAGGGAAAAGTGGAGTATTCTATTCTTGCAATCAATACCAAAGGAACGATACGAGTCCGATACGCTTCATGGCGCTGCGACGGATTGACGCCGCGCCGGTGACAATATAACACAGGTGCTGTCGGCCTGTCCCTCCGACGGCATCCAAACAATGGTCGAACCCTCGATACAGTTAGTGACTGGTCTTTTGATCCGTCCTCATATATTGCAACGTTTGTGTTGTAAAAGGAGAAGCAATATGAATCGAATACTATTTGTTATTTCCTGTTTGTTGTCGGTTTTAATACTACTAACTACATGCGAAAGGGACCTGCAACTTGATATGGTGACCAATCGAGAACACGAATATGCAGAAGATCGTATGAAGAAGATTGCCGCGGCGATCCAGAGCAGGGATGCGGAGTCGATATATGCGATGTTTTCTGTGCAGGCACATGAGGAAGACCAATCTCTTCGCAGCGAGATAGAGCGTTTGTTTGATTATATAGAAGGGGATATTGTTTCCTTTGAACGATTCGCTTTTTCTTCGAGCCGTTCCAAAGAGAAAGGGTATCAAAAACACGAAATCTATCCGACTTTTACCGTTAAAACGTCCCGGGCAGAATATCGCTTTTCCATGACAGAGTGTATTATAGATACAGAAAATCCTGACAATCAGGGATTGTATGAGCTGGAGGTGTTTGCGGCTTCCAATACGGGTGAATGGATGACATCCCCTGGCCGGAATCGCGCGGGTGTTTCAATTATTGAATAACCTATGACATCCGCGGCGGAGAACGGCGTGACGACACACCTCTGCGACGCGAACGGCAGCCGCACCTCGACGGCAGCCGTGATCGTTAAGCTCATTATTATGTACTTATAAGTAGATACAAACATGAGCCGTGATTTTGCATCGTGCCTGCACATTTTCGGCGCGACTCCGGAGGCGGTGTGCACCTATTCTGACGCCGACGATCTGGAGCGGCAAACGGTCTTGCGGTGGGGGGCGAGCCATATTGCAGCACGTACCGCAAAAGACCTGCGGATTCAGCACGCTGAATCCGCGGCAGCCCGCGTGGCCGCGGGCTCCGCAGAGCAGGCTCTGCGTTCCAAATCCTCTCACTCCGGCCAACTGCGGAAAGAAAATCCAAAGAACGCCCCACTGTATAAGCGGGACGTTCTCTTTGTGTTCGGCGGCCGTCTTTTCTCACAGCACGGTCAATTATAAAATCTCACATCATCCAGATACATGTCACCGGTTGATTCCGCCACGAAATGGAATGCAATGATTTGAACATTGGCCAGAGAAGCCGCTTCCACTTCACGGAGCGAAATCGTCACTTTCTTCCACTCGCCATCGGACGGTATCGTTTCAGAAAGCGGCAGCGGACGGACGCCGACAGCGCCGAAGGAAAGTCCGGTGAGCCGGATCTGCGCGGCAGTGTCGTTTTTTATCTGAATTGTCAGCGACTTGTATTTCCGATAATTGGTATCGACATCGGGAAAGACGATCGGCTGGCCAAGTGCATCCGTTCCGATGGTGGTCGGCCCAACGGAGAAATCTCCCGGCGCGTTGAGATGGAGCTTCAGGGCCGCATCGCCCTGCGCGGTCACCGCTGTATCGTGGCAAAGCGTCACAGCACCGGCCGCTGTCCACGACGGATAGTATCTGCCGAGGTGTCCGCCGCGGTTGGTCAGATGCCAGATGTGCGTAAGATCACAGTCTGCCCAGCTCAGCTGCGTCGTGTGGCGGGGCAGCGCCGGCGCACTGCCAATGCAGCACGGCGCGGCCATATACAGCAGCGTGCCGTCCGAGCCCGATCGGCAGCCGAGGTTGCAGGCGACGGTGAGCAGCTCATAGGCATATGCAACGCAAACCGGCTCCGGCACGTTCGGACTGAAAACCGCCACGCAGTCCGGCGAGATGATTTCCGCATCGGCTGGATAAAAAACGCCGTTTTCCCCGCAGATCGTGAATCCCCTCAGAACACTTGACCCGTCGGCAACGATCAGCCCATCTGCCGTGTGTTCGAAGGTGACAAGCATCCGATTCCCCTCCGCACGCAGCGAAACGGCATGCGGAGGATCCGCATCATACGCTGCGGTATGATAAACCATAGCCAGCGCCGAGGCTGCCAAACGAAGTCCTACCGGCCGCTTGGTCATCGGATGACTGGCGACATTGTTTTCTGCGTGAGCCGGTGAAACATCATTGACAGGCAGCGCGGCGGCATACGGCAGCGACTGCGCGTACTCGCTGATCGCCGTGGTCATCTCCGCATAAAACTGCGGATGGCTGGTAACGAGATACGGAACGATAATGGGCAGAATCAGCGGCATTTCATGATCCTTAAAGCCGTACATGGCGCAGTACTGACGGTACAGCGCATCCAGCTCCGCAGTATAATACCCATTTTTTTCGTTGAGATCCTGCTCCCCCTGATACCAGAGCATCCCGGCGACACAAAGCCCCGCTGCCGGGGAAGCCATTGCATTGTAGACGGCGCCGGCCTGACGGTATTCGTCCGTTTTCCAGGCAGAGGTGGGGGTATACTTTGCAGAGAACCGAGGATCTGCGCGCAGCGCAGCCGCTGTCTCCGGCGACATCCAGGAACGGATCGGCGCTCCGCCCACGGCATACTGGATCAGACCGACCGGTACATCCAGCCGTTCGCGCAGCGCAGTGCAGAAATAGTATCCGACGGCACTGATCCGGTTCGCCGACGACGGATTGTCCCCGCGCAGCCATGTGATCCGGTCACTGTCTCCGATCGGCTGCTCCGGATACCCGCACGAAGGACATTCTACCTGCATGACGCGGATATACGCATCCGGCGTATACGAGGCCGGATAGTTGATATCCTGTGTGAGACGATAGTGCATATTGGACTGGCCGGTCGCCAGCCACAACTCGCCGAACAGAATATCCGTATATTCGGCAACCGTCACGTTATGGGAAGTAACGTGCAGGCTATAGGCGGTATACGAGCCGTGCACGCCCTCGAGAGCGGCTGAAAATACACCGTCTTCTTCTACCGTTACGGATGTCTCCCGGATGACGCCGCTGTCGTCGCTGAGCCTGACGGTATACGTACCGGGTTCTGCGGTTCCGTTGATGCGGATCGGCGCGTCCTGCTGCAGCAGCATCCCGCTCGCATATACGGAGCGGAGCGATATCAGCGTTCCGAAAACTTTTGTGCTTTCCAAAGTATCGTAATACACCTCCACGGCCGATTCCCGGACCTCTTCTGAAACGAGCTGACGCAGCAGCGACTCGCCTGCACGGATACCGCCCCATAGATCCGTGAAACGCACCGCGATGCGGGAGCCAACGGCTTCCAACGCGTATTCTCCGGCCTTTGGTTCCTCCGGCGGCCTGTCATACACGCTTCCATCTCGAGAGGTTTGTCCGAGAATGATCTCATATTCCTGAATCGGGTAAAGCTTGGGGCTGTCGGTGATGATCGGAAGCTCCGCTCCTGCTTCCTTTGCTATCGCGCTCTGCAAAGCCAGCGCGATCTTGGACACATACACGCTGCAATCGTCGGCCCGCACCAGAACATACTGTTTCCACTCCGTCGGTGCAGAAATAACGGCTTCTGTTTCATCGGGCCGGGAAGACGCCTCCGCTTTGGGCCTGATACCACAGCTGCTGATGCAGAAAAGCATCAGCAGCACAGGGAACAATATGCAGATGTACGCGTATGTGCCGCGTATGCCGTGGGGCGGAAGCTCAGCGGCGCTTTTTGACATAGATGACAGTACCCAGTGAGGCGACTGCAAACAGGATCATGGCAGGCAGAACGTCCGGCGTTGCCGGCGCGGCGGTCGTCACAGGCGCGGCGGTCGTCACAGGCACGGCGGTCGTTACAGGCGCAGCGGTCGTCACAGGCGCGGCGGTCGTTACAGGCGCAGCGGTCGTCACAGGCGCGGCGGTCGTCACAGGCGCGGCGGTCGTCACAGGCGCAGTGGTCGTCTCCGGCGCAGCAGCTTCCCGGAGAGCTGGCGTTTCGGCAAGAACAGCGATCTCACCCACGGTCAGCGCGCGGTTGTAGATGCGGATTTCATCGAAATAGAAGTTGATGCCGCGCGGTTCGGTGTTCGTGTCGGTCTTGCCGAAGGTGATATACTTCTGGATCGTGTTGTCTCCGGCATCGAAGATTTCCGCAGCACGACTGTAATTCTTCCCGTCACGGGAAAGATACAGCGCAAAAGCGGTCTTTCCATCTGCGGTATGGATGGTCATGGCATAGTAGAACACATCATCGAAAGCGGTATCATAATTGAAATCCGTGATCTGCACCTTCGTATTTGCGCTGCCGTAGCACCAGCTCTGGATGACCGTATTCGGCCAGTAGAAGGTACGGGTGACCCGATTTGCGTTGAAGATCTCGCCGGCATAGGTGCCGGTGTGTACGCCGGTCATTTTCAGTTTGAAGAAGAGCGTGGCATTGCTGAGATCGGAGATATCCTCCGACTTGTTGACCAGCAGATAGTTGCCCTGATCCTGCGGAACATAGGCGACGCCGTTCTCGATCGTCACCTTGTCGCCGCCTGCGGTAAGCGCATCGGCGGCCTTGCCCGCCGCAGCTTTGTCGGCAAGCTGTTCTTCCTTCGTTGCACCCTCAAAATCCCAGTAAGCAACGAGGCAGTCCGGAACATCCGCCGCCGGCGTTTCCTCCGAGGCGCTGCTGGCAGAGAGGGAGGCGATCTCGGCATCATTCAGCGCGAGGTCATAAATGCGGATCTCGTCGAAATAGAAGTTGATGCCGCGCGGCTCGGTGTTCGTGTCGGTCTTGCCGAAGGTGATATACTTCTGGATCGTATTGTCTCCGGCGTCGAAGGTTTCGCCGGATTTGCTGAAGTTCTTTCCGTCACGAGAGAGATACAGCGTAAAGGTGGTCTTTCCGTCTTCGGTATGGATGGTCATGGCATAGTAGAACGCATCATCGAAAGTGGTATCATAATTGAAATCCGTGATCTGCACCTTCGTATTTGCACTGCCGTAGCACCAGCTCTGGATGACCGTATTCGGCCAGTAGAAGGTACGGGTGACCCGATTTGCGTTGAAGATCTCGCCGGCAGAGGTACCGGTGTGTACGCCGGTCATTTTTAGTTTGAAGAAGAGCGTGGCATTGCTGAGATCGGAGATATCCTCCGACTTGTTGACCAGCAGATAGTTGCCCTGATCCTGCGGAACATAGGCGACGCCGTTCTCGATCGTCACCATGTCGCCGCCTGCGGTAAGCGCATCGGCAGTCTTGCCAGCCGCAGCCTTGTCGGCAAGCTGCTCTTCCTTCGTTGCACCCTCAAAATCCCAGCAGGCGACGAGATGGCTTGACAGATCCTCCGCGGCGCTGCACGGAACGATCAGCGCGGCCAGCATGACGATGAGCATGAGAACGCCTGCCGTTGTCTTCCAAAAGCGTTTTTTCATGATGAACCCTCCGGAATAAATGGAATAAATGACGGCAAAACAAAGCATCGCCCGTCTGCCGCAAGTATATTATCCCATACCGGGTTTCATTAATCAATAGTGTAATCAATAGTGCACTTGGCATAATCAATACAAAACGCACACTCGTTTTTACCGCGGAAGAGACGGCTCAGCCGCTTCCGGCGGGGCATCTTCCGGCTGGTATTCGACGCTTTCCTTTTTGATTTTGACGCTTTCCCTTCCAAGTATGTGACGCTGGTCGCGGCGGCATTCCATAGGCGAACATCCGCATATCTTCCGGAACACCTTGGAAAACAGGCCGTAATCGTGATATCCGACGGTTTCGGCGATTTCGGCGATGGGGACCTGCGAATCGCAGAGCATGGATTCCGCCACCCGCATTTTTGTTCGCAGGATGTATTCCTGCGTGGACATCCCGCTGTACCGCCGGAAAATCTTGTACAGATAATCCGGTACGATGTGCAGTCTGTCGCAGAGATTGGCGATTTTGATGTGCTCGTTGTAATGTTCTTCGATATAGTTCACGGCGTCCCGGTAGAGCATCATGGGAGAGGAAAGCGCATTGTGGCCGTCGTTGTGCGCCTGGATTGCGAGAAGATGATAAAAGACGCTGTGCGCATAGAGGGAAATATCCCGCGCGGCGTTGGAGGAAAACATGAAGTCGCGCAAAAGCGCCTCGGCGGAATCAATATCGGGCGTGTCGAGAACGGTTGGGGAATTCGTCTTCAGAAACTGTCCGATGAGCACCGGCGCCTGCTTTCCTGCGATCTCCAGCCAATAATAAGTCAGCGGCATATCCAGCGAGCTCTCGACAACGTACTGCTGTTCCGGTGCGCTGAGGCAGCAGGCACCGCGGGAGATGGGCGTTCCATTGAACCAGCCGTGTCCGCCGACGATATACCGGAGTTTATACGATTTTGTGGAATAAATGACGCGTTTCCCGGGAAGTTTTTGTTCGAATCCGAAGAAATCCAGATAGAGGGGCGGATTGTCCAGCGGATCGATAAAAAGCAGGAGCATGGAACAGGAATCGATCGTGCCGGCAGGGACCGACGGCGAGAATTCCTCTCGGCGTCCGTCCGGATAATAACAAGTATAGTGATTCGCCATATTGGTTTTACTCCCAGGTGGGATACCGGAATGCTCCGATATTTTCTCAATAAATTTTATTCATTATACCATTATTCGGCGGTTCTGTCAAGAAAGAACGGCGGGGAACACCTCGGTCTCCAGTATTGATTATACCAAGCGAAGTATTGATTATTCCATGGACAATGCCGGGAAACTGGGATAAAATTATATAAACTGAAAAAGACCCGGAGGAAGCGCCCATGGCTCATGTCCCGTATTCGCGCACAGATATTCCGATCTCGTATGCATGCGACGTGCTGGTGGCGGGCGGCGGTCTTGGCGGCATCGCGGCGGCTGTATCCGCAGCCCGTGCCGGTGCCGATACCATCCTTCTGGAGCGGAATATGTTTTTGGGGGGCGTTGCGACGGCGGGCCATTGCTGCTCCATATTCAACTGCTTCTATACGGAAGATCAGCGGCAGGCGGTGAACGGCGTTGCATTTGAGCTGACCAATCGGCTGGCGGAGTGCGCCGGCCCCGGCCTCCGTTGGCAAAAGCACCGCGGACATATCATATACGACGTGGAGCTGGGCAAGCTGACACTGCATGAGTTTTTGTCGGAGGCCGGCGTCCGGCTGCTGCTTGGCAGTTTTCTTTCCGACGTACTTGTGGAAAACGGCACGGTACAGGGTGCGATCTTTACCGGACGCTGCGGGCTTGAAGCGATCCTCTGCAAGCGGCTCGTCGATGCAACCGGTGACGCGGACGCCGCGTATCTTGCAGGAGCGCCGCTCAAAACGGATTTCGGGCGCGCCAGTTATGTCTTTCGGATCGGCGGCGTCGATGTGGATCGGTTCGTCGATTATCTCCTTGCCGAGCATCAATATCCCGACCACATCGACGTGAACTGGAGCACGGAGGAGGCTGTCGCGCAGTACCGCGAATGCGGGACGCTTTTGTTCCCGCACGGCGGCGGCAGGCATTTGGTGCGGGTTCAGCGCGCAATCGCTGAGGGCCGTCTGGCTGCGCGGATCGGGGAACAGACACACATTGATGCATTGCAGATGCATGCGATCCGCCGAAGCGGAACCGTACATATCATTACCGGGTTTTTCACGCCCCGCTCCCTTGCATCGGAAGAATTGGCGCGGCACACGCTGGAAGGAAAGCGAATGGCAGTCTCTGTCAGCCGCTTTTTCCGCGAGGAGATGCCGGGCTTTGAGAACAGCTTCCTGTGCAGTACAGCGGAAGATGTAGGGATCCGCACCTCCCGCTATATCGACGGAGAATTTGTTTATGAGGATGAGATGCGGAAAACGCCGTCCCGCTTTGCGGATGCGATCGGGAAGTCTTTGATCGTCACGGATCGGAAACTGTTCAGCGAAAACAGCTGGAAGGCGCAGTGCAGCGGTGAAGACTGCTGCGAGATCCCGCTGCGGGCGCTGCTGCCGCGCTCGCCCGCGGGACTGATTATGGGTTCCGGACGCAGTATCAGTGCCCGCAGTCCCGGATACATGCGTGTGATGGTCAACACCATGGTCGTCGGTCAGGGAGCAGGGATCGCCGCAGCGGTATCGGCAAGAAACGGGACGTCGATCCCCTCGACGGACTATGCGGATATCCGCGCTGAATTGGTGCGGCAGCACGTGTTTGAAGAGTGAAAGGCGGATTCGGGGCAAAATGAAAAGGGTTCTTCCGTTTCGGGTGGCGTACAGCAACGATTTCACGAATATCACTGCCTGCAGATCCCCGTTTCATGCGCCGGGACAGCCGTACAGCCGGGAAATGCTGGATGCGGCCGTCGGAGAGGTCGCCGGTCTGGCGGATGCGCATTTTCTGCAGCTGGGAACGGGCCGTGTTCCATGGTATCCAAGCCGGATCGATCCGCCTGCGGCGTACCGGGACTGGTATTGTGCGCACTACGGCGTAAGTCCCGCACATCCGGTCTGGACAACGGGGCTGTATGGGTATCTGCTGCGCGGCGGCGATCCGCTGGCCGATTTTATCCGAAGCTGCCGGAAGCATCGGCAGAAATGCGTGATTTCTCTCCGGCTGAACGATCAGCACGGACTGGATATGGTGGACAGCATGGGAAGCACCGCCGCTGTCGGACTCATCGGCCGTTTTTACGCGGAGCACCCGGAATACCGTCTATATCCGACGGGACGCCGAAACGACCGTTGCATGAACTGGGCGTATGATGAAGTGCGGGAAACGCTGCTGGCGCTGATCGAAGAGCAGGCGGCAGCATATGCGCTGGACGGATATGAGCTTGATTTTCAGCGTCATCCCCGTTTTTTCCGTCTGGAAGAGACGACCGTTTTGCAGCGTGTGGAAATCATGAACGGATTCCTCCGTTCTGTACGAGCCATTCTTGACCGGCACAGTCGGGACGGCCGCCGCCCGTATCTGTCTGTCCGCGTCCCCTGCTACCGCGTATTGCTGGACGAATGCGGGCTGGATGTGACGGCCTTCTCGGCGCTCGGCGTGGATCTGTGCGTGGTCTCCGATCACTATTTCGCTTCACTGGATACGGAATTTGAAACGATCCGCTCCATGCTGGGCGATGTAAGCTGCTTCTTTGAGATCTGCCATACGACCTATAGCGGTCGGGATACTTCGATCCGGGAAACCAGCCTGGACGACGTATTCTCCTACCGCCGCACCACGCCGGAGCAGATTCGGACACTGGCGAACGCCGCCTATCATCAGGGCGCGGACGGCATCAGCTTTTACAATTTCCCGTACTACCGGGAATACGGCAGCATCTCCCGCGGTCCGTTCTCGGAGCCGCCATTTTCCGTGATCGGTGAATGCCGCGACGCATCGGCGCTGACCGCATGTGCGCAGGATTATCTGCTTACGCCAGGCTGGAGCTGCTGGCCCTTCGATCCCGTCAGCCGGGTAAAGGACAAACAGCTGCCGCGCGTGCTTCGCAGCGGCGAACGCGAGGCGTTCCATATGAATCTGTATCCGCCGGATGAAATCTGTCGGCCCGTCAGTATCCTGCGGCTCCAGTTCGAGACAGAACTGGATGCGGAAGTCTTTGCGGCGGAATGGAACGGCGCCCGGCTCACGCCGAGCGACGATATCCGCGAACCATACGGCGCACGGTATCCGCAGCTTCTCGGCGACGCGCGCACGCTGCGGGCATTCGAGCTTCCAACGGAGCGGATTCGCAAAGGAAGAAACGATTTTTCCGTTGTCATGTCGGGCGGCGGGGAGGCCAAATTGATTGCGGTGAACATTCCGATCCGATAAGAGGGAGACTGCCGCAGCGCTCCGGATCCTATACAGAAAGGAAAACCATCATGAAACGCATTCTCGCACTTCTCTTGCTTGCGTCGCTGTTCTGTTCCTGTGCCGCCTGCTCCAAGAGCGGCACGCAGGAGCATTCATCCGGGGAAGCATTAAAAACGGATCCCGCCGAGGCGGAAACAACGATCCCGAACGTTGACGACTATCCGATCCCGCAAATTCCCGCGAAGGATTATGACGGTGCGATTTTTCATATCCTCGGACTGGGTGTCGGACCTTTTTTCCCGTATCGGGAATTCAGCTATGACGAAAACAGTGCCGACGTGATCAATGATGCCGTTTTCAAGCGGAACATGACGTTGAAAGAGAAGTATAATCTGGAGATCATGCAGGAGGATACAGCGGAACACAGTCCCGGGCTGCTTCAGTTCCAGCAGGCGGTGCTGGCCGGATCGAATGAATATCAGGCTGCGTCTTTTTCGCTGTATCTGATGATGATTGCCGCACAGAACGCACAGCTGGTCAATCTGGCAGAGCTGCCGTATATCGACACCTCCGCGCCGTGGTATTACCGGAACATCCAGAAAAGCCTGTCCATCGGCGGACAGGAATATCTGATGACCAGTTATGCGAACATGCGGATCTATGACAGCTCCGTTCTGATGTACTATAACCGGAACGTCGCGAAGGAACTCCGGCTCACCGGGCTGGAGCAGACGGCACTTGACGGAAAGTGGACATGGGATCGCTTTCGGGAGTATTGTACACTGTATGGGCAGGATCTGGACAGCAACGGAATGATCGATGAACGGGACCGGGTCGGGCTGATTGCGCATAATGGATATATCCTGGCGTTTTTCGTTGGTATGGGCGGCTGCTTCGTCGAGAAAAACGAGGAGAATCTGCCGGTGTATATCGGAATCAACGAAAAGAACGAAAAGATCCTCTCTCAGCTGCTGACTTTTCTGTTCACAGAGCCGGATTCCCGACATGGGGAGTCCGGCAAAATGACCGGATATGCCGATCAGTTCGTGGAAAACCGCGCGCTTTTCACTGCCGGCAATGTTTATTATCAAAGGACTCTGCTGGGCGCGGGCGCTGACTTCGGGGTTCTGCCATATCCGAAAGCGGATGAGGATCAGACGGATTATTATGTGCATACACATTACTCAATGAGCGCTGCCCTCGGCGTCCCGATCACCGCCGACGATCTGACGATGTGCGGCTCCGTGCTCTCGGATCTGATTTATCTGTCTTATGCGTATATCTATCCGGCACATGTGGAGAAAACGATGCAGTACCGATACGCGGCGGATGAGGCTGCGACGAAGGTGCTTCAGATGACGTTCGATTCACTGACGGTGGAACTGTCCACTGCGCTGAATCTGCGGTGCGATACCACACTGAGACAGCTTGGTGCTCGGCGGATGACTCAATTTGTCTCTTCCTTCGAGGCAATCAAGAGCGTCAGTGAGGAAACGGTTCGGAAATATGCGGAGAACTTCTCCGGAAATGAGAGAACGGCCGACGATGCATAAACAAAAACGGCGCTGCCGGGCGAAACCGCAGCGGTAAAAGACCCGGCACAGGAATACATGTGAAGGAGATTTCCATGGAACTGTTTGAGAAACTGCGGCAGACCGGCATTTTGCCGGTTTTGAACCTGAAGAATCCAGACACGGCCGCCGAGGTCGCCGATGCGCTGCGTGCGGGCGGGCTGCCTGCGCTTGAGGTCACGCTGCGCAGCCCGGCGGCGATTTCCTGTATTGAAAAGATCCGCGCCGCCTGTCCCAATATATTGCTCGGCGCGGGCACCGTGCTCACCGTCAAGCAGGCAGACGCAGCGATTGCGGCCGGCGCACAGTATCTGGTCAGCCCGGGGCTGGATCCGGAATTGGTGCACTACTGCATGGAGAAGGGATATCCGGTGATGCCGGGCGTTGTTTCTCCCAGCGAGGTACAGCGTGCGTTCGCTATGGGGCTGCGGCATCTGAAATTCTTTCCGGCAGAGGCGGCCGGCGGTCCGGCCGTTCTGAAGCTGATCTCCAGTGCATTTCCGCAGCTCGACTTCGTGGTGACGGGCGGCATTACGACGGAGAACCTGCGCGGCTACCTGGCGCTGCCTTGCGTGGCTGGCGTCGGCGGAAGCTTCATGGCTCCATCCGCCCTCATAGAGACTAACTCCTTTTCGGAGATCACGGCACGCTGCCGGGACGCAGTGCAGCGGATGCTGGAATTGTACATCGTCCGCATCGGCATCCCCACCGGCAATGACCCGGCAGACCGGGAAATTGCGGAGATGTTTGCGCAGCTGCTCAATTTGCCGCTTCATTTACACGGCAGCAGCTGTTTTTCCGGATCACGCATTGAAGTGCTGAAGGAGCCGGGACGAGGGAGACGGGGGCATATCGCCATCGGAACCTGTGACATCCGCCGCGCCGCAGCATGGATGGAAGCCCAGGGGATGGCGCTGGATTGGAAAAGCGCCGAAGTTCTCCCGGATGGTACGCTGCAGCGCGTTTTTCTTCAGCAGGAAGCGGCTGGCTTCGCGTTCCAGCTGCTCCGGTACTGAGACGGACTGTGCAGCGCCGTACATCGGCGATATCCTCCCAGAGATCCATTATGGCGCGGTGATGCTCTTCCGGAGCCGGATCACCGCGCGGAAAGGACTGCGATATGAATCTTACAAACCAATCCTGCGTTGTCGGCTTCGGTGACCTGCTGGTCAGTCTCTCGCCGCCCGGATATTACCGCCTGCTGCAGGCCAGTCAGGTCGGCATTTTCTATACCGGGGCCGAGGCGAATGTCTGCGCCTCTCTTGCCCGTTTCGGGATGAAAACAGAATTCGTCACCCGTCTGCCGCGCAACGACGTCGCGGATGCCGCGCTCGCATCTCTGCACAAGTACGGTATTGGAACCTCATACATTGCCTGGGGCGGCGAGCGCATCGGCGTGCTCTATTTGGAAAAGGGCGCTTCGCAGCGCCCCTCCAAGGTAATCTATGACCGACGGCACACGGCGATCTGCGAAGCGAAACCGGAGGATTTTGACTTTGCGGCAATTTTTTCGAACGCGGCATGGTTCCATTTCACAGGGATCACACCGGCGTTGTCGGAGAGCACGCCCGCGGTTTGTCTCGCTGCCTGCCGTGCGGCAAAAGCGCACGGATTAACGGTGAGCTGTGATCTCAACTACCGGAGCAAGCTATGGAGCCGTGAACGCGCCGGAGAGGTGATGCGGCAGCTATTGCCGTATGTGGATGTGCTGATCGCCAACGAGGAAGACGCGGCGCAGGTACTTGGTATCCGTGCAGGGAAAAGCGATGTGGAATCCGGTGTGCTGGATCGCGCCGGATATGTCGATGTGGCGCGGCAGATCCGGGAGCAGTTTGGCATCTCCCGTGTGGCAACAACGCTGCGGAAAAGTATTTCTGCATCGGATAACGACTGGTCCGCGCTGTTTTGCAGCGACGGCACGCCGTATTTCTCCCGGGAGTATTCGATCCGAATCGTAAACCGTGTCGGCGGAGGCGATTCTTTTGCCGCAGGACTCATCTACTCACTGATGCAGGGATATGCGCCGCAGGACGCGGTGGAATTCGCAGCGGCCGCCTCCTGCCTGAAACACAGCATCGAGGATGATTTCAATATAGTTACCGCAGAGGAGGTCTGGGACTTGGTGCACGGCAACGGCAGCGGCCGCGTAAAAAGATAACGGCATTCGGATTTCATAAAGGCCTTCCCCGGCTCCATCGAACAACCGATGGAGCCGGGGCTGTTGCTGCAGCCGGTAAACAGCCGTAATGATCTGCACATACTTCCGCACGGCGACGGCGACCTTCGCCATCCCGGACGGCGAGCCCCAACAAGCGGCTCTTTGGCTGCGGCATCGAGTCCTTCATGCTCCGCTCACGACTGACATTGGTTATACCTTCGTCTTCCAGATCTCCATATTCATTCCGATCATAGACAGTAAGGGACAGCGGGCAGTAATACTGCTCATGGAGTAGCGCAAACGGCTCGTCTGCCGGGGCAGCCGATGCACCGCTTTTTTCCACCTGTTCGGCGAACTGGCAGATATGGAATAAGGAGAACGGGCCGATGCCGCACCTGACTCTGCCGCGCCTTGGCGCGGCAGAGAGGCTCGAACCGTGGAGTGGACGGGAACAAAAGAAACGGTCATCTTTGATGACCGTTTCTTTTGTTGGCGCGCCCTAGAGGATTCGAACCTCCGACCTACCGGTTCGTAGCCGGGCACTCTATCCGCTGAGCTAAGGGCGCACTCGCTTGCGCGCCTATATATTATAGTACGGAGAGGCCGGTTTGTCAAGGGATTTTTTCAAAAAAATTGATTTTCTGCCGCCGCCCGCTCAGACGACCTGGAACAGATAGAACTTCAGATAGTCCGTCTGCGGCACGTTCCACAGGATCGGATGATCCGGCGCCTGCTGCCGTGCCTCGATCTGCCGCAGGGAGACGCCGGCGTCGGCGGCCGCCTCATGCAGCATATGGCAGAAGAGACTGTCCGTCATGAAATGCGAGCAGGAGCAGGTGGCGAGATAGCCGCCGCGCGGCAGAAGCCGCATGGCGCGGGTGTTGATCTCCTTATATCCCCGCTCGGCGCCTTTTACGGTGGCGCTGCTCTTGGTGAAGGCGGGCGGATCGAGGAGGATGTAGTCGAAATCGCGCCGGCCGCTCTCGTCCAGCGCACGCAGATAGTCGAACACGTCCGCGCAGACGTAGGTGATGCGGTCCTCCAGGCCGTTGAGCGCGGCGTTGACGCGCGCCGATTCCAGCGCGGCGGCGGAAATATCGACGGAGGTGACGTGTGCGGCGCCCGCCCGGGCGGCGTTCAGCCCGAAGGTGCCGACATAGGTGAAGCAGTCGAGGACGTTTTTGCCCTTTGCCAGTCGCGCGGCGGCCTGCCGATTGTATTTTTGGTCGAGAAAGAAGCCGGTTTTCTGCCCGTCGACGAAATCGACGCGGTAGCGGATGCCGTTCTCCGTGATATCCACCTGCCCGTCGGGGATCTCGCCCAGGCCCTCGCCCGTATGATAGCCGGCGAAGGCCTCCATGCCCTCGAGACGGCGCACGGCGGCCTCGCTGCGCTCATAGACGGCGTCGATCCGCTCGCCGCGGGCGCGCAGATCGGCGACGACGGCGGAGAGGATCGTCTCCTTGCGCCGCTCGATGCCGAGGCTGAGGCACTGCACGGAGAGCACATTCTCAAAGCGATCGACGATCAGGCCAGGGAAGCCGTCCGACTCGCCGAAGAGCAGGCGGCAGACGGAGAAATCGTCGCCCATGACGGTGCGGCGGTAGTCGAGCGCATAGCGCACGCGGCGCGTCCAGAAGGCGTCGTCGATGCGGTCGGTCTTGTTGCGCGAGAGGACGCGGACGCGGATCTTCGAGTGTTCGTTGTAAAATCCGGTGCCGAGATAGCGGTCCTTCGGCGAGTAGACCTCGACGAGGCCGCCGTTTTCGACCTCGCCCGAGAGGGCGGTGATTTCCGTGTCGTAGACCCAGACGTGCCCGCCGCGCAGGGATTTTTCCGCCTTGGCGGTGACGGCGGCGCGCGGCAGCGATTGCATTTCTTCCATAGAATCCTTCCTCAAAGAAAAACGGGGAGAGCGTGCGCGCTCTCCCCATCCGGATGCGAAATCAGTCGAGACCGATGGAACGGAGGTACTGGTAGCTCTTCTTCAGGCAGTCGAACGGATCCTCGCCGAAGCAGTTGTCCTGCTCGATGAAGGCGTAGTCGGTGCCGGTGGTTTCGAGCGCCGCGGCGATCGCCTCGAAATCGAGCACGCCGTTGCCGACCCACGTGAAGCGGCGCGTGCCGTCCTCGAGAATCTCCATATCCTTGAAGTGGACGCAGGGGATGCGGCCCGTGAGGCGGCGGATCTCATCCACCGGCTCGGCGCCGCCGTACTTGACCCAGTACGTGTCGAGCGTGAAGCCCATCTCGCCCGGCGCAAACAGATCGGACAGCATCTGCATATAGGTGCGGCCGTCCGCGGCCTTCTCGTACTCAAAGGCGTGGTTGTGATACATGAACGTGGAGCCGAGCTCCTTGATGCGTCTGGCAGCCGCGCCGGCATCGGAGACGAATTTGTGGATGCCCGCCTCGGAGCCGCGGCAGTCGCCCGGCATGGCGCCGACGCCGATGTACTTGCAGCCGTATACGTTGTGCTCTGCCACGACCTTGTCCGTGTCGTGCAGGATGCGGTCATAATTGAAATGGGTCAGGTTGCAGCTCAGACCGTTCTTGTCGAGCTGCTCCTTCAGCCACTCGGGCTCATAGGCACAGGTGCCGGAGACCTGCACGGTCGTGTAGCCGATGTCGGCCACGCGGGCGAGCGTTTCGGCGAAGGCATCGGTCGTTTTGCAGAATTCGCGGACTGTGTAAAGCTGTGCACCGATCTTCATTTTGAATTCTCCTTGCTCTGGATGAAATGAGATGTTTTCACACTCTGTATTATAACCGCTTTTGCATCGCTTGTCAAGGGCTTCGGACAAATCCCGTCCTCTCAGAACGCCATGCCGAGCGACCTGAGATAGTCGCGGCTCTTCTTCAGGCACTCGAACGGATCCTCGCCGAAGCAGTCGCCCTGCTCGACGAAGGCGACCTCGCACCCGGCCGTCTCCATGGCGGCGAGAATGGCCGGGAAGGGCAGGATGCCGCCGCCGACCCAGGTGTAGCGGCGCGTGCCGTCCGGCAGCACCGCCATGTCCTGCAGATGCGTGCAGGGGATGCGGCCCGCGAGACGGCGGATCTCGGCGAGCAGATCGCCGCCGCCGTAGGTGACCCAGTAGGTGTCGAGCGTAAATCCGGCCTCCCGGGGCAGAAAGAGCGCGTTCAGCCACTCCATGTAGGTGCGGCCGTCGGGGGCGACGGCGTACTCGCGCTGGTGATTGTGGTACATGAAGAGGCCGCCGGCGACGCGGATCTTCTGCGCGATCGGCCGCATCTCGGCGGCGAAGCGGCGAACGCCCTCGACGGATTCGTGATAATCGCCCGGCATGGAGCCGAGGCCGATGTACGGGCAGCCGAGGATTTTGTGCGCGGCGATGAGGCCGTCGGGATCGGCGAGGATGCGGGCATAGGGCGTGTGGGTGAGGGTGCAGGTGAGGCCGTTTTTCTTCAGCTCGTCCCGCAGCCACTCGGGCTCATAGGCGCAGGTGCCGGAGACCTGCACGGTCGTGTAGCCGAGATCGGCCACGCGGGCGAGCGTTTCGGCGAAGGCCTCGGTGGTGCGGCAGAATTCGCGGACGGTGTACAGCTGGGCGCCGATTTTCATGGGTGTGGATTCCTTTCTGTGGAGAATGATTCTTCCTGCACTTAATTATAATCGATTTTCCCGCGTTTGTCCATCGGCAAAGAGAAAAAATCTCCGTTTCCACCCGGTATTTTTCCGATCCTCTTTCAATTGGGGGAAAACTGTGCTATAATGCTCTCAGCAACTCCGATCCTGAGAATATAAAGGAGAAGAACGATGAATCTCTATCGCAATCTGGAGCACATCCGCGCGCTGAACCACTCGTACTGGGCGGCGCGGATCGGGGCCGAACTGACCTTTGCGGCGAATCTCTCCGCCGTGCGCGCGCACAAATACGACGCGCTGCTCGACGAAACGGCCGCCGCGCTGCTCGCGCGTGCCCGCGCCGACGGCGCGATCACCCGCGGGGCCGCCGAGGAGGCGGAGGCCGCGCTCGCGCCGCTGTCCGCCGACGCCAAATCGTACAAGATCCGCTGCATCTCCCACGCGCACATCGACATGAACTGGATGTGGGGCTTTCAGGAGACGGTCGGCGTGACGATCGACACCTTCCGCACGGTGCTGGAGCTGATGCGGGAGTATCCCTCGCTGACCTTCGCGCAGTCGCAGGCGTCGACCTACCACATCATCGAACAGTACGCGCCGGAGATGCTCCCGGAGATCCGGCAGCGCGTGGCCGAGGGACGCTGGGAGGTCACGGCCTCCGCCTGGGTGGAGGCGGACAAGAACATGACCGGCAGCGAGTCGCTGGCGCGCCATATCCTCTACTCGAAGAAATATCTCTCTGAACTGCTCTCGCTCGATCCCGCCTCGATCCGCATCGACTTTGAGCCGGACACCTTCGGCCACAACGTCACGATGCCGGAGATCCTCGCCGACGGCGGCGTGAAGTATCTTTACCACTGCCGCGGCTACAGCGGCCATTATCTCTACACCTGGCGCGCGCGCAGCGGCAAGAGCGTGCTCGTCTACCGCGAGCCGAAATGGTACAACGCGGAGATCGCGCCCGACATGCTCTGTGACGTGCCGCTCTTCTGCGACCGCTACGGCGTCGACGTGATGCTGAAGGTTTATGGCGTGGGCGACCACGGCGGCGGCCCGACCCGCCGCGACGTGGAGCGGATCCTCGATATGATGCAGTGGCCGATCCAGCCGACGATCACCTTCGGCACCTACGACGCGTTCTTCTCGGAGCTGGAGGCCTTCCAGCCGAAGCTGCCGGTCGTGGAGGAGGAACTCAACTACGTCTTCACCGGCTGCTACACCTCGCAGTCCCGCATCAAGATGGCCAACCGCCTCTCCGAGGCGCGCGCCTACGAGGCCGACGGGCTGCTGGCGGCCTCGGCGCTGCTCGGCGGCTATGACCACAAGGCGCAGATGGAGCAGGCCTGGCGCAAAATCCTCTTCAACCACTTCCACGACATCCTGCCCGGCTCCGGCGTCGCCGACACGCGCGACTACGCGCTCGGACAGTTCCAGGAGGCCATGGCGGCCATCGGCGCCTCGGCGAATCTCGCCATGCGGCAGATCGCCTCGCAGATCGACACCTCGGCGATCGAGGTCGCGGAGGACAAAAACGCCGTCGCCGAGGGCGCGGGCGGCGGATTTGAGATCGGCACGAACTCGCAGTATCTCTTCCACGCCGCCGAGCGCGGACTCGGCCGCCGCCGCATCTTTCATCTCTTCAATACGACCGGACAGGACTACGACGGCGCGGTGACCCTCACCGCCTGGGACTGGCCGTACAACACCGGCCGCGCCGTCTTCGCGCTGCCGGACGGCACGCGCCTCGCGCGCAAGACGCTCGCCGCTGGCAGCGGCTTCTGGGGCCACCGCTTCACGAAGTTCGCCGTCTCCGTCCACGTCCCCGCCTTCGGTTACGCGACCGTCACGCTCGACGAGGCGGAGCCGTCGGAGCCGGCCTTCGCCTCGACGGCCGATCCGCGCAACGAGTACTTCGCATCCGAGCAGATCGTGCTGGAGAACGATAAGCTCCGCGCCGTCTTCGACCGGCAGACGATGCTGCTTCTCAGCCTGACGCACAAGGCGAGCGGCCGCGAGATGATCGACGATCCGTCGGCGATGTTCCGCCTCATCACGGAGAACACGCGCCGCGGCATGACCGCCTGGCGCGAGGGTGAGCCGGTGCGCGTCGAGTGCCTCAACGAGGCTGGCCGCGTCCGCGTGACCGAGGAAAGCCTCGGCGGCGCGTACCAGTGGATCCGCTATGAGATCCCCTTCGGCACCTCGCGGCTGGAGGTCGCCGTCTCTCTCGGTGAGGGCGATTCCGTCCTGACCTTCGACACGAAGGCCGACTTCCGCGAGATCGGCGGCGGCGGCAGCGTGCCGCAGCTGAGCTTCCTTGCACCGATCGCCTACGAGCCGACGACGTACCGCTACGACGTGCCGTTCGGCACCATCGACCGTCCCGATACCGCGCACGACGTACCGGCGCTCTCCTTCGCCGCCGCCGTCGCCGCCGACGGCCCGTCGGCCTGCCTCGTCACCGATACGAAATACGGATACCGCGGCCACGAGCAGGCGCTGGGCGTCAATCTGATCCGCGGCTCCTACGATCCCGACCCGATCCCGGACTTCGGCGATCACCACATCCGCCTCGGCTTCGGCGTCGCCGACGACGCGGCGCCCGCGACGCTTTTTGCGATCTCCGACCGCTTCAACTACCCCGTCTCCGCGATCTCCGTCCGCCGCTCGGCGGGACGGCTGCCGCTGACCGGCTCGCTCTTCACGCTGGAGGGCGGCGCGCGCGTCTACGCGGTGAAGGTGCCGGAGGCGGGCGAGGGTCTGGTCCTTCGTCTGGCCGACGCGGGCGGCGCGGGCGCGTCCTACGCGCTTCGCTTCCCGAAGGCGGTCGCGGCGGCGGAGCTGCTGGACGTCAATGAAAACGTGCTGGCCGCGGCGTCCGTCGACGGTAGCACCGTGTGCGGCACGATCGATCCGTACGCCGTCGTGACGCTGCGCGTCCGCTTCGCTGAATAAGCGCGTCCGCTGACCCTGGAGGACGCATGAAGGAATTCTTCCGCCGCACGGCGGCCAACTGGATCTGCCTGGTTATCGGCCTTCTGCTGATGACCGCACTGGCGATGACGCAGAACGGGGTGTTCTGGCTCGGCGTGCCGTTTCTCGCCTTCGCCGTCGCCCTCGGCGCCGACCGGACGGGGAATTACCGTCTCCTGACGCCGTTCCGCTCCGCCGTCTTCACACTCGGCTGCGCCGCCGTCTGCTGGCTGCTCGTGCGTGCGGCGACGGCGGGCGGCTGGGACGGCCTCGGCTGGATGGTGCTGGCGCTGATCGCCGCGCTCTGCCTCGCCGCGATCCTCGCGGCGATCCTCATCGTGCGGGTGACGTATCTTGTGCGCGGGCAGAAGCTGCGCGTGCGCGAAACGCTCGCGCGCGGCTGGATGTGGCTGGCGCTCGACGCGGCCGCGCTTTTCGCGGTGGCGGCCACGCTGATTTTCATCAATCTGTAGACGCACAGACAAAAATCCGGCGAACACCGTTCGCCGGATTTTTCTGTTTCGTTACGGCAGCCGCAGTTCGATCCGCACGCGGTCGATTTCGCCTAAGGCGTAGAGTCGGCCGTAGAGGAGGAAATAGGTATACGGTCCGCTGCCCGGATCGCCTGTGCAGTCGGCGGCGCAGATGCCGTCCACCGGCTCGCCGTTGTACCAGACGCGCAGCGTCCGGCGGGCCAGTCCCTCGCCCTGCCGTCCCGCGCGCAGAAGTGCCGCGCCGGCCGGGTCGATCGCCTCGTATTCGCGGTAATACGCCGGATACAGCCGCCGTCCGTCGGCGGCGCTGTCCCACGCCCCGAGACGCCAGAAATCCGCTTCCGCTGCGGTATGGGCGAGGAGCGGGTACCGTGTGACCCAGGCATAGTTCTCGTCGCAGATCCTCTCGACCGTATAGTACATCCGATCCGCGCCGAAACCGATGCGGGGCGTGAAGCCGACCGCTCCCTCGCTTGAGATGCACTCGAATTCTCCCGCTTCGTTTTTCGTAAATTCCCACATGGCATACTCGCCGTCACGCGGGATGTCCCGATCCAGCGCGCCGCCGTAGTAGCCCGGCGTATCATAGGAAAACGTCCACTCGTCTTCCGCTGGAACGGAGCCGAATGTGACAAGAGCGACGCGGCCGCCGTACTCCGGATAGGCGCGCGCGATGCGGGTGCGCACCAGCTCGTCGATCGGGACGCACGTCCGCCCTCCGATGTTGTATCCCGTCACCTGCTCCTCGCCGATCCACGTCGTGATGCGGGTGCAGAGATAGGGAAAGACCCGCTCTCCCGGCGCCGCCAGATGAACCATGTTGTATGTTTCCGCATAATGAGAGTGTATGGAATACTCGTCGGGAAAAGCAGTTCGCTCCGTGCGGATGATGAGCCGCTCCTCGTCCGGATGCCACTCGACGGCAAAGCCGTACTCCGTCAGATCCTCCGCGATAAGGCAGACCTTTCCTTCAATCTCATAGCCGGGGATGAACATGCTGTCAAGTGTCACCGTGTTTTCGGGGAAGTATGCCCAGCCGAGGACGTCTCCCGGCTCGGCGGCATGGACGGGCAGACACAAAAGAAGCGGGAAGAGCAAAAGAGACGCAAGGAATACCGACAGTCTTTTCATAGATAATACTCCCAAAGCACAGTGCTTTTGCCTACGCGGCAGAGGGCGGCCTCACGGCAGCCAGATCTGCGACGGGCTGACGGCGGCGGTGTAATCCGAGTAGACGCGGATCGCGTCAAAAACCGGATCGAACTTGCCCGGCGCGTCCACCGAGACGAAGAGGAAAGGCGCGCCATCCGCGTCGCGTTCCGCATAGCTTGCCAGGCACTGGCGCGCCTCGGTCGTATAGCCGGTCTTGCCGGCAAGGATGGTCGCGCCCTCGGGCTCGTCGCCCACCATGCGGGAGAACATCGTCGAGGTGAGCAGGATCCCCTCGGGATGCTGCGCGGTCGGCGCGGTCGTATGCTGGTAGGTCGAGAGGATCTCCCGGCATGTGGGATCGGCGAGGGCGTATTCGAGGATCATCGCCAACTCGACGCAGGTGGAGGTGTGCGCATCGTCGTGCAGCCCGACGCAGTTGGTGAAGTGCGTGTGCGTCAGCCCCATCTCGGCGGCCTTTTCGTTCATGAGGCCGACGAAGGCCTCCTCGCTGCCTGCCGCACAGATCGCCAGCGATGCGGCAGCCTCAGCGCCGGAGGGCAGCACCATGCCGTAAAGCAGCTCCCGCACCGTGACCGTCTCTCCGGGCGCGAAGCCCGCCATGGAGGCGTTCTGCCGGTAGAGCGGATCGATGATGGCGGCGGTGACGGTGAAGGTTTCGTCGGGGTCGGCGATGCGCTCGCAGGCGACGATCAGCGACATGACCTTGGTGATCGAGGCGGGATAGATGACCTCGTCGGCGTGCTTCTCGGCGACGATCGTGTGGTCGGAGAGGGAGACGAGCACGGCGCAGCGGCTGGCGATCTCATCGCCGAGGGTCACGGTCGTGTCGGTGGCAGTGCAGCGCACCGCGGCCGGCCGCGTCGGCTCGGCGGGGGCCGGCTCGCTTTCCGCCGCCGTCGTGACGGGCGCGCGGAGCACCTCCGTTTCCGTCTCGCCCGGCAGCGGCTCTGCCGCGGCGGGAGCGGCGCGCCGACAGGCGCGGGCGGCGATCAGTATGATGAACAGCAGCACAAGAAACGCCGCTGCGGCGAGGAGCAGCCGCAGCTGCTGCGCGCGGCGGCGCCGCTGATAGGCGGCGCGCCGCCGGGCGCGCTCCTCGGGGGTGAGCGGCCGGCGGGCGGGGGGAGGCGGGACTTGATTCATAGCGGATCCTTTATTCGGCATGGTTTGTAAAGGGCAGGAGAACGTGCCGTCCTCCTGCCCGGATCGTCGTTATTTTCCTTCTTCCATCGCGGCGGCCGCGGCCTCGCGTGCGCGTTTTGCCTTGCGGCGCGCGCGCAGAAACGGCACGGCGATGCCGGCTGCGATCAGCACGACAAAGAGCAGAAGGAGCAGAATGTCCACGACGCTCGACACACCCTCGCCGAAGAGCACGCTTTGGCCGAAGCGGCGCGCTGTCGAGCGCAGCCGGACGCAGTTCTCGCCGGCGTACTCGTCCGCCGACGTCAGCGCGTCGGCGCTCGCACCGACGGCGATGGAGACGTCGGTGAAGAGGAGCTTCTTGCCGGCGGAGAGGGCGCTTCTCTGCGCGGTGACGTCGAGCGTCATCGCGCGCGCCTCGAGATTCAGCGCGGCGCGGAGCGGGGCGTCCGCCGTGACGGTGCCGCCGAAGAGCTTGATCGAGCGCGCCTCGACGGCGCAGCGGTCGGCGGCCGGCGCGGAGATCGTCACACGGCTGCCGACGAAGGAGAGGGCGGTGGAGTCGCTGCGGATGCCGTCGCCGCCGGAGGTGATGCGGAACTCGCCTTCCAGAAAGCGGGCGGTCGTAGAATCGTCGGTCGAGTAGAAGTAGATGCCCATGTCGCCGGCGGAGAGGGTCAGCGTGCCGGAGCCCTTGAAGGTCACGGAGCCGGGGCAGGCGAGCGCGGCGCGGGAGGCGGTGATCGTGTTGTTTCCCTTGAGGATCACGGTCGCGTCGGGCGGGATGCGCATGCCGAACTCGTCGCTCGTGTCGATGTAGAGGCCGTCAAGCGTCAGGACGTCGTGGATGTTGTCCCAGTAGTAGCCGCTGCCGGACTGGTTTTTCTGCGGGCGGGAGAGATTGACCGATTCGGTGATCTTCGCGGCGGCGCGGGAGGCGGGGATGAGCGCGGCGGCGAGCAGCACGCAGAGAAACAACGCAAAAAACGAACGCAGAATGCGCGGTGATTTCATGACGGATCCTTTCGCTTGACGATGGAAATCCGGCGCGGGCCGGCGGGGAGAGTATGATAACTATAACACATTTTCACAAAAAAAACAAGAGCCGCACGGACATTTTCGCATTTTTACATTGCGTTCAAAATGTGCCCGGCGGCAAAAGGGCTTGCAGAGCGCGCCGAGATGTGCTATACTATTGACAGAATCCAGAATAAGGAGGCGTCCGGATGGCAGACGGGCGACCGATCGCGGTCTTTGACTCCGGCGTCGGCGGCATCAGCGTGCTGGCGCAGCTGATGCGGCGCATGCCGCGGGAGTCGTATCTCTTCTTCGGCGATTCGGCGAACGCGCCCTACGGCTCGCGCAGCGAGGCGGAGGTGCGCGCGCTGAGCGACGTGCACGTCGGGCGGCTGATCGCGCGCGGCGCGAAGGCGGTGGTGATTGCCTGCAACACGGCGACCGGCGCGGCCATCGGGCCGCTGCGGCAGAAGTATCCGTTTCTGCCCCTGATCGGCATGGAGCCGGCGGTCAAGCCGGCGGCGGCGGCGCATCCCGGCGGGCGCATCCTCGTCATGGCGACGCCGGTCACGATCGCTTCGGAGAAATTCCGCGCGCTGCTCGCGGCCCACGCCGGCGAGGCGGAGTTTCTGGCGGCGCCGTGCGCGCGCCTCGCCGCGCTGGTGGAGGCGGGCGTGCTCGACGGGCCGGCTCTGACGGACTATCTGCACGCGGAGCTGGACCGCTATCTCGCAAGGCCGATCGACGCTGTGGTGCTTGGCTGCACGCACTATCCGTTCGTGCGCGCGCCGATCGCGCGCGTCGCCGGCACCGACGCCGTCTACGACGGCGGCGCGGGCACGGCGCGGGAGACGGAGCGCCGGCTGCGGCAGGCCGGGCTGGAGACGGACGCCGCGGGGCCGGGCGCGGTGGAGTTTTCGAGCAGCGATCCGAGCGACGCGCACCGCGCCCTGTGTGAGCGGCTTTTGCGCGGGGAGCTCTTGCGGCTGTCAAAGGAATAAAACGCTGCGCGCGCCATTGGCGCGCGCAGCGTTTGTATTTACCCGAGCCGGGCCTCGATCAGCGGCCGGTCCCAATCGACTGTGCCGCCGAGACCTGCGGCCAGTGCGTCGGCCTCTTCGCGGAAGGTCTTCATGAATTCCGCTTCACGCTTTTTTGAGCGGCGGCCGTGCGCGCGGTAGATCTCGCGGGAGGCGGCGGCGTCATAGCTGATGGCAAAATCCGTCGGATCGTCATGCGGGAAGAAGGTGATGCCGATCTCGTAGAAAATTTCCCCGGCGTCGGAGGTGGCGGTCAGGGTGACGGACGCGGCGTGGCGCGCGCGGCCGTTATACTCGCATTCGGCGGCAAAATACTGCTTGTAGACGTCGATCACTTTCATGGGAGACACTCCGATCTCCGCGCTTGGCGGGGGATTTTACGGAAAAAGCACCTGCTGCCGCAAGTGCTTTTTCTGGAGCTACTGGCCGGATTCGAACCGGCGACCTGTTGATTACGAATCAACTGCTCTACCAGCTGAGCCACAGTAGCATCTTTTCAACGCCAGATTATTATACACCTATGTCCGGCCTTTGTCAAGAGGGAATTTTCATTTTTTTGCGCGGGCGCGGTGTGCTGGGGCGCGGGTGCGGGGGCTGACGCCCCCGCACCCGCGTTCTGCGGACGCGCGGCACACGCCGCGTCTCAGAGCATCTCCGCCAGCTCGAGGATCAGCCGCTCGGATTTTTCCCAGCCGAGGCAGGGATCGGTGATCGACTTGCCCCAGCAGCCCTCGCCGATCTTCTGCGCGCCGTCCTCGATATAGCTCTCGATCATGAAGCCCTTGACCAGACGGCGGATGTCCGGATTATAGCGGCAGCTGTTCATCACCTCGCGCACGATGCGCGGCTGCTCCAGCGGCTGCTTTGCGGAATTGGCGTGGTTGGTGTCCACGATCACGGCGGGATAGGAGAGCTCCCGCTCCGCATACAGATCGCACAGACGCCGCAGATCCTCATAGTGATAGTTCGGCAGCGACTCGCCGTGCTTGTTCGTGTAGCCGCGCAGGATCGCGTGCGCGTAGGGATTGCCCTGCGAATGGGCGGCCCAGCCGCGGTAGATGAAGGAGTGCGCGTGCTGCGCGGCGGTGATGGAGTTCATCATCACGGAGAGATCGCCGCTTGTCGGATTCTTCATGCCGACCGGCACGTCCAGGCCGCTGGCAGTCAGCCGGTGCTGCTGATCTTCGACGGAGCGCGCGCCGACGGCGACGTAGGCGAGCAGATCGTCGAGATATTTGTGGTTCTCCGGGTAGAGCATCTCGTCCGCGCAGGAGAAGCCGGTCTCCGCCAGCGCCCGCATGTGCAGCTCGCGGATGGCGATCAGCCCCTTGAACAGATCCGGCTTCTCGCCGGGATTCGGCTGATGGAGCAGTCCCTTGTAGCCGTCGCCGGTGGTGCGAGGCTTGTTCGTGTAGATGCGCGGCACGATGAAAATCTTGTCCTTCACCTTCTCCTGCACCTCGCGCAGGCGGGAGATATAGTCGATCACGCTGTCCTCGTTGTCGGCGGAGCAGGGGCCGATGATGAGGAGCAGCCGCTCGTCCTCGCCGCGGAAGATCCGCTTCAGCTCCACGGCGCGGCGGTCGACGACGTCGCTCATCTGCGCCGTCAGCGGGTACATTTCCTTTAACTCCATGGGAATGGCGAGCTTGCGCTCAAATTCCATATTCATTCTCGAAAATCCTCTTTCTGTGAAAATCAGGTGTTGAAATAGGCGCGCCGCTCGGTGGAGAGGCGCATTTTTTCGCGCAGTCCCTCGCGGTCGCCGGCGGCGAGCATCTCCCGCAGCGCGGTGAATTCGGCGAGGAAGCAGTCCATCTGCCCGAGCAGCGCCTCACGGTTGAGAAGGAACAGCTCGCTCCACATGGCGTCGTTGATGCGCGCGATGCGCGTCAGGTCGCGGAAGGAGTCGCCGGTGTAATCGACGAGATGGCGGTTGTCGTTGCAGGTCATCAGCGCGACGGCGATGCAGTGCGTCAGCTGGGAGACGAAGCCGATCATCTCGTCGTGCGCCTCCGGGGAGAGGGTCGAGATGCGCGCAAAGCCGAGCAGGCGGCCGAGGCTTTCGCACCACGCGATCGCCTCGGGCGTGTTGGCGGCGGTCGGCGTGACGATGTAGTTCGCGCCGCGGAAGATCCGGTCGTCGCTGTTCTCGACGCCGTAGACCTCGCGTCCCGCCATCGGATGCGCGGCGATGAACTCCACGTCCGGCCGCAGCATCGCCTGCACGTCGTAGACGACGCAGGATTTGACGCCGGTCACGTCGGTCAGCATCGCGCCCGGCTTGAGGGCGTCCTGGTGCGCGGCGATCCATTCCTTGAAGACCGTCGGATAGAGCGCGAAGATCACCGCGTCGGCGCCGCCGATCAGCGCGGGGTCCGCCTCGGTCGTGCCGCGGTCGATCAGACCGTGCGCGAGCGCGTATTCGATCGATTCCGGGCGTGTGTCGATGGCGCTGACGTGATAGCCGAGACGCTTCAGCGCCCGCGCGTAGCTGCCGCCCATCAGGCCGAGGCCGACGATGAGAATATTGCTTTTACTGATCCATTCCATCATAGTTTTCCACCTTGATCCCGAGCGATTCGAGCCGGGAGAAAAAGTCCGGGAAGCTTTTGTTTACCGCCTCGGCGCCGCGGATCGTGCCGCCGGTCTGCGCCGAGAGCACGCTCAGCGCCATGACGATGCGGTGATCGCCGTGGCCGTCGAGCGTTTCGCGCGGTGCGGCGAGGCCGCGCCCGACCGTGATTTCGTTTTCGCCGATCTCCACGGCGACGCCGAATTTGGCCAGCTCCTCCCGCATGGCGGCGCCGCGGTCGCATTCCTTTGCGCGCAGGCGGCGCGTGCCCGTGAAGCGGCCGCCGTGCCGGGCGGCGGCGTAGGCGAAGAGCACCGGCCCGAGATCCGGGCAGTCGGTGAGATCGAGTGTCGCCGCGCCCGCGTCCAGCGCCCGAAAACAGTCCACGCAGACACGGTCGCCCTGGAGACTGTCGGGCGACAGACCCGTCACCGGCACGCCGAGCGCCAGAAGAAAGGCGGCGTTCGACCAATCGCCCTCCACGGCGACAGAGCGCGCGGCGGGGCGCTGACCGCCGGGGATGCGGAAGCGGAGCGGCGCGGGCCGCTCGACGCGCACGCCGAAGGCGGCGAGGGCGGCGAGGGTCATGTCGATATAGGGGCCGCTTTCGACGGGCGGGCGCAGCGTCAGCGTGCTCTCGCCGTCAAGGAGCGGCAGGGCGAAGAGCAGTCCGCTCACAAACTGGCTGCTGACGGAGCCGGGGATCTCGTAGTCGCCCGGCGTCAGACGGCCGGCGACGCGCAGGGCGTCCGCCGAGCGGACAAACGTCCAGCCGCGTGCGCGGCAGAGTTCCTCGTAGACGGAGAGCGGACGGGAGAGGAGCGTCGGGCTGCCCGTCAGCGTCATCAGACGGCCGCTCATGAGACAGAGCGGCACGAAAAACCGCAGCGTGCTGCCGCATTCGCGGCAGGGCAGCGTCGCCGCGGGCGCGTCCTGCGGCCGCGCGCCGCGCACCGCGGCGACGTCCCCGTCCAGACGGACGTCGGCGCCGAGCGCACGGAGACAGTCGATGGTCGCAAGGACGTCCTCCGACGGCGCGACGCCGCGCACGACGCTCTCGCCGTCGGCCAGCCCGGCGCAGAGAAGCAGCCGGTGCGCCATGCTTTTGGAGGGCGGCGCGGCGGCGGCGCCGCGCACCGGTCCGGGGCGGATTGTGACGGTCATGCGCGGCCTCCCGCGTGCTCGATCAGTACGTCGATGGCCTCCGTGTAGCCGGCGGGGCCGTGCCCGGCGATCGTGCGGAGGCAGGCCGCGCGCACGTAGCTGATCTGCCGGAAATCCTCGCGCGCGGAGACATCGGAGATGTGCACCTCCACCGCGGGGATCGAGACGGCCTTCAGCGCGTCGAGCAGGGCGACGCTGGTGTGCGTATAGGCGGCGGGATTGAGCACGATGCCGTCCGCATGGCCGTAGGCGGCTTGGATGCGGTCGACGAGCGCGCCCTCGTGATTGGACTGGAAGATCTCGACCGTCACGCCGCGCGCGGCGGCGTGCGCCTCGATGAGGCGGCAGAGATCGGCGTAGGTCACGCGGCCGTAGATTTCCGGCTCGCGGATGCCGAGCATGTTCAGATTCGGCCCGTTGAGTACGAGAATGTTCATATCAGATTCCTCATAATTTCCTCGGCGGCGCGCTCCGCGTCGCCGTCCACGGCGATCGCGGCGTCCGCGGCCGCACGGTAGATCGGCATGCGCGCGCCATACAGCGCCCGGATCTTCTCCGCCGAGTCGGCCAGCGGCCGGTCGTCGGTCGGGAGCAGCTGCGAGAGCGGCCGGTCCAGCCAGAAGAGGCGGCCGTTTTGCCGCAGCGCGCGCACGTTCTCCTCGCGCAGCACCGCGCCGCCGCCGGTGGCGATCACCGCGCCGCCGCGGGCGGATATTTCGCGGATCACGCGGGACTCGAGCGCGCGGAAGGCGCCCTCGCCCTCGCGGGCGAAGATCTCCGTGATCGGCATCCCCGCCGCGGCGACGATCTCCGCGTCGGTGTCGATGAGCGGCCGGCCCAGCCGCGCGGCGAGCAGGCGGCCGATCGTCGATTTGCCGCTGCCCGGCATGCCGATCAGCACGACGCTGCGCTTCTCCGTGAGGATCTCGCGGTAGATGCGCTCCGTGACCGATGCGTCCGGCGCGCCCCCGGTGAAGATCGCGGCGGCCTCGACGGCCTGCGCGACGAGCATATAGAGCCCGCCCTCGGCGGGGATGCCGCGCGCGCGCGCGTCGAGCACGAGGCGCGAGGCGAGCGGATTGTAGATGGCGTCCACGACGCCGCAGAGATGCGGATAGTCGCCGAGCGACAGCGGCGTCTCGTCCGGGTGGGGATACATGCCGCAGGGCGTCGTGTTGATAAGCACGTCGGCCTCGCCGCCAAGGGCGGCCGCTTCCTCATAGGTCAGCGCGCCGTCGCGCCCGCTGCGGCTGACGCGGTGCACCGCGGCCGCGCCCAGATGCGCGGCGACGGCGGCGGCGGTGCGGCTTGTGCCGCCCGTGCCGAGGATGAGCACAGTTTTCCCAGCAAGCGAAAGCCCCATGCGGCCGATGAGGGCCGTCATGCCGGCGAAGTCCGTGTTGTAGCCCCAGAGCGCGCCGCCGCGGTTGACGATCGTGTTCACCGCGCCGATGGCGCGCGCGCGTTCGCTCACGTGGGAGAGGTAGGGAATCACCGCCTGCTTATAGGGGATCGTGACGTTGATCGCGCGGAAGGGGCGCGCGGTGAGGAAGGCGGGGAGCGCCTCGGGCGTCAGCTCGCAGAGCTCGTAGGCGTAGCCGCCGATTTTTTCATGAATTTCCTTGGAGAAGCTGTGCGGCAGCTTCTCGCCGATGCAGCCGTATTCCATCCCGCTCACCTTCCGCCGCCGAGCCAGTCGGTGCCGAAGCGAAGGACGAGCGCGTCGGCGAGCGCCAGCGCGGTCACGCTGTCGATCACGACGCGGGCACGATGGACGACGGCGGGATCGTGCCGTCCGCGCAGCGTGAGCGTCGCTTCCTCATTGGCGAGAAAATCGACGGTCTGCTGCTCGCGGAAGATGGAGGGCGTCGGCTTGACGGCGCAGCGGAAGCGGATCGGCATGCCGTTCGTGATGCCGCCGTTGATGCCGCCGTTGTGATTGGACGCGGTGACGACGCGGCCGCCGTCGAGGCGGAAGGGATCGTTCGCCTCGCTGCCGCGCAGACCGGCCAGATCAAAACCGTCGCCGAATTCGACGCCCTTGACGGCGGGCACGCTGAAGAGGATGTGCGAGAGTGTGCTTTCGAGCGCGTCGAACCACGGCTCGCCCACGCCGGCGGGCACGCCGACGACGGCGGTCTCGGTGACGCCGCCCACGCTGTCGCCCTCTGCCGCCGCCGCGGTGACGGCAGCGATCATCCGCTCGCCGGCCACCTCGTCGAGGACGCCGAAGGCGCGCGCGTCCAGCACGTCGATCTCTCCGGCCAGCGCCGCACCTTCGGAGAAGGGCCGATCCGGTACGCCGCCGCAGCGGAGCACGTGCGTGCCGATGCGGATGCCACACGCGGCCAGCGCGGACTGCACGAGGGCGCCCGCCGCGACGAGCGCCGCCGTCAGGCGGCCGCTGAAGTGGCCGCCGCCGCGGTAGTCCTCAAAGCCGTGGTACTTGCAGAAGGCGGTGTAGTCCGCGTGGCCGGGACGCGCCAGCGCGCGCGCAGCGGCGTAATCCGCGCTGTGCGCGGCGGTGTTCGGGATCAGGATGCACAGCGGCGTGCCGGTCGTTCTGCCCTCGAAGACGCCGCTTAGGATGCGGAACTCGTCCGCCTCGCGGCGGGCGGTGGAGATCGCGCCGGCCGGCCGCCGCAGGGTGAGCCGATGGCGGAGATATTCCTCCTCCACCGGGATGCCGGGGGCGAGCCCGTCCAGTATGGCACCGATCGCCTCCCCGTGGCTCTCGCCGAAGAGGGTGACGGTGAGGGACGTGCCGAAGGTGTTCTTCATCTTTTCTCCTCCGTGATCTGACGGATGCGCGGCCGCAGCGCCTCGAGCGGCACGGTGCGCTCGGCGCATGTGCCGACCGTTTCCACCTCGATGACGGTGACGGCGCCGCCGGCCGCCTTTTTGTCGTGCTTCATCGCTTCAAATATGGCGTCGGCGCCGAGCGCGCAGCGCGTCGGCAGGCCGAGCCGGCCGAGGATCGGCAAAAGGCGTGCGCGCACGGCCGGCGCGCACATCGGGATCATCCCCAGCGCCACGCATTCGCCGTGCAGAAGGCCGCCGAGGCCGTCCGCGGCCTCGACGCCGTGGCCGATCGTGTGGCCGAAGTTGAGGATGCGCCGCAGGCCGCTCTCCTTCTCGTCCTGCTCGACGACGGCGGCCTTGACGCGCAGCGAGCGCTCGATGATCTCCTCCAGGTGTGAAAGCGGATCGCCGTCCTCAAAGAGCGAGAAGAGCGCGGCGTCCGAGGTCATCCCCATCTTCAGCGCCTCGGCCAGCCCGGCGGCGGTCTGCCGCGGCGGCAGCGTGGCGAGCACGTCCGGATCGATCAGCACGCCGCGCGGCTGCCAGAACGCGCCGGCGACGTTCTTGATGCCGCCGAGGTTGACGGCGGTCTTGCCGCCGATGGAGGAATCCACCTGCGAGAGCACCGTCGTCGGCACGTTGTAAAAATCGACGCCGCGCATGTAGGTGGCGGCCGTGAAGCCGGAAAGATCCCCGGCGACGCCGCCGCCGACGGCGAGCACGCAGTCGCGGCGGGTGAAGCCCGCCTCCAGCATTTTTGTGAGCAGCGCCTCGTACTGCGCGAGGCTTTTTGAGCCCTCGCCCGCCGGCACGGTGACGACGGTCGGCGACGCGCACTGCGCGGCGATGGTCTTTGCATAGGCGGCGGGTACGCCGTCGTCGGTGACGATCAGCACGCGGCGGCCGAGGGAGAAGAGCTCGCCGGCGCGCACAAGCGCGCCGCGGGCCAGCGTGATCGTGTAGCTGGCCTCTCCCAGATGAAGCGGGATCTTCATGCGTCCTCTCCTTTTCCCAGCGGGATCTGCGCGGCGTAGTGACCGACGACCTTCAGCCGCTCGCAGTGATCGGCCAGCGCGGCGAGCATCCTCTGTCCGGCCTCGCTGCGCTCGTCGCCCTCCGCCTCGACGTAGAAATAGTAGCGCCAGGGCTCGCCGCGCATCGGGCGGCTGCGCAGCGCCTTCATGTTGAAGCCATGCTCGCCGATCACGGCGAGGGCCTGCGCGAGCGCGCCGGCCACGTGCCGCACGGCGAAAAGCAGAATGAAATTCCCGCCTTCGCGCGGCGCGCCGGTGTGTTCGGCGCGGGAGAAGACGGCGAAGCGCGTTGTGTTGAGCGCGCTCTCGTGGATGTCGTGATCGAGCACGGCGAGGCCGTAGAGCGCGGCGGTTTCCGCACTGGCGATGGCGGCGACGCGCACGTCGCCCGCTTCGGCCACGCTCCGTGCGGCTGCGGCCGTGTTCGAGGCCTCCTCGATGCGCCAGCCGTGGCGGCGGATGTAGCCCGCGCACTGGCTGAGCGCCTGCGGATGGCTGCGCACGACGGCGATATCGCCGAGCGACGCGCCGGGCAGCGCGAGCAGATTCTGCGTCACGGGCAGATCGTACACGCCGTTGACGTACAGATCGCCGTCAAACATCAGATCGATCACCGGCCCGACCTCGCCGGCGTAGCTGTTCTCGATCGGCAGCACGGCGCAGTCGCATTCGCCGCGCGCGACGGCGGCGTAGGCCTCCTCGAACTGCCCGTGGGCGACGGCCTCGCCGTCGGGAAAGATGCGGCGGGCGGCGATGTGCGCAAAAGCGCCCGGCACGCCGCTGTAGGCGACGCGCACGCCCTCCAGCAGCCGGTGCTGGTAGCGGCGGGAGAGCGCCATCGCTTCCTTCATCAAAAGAAGATAGCTGTCGCGGAGCGCCGGATCATCCACGTACTGCGCGCAGCGCGCGAGCACGTTTTTCTCCTGCTGCGCGTCCAGAACCGGCAGCCCGTGCGCGCGCTTGTAGGCGGCCACCTCGCGCACCGCCTCCATGCGGCGCACAAAATACGCGGCGATCTGTCGGTCCGCCTCGGCGATCTCTTCTCTGGCATGGTCGAGCTCGCTCATGTGATCCTCACTTTCTCCCGCGTCGCGGGACTTCAAAAAACAAGCGGCTCTGTCCGAGGACAGAACCGCTTTCGATCGGTGGAAAGTTCGTTCTTACGCCCGGACGGCTTTTGTTTGCGGCGAAAAATAATAGAAAGAAAAGCCCGCAAAATAGCGAACGAACGCAAAGAGGAACGAAGAAAGGAGCGCGGTCAGGGCAAACGGTTTCATGACGGACTCCTTTCGGTGAATTTCTCTATTTCAGAATTATAGCACGCCAAGCCCCGCTTGTCAAGAGGAAAGGACGGATTTTTGCATCAATTTGCATCAAATCCTGCAAAACACGCTTCATTCGTCGGCGCTTGCATGGACGGCGGAGATCACGCCGCCCTCGACGGTGACGATCCCGTAGGAATGCGTGAGGCTGCGGCCGACCGAGCCGGGATTGAAGAGGAGGATCCGCCTTGACGGATGATCGGGATCGGCGGCGAGCGTGTTCTCCGGGATATGCGTGTGGCCGAAGAGGACGGCGTCCGCGCCGCGCGCGGCGGCGTGAGCGAGCAGCAGATCGTATCCCAGCTTGACGCGGGCGGTGTGCCCGTGCAGGAGGAGGAATTTTCTGCCGCCGAAATCGATGAGGAGCTCGGCGGCGTCCGTGAGGCCGAGCACGGAGAGCAGACCGGCGGGGTCGCAGTTGCCGGGCACGGCGATCTGACCCATTTGCGGATAATCGGCCATGGCGTCGGCAAAATCGCGCAGGCCGTCGCCGAGAAAGACGGCGGTGTCGGCGGTGCGGTGCGCGGCGAGGGCCGCGCGCAGCGGCCGGACGCCGCCGTGCGAGTCGGAAAAAACGAGGATTTTCATCATCGGCTGTCCTTCTTGAAAAAATCGGTTGGCAAAACGCACGCACGGCGCATATAGTGAGAGCAAAGGGGGAATGCGCATGAAACTGGACATTCGGACCGTGCACGCCTACGCGGACAAAAACGACGAAAAGCTCTGGCAGACGCTGCGCCTGCTGGCCGGCCGCTGGGGCTTTGAGGCGTCGCCGCGGCTGCGGCAGCGGATCGATTTTGACGCGCTGCGCGAGACGCTGGCCTCGCTTTCGGCGGCGGACGCCGCGCGCGCGGAGGAGATCGCCGGGATCTATCAGGCGGCGAAGAGGGGAGGCGGACGGCGGTGAGTCAGGAAAAAGAACTGTCCTCGGAGGAGCTTGGGCAGGCGGTCTCCTCCATTCTGGCCGATCCGGCCTTCGGACGGCTGCTTTCCGAGCTGCGCGGCGAGGGCGGCGACGCCGCGGCGTCCGCCGCGCCGGTCTCCGCGCCGGCCGTGCCGGCGGTGACGCCGCAGATGCTCGAGAAGCTGCCGCAGATGATGGCGGCGCTGCGCCCGCTCGTCGAGGGCGCAGAGAAGGGGCAGGGAAAGGAAGCAGACGACGAGGCGGCGCGGCGCAGGCGTCTGCTCTCGGCGCTGCGGCCGTATCTGAGCGACAAGCGGCGCGGCGCGGTGGACAATATCCTGCGGATCACGGAGATGACCGATCTGCTCGGGAACCTCGACGCCGCGAAGCGGCAGTAAGGAGGCGCCGATGTACAGCCGGAATCGGATGAGCGCCGCGCGCGGCGCGGCGCCGGAGGCGCGCTACGGCGAGCGCATCCCGCCGGGCTACGGCGGCAATGCATTCCGCCGCCCGCCGCCGGGCGGGATCCCGGTGGAGGACGCGCGTCCGCGTCCGCTCCCGCTGCCGCCTCCGTCGTCCGCGCCGGAGACGGCGGAAATGCGGCCGGCGCCTGCGGAGACGCGTCTCGCGCCGGCGGATGAGGCCGCGCGCGGGCTGCGCGCCCTTGCGGCGGAGCTCGGGCGGGAGGAGGTGCTGCTCACGGCGCTGCTTTTGCTGCTCAGCGCAGAGGGAGAGCGGGCGCGTGACGTGACGATGCTGTTACTGCTGCTCCTCGCGATCCAGTAGCTCCAGGAGCGAGAGGGCGCCGTCGACGGCAGCGCGCAGACGCGCTTCGGCGTCGAAGGGAGAGTAGAAGAGATCGTCCGGACAGACGGCGGGCAGCGTGCAGCACACGCGCAGCCGCCTGCCGTCGCCGGTGATGCGGATGCTGCAGCCGCACTCATCGGCGATGATCTCGGCCAGCGAGAGGCCCGGCGCGCCGCTGCGCGCGGGCGCGGCGAGCGCGTGCAGATCCGTGGTGGAGATGAGCAGGCGCGCCAGCGCCGGAGCGGACGTTTCGAGCGTCAGACGGCATACGGAAGCCGTCGGCTCGAGCGACAGAAGGATCTGCCGCTCGGCGGAGACGTCGCCGAGCGCGCGCAGGATCAGACCGACGACGAGGAGCACGCCCTCCGGATCGGCGCGCGAGAAGAGCGGCTGCGGCGGGAGCCGGAGGCAGAGCGCGCAGTCGGGCATCGCGTCCCGCGTCTCCTGCCTGCGCAGAAAAAGGCGAAGCAGCGCGCCGATCTCCCAGGCTTCGTCTGCGCGGGCGCTTCGCCGCGTCCGCCAGACCGCGGCCGCGGCGGCATCGGCCAGCGTGCGGGTGACGGCGACGGCGCCGCCGGGCGCGGGGGCGGGGGCGGCGGACGGCCAGAGCCTTTCCTCGGCAAGCGCGGCGAGACGGCCGTCTTCTTCGGCGTCGAGATACGCGCGCCGGTCGGCAAAGAGCGCGCCGCAGGCGCGGCATTCGGCGAGCGTGTAGGCGTACGCCACGTAAAGCACGCCGAAGCCTCGTTCGTTGCGGATCTGAAAGGTCGCGGCGTTCTGCGGACGGCCGAGGGGATTGTAGCGGGTGTTCTCCGCGCGGGCGAAGCACGCCTCGTGACGGCGGATCTCGCATTCGCCCTCGAGCGGCGTCAGCTGGTCGCCGACGCGGAGCCCGGCGGCTTCGGCCGCCTCGCTCAGCGCGGATACGGCCATCTGTCCGTCGAGACGGACAAGCACAAGCGGCTGCATAGACCGTTTTCCTCCGGAAAATGGAGTGGATTCAGGATTCGGCGACCTGCACGGCGCGGATGCCCGCGTCCCGCAGGGCGTAGAGATCGGCGGCGATCTGTGTTTCGCTGCCGCAGAGCAGCACGCGCAGCGGGTAGTAGGCGATGCTGCCGCGCAGCGACAGGCAGAGCGCGGGCGCGTCCTCGGTGCGCCGCGCGTCGAGCAGCAGGCAGTCCGCCGTCTCGCTGAGCGTTTCCAGATGAATGGCCGATTCGCCGTCGGTGAAAACGGCCGGCGGCAGGGCGAAGCCGATGCGGAGCGCGGGGAAGAGCGCGCGCAGCTTCTCGCACAGCGAGACGAGCAGGGCGGTCGCCTGCGCGCCCAGCGCGTCGCCGCAGACGTCGGTGAAGATCACCTCGTCCGTCCCGGCCTCCCGCAGGGCGGCGATCTGCTCCGGCGCGGCGTCCGCGCCGAGCACGACGGAAACGACAAGGCCGCTTTCATGCGCCGCCCCGGCGAGCGCCGCGAGCGACGCCGGATCCGCCGACGCCGGGACGGAGAGCCCGTCGTAGAGCTCCGCGGCCAGCGCGCAGGCTTCGCGCCGCGCGGCGTCGTCCCCGTAGTTCTCCGGCCGGATCAGACAGTAGCGTCCGCCCGCGCCGACGGTGTGCGCGGCGGGGGCGGCGAAGCGGTCGGCGGGGGCGGCTTCGGCAACGTCGGCGTGCGCCGGCACGCTCACGGAGAGGATCGGCTCGGCGCGCAGAAGCCGCTCGCGCAGCAGATTGCCGAGCAGCACGGCGACGGCAGCAATGCCCGCGAGCAGCGAAAGCAGAATGGCCGCCTTGATGCGCCGGGCGCGCCGCGCCTTGCGCACGTAGGAATTGGATGGATCGCGTCTCATTGCATCGTCATCGTCAGCGGCGTGTAGGCGTCGAGCGCCTCGCGGCGCACCACGTTCATCGCGGCCGCTCGCTCCTCGATCTTCAGGCTGAACTGCGCCTCGCGCCAGTCGTCGCAGAGATCGGCCATGTGGGCGGCGAGGTAGGCCTCCTCCTTTTCGCAGCGGAGCAGGACGCTGCAGCCGGCGGCCGTCTCGATCACCTCGCTGACGCCGCCGACGGGCAGCGCGAAGGCCGCGTCCTCGAAGGCCGTGTACCAGAGCCCGCGGCAGATGTAGTAGCCGTCGGGATTATGAAACATAAAGAGATCCTCGCCGTATTCGCTCACCAGCGCGTCGAAGTCCTCCCCGGCGGCGGCGCGGCGGCGGGCCTCCTCGGCCTCGGCGCGCATGGCCTCGGCGCTCTTGCCGTCTTCGGTCGTGATGAGGATCTGCTTGACACGGATAAACTCGCCGCCGCGCACCAGCGGCTCGATTTTTGCATCGTCCGCCTCGAGATCGCCCGCGTCGAGCATGGCGTAGTAGAGCTCCTCCTCGCAGACCTCCACGGTGGTGAAGAAGCGGTAGACGCTGTCGGTCATGTAGTTTTCGCGCAGCGCCGCGGCGTAGGCCGCCTCGTCCTCGTAGGCGGCAATATGGTCGGTCATCAGCGAATCGACCAGCTCCGTGATGGCGCCGCTCGTGCGGTCGATGTCATATTTCTTGCCGAGCGAGAAGACGGCGTACTGCGTCCGCAGCCGGTCGAAGGCCGCCTCGTACAGCGCCTCCTGCCGCTCGGCGGCGCGCGCCTCCGTCCAGTAGGCGTCGTCGCCCTGCGCCTCGTCGCGCATGGCGTTGCGCACCAGATAGCGAAGAAGCTCGTAGGGCACCTCGAACTCGTCGATGGAGGCGACGGCGGTCCGCTCCTCCTTTGTGCTGCGGGGGATTTTGCGGCAGGCGGCGAGGGACAAAAGCGCCGCGGCCGCGAGCACAAACGCGATCAGTCGGACGGATTTCATGGTTTTCTTCGTTTCCTTTTCGCTTGATTTCTTTCCCTTGTATTATAGCAAATTTCCGTCGCGGGGATATGAATTATACATGAATATATCGTGAACGGCGCCCAAAATCGGGGCGCCGTCTTGCAATGGGGGCCGCTTTGTGCTATACTAAGCGTACCGGAACAACGGAAACACGCGTAATCGTGAGGAGATTCCCATGGCGGACATGAAAAAATCGATCGACCTGGCCAGTGTGATGGCTGAGCTGAAGCTGGAGGCGGACTACCTGCCCACCGATGCGAAGGAGATCCAGATCCACATTGCCGACGTCGGCCGGCCGGGCCTGCCGCTGACCGGCTATTTTGAGCACTTTGAGCCGGAGCGGCTGCAGATTTTCGGCAAGGCGGAGTATTCCTATCTGACGAGCCTCACGGAGAAGGAGGCGGGCGAGCGTCTGACGGCGTTCTTCTCGCACCGGCCGGTGGCGGTCGTCTTCACGCACGGCAATCTGCCCACCGCGCAGTTTCTCGAGCTCTCGGAATATTTTGAGATCCCCGTGCTCCACACCGCGCAGGCGACGAGCTCCTTCACGGCGGCCATCCTCGCCTATCTGACGCTGACGCTCGCGCCGAGCATCACGCGGCACGGCGTGCTGGTCGAGGTCTACGGCGAGGGCGTGCTGATCCTCGGCGACAGCGGCGTCGGCAAGAGCGAGACGGCGATCGAGCTCATCAAGCGCGGCCACCGGCTGATTGCGGACGACGCGGTGGAGCTGAAGCGCGTCTCCGCCAAGACGATTGTCGGCACCGCGCCCGATCTGATCCGCTACTACATCGAGCTGCGCGGCATCGGCATCGTCGACGTGCGCCGCCTGTTCGGCATGGGTGCGGTCAAGGTCTCGGAGAAGGTGGAGCTGGTGATCCAGCTCGAGACGTGGGTGCAGGGGAAGATGTACGACCGGCTGGGGCTGGAGTCGGAGTATACCGACATCATGGGCATCCAGATCCCGTCGATGACGATCCCCGTGCGGCCCGGGCGGAACCTGGCGATCATCATCGAGATCGCCGCCATGAACAACCGTCAGAAGCGCATGGGCTACAACACCGCCGAGGAATTCAACCGCAAGCTGATGGGCGACATGGGCCTCGGCGACGGCGGGGACGCGCGGTGAGCGATTCTGCATTTTTTCACGGGACGTCTTGCATTTTTCAGCGGAATATGATACAATAAATCGAACAGAGTAGGCTGACGCGCGTCAAGTGCCGGCGGAACGGGGAGTTGTCCGCCGGACGAAAGAGGTTTTCCTCTGCGGTGCGCCGGCCGCATCCCACTGTATGAACGGGAGGCTTCTCCTCCGGCAGTAGGAAATTTTTTCATTCTGTTTCAGGGAGGTCTCTCATGCTATTGAAAAAACAGGAGATTGTGCTCTGCCCGCATCCGTTCTGCCGTTCCTTCTGGCGCTCGGCGGCGGGCGAGGTCAAAAATCTGCGCTCGCTTTTGCTGGCGGCGCTGATGGTCGCCATCCGCGTGGCGCTCAAGAGCTTCTACATCCCGGTGGGCGAAAGCCTCAAGGTGTCCTTCGGCTTTCTGTTCGCCGCGGTCGGCGGCTCCGTCTACGGGCCGGTTCTCGGCTTCCTCGGCGGCATCGTTTCCGACCTGATCGGCTATCTGATCGCGCCGAGCGGCGCCTTCCATCCGATCTACACGCTGATCGAGGCGGCGGCCGGGCTGCTCTACGGCCTCTTCACCTACCGGCAGAAGATCACCTTCGGGCGGCTGCTTCTCACCAAGGCTTCGGTCAATCTTCTCATCAACATCCTCGCCAATTCGACGGCCAACGGCATCCTCATGGGTAAGGGCGTCTACTACTACATGGTGCCCGCGATCTTCAAGAACATCGTCATGCTGCCCTTCGAGGTCGTGCTGCTCGCCCTCTTCTTCGGCGCGCTGATCCATCCGATCACGCGCATGGGGCTCTACCGGAAGGAGCAGAACGCGCTGGTGCTGAAGCCGTCGTCCTACGTGATCCTCGGCATTGTGACCGCGCTGATTCTGGCGGCGGCGATCTTTGTTGCCTTCCATTATAAGGAATACCGCGACGCGTTCCGCGCGCTGGTCGATTCCGTTTTCCAAAGATAAAGAATTGCGGAGGAGTGCACCGTGAAGAGAATCACAAAACACGCGGCGCTTCCTCTGCTTTTGCTTTTGCTGCTCGGCCTCGGCGGCTGCGCGGCGGAGGGGCTTCTGTCGCGCCTCGGCTTTGATACCCACAACTACCGCGGCGAGCCGACGCTGGCCGTGCTCGACGAAAACGGCGAGGAAGCGCGGCGCCTGGCCGCGCTGACGCGCACGCTGACCGTCAACACGCCCAACCTGACGCCGTTTTCCGGCGCCAAGGAGGCGGTCGAGGCCTGCCGAGACGCCGTGCTCAACCGCATGCTGGAGGAAAGCTACGCCCAGTACGCAGGCAACCGCGCGCTGATCGAGCGGGCGGCCGAGGCCTATCCGCAGATGCAGATCAGCGTGCTGATCCCCGCCGCCGATTTTGAGGCGGTGATCTACGCCACCTTCGGCGGCAGCGAGAAGGTCACGAATAAGAGCGGCGCGCTTTTTCAGTATCTGGACAAGATCGACGCCTACACGACCGCCGCCAATCCCCAGCCGAGCGAGGTGACGGTCACGGTCGTGCGGCTGGAGGAGACGGAGCGCACCTACCGGCTCTGGTTCCGCAACTCGCTCGACGGCGTGACCTCGCCGGAATACTTCGCGCTGATCGTGCGGCGCGAGGACGGCTCGCTCTATTTCCGCGAGCTGAGCGAAAACTGATAACGAAAAAGCAGCCTCGGCGGGGCTGCTTTTCGCGGATGTCATGATTACTTGAGGAAATCTTCGCGCTGCGGCGTGAATACGTCGAGGAGGATGCCGTCGGTGAGCGCGACGACGCCGTGCGGCTCATTCGGCCCGGTGTAGTAGGTGTCGCCGGCGGTGATGATCCGCTTGTTGTCCGGCGAGCCCATCAGCAGCTCAAAGGTGCCGCTGACCACGTAGCCGATCTGCTCGTGTGGGTGGGTGTGCATCGCGCCGATGCTGCCGCGCTGGAAATGGACCTCGGCGCAGAGCATTTTGCCGTCGTGCGCCAGCACCTTGCGGGTGACGTTCTCGCCGGCCGGCGTGAAGGGCACGTCTTGGTTTTTGCAGCAAATCATGGGATGTCTCCTTCTGTCTGCCCCCGGATCGTCCGGCGGGCGGTGACGGCCTTGCGGCCTTGTATCATTGTATCACATTATTTCTCTTCTTGCAAGAACGGGAGGAAGTTTTTATGGAAATTCGCTGTGCATCCAATCCCCGCGACTTCAAAACCTACGACACCGCGCGCCTTCGGGAGGAATTCCTGATTCCGTCGCTGTTCGTCCCCGGCGAGGTGAAGCTCGTCTACAGCCACATCGACCGCATCATCACCGGCGGCGCCATGCCGGCCGGCGGCGCCCTGACACTGGACGCGGGCGAGGCGCTTCGCGCGGACTATTTTCTCGAGCGGCGGGAGCTCGGCGTCATCAACATCGGCGGCGCCGGCCGCGTGACGGTGGACGGCGCGGTCTACGCGATGCAGCCGCGCGACGGCCTCTACGTCGGCCGCGGCAGCCGCGAGATCCGCTTCGAGAGCGCGGATGCGGCGTGTCCCGCGAAGTTCTATCTCTCCTCGGCGCCGGCGCACACGACGTATCCGACGGTGCATATCGACATCACCAAGGCCAAAAAGGTGCCCTGCGGCACGGTGGAGAACTGCAACCGCCGCGTCATCAACCAGTACATTCATCCTGAGGTGATGAAGAGCTGCCAGCTGACGATGGGCCTGACGCAGCTTGAGGTCGGCTCGAACTGGAACACGATGCCCTGCCACACGCACGACCGGCGCATGGAGGTGTATCTCTATCTCGACATGGGGCCGGACGACATCGTCTTCCATCTGATGGGCGAGCCGGGCGAGACGCGCCACATCGTGATGCATAACGAAGAGGCGGTCATCAACCCGAGCTGGTCGATCCACAGCGGCGTCGGCACGAAAAACTATTCCTTCATCTGGGCCATGTGCGGCGAAAACCAGGAATTCACCGACATGGACGACGTCCCGACGGCCGCGCTGCGCTGAATCAGTAGGCGAAGCCGAAGACGTCGGAGAGGATCTCGAGAATGCGGAACCGGATCTTGTATCGGGTTCCGCTTTCGTTTCGGATCAGGCGGTACTGCTCCGGCGTGAAGCCCGCGGCGATAAAATCCGCATAGAAGCCGTCCTCCGAGGCGCGCGCCGTGCAGAGCTGCGGGAAGAGGACGCACCACCAGTTGCGTCCTGCGCCGCCGCCGAGGATCACGCGCAGCGAGGTGTACTCGCCGGCGGGCAGCGTGAACGATTCGTAGACGCGCGTCGGATACCGCTCGCGGCCGAGCGACACCGCGACCGGCACGCCGCCGGCGGCCGCCTCGGCGGCGTCCCGGATCGCCGGCAGGAGTGACGTGACGAGCGAGAGCGCCTGCGGGCAGTCCTGCGCCGCGGCGAGCGGCGCCTCGAGCACCTCGAGCACCGCGTCCCGCACGCGCATCTTGCGCGCCTGCTCCGCCGCCTCGTCGGAGACGGCGAGCACGTGCAGGCGGATCGTGGACGAATAGACGGCCTCCTCGCCGCGGACGGGGAGCGCTTCGATCAGGCAGAAGGCGGCGAGCAGCGCCGCGCAGAGCATGGTGGTAAAGCGAACGGCATTCATTGAAAAATCCTCCGTGTTTGGTAGGGAAGGATTCCCCAAAGCCACGGAGGATTATACGTTTTTGGCAGAAAAAATCAGTAAAACGACGCGCGGGAGAGACCGGAGAGGGCGGCGGAGAGGATGCCGACGAGGATCAGCGAGAGAATTTGTCCGGCGATGTAGAGGATCAGCTCGGAGCGGCAGAAGTTGCGGCGGTTGAGATTGTCCGTCGCGCCGAATGACCAGATGAGGAGCATGACGAGCCCGACGATCGGAATCAGGGTGATGATGCGCATAAGGAGAAAATCTGTGACGCCAAGCGGCGCGTCGGCGGCGGCCGGCGCGGCGGACGCGGGCGCCCTCAGCGGCGCGCTTCCGTCGGCGAGGGAGACGCCGCAGTCGGCGCAGAAGAGCGCGTCGTCGGGCAGAATTCTCCCACAGCGCGGGCAGCGTTTGACGGGGGCGGGGGCGGACAGGTTCGGATCCGGATTCATTGTGTTCTCCTTTCGCCGTTTGGCGGTTTCTGGTATTAGTATAGCATACGGCGGCGCAAAATGCAAGAAAAGCGCGAAAAAAGAATCGGCGGCGATTTTTCCCCCGATTGCACAAAACGATTGACACAGCGCGTCCGCCTGTGCTATAATGATAGCTGCAGTTTGAAAGCGCAAGTTTTTTGTAAGGATGGTATGATATGAAAATCCTCGTAATCAACGCCGGCAGCTCCTCGATCAAGTATCAGCTGATCGATATGGAGACCGAGTCCGTGATCGCCAAGGGCATGTGCGACCGCATCGGCATCGCCGGCGGCAATTTCAAGATCAAGTCCGACGCGCACGGCGAGTTCAAGACCGAGATCCAGATGGCCAACCACAAGGAGGCCGTCAAGCTGGTGCTCGACGCCCTGACCTCGAAGGAGCACGGCGTGATCTCCTCCCTGTCCGAGATCTCCGCGGTCGGACACCGCGTGCTGCACGGCGGCGAGAAGTTCTCCGGCTCCGTGATCGTCGATGAGAAGGTCATCGCGGCGATCGAGGAGTGCTGCGAGCTCGGCCCGCTGCACAATCCGCACAACCTGACCGGCATCCGCGCCTGCGAGGCGATGATGCCCGGCGTGCCGCAGGTCGCGGTCTTCGACACCGGCTTCCACCAGACGATGCCGGATTACGCCTACCTCTATCCGCTGCCGTATGAGTACTATGAGAAGTACCGCATCCGCCGCTACGGCTTCCACGGCACCTCCCACCGCTACGTCTCCATGCGCGCTGCCGCCATGCTCGGCCGCACGGATCTGAAGCTCGTCACCTGCCACCTCGGCAACGGCTCCTCCATCTCCGCCGTGATGAACGGCAAGTGCTTTGACACGACGATGGGTCTCACGCCGCTCGAGGGCATCATCATGGGCACGCGCTGCGGCTCAATCGACCCGGCCATCGTTCCGCTGATCATGAAGAAGGAAAACCTTACGCCCGATCAGATGGATACGATCATGAACAAGAAGTCCGGCATTCTCGGCGTGACCGGCGGCGTCACGAGCGACAACCGCGACATCGAAGAGGGCGCCAAGGCCGGCAACAAGCGCTATCAGCTGGTCGAGTCGATCCTCTGCCATCAGCTGACGAAGTATATCGGCGGCTTTGCCGCGGCGATGGGCGGCGTGGACGCGATCGTCTTCACCGGCGGCATCGGCGAGAACAACCCGCAGTACCGCACGCGCATCGCGGACAAGCTGGCCTTCCTCGGCGTGAAGATCGACGAGGAGATCAATGCAAAAGCGAAGCATACCTCCTCGGAGTTTGATCTCTCGACGCCCGACGCGAAGGTCAAGATGCTCATGATCCCCACAAACGAGGAGCTCATGATCGCCAAGGACACGCTCGAGCTGGTGTCTAAGTAAGGGGATACGGGGGACGCGATGGGAGGACCCTTTTGAAAAAGGGTCCTCCCAAACCCTCCCCGAAAACCTTTAAGGCAAAGGAATAGCCAAGGTGCAGCGGAAATTGTTAGACCTTGGCTTTTTGTTTTGGGCGAAAGAAAAACGTAAACAAATATTTTGAAAATTAGCCGGAAAGTTTCCTTTTCCCTATTGACAAGCGTATGTGGTTCTGCTATACTGAACATAAGGAAGGCCTTCCTTATCGCACCGCTCGAAATTCAAACAAAAATCGAAAGGAGAACACAACGTGAAAAAACTGACTGCACTGTTTCTTGCGTTCGTTCTCGCGCTGTCCCTTCCCTTGATTTTTGCGACGAACGAATTTGATGCCTCTGAGCACGACCATGACCATGACCACGAACTCCTGCGCGTCAACGACCCTTGGTGTGATGTGTGTGGAAACTACACAACACAGTACGAGTCGCAGCTTGGCAGCGATATTTGTACTTATTATGATGAAGAGACACATTTGGTCTATCGACAGTATGCCTCGTACTGCAACACATGTGGAAATGTGCTGAATGTGTGGGACACTGATTTTCTGGCTGGCCATAGTTTTGATTTTTACTATTTTGATAATCATGGCGGGTATGAACACAGGGTGTGTACTGCATGTGGATATGATGAAATCTATGATTATCGTGGACTGAACTACACCGATCTTGATTGAACTACACGAATACTGTCTCTGAAGAGAGGTATCTCTTCAGAGACAGTATTCATAGGAGGATCGCAAAGATGAACAAACTAGGTAAGCGAATCATTTGTCTTGCATTCGCAGGACTGCTCCTTCTTCTCTCATCTTGCCAGACGCGCCCTGTCGATCGTGGTGGCAGCGGATCGGAAACAAGTGAGACACTTATCCCTGAGACCACTGACACGCGCTCGCAGGAGGAAATTCTGGAGGAAATCTTCGCCCAAACCGACGGACCGGTCGTCGTGCGGCTGGTGCCAAGTACGCCCATCCTATATAAAGAGACAGCTTATCCTCAATTGATTAACCAGCCGCACGTTTTGGACGTGCTTTTTGTTTCCATCGTCCATTGGCTGGATATTTCGGAAGAGGGTTCGCTCTGTATGATCGGTCAGTATGCGCCTGATCTCGATCCCGCGGTGATTTCCGAGGGCCGCTGGTACGAAACGGAAGATGAATGCTGTGTCAACCGCGCGGAATATGAGCGGCTGCTCGCCGATCCGGAAAGTGGTTTTACAGGACTTGGTAGCAAGGTCACGTACACAGAGCCGGATTTTCATCTGCCTCTGCTTGGAGGACGCTTGATTCAATATGAAAACATGGACCCGCGGGAATTGGAAGCCATGATAAAGTTAGGTAGGCTCACGTACGTAGTGCCCGCGCAAAAAACCTTTACCGTGGTAGGAATTGTCGGCGAAGAAGGGGAATACTCCGATCCGGCGTTTGGCGTACATCACATGTATACTCTGACAGATACAGTCGGAGAAATGCTGGTGAATTATAGGTATGACTATTTCAATGAGTATGACTCCCGATTGGATCTGGCGATTTATGCCCAAACACAAGCGGCAGAGAAGATGCCCGGAACGGCGGTATATCGTCCGGATCCGGAACAGGCGGACACACCGCAGATCCGCTGCGCGGACGACAAGTATTACACGGAAGAAGAATGGGAGAGCATATTCTGGGATCTTCCCTGCAACGCCGGATACACGGTAGAAGTGACGCTGGACAGCGGCAAATCGTATGCCGCGTATATGGCAGCATACCGCAGCAATCGGTATTATGCAATGACGGCAAAGGGACTTGAAGAATTGCGGCTGGGAAATATTGAGAGAGCATATGAGACATACGATGAAACCATGAAAAAGATAGAAAACGGTCAGAAACTCAGCGAAAGATCGGCAAAAATACTGCTTGAAGATACTCTTGCAAGAACCGTACAAGACCCAACGATTCAAAGGCTGCTCGATCTCGGCGAAGCGCTGGATGCATGGCGTGTCTGCATGAAAGGATGCGTATCCATTCACCCTCTCCGCGTGGAGGAATAACAAAAATCCAAGGTCTGACGACTTTCGCCAGACCTTGTTTGATATTTGCCTTAAAAGTTTTCGCAGGGGTCTGGGGGCGCCTTTTTCAAAAGGCGCCCCCAGCGCGTTCCCCCCGCGTTCCCCCGCGTCCCCGCTTCCTCACCCGATCGAGCCGATGTCGTAGGGGGTCGTCTGATAGACGAAATAGTTGAGCCAGTTCGAGAAGAGCAGGCTGGCGTGCGCGCGCCAGGTCATGACCGGCGCGCGGGAATCGTCGTCGTCCGGATAGTAATTCTTCGGCACACGGATCGGCAAGCCCGCGTTCTTGTCGCGCAGGTATTCCTTTTCCAGCGTCCGCAGATCGTATTCCGAGTGCCCCATGACAAAGATCTGCCGCCCCTCGTCCGATTTCACCGCGTAGACGCCCGCCTCCTCCGAAGACGCGAGGATCTTCAGCGTCGGGATGGCCTCGATGTCCTCGCGGTGCACAGTCGTGTGGCGCGAGTGCGGCGCCATGAAGCGCTCGTCAAAGCCGCGCAGCAGCGTGCATTCCTTGTATTCCACGCGGTGCGGGAAGACGCCGAACAGCTTCTCCGCCAGCGGATATTTCTGAATCCCGTAATGGTGGTACAGCGCGGCCTGCGCCCCCCAGCAGATGTGCATCGAGCTGTGCACGTTGTGCACGCTCCAATCCATGATCTCGCACAGCTCCTGCCAGTATTCGACCTCCTCGAACGCCATCTTCTCCACCGGCGCGCCGGTGAGGATCATGCCGTCGAATTTCTGATCGCAGATTTCGTCGAAGGTGTGGTAGAAGGCGAGCAGATGCTCCTCGGAGGTGTTTTTTGCGCGGTGTGTCCGCGTGTGCAGCAGCGACAGCTCCACCTGCAGCGGCGAATTGGACAAAAGCCGCGAGAACTGCGTCTCCGTGTCGATCTTCGTCGGCATCAGATTGACAAGCAGGATGCGCAGCGGGCGGATGTCCTGCGTCATGGCGCGCGTCTCCGTCATGACAAAGATGTTTTCTTCGGTGAGCGTGCGGGCTGCGGGCAGCCCGGTAGGGATTTTGATCGGCATGGCAGCGTCCTTTCAGTCGATGGGAAATAGACGGGACGGCAAACAAAAACCGCCCCAAAGAAATTCTTTGAGACGGGAGATCCCGCGGTACCACTCAAATTGCAGCGGATCTCACGATCCGCGCCACTCATCGGGCTCCGGCAAGCCCTGCGCCCTGACGCGGCGCGCACGGGACGTCCTACCCCGGTTTCCCGGCTCAGGCATCCGGCTCGGAAGCCATAGATCCTGGAATTGTCCTCCCCCGGCTCGCACCAGCCGCCGGTTCTCTGCGTCGGACGCATCCGATCCTCTTCGTCACAGCCTTTGTGTATCTGCTGTAGGATATTATACGCGCGCGCGGCGCATTTGTCAAGAGGATGCGCGTTTTTTTGCCGCCGGGGCGCGGAGAGTGTGCAAAAAAACTTGCAATTTTGCGCAAATCGGTATATAATGATAGGGAAAGAGATCCCCGCCCGGCCGATGCCGGGCATTCCGCGTAAAGGAGCGAATGATCCATGAATTCACAGCGCCCGCAGGGCAGAGACAAAAACGTAAGCGGAACCGGCAAGGAAATCCGGCGCCGCGGCGACGGACTGAACACCGGTCCCGTCGGATCCTCCGGCCGTCCGCAGAGCGGCGCCCCCGGCCAGCCGCCGCGCACCGGCACGACGCGCGCTTCCTCCTCCTCGAAGAGCCCGCTCGTCATCATCATCGTCGCGATCGTCGCGCTGCTCGGCGGCGGCGGCGGTCTTTTCTCCGGCCTTCTCGGCGGCGGAACGGAGGCGGAAACCACCGCCTACGTGGCGCCGGTCACCACGCCGGCGGTGACGACGGCGGCCGTCTCGGTGCCGTCCGGCGTCTCCGGCATCACGCAGTCGCTTTTGTCGAGCCTGACTTCCGGCTCGACGCTCTCCGGCTGGTCGAGCGCCGCGCCCTCCAATGAGGAGACGCTGAGCACGACCGTCGCCTCCGGCTCCCGCGCCAAGTACACCACGGTGAAGGGCGGCGGCAAGGACGAGTTCACGATCATGATCTACATGTGCGGCACCGATCTGGAGTCGAAGAACGGCATGGCGACGCGCGACATCATGGAAATGACGAAGGCGACGTTCACCGACAACGTGCACGTCCTTCTGTACACCGGCGGCTGCAAGCAGTGGAACAATTCCATCATCAGCGCCTCGCAGAACCAGATCTACGAGGTCGCCTCCGGCGGCCTGCGCTGCCTCGAGAGCAACATGGGCAAGGCCGCGATGACGAAGCCCGAGACGCTGACGACCTTCATCCAGTGGTGCACGAAGAATTATCCCGCCAACCGGCAGATGCTGATCTTCTGGGATCACGGCGGCGGCTCCGTCAGCGGCTACGGCTATGACGAGAAGTACGCCTCAAGCGGCTCCATGTCGCTGGCCGGCATCCGCCAGGCGCTCGGCGCCGCCGGTACGAAGTTCGACGTGATCGGCTTCGACGCCTGCCTGATGGCGACGGTGGAGACGGCGCTGATGCTCGATCCCTACGCCGATTACATGATCGCCTCCGAGGAGACGGAGCCGGGCATCGGCTGGTACTACACAAACTGGCTGACGAAGCTGTCCGCCAATACCGCGATGCCGACGACCGAGCTCGGCCGCAACATCGTCGACGATTTCGTTACCACCTGCGCCTCGACCTGCCGCGGGCAGAGCGCGACCCTTTCCGTGATCGATCTGGCGGAGTTGTCGCATACCGTACCGGATTCGCTCAAGGAATTCTCGCAGTCGCTCTCGTCGATGATCGCCGACAAGCAGTACCAGACGATCTCCGACGCGCGCAACGGCACGCGCGAGTTTGCCCGTTCCTCGAAGATCGACCAGATCGACCTTGTGCACTTTGCCAACAACCTCGGCACGAGCGAGGGCAAGGCCCTCGCCCAGGCGCTGCTCGGCGCGATCAAGTACAACCGCACCTCTTCGGGGATGAACAACGCCTACGGCGTCTCGATTTTCTTCCCCTACCGCAAGACCTCGACGGTCGACGCGGCCGTGCGCACCTATGACGCGATCGGCATGGACGACAGCTATTCGGAAGCGATCCGCGCCTTTGCCAGCCTGGAGGCCAGCGGCCAGGCCGCGACCGGCGGCACGACGTCGCCGCTTTCCTCGCTGCTCGGCGGCTCCTTCTCCGGCTCGACCGCCTCGGGCGAACTGCTCGGCAGCCTGCTCTCCTCCTTCCTGAGCGGCGGATTCGGCACCGTGGAGGGACTTTCGTCCGCCAACACCGGCTTTTTGAGCGGCCGCGCGCTGAGTGAGGCCGACACGGCGGCGTTCATCTCCGACAACTATCTTGATCCCTCGCTTCTGACGTGGGCGAAGAACGCCGACGGCCAGTTGGTCATCGCTCTGCCGGAGGAGGCGTGGGCGCTTGTCGAGGGGCTGGATCTCAACGTCTTCTACGACGACGGCGAGGGTTATATCGATCTCGGCCTCGACAACGTCTACGAGTTTGACAAAAACGGCTATCTGCTCGCCCCGACCGAGCGCACGTGGCTGGCCGTCGGCGACCAGATCGTCGCCTACTACCACGAGTACACGACCGGCACGGGCCGCGACGCCGTCGTCACCGGCTATATTCCGGCGCTTCTCAATGGCGAGCGCGTCGAGCTGCTCGTCGCCTTTGAGGACGGCGAGGGCCGCGTGACCGGCGCGCGCGCCGTCTACGCCGGCGGCGAGACGGATACCGTCGCCAAGAGCGTGACGGAGCTCGCGGACGGCGACGTGATCGACTTCCTCTGCGATTACTACCGCTACGACGGCAGCTATGAAAACAGCTATATGCTCGGCGACGCGGTGACCGTGCACGGCGCGCTCACCGTAAGCGACGTCGTGATCCCCTCCGGCTCGATCTCCGTCACCTATCGCTTTACCGACATTTATCAGCAGCATCACTGGAGCGAAGCGCTCGAGAGCTGAGACACAAAAACGGACGGCAAACTGTGTTTGCCGTCCGTTTTCTCGTTTGTCGTCCGTCGGCCGCAGGCCGGCCGTGCGGGACGGAAAAATCCGGCGCGTGTATTGCTATTTTTTTGGCGGTGTGGTATAATAATACGATCATACCGCGTCCACCGCGCCGCAGAGGAGGGAAACTCTCATGCCGCATTCCATCCCAGGCCTCGCCGCCGCCTTTCTCGGCGGCGCGCTCGTCGCCTGGCTGAATTATCTTTTGAGCCGGCGCGCGCTGCGCGCCGACGGCGGGGCGGCCGCCGTCTCCGCCGTGCGGACGCTGTGCAGCGTCGGCTATCTGGCGGCGATCTATTTTCTCGCGCCGTTCACGCCGTGGGAGCGGATCTGGATGCTGTTCGGCGCCGCGCTCGGGCTGACCGTGCCGATGGCGTACTTTACCGTCCGCCTTCTGCGTGAGACGCGCCGGCCGCCGCGCGGCGGTGAAGCGGTGGATTCCAAAAATAATAACGAAAAGGAGGGGTCCTGATGGGAGAGCCGTCTGAGGTGCTTTTCCGGATCGGCGGGGTGCTCGACGTGACCGGAGAGGTCGTCGCCATGTGGGCGCTTCTGGCCGTGCTGGCCGTCGTGTCGCTGTGCGTGACGCGGCGGCTGAAGGAGCGGCCGGGCGTGCTCCAGAACATGGTCGAGTGCGGGATCGAGTATCTGGACAACTTTTTCTCCGGCATCATCGGCCGGACCATGAGCCGCCGGTATTTCTTCTTTCTCGGCTCGCTGTTCATTTTCATCATCTGCGCCAATTACAGCGGCCTGATCCCCGGCGTGGGACTGACGAAATACTTCAAGGCGCCGACCGCCTCGCTCTCCGTGACGCTGGGGCTCGGCGTGTCGACCTTCCTTTTTCTGCAGATCGCGGGCCTGCGCGCGGGCGCGAAGCACTATTTCAAGCGCTTCATCAGCCCGATCGCCTTCATGCTGCCGCTGATGGTGCTCGACGAGTTCATCAAGCCGGCCTCGCTCTCGCTGCGTCTCTTCGGCAATATCTTCGGTGAGGAGACGGTGCTGCACAATCTCTATGATCTTCTGCCGATCGGCGTGCCGGTCGTGATGATGGTGCTGTCGCTCTTATTCTGCGCGATCCAGGCCGTCGTCTTTACGATGCTGACCTCCATCTACCTGGAGGAAGCGGTCGGAGAGGAATAACAGGAAAATCCGAAAGCCAAGCTGAAATTCTGAGAAAAATACAGGAGATAATCATGGACAAATCCGCAATCATCGCCCTCGCCGCGGCGGCGGCCATCGCCGTCAGCACGATCTTCCCGGCCATCGGCCAGGGACTGGCCGCCAAGGCCGCCATGGAGAGCATCGCCCGCCAGCCCGACGCGGCCAAGGACATCCGTTCCACGCTGATCATCGCCCTGTCGCTGATGGAGGCGCTGACGATCTACGGCCTGCTGATTGGCTTCATTCTGGCCTCCAAGGTCTGAGGCGAGCGGTATGACGATACAGCTGCCCGTCCTTCTCTGGACGGTGATCTGCTTTGCCGCGCTCATTCTGATCCTTGACCGGCTCCTTTTCCGGCCGCTGCTCGCCTTCATGGACCGCCGCGCGGCGCGCGTCGCCGCCGCGAAGGAGAAGGCGGCCGCCGCGGAGCGCGCCGCCGCCGAAGCGGAGGCGCGCCGGGCGGAACTTCTGCGGCTTTCGCAGGAGGAGAGCGCGCGGCTGAGCGAGGAGACGGTCACGCAGGCGCGCGCGGAGGCAAAGGCTCGCCTCGCCGCGGCCGAGACGGAGGCCACCGCGGCGCTTGAGGCGGCGCAGGCGCGTCTCGGGGAGGAATCCGCGCAGATCGAAGCGGCGCTGGAAAAACGGGCGGAGACGCTGGCCGAGGCCTATCTCTCCGCGCTGACGAATTGAGAGTATGATGGATTTTCTGTACGCTGTCATCAATTTCCTCCTCCTCGCCGTCATTCTGTTTGTGTTCGCGCGCAAGACCGTCGCCGCGATCTTCCGGACGCGGCGGGAACGGATCGGGCGCGAGCTCGACGAGACGGAGCGGATCGAGCAAACGGAATACGCACCGCCCGAGATCCCGCGCATGCCCGCCCCGCAGCCGTCGCCTGAGGCGCGCGCGGAGGCCGAGGCGATCCGCCGCGCCGCCGAAGCGGACGCGGCTGCCGTCGCGCGCCGCGCCGAGGAAAGCGCGCGCGGCATGCGGCGCGAGATGCTGCTCGAGGCGCGGGACCGTCTTTTGGACCGGGTCGTGGCGAGAGCGGCGGAGCTGGCGCGGCAGGAGCCGTATCTCTCCGCGCTGCGGGAAAAGGAGGAGGCGTTCGCCGCGCAGATCATCGCGCACATGGAGATCACGCCCGGCGACATCGCCTATCTGAAGCGGCACGACGTTTTGTACGTGACGCTGACCTCGGCCTATGAGCTGCCGCAGACGATCGTCGACCGCATCGGCGCGCGCGCGGCGGAGATGCTCGCCGAGGTCGGCGGCAAGCCGTCGTACTGGGTCAAGGTCGATCCGGAGCTGATCGGCGGCTTCCGCTTCCGCGTCGGCGACACGGTCTACGACTTCACCGTTGCCGACCGGCTCTACCAGCTGCGGCATGCGCTGGAGCGCCGCGCGATCGGCGCGGACGCCGACGCCGACGCGCTGGTCGCGGAGATCATGGACGCCATCGGCACGATGCATTACGGACTGAGCGAGTTCCAGCTCGGCCGCGTGCTCAGCATCTCCGACGGCATCTGCTGGCTCGACGGCCTGGCCGACATCATGTACGGCGAGGTCGTGGAGTTTGAGTGCGGCGAGCGCGGCATGGTGCTGGACATCGAGGCGGACCGCATCGGCTGCGTGATCTACGGCCGCTATGAGCACATCGAGAGCGGCAGCCGCGTGCGCCGCGTCGGGCGCATCGCCAGCGTGCCGGTCGGCGACGCGCTGCTCGGCCGCGTGGTCGATCCGCTCGGGCACGCGCTCGACGGCCGCGGCCGCATCTTCTCGGACGAGCGGCGGCCGATTGAATTTCATGCGCCCTCGATCCCCGACCGCGCCTCCGTCTTCCGTCCGATGCACACCGGCATCAAGGCGATCGACGCGCTGGTGCCGATCGGCCGCGGGCAGCGCGAGCTGATCATCGGCGACCGCCAGACCGGCAAGAGCGCCATCGCCATCGACGCGATCCTGAATCAGAAGGGCACGGGCACGGTCTGCATCTACGTGGCCGTCGGCCAGAAGGATTCGACCGTGACGGAGATCCGCGACCGACTGACGAAATACGGCGCGATGGAGTACACGACCATCGTCTGCGCGCCGGCCTCCGCCTCGGCCTCCTTCCAGTATATCGCGCCGTTCGCCGGCGCAGCCATGGCGGAATACTTCATGTACCGCGGCCGCGACGTGCTGATCGTCTACGACGATCTCTCAAAGCACGCCGTCGCCTACCGCGAGCTGTCGCTGCTGCTCGGCCGGCCCTCCGGCCGCGAGGCCTATCCCGGCGACATCTTTTATCTGCATGCGCGGCTGCTGGAGCGCGCGGCGCAGCTCTCGCCGGAGCTGGGCGGCGGCTCGATCACGGCGCTGCCGATCATCGAAACCCAGGGCGGCGACATCTCCGCCTATATCCCGACGAACGTGATCTCCATCACCGACGGGCAGATTTTTCTCGACACCGATCTGTGGAGCGAGGGACAGCGTCCGGCGGTCAACGTGGGGCTGTCCGTCTCCCGCGTGGGCGGCGCGGCGCAGACCCGCCTGATGAAGCAGCTTTCCGGCCGGCTGCGCATGGATCTGGCGCAGTACCGGGAGCTCGCGGGCTTCACGCAGTTCGGCTCGGACGTAGACGCGGCGACGCGCCGCGTGCTCGATGCCGGGCGGCGCATGACGGCCGCGCTGCGGCAGAACCGCTTCTCGCCGATCCCCGACTGGCAGGAGGCGCTCGTGATCTTCGCGGTGGCGGAGGGCTGCGCGGACGGCGTCGATCCCGAGGAGATGGAAGCCTACGAGGCGCGCCTGACGACGAATTTCCCGCGCCGCTATCCGGCGCTGACCGCCCGGCTCAAGGAGGGCGCGAAGCTGACGGATGCGGAGCGCACGGCGCTGCGGGAGGCCGTCGCGTCGCTGAACGCAGAGAGCGAGGCGGTCTGAATGGCGGGACTGCGGGAACTGAAGAAGCATCTGAGCAGCGTGCAGATGACCGGGCAGATGGCCGGCGCGATGAAGACCGCCTCCACGGCGAAGTTCGCGCGCCTCAACCGGTCGCTGACGAAATTTTCCGCCTATGCGGACGCCTGCGCCGCGCTGCGCGCGCGTCTGGGCGCCGCGCTCGCCGGGGCGTATCCGGCAAAGGATCCGTCGGCGCCGCCATGCTTTGTCGTTCTGGGTGCCAACCGGGGCCTGTGCGGCGGCTACAATCTGCAGCTGTATGAATTTGTCGAGGCGGCGCTGGCCGCCGAGCCCGGCGCGCGCCTCGTCGCCGCCGGACAGCATGCGATCGCGCATTTCCGCGAGCGCGGCCCGGCGTTATCGGCGGAATTCGTCCTGCCGGACGTTCCCGCCGCCGCGGACTGCGCCGCGCTGCTCGATTATCTGACGGAGCAGTTCACGGCGGGCGCGTGCTGCCGTGTGGAGATCTTCTGGCAGCGGTTTGACAATATGCTGACGCAGACGCCGTCGCGGCAGACGCTTCTGCCGCTGGCGGCGGAGACGGCCGCGCCGGTCTCGCTTCTGCTCCTGCCCGACCGCGCGGCAGCGGTCAGCCGGGCCGCCGCGGCCTGTCTGACGGCCGATCTGACGGCGCGGGTGCTGGAGGCGGCCGCCGGCTGCCAGGCGGCGACGATGATCGCCATGCGCGCGGCGCTCGAGAACGCGGAAGAATCCGCGGCGTCGCTCGGCGCCGATATCAGCCGGCGCCGGCAGAGCGAGGTCACGGCGAGCGTGATCGAGACCGCCGGCCAGAACAACAATCGATGACCGCCCAGGCGGCGGAAAGGAGCGGCTGTGTCCAAGGAACGAACGGGCATCATCACCCGCATCAACGGCCCGGTGGTGGACGTCCTCTTTGACAATCTGGATCTTCCGGATATTTTTCACGCGCTGGTGATCCCCAAGGGGGAGCAGCGCTTTACGCTCGAGGTGCTGCAGCATCTGAGCCCCGGCGAGGTGCGCTGCATCTCCATGCATCCGACGGACGGCCTGTCGCGCGGCATGACCGCGATCGACACCGGCGCGCCGATCTCCGTGCCGGTCGGGCAGGGAACGCTCGGCCGCATGACGAACGTGATGGGCGACCCGATCGACCGAGGGGGCGAGATCGCCGCGGAGGATCGCTGGCCGATCCACCACGCGGCGCCGCCCTTCTCCGAGGTCGTCACCTCGGGCGAGATGCTGGAGACCGGCATCAAGGTGATCGATCTGATGACCCCCTACGCGCGCGGCGGCAAGATCGGCCTCTTCGGCGGCGCGGGCGTCGGCAAAACCGTGCTCATCATGGAGCTGATCCGCAACATCGCCTTCGAGCACGACGGGTATTCCGTTTTCGCTGGCGTCGGCGAGCGCTCCCGTGAGGGCGGCGATCTCTGGCATGAGATGAAGCAGTCGGGCGTGCTAGACAAGACCGCGCTCGTCTTCGGACAGATGAACGAGCAGGCGGGCGCGCGGCTGCGCGTGCCGCTGGCCGGACTGACAATGGCCGAATACTTTCGCGAGCACGCGCACAAGGACATCCTTCTTTTTATCGACAACATTTTCCGCTTTTCGCAGGCCGGTTCGGAGGTCTCCGCGCTGCTCGGACGGCTGCCGTCCGCCGTCGGCTACCAGCCGACGCTGGCCTCGGAGATGGGCCGGCTGCAGGAGCGCATTGTCTCCACGAAAAACGGATCGATCACCTCCGTGCAGGCGATCTACGTCCCGGCGGATGATCTGACCGATCCCGCGCCGGCGACGACCTTCTCCCATCTCGACGCGACGACGGTGCTGTCGCGCAGCATCGTGGAGCTGGGCATCTACCCGGCGGTGTCGCCGCTCGAATCCGCCTCGCGGATCCTTTCGCCGGACGCCGTCGGCGAGCGGCACTGCCGCTGCGCCCGCGAGGTCACGCGCGTGCTGCAGCGGTATAACGAGCTGCAGGACATGATCGCCATCCTCGGCATGGACGAGCTCTCCGCCGAGGACAAGCGGGCGGTGCGCTGCGCCCGCCGCGTGCAGCGCTTTATGAGCCAGCCGTTCCACGTGGCGGAGGGCTTTACCGGCATCCCCGGCCGGTACGTCCGCGTCGCGGACACGATCGCGGGCTTTGAGGCGATCCTCGGCGGCGAGTGCGACGATTTGCCGGAGGGCGCGTTCCTGATGGCGGGCACGCTCGACGACGTGCGGGCCGCCGCGGAGGCGATGAAATGACGGGCGCGCCGGAGAAAAATGACGCGCCGCTGACGCTGATCTGCCTCACGACGGACGGTGCGGCGGCGACGGTCGCGTGCGATTCCGTGCGGCTGTGGCTGCCGGACGGCGCCGTCGGCATCCGCCGCGGGCATATGAGCGCGCTGATGGCCACCGCGGCGGGGCCGCTCGAGGCCTATCGCGGCGGCGCGCGCGTCTTCTGCCGCACGGCGGCGGAGGGCGTCGCGTGGGTGGAGAGCGACCGCGTGACGGTGCTGTGCGGGACGCTCGGGAAAAGCGAAAACAACGGAAACGAGGCGATCCTGCCGGAATGACGGCGGGATCGCCTCGTTTTTTGTGAACAATGTGTAAAACAGGCGGGGAATGGTCCGCCCGCTCTTTACGCCCGCCGAAGATTGTGATATACTACAATCAGAAAGCATCATACAGCTATGCCGCGCCGCCGGGACGAAATTCTTTTGAAAAAACGCGAAAAATGAAGGAAAAGGCGCGTCTGAAACGTTATATATAAGAAAAACAGAGGAAGACACCCCATGAAAGCTTCGCGTCGGATCGGCCTTGTGCTGCTCGCGGCGGCGCTGCTCGCCGCGCTGTGCGCCTGCGGGGGAAAGAAGCGGCCGCCGGACTACGTCCGCGGAGCAAGCCCGTGATCGACAACGAGACGCCATATGTGTATTGGGAGGGAAAGACGGAGCAGGAATTCCGGTATACCAATATGAGTACTCCATTGCGTTTGACTGGCTTCTGGATGCGGAGAAAAGGCTCGCTGCGACCGGTTTCTATTTCCTGGATATCTGGTTTTTCAAGGACGGCAGCGGGGAGATGACCTTCCGGCATTACGACTGGCGCGGAGCACACACTCTTACGATCCTGCAGGAAGAAGTCTTTGCGCTGAGCGAGGAGGAGATCACGCGCATCCTCGATATGGCGGAGGAAGTGGATTTCTCAAATATCCCGACGTGGAATCCGGAGGAGCTGCGGGGCTTTGACGGAGACGAGATCTACATCTGCGAGATGCCGTCCAACCATCTGATCTCCATGTGGGCCCCGCCGGAGAACAGCGGCATCGCGCGCCTCGGCGCGGTGATCGAGGAGATCACCGTATCGCACATCGAGCTGCCGGACAACTGCGCATGGTATCGGAAGTATTTCTCATGATAAACAAGGTCTGACGTTTCCCACCGCACCTTGTTTCCTGCAGAATCGTCGTCCCCCCATCCGTCGGCTGCGCCGACACCTTCCCCCTTTGAAAAGGGGGAAGGACTTTTCATAAAGAAATGCGGGGGCACAGCCCCCGCACCCCCAGCGGATCCAATATACTTTGCAGTGAGCTGACTCCTCCGACCTCCCTGATCCCCGCCGCACCTTGTCCCGTGCCATGCCTCAAAGGTTTTAGAGGGGAGTCTGAGGGGGACCTTTTTCAAAAGGTCCCCCTCATCGTATCCCCGCGTCCCCCGCGTCCCATCACACGCCGTGCTTCTCGCGGAAGGCGATGAAGGTCATCCAGTCGGACAGAAGCAGGGCGTGCTTGCCCGTGCGCATCCAGTAGCCGATGCGGCCGTCGAGCAGCGGCGCATCCGCCGCCGGCCAGGCGTCCGGTGTCACGAGACCGTCGACGCCCGCGGCCGCATAGGCCGGCGAGGCCGCGGCGGCGGCGAGGAATTCCGCGTGCGGATCGGCCCACGAATCCTCCTCGGCCGAGGCGACGAAGAGCGCGCGCGGCGCGATCAGCGAAAGCAGCAGATGCTGGTCGAACGGCAGTGCGTCCTCGCGCTCCGCGTAGGCGTGATAATTGCGGCAGAACCAGAACGGGAAGCGGCTCGTGATGTCGCGCACGTGCTCGCCGACCTTGCCGCGGGTGAGGGCGGCGCCGCTGCAGCCGGATTCGTTGGAGATCACAAGCGAGAAGCGCTCGTCCTGCGCGCCGCACCAGAGCGCGGTCTTGCCGAGGCGCGACCAGCCGCTGACCGAGACGCGCCGCGGATCGATCTGCGGCCGCGTCAGGAGATGGTCGAGCACGCGGCTGGCGGCGAAGGCCCACATGCCGATCTTGCCCCAGCCGACCGCCGGATCGATGGGCCAGGCGCGCGCCAGCCCGTCCAGCGTGCCGTTGTCGCTCGTCACATCCTCGTACTGAAGGAGCGCCAGGCCGTAGCCGGCCGCGAGGATCTCCTCCTCCGGCACGTGCTCGGAGATGCCGTTGCCGGTGGTCGTGCGGCGCGAGTCGCCGGCGAAGCAGATGTGCACAAAGATCGGGATCTTCTCCCTGTCCTTCGGCAAAAGGAGCTGGAAGGGGAAGGAGAAGAGGCCGCCGGGCGTCGGGAAGGTGAGACGGATGCGCTGCCGGACGGCGGCGCCGCCGCAGGCCGCCTCTTCGTATTCGGTGAAGGAAGAGACCGTTCCCGCAAAGGCGGGCGTCACGCCGTACTCGTGTTCCGCCAGCAGACGCCGGGCCGCGTCCCGCGCCGCGGCGTCCGTGAGTGGCGGCAGCGCGGGCAGACGTTTTTCGAGAAGCAATTCCTGAAGCATAAGAATCCTCCGGGCTTTCAGTTTTTCTATATTGTACCCGCGCCGGCGGGATTTGTCAAGCGCGAATTCCTCTCCGGCGCGTCTGTGCATCCGGTATTTCATGCCCCAGGGCATTTGATCAATTCATTGACTGCAGGAGGCCACCATGACGCAGCGAGAAAACATGTTTCGTGTCATCCGTTTTGAACATCCGGATTACATCCCCGTTTCCTTCAGCGTGAACGCATCTGTCTTCAGCCACTACGATCCGCACGCGGTCGAGGAGCTGCTGGCGTCCCATCCCCGCATTGCCGGCGCATCGAGGATGCGATGGGATCTGGTTCCGAAGGACGGACAGCGCGTGGATGAGGCGCGCGTATACAGCGACGAATTCGGCGTGGAGTGGAAGGGCTCGATCGACGGCATCCGCGGAGTGATCCAGAAGCATCCGCTCGAGGATTTCACGAAGATCCGCACGTATGCCTTCCCGCCGCTCCCCGCCTTCGACGCGGAGGCCGACCGCGCGCGGATCGCGCAGCAAAAGGCGGCGGGCGTTTTCACCGTCCGCGGACTGCCGCACGGACACACCTTTCTCCGCCTCACCGATCTGTGCGGCTTCGAGAACGTGCTCTTCGGCATGGCGGACGAGGACGAGGATCTTCTCTTGCTGATCGAGCGTCTGGAGGCGTACAACGCGGCCTTCATCCGCCACTATGCGCAGCTCGGCTGCGACATGATCAGCTTTCCGGAGGATCTGGGCATGCAGGTCGGGCCGATGATCTCCCCGGCGCTGTTCCGCCGCTTTATCAAGCCCTCCTATCAGCGGCTGATGAAGCCGGCCCGGGAGGCGGGCGCAGTCATCCACATGCATTCCGACGGCGACATCCGCACGCTGGCGGACGATCTGATCGACGGCGGCGTCGATATCCTGAACATTCAGGATCTGGTGAACGGCATCGACTGGATCCGGGAGAAATTCTTCGGCCGCAATGCGCTGGAGCTGGACATCGACCGGCAGAAGGTGACGGTGTTCGGCACGCCGGCGGAGGTTGAGGCGCTGGTGCGGGAGGAGGTGACGCGGCTCTCCTCGCCGGCGGGCGGACTGATGCTGATTTACGGCTGGTACGCCGGTACGCCGCTTGAAAACGTCCGGGCGCTGATGGACGCGCTCGAGAAATACATGTTCTACTGGTCCTGATCCCCAATTTCATTAGACAACCGGAGGCTTATCTGTGCTGACCTGTTATCTTTCCCTTTTGGAGAACGAGCGCGACAGGGACAAGCTCGAATATCTCTACACTGCGTATTATCCCCTCATGATCGCTGTGGCGATGCGGCAGCTGCACGAGCTTGCCGCCGCGCAGGACGTCGTGCATCAGTCGATTCTGAAGATCATCCGCAATCTGGACCACATCAACGAGAAGGATCCTCTCGCCACGGAGGGCTATCTCTGCGCGACGGTGCGGCATCTCGCCATCGACGTGCAGCGAAAGGAGGCGCGCATCGAGAACGCCGATATGGACGAGCTTCCCACCGCGCAGGAGGAGGCGAAAGCCTCGCCGATGGAGGCGGTGCTCAGCAGCGACGGCTACGAGTATCTTCTGACGTGCATCGATTCGCTGAACGACACCTACAGGACGGTCTGCCAGCTGAAATACGTCGGCGGCCTCACTGAGGCCGAGATCGCGTCGCTGCTCGATTTGCCCGTGAAGACGGTGGACAGCCGTATCTTCCGCGCCAGACAGATTCTGCAGAAAAAGATCCGGGAGGACGGTTACTATGAAAAATGATGCGATGCGCGATGAGATTTTCGAGGTCGTGCTGAAAAACGCCTTTGCCGACGCCTTCCGGCGGGAGCTCGCCGAATACGAAAGGGAGAGCGAGGCGTATCGGGACCTGCAGCCGACCGCTGCGCAGAAGAAGGCCGCCCGCCGCGCATACAAAAAGGCCGTCGGGAAGAAAGCTGGAGCGGCCGCCGTATTCCGCCGGGCCGCGGCGGCGGTGCTGATCCTCATCGCCGTCGGCGGCGCCGCGCTCCTTGCCGCGCCCACCGTGCGCGCCTCGATCCGCGACGCCTTTGTGAAGCTCTTTGACCACTACGTTTCCATCTCATTTTCGGACGAGGAGCCGCTGCGGCTGGGGGAGTATCAGCTTGGCTATTTGCCGAAGGGTTATGAACTGTCTTATTCCAGGGAGGGGAGGATCAGCAGCAATTACCGGTTCTCCGACGGAGAGAACGAACTGTCGCTGGTCATCACGCGCAGCCCGTATTCAAACATCATGATCGACAACGAGCAGCATACGTTCGAACCGGTGGAAATCGGAGGGATGAGCGGCTGCAAGGCGATCCCGACGGATGCGTCCCGCGACGTGATGCTCGTCTGGGGCGACGAGACGTGGTCCTATATGCTGGATGGAAAAGTGCCCATCGAAACGCTGGTCCGGATGGCGAAAAGCCTGGCGAAGGCAGCGCCGGATGTGGCTGGGGAGTAAAAGATGAATTCCGTCCTCTGCGCACCGGGGACGAACAACAAGGAGGATAATGATGAAGCAGCTCATGAAAAATCCGTTTTTCTGGACGACGATCGTGCTGGCGTGCGTGCTGTGCGCGCTGTGCGGCTATCAGCACTGGAGATTTCATGTACCATATGTTGTCACGCTAGATCGGAGCACTATGACTGATGAGGATATACCGGAGTATTGGCTGGGCGTTTTCGATGTGGAGCAGGAACTGCGCGCAGGTGAAAACTATACATCTCCTGATGTGGCGGTCGAGCGGAACGACGTCAAGGCCATGCGCACGATTCTTCACGGTACCGATCTGCGCAGGGAAATGCTGATTACAAAAGACATGCCAAGTCTGCTGGTTTATGATCCAAATGCGCAGAAATACTATTTTCTGTTTCAAAGCAAAAACAATGGGGAGTGCACTTTTCGTGTACGGATCGACGCCAAAACATTTGGAATTGAAGAAGAAGCGCTGATATATTAAAGTGCACGAAAAATGCGCTTGCCTCTGTTGCCTTCTCCAAGATGTACACCTATGCCAAGACCGGAAAACACTATATGAAACAAGCAAGGAGTGAACAATATGGATGTTGAGGAATTAAACGAGCATTTGAGAGATGCGTATATGAAAACGCCCAGCATGGAAAACCTTGAAAGATACGTAATGTCGGAATTACTCGATCCAATTGAAGATTTCCGGAATGCTGTGCGGATCATTGAACAGAATTACAGCGAGACGGTCAGCGATTCGTTGTTAATAGTCGGTGCATATTGTGCGTCATATTGGCCTCCAAGTGAGCAAAACGCTTTGCTTTTGGCGCTGAACCGAAGATATCTTTCTCTTTCTGAAAGGGATAGGGCGATCGTTTGTTATTTGAATGCATATCAGATCCAAGCCACCTATCCGGAATACGAGAAAAATGAGATGTATCGAAGATTTTTGCTGGATTCAATGAAATACTCAGGGCCATTTGTCAACAATCGGATTGCATTGGCGAAAATCGTTTCGAAGGAGGAGGCAAAGGCACTGTACGGAGAAGCAGTCAAAAATGTTACACATGTATCTGACATGGAAGAATTAAAAGCATTGCCGGATGAGTTCTGGCTGGATCCACAGTATTATATCGACGAATTCATTCTGGGAACAAGTATTGCAGAGGATTTCTATGAGAAGCTTTGTAAGAAGGCAGAGCGTTCCCATACGCAGGAATAGAAAGGGAGACGAACCATGACGCACCCGATTGTGCCCTACAGAGAGATCAAAACGATGTATCGGGAGACCGGCTTCACCAAGGCCGGCCACGTCTGCCCGCCGCACGAATGCGGCTTTGTGACGGAATGCTGGCATGCGCACGAGTGGGACGGCGGACCGCACAGCGGCCACGGCTATAACCATGGTATGAAGGAGTTTTTGGCGGATTCAAGTGAACTGCTTGCGCTGACACAGGAGATATTCACGGCTTTGGATGCGCAGTCCTGCATTCTTACGCCCGCTTATCTGCGGCAGTGGTTTGCGCACTGGCGGGACATGCGCCGCTTTTCGCTGTATCATCAGGCGGACGCCTTCCTGCGTGCGCACCGCGTTCCGCGGACGAGCGACGCGCCGGAGGGAATCTTTCTCCGGTTCCCGGAGGACCGGGAGGCGGCCGCGCTGTTTCTCCGCTGCGGCTTCACTTATCTGGGACAGGCGGTGCTCTTTTTTCCGCAGAAAAGATGGATCGTCAGCGGCACGCACCACATGGGCGTCTGCTTTTACACGCCCGGAAAGGATGCAGCGCTGGAAAGCTGCGCACTCCGACTGGCTGAAAACTATCCGAACTGCCGCGCGGGAACGTTTCACAATACTTGATTTTCTGTTGTGGATTTTGAAACAGCCCAAGCGGCCCCATATACGGCGCACAGGCCTTGGGAACGGAGGACGGCGCGACGACAACGCACGCCTGCGGCGCGAACGGCAGCCGCACCTCGACGGCTGCGCGCATAAAACAATACGGAACGCCCCCAAAACGAGTTTTCCCGTTTTGGGGGCGTTTGTTTGCTATGCGTCCGGCTCGTCCTCGCCGAAGACCGCCGCGACGTCCTTGATGATCACCTGATCGCCCGTGAGGAGATACGTCTCATAGCTCCCGCAGTGCGGGCACTTCTTCCCGTGCTCTGTGGTCCGGTAGGTTTCGCCGCAGCTTTGACAGTACGTCCGTCCCTCGATGAGGATCATCTCAAGCGCGGCCTCCTGTGCGAAGCGGGTCTTTTTTTTCGCCCAGTCAAAGGCGTCCGTGAACAGATCCGGCACGATCGTGCTGACCTCGCCGACCTCCATCGTGACCTTGAGGATCTTCTTCGCCTCATATTGCGCGGCGAGCGCGTCGACCTCGTCCAGCACCTTGACTACGATCCCGAGCTCGTGCATTATTTTGACGCCTTCTGCGCCTTTTTCCAGGCTCTGCGCTTCTCGCGCATGATCCTTGCGTCCTCGGAGCCGGCGTTGACGATGATCTTGCCCACGCGGGCGATCTCGTACTTGAGCAGGCCGGTCACCTTGTCTTCGGCCACGCGCATGTCGGAGCACTTCGGATTGTCGCGGATCAGATGGATGGCGTCGAACTGGCACTTCGTGGTGCAGAGGCCGCAGCCGATGCACTTGTTGGGATCGACGTAGGAGGCGCCGCAGGAGAGACAGCGGGAGGTCTCGATCTTCACCTGCTCCGGCGTCAGCGTCCTGTGCAGATCCCGGTAGGACGTCCGGTGGTCCTCGCTGTCGTCCATGCCGGCCTCCTGCCGCCCGGCGTGATCGTAATCGGGCACGGAGATGTCGGCGGTGTCCAGCGGCGTGTATGCGCGCTTATTGCGGCCGATCGTCATATGCGCCTGCGGACGCACGAAGCGGTGCAGGCTCTCCGCGGCCTCATGGCCGGCGGCGATGGCGTCGATGACGAATTTCGGGCCGGTGTAGACGTCGCCGCCGACGAAGATATCCTCTTCGGCGGTCTGATAGGTGAATTTGTCGGCGACCGGGTAGTTGCCGTGCCAGAACTCGACCTTCGAGCCCTCCAGCAGCCGGCCCCATTCGATGCTCTGGCCGATGGCGAAGACGATCCGGTCGGCCTTGACCTCGATCGTGTCGTTCTCGTCGTAGACGGGGGCGAATTTTCCCTCGGCGTTATAGACCGACGTGCAGCGCTTGAAGACGATGCCGGCGACCTTGCCGTTTTCGTCGGTGAGGACCTCCTTCGGGCCCCAGCCGTTCTCGACGGAGATGTCCTCCTCGAGGGTCTCGGCGATCTCCTGCTTTGTGGCGGGCATCGTCTCGCGAGACTCGAGCGCGAACATCCGGACGCTCGCGGCGCCGAGACGGTGGGCGTTTCTTGCGCAGTCCACCGCCACGTTGCCGCCGCCGACCACGACGACGTCGCCGGTGAAGGGCGTGCGGTTTTCATAGCTCTTCCGCAGATAGGAGACGGCGATGTCCGTGCCCTCGGCGGTGTCGTTCTTCACGCCGGGGCGCTTGCCGCCCTGGCAGCCGATGGCGATGTAGAAGGCCTTGTAGCCCTGGCGGCGCAGCTCGTCGAGGGTGACGTCCTCGCCGACGTTCACGCCGCAGCGGATCTCCACGCCGAGGCGGCGGAGCACGTCGATCTCGGCCTCGATCACGTCCTTCTCCAGCTTGTAGCTGGGGATGCCGTAGGTGAGCATGCCGCCGGGGACGGCGTTTTTCTCAAACACCGTGGGTGTGTAGCCCATCTCGGCGAGGTAATAGGCGGCGCTGAGGCCCGCCGGGCCGCCGCCGATGATGGCGATCTTGTCGTCCCATTTGCCGCTCACGGACTGCACCGTCTTCTCGGGCACGTAGCGGTTCTGATCCCGCAGCTCCAGATCGGCGACGAACTTCTTCACGGCGTCGATGGAGACGGGCGCGTCGATCGTGCCGCGGGTGCAGGCGTCCTCGCAGCGCTTGTTGCAGACGCGGCCGCAGACGGACGGGAACGGGTTCTCCGTCTTGATCATGGCGAGCGCCTCGCGGTATTTGCCCTCTCTGGCCAGCGCCAGATAGGCCTGGATCGGCACGTGGGCGGGGCAGGCGGCCTTGCAGGGCGAGCTGCCCTTGGCGTAGGTGTTGGAGGCGACCTGCGTGTCGCGGTAATTCTCATCCCAGGCGTACTCGCCCCAGCGCACCTTGTCGGGCAGGATCGCGTGGCGGTACTTGACCTCGGTGCCGTCCTTCTGGCAGAGCCGCTGGCCCAGCTTGACGGCGCCGGCGGGGCAGATCTCCACGCACTTGCCGCAGGCGACGCATTTTTCGCGGTCGACCTTCGAGGTGTAGGCGCTGCGGGAGAGGTAGGGCGTGTTGAAGAGCATGCTCGTGCGCAGCGCGTTGCAGATGCGCACGTTGCAGTTGCAGATATCGAAGATCTTGTTCTCGCCGTCGATGTTGGTGATCTGGTGGACGTAGCCGTTCTTCTCGGCCAGCTCGAAGATCTCAAGCGCGCGCTCCTTCGTGATGTAGTGGGCGCGGTGGGTCTCGACGGCGTAGTCCGCCATGTCGCCGAGCTGGACGCACCAGTCGTTCACGTCGTCCGTGCAGCCCTCGCCGAGCACGGCGCGGGAGGCGCGGCAGGAGCAGATGCCGGCGGCGATGTGCCCCTCGTATTTGTCGAGCCAGTAGGAGATGCGCTCCAGCGAGATCGACTCCTGCGCGGCGTCGATCGCCTTTTCCACCGGGATGACGTGCATGCCGATGCCCATGCCGCCGGGCGCGACCATGTGGGTGATGCCGGCCAGCGGGATGAAGGTCATCCGTTCGAAGAAGGAGGTGACCGCCGGGTTCTTCTCGATCCGGTCGACGGAGGAGTTGAAGAGCTCCGCGCTGCCGGGCACGAAGAAGGGCAGACGGTAGCGCTTGATCTTCGGCGCGTTCGGGATCGGGTGGTCGTCCTTTAAGTTGTGGGTGTAGTTGTCGCCGTAATCGTATTCGATGATGCCGATCACGGCCATCTGCTCGTAGACCTCTTCCACGTGCTTGGGATCCACGCCCTTGTGCAGCTTGATGAGATCGTCCAGCGTGTAGTGGCGGCGCAGCTTCATCTTGTTGCACATATCGACCATCTCGGGCGTGAGCATCTCGCGCAGACCCCAGTATTCCGGGTCGTCCGCGCTCACGCCGCCGAGCTTGTGGGCGACCACGTCCGTGATCCGGCGGCCGAGTTTGGCGTAGCTTTTCTGCAGTTCCTTTTCGTTCTGGTACTTGCTTCTGACGGCATCGCTTTGCTTTGGCATAATTCACACCTCAGATAATTTTCGGATAAACCAGTCTTCCAGCGCGTCCATGTTTTCGCCGGTTTTGGCGGAGACGGGGATCACCTCGACGCCGCCGCGGCGCGCGCCGATCGTTTTTTTGCACTGTTCGACGTCGAAATCGAAGTAGGGAAGCGTGTCGATCTTCGTAATGACGACGAGATCGCTCCGCTGAAAGACCAGCGGGTACTTGAGCGGCTTGTCCGCGCCCTCCGGCACGGAAAGAAGCACGAGATTCATCGTTGCGCCGGTGTCGTACTCCGCCGGGCAGACGAGGTTGCCGACGTTCTCGAGAAAGATGAGATCGAGGCCGCCGCCGAGCGCGCGAAGGCCCTCCCCGGTCATGCCGGCGTCGAGGTGGCACATGCCGCCCGTATGAAGCTGGACGGCGCGGCAGCCGGTCTCGCGCGCCACGGTGACGGCGTCCACGTCGGAATCGATGTCCGCCTCCATCACGCCGACGCGGTATTTTTGCGCCAGACGGCGGATCAGCGCCACGAGCAGCGTCGTTTTGCCGCTCCCCGGCGAGGACATCACGTTCACAAGGCAGACGCGGCGCGCGCGCAGCGCGGCGCGGAGCGCGTCGGCCGCGCGGTCGTTGTCCTCAAAAACGCTTTTGGATAAAAGAATGGTTCTGACTTCCTGCATCGTTTGCCTCCGGACGCAGCCGGTTTGCTTTGTCAGAAGAATCGGCCGATGATGTCCTTGCTCGCGGCGCAGGTGTCTTCCATGTCGCCGAAGCTGAGGATCTCGCCGGCGTAATAGGTGTTGTTCTGTCCCTGGATCGCCTCGAGCTTCTCATACCAGCCGTTTTTGTAATCCTCGGAGCCGACGTGCGGGCAGTAGTAGCTCTCCTGCGCGTACAGCACCTCCTTGATCGGGAAGCCGAGCGCCTTTTCGACGTCGGTCTTCATCAGCTCCAGCGTCTTGTCATAGGAGACGTCCGGATCGCCGGTGTGGTTGCGCAGCGCGTAGACCGTGCAGGGGCAGTTCTTGCCGAAGTCTTCCCATCTGTGGTAGTAGACCATCGCGTGGCCGAGGCGCGCGGGCTCCATGTTCTCGAAGATGTAGCCGGAGATCACCGGTCCCTGATCCTCCTCGAAGCGGGCGATGAAGTCCACGTACTTCTCGTGCACGATCTTCGAGAAGAGCGTCTTCTCGTCCTCCGTGGCGTCGGCATACTCCTTGAAGTAATCGAGCGGCGTCGTGACGATCAGCTTGTCAAAGGCGTCGGTGCGCTCGTTTCCGTCCTTGTCCCGCACGGTGACGAGGACCTTGCCCTCGGGCCGCTCGACCTTCACGACCTCCGTCTGGAGAAGCGCGGGATGCTGAAGCTTCCGGTTCACGCTCTCGTAGATCTCCTGCGTGCCGTCCTGCCAGGTCCACAGACGGAGTCCGACAAATTCCTCGGCGGTGGTCATGTCGAGATACTTCAGCACATAGGCTGCGGGGATCTCGTCGAAATACCCGTAGCCGAAGGAGGTGAAGGGGGCGATCCAGATGCGCTGCACCTCCGGCACGCCGTTCAGCTCGCAGAATTCCTTGAACGGCAGGGCGAGATCCCGGAGGTTGGGGTTGGCGCCGCGGATATAATTCGGGAAGGCCTCGCCGGCGTTGGTGCCGTCGTCCTTCCGGACGATTTTGGAGATGCCGTCGTAGCGGCCCTCGGAGACGCCGATGTGCCCGTAGCAGTCGTAACCGACATACTTGGTCGCCATCAGCTTCTTCAGCTTTTTGAACTGGTGCTTGAGCTTCAGAAGGCCGATCGTTTTTTTGAGCGATTTGTCCACCTTCGGATTGAAGGGCTCGATCTTTTCGCCGGTCACGCTGCGGTACTCGCGGCGCATGTTCGGCTCGCCCTTCTTGAAGACGGGACCCTTGTGGTAGTAGCCGCCGAACGCTTCCATTTCGGAGACGGCGTGGTAGGTGATGGCGCCCATGATCGCGCCGGTCTCGTAGGTGCGCGCCTCGCCGTTCGCCTCGATCCGGGGCGAGTAGGCCTTGCCGCCGACCTTGTTCAGCTTTTCGTAGATCACGTAGTCGGTATAGCCTTTTTTCTCCAGGTATACCGCGCAGGCAAGACCGGCGGGGCCTCCGCCGATGATGCAGATCTTCTCGTTCGTGTTCGCCATGGATTGTCCTCCTCAAAAGCTTATTGAATTGCCCGGGTAATTTTCTCTTTCAGATACTGCGCCAGCTCCGCCACGCCCTCGCCGGTTTTGGCACAGACGAAAAAGACGTCCGCGCCTTCATTGCGTCGGCGGATGCTGCGCAGGGCGCGCGCGCGGTCGAAGTCGAAGACCGGCGCCGTGTCGAGCTTGGTGACCGCGACGGCGGACGCCACCTCGAACATGAGCGGATATTTGAGCGGCTTGTCGTCCCCCTCGGGAACGCTCGTCAGTACGAGATTCATGTTCGCGCCGGTGTCGAATTCGGCAGGACAGACGAGGTTGCCGATGTTCTCGAGGAAGATCACGTCGAGCCCGTCGGTGCCGAGCGCCTCCAGCGCCTCCAGGCTCATCTGGCAGGTGATGTGGCAGGCGCCGCCGGTGTGGATCTGGATCGTGCGCACGCCGGTCTCCCTTTCGATGGTGCGCGCGTCCTCGTCGGAGTCGATGTCCGCCTCGATCACGCCGATACGGAAATACTCCCCAAGCACCGGAATGAGCTTCGTCAGAAGCGTGGTTTTCCCGGCGCCGGGGGATGACATGACGTTGATATAATAGATTTTCTTTTGCTGCATCAGGGCGCGGACGTCCCTTGCGCGCTCGTTGTTGCGGGACAGAATGTCCTCTTTGATCAGTACTGTTTTCATGCTATCAGTATAGCATACTGCGGCGGGAATGTCAATCCGGAAAATGAATATACAGGAAATTCTGCATTTTTTTCGCCGGAAAAGCGGGGTGGACGGCTCAGAACCCGCCGTCAGAGTCGCTCGGTACAGGACTCGGTACAGGAAAAGAAAAAGTCTGCCCCCGCGCGGCGCGGGGGCAGACGGATCGGTCGAGAGGGAAGGGTGAGAAGGCCGCTCATTTGAGGCTGCCGTATTGTGCCACGGCGTCGTCAATCGTCATCGCGCCCGTTCCGACCTGATACGAGGCGACGCGGATCTGGGCGACGAGCGTATCCTCGATCCCGAGCGCGGTCGGCGAGATCACAAGCTCCGGCGCAAGCTCGCCGACGGGTGCATATACCTTGTCAAAGGACAGATCCTTCGACGGAGTGATCAGACGCTTCTCGGACGCCATCTGATTCAGTTCCGTTTTTGAAATGAGGAAACGCATGAACTCGTTCGTCATATCCAGATTGTCGCAGGTATTGTTGACCGAAAACTGAACGGAAGGGCTGTCGAGGAAGTATCCGCCCCTGGCGGCCGCCGGGACCGGATAGAAGGAATAGGCGAACGGATTCGCGGTGAAGGCTTCCGATTGGCTTTCTCGCTTCTTGGTTCCCGATACCGTATCGCCCGTGCAGATCATCATCGGAACGTCGCCCTCGAAGAAACGGAGGATGACCGCGGTATAATTGTCGCTGATGGCGTTGCACAGATCCAGATCGACGCATTTCTTATCGATCAGCTGAGAGACGGCCTCGAGTGCCGGGCGCATATAGACGCCGGCGGCGGGATCGCACTGATTGGCGCGCGCGACCATCTCGGGATGCTCTGCCAGCGTCCCCGCGAAGATCGGATAGGCGATGGTAAGCATCAGGCTGCCCGAGGGCTTTGCGCTGTATCCCATGATCGGGCTCGCATATCCTTTTTCGCGGAAGGCGGCGCAGGCGCTGAGCAGCTCGTCCAGGGTCGAGGGCACCTTGAGTCCTTCTTTTTCAAACAGATCGTTATTGACAAGCATCCCATACGACGTGGAGAAGATCGGGGCCATCAGCACGCGTCCCTGCGCGTCGCGGCTGAGGAGGCCGGGACGGATGCAGTCAAGATCCAGGCCGAGCGAGGCGTCGGCAAGGTTTTCCATATGGGCGAAAACCTCGTCATACGCGGTGTTCCCGGTCATCCAGCTGAATGAAAAGAAAATATTCGGCGCGTCGTTTCCGTTCAGGACGGTGGCAATGAGATTGTTGTAGTCGTCGATTTTTGTGTAGCTCAGTTCGACGTTCGGGTAATACTCATTGAAACGGTCGAATTCCGTTTCAAGCGCCTCGAAGTTGCTGTAGGTACCCACTACGCTGATCTTGCAGGCTGCGCTGGTGTCCAGTCCGGGAACAAAGGTCTCCTTGCTTTCCTGCGGATTTTCGGTATGGCAGGCGGCCAGGCCGATCGTCATGAACGCTGCCAGAATCAGGCTGAAGATCCTTTTCATTTGTGATTTCCTTTCTGTATATTTGTTCTGCGGAATGTTTATTCTGCGGATTTCTGTGTTTACGGGCGGATATTCCCGGGTCGGCAATGCGTCCGTTCATATCCGCATCCGGATAATTCGGCGGCGTGTCCGGAGAAGACGCCGAACGTATTATATCATACAATCCTCAATAAATCAAGGCTTAAACGGCGCGGAATTGTCACTTTTGCGTTGATTTGCAGCGATAGCGGCGCTCACGAAGCAGCTCCGATCAGAACCGCCCCTGCCCGAATTTCGAAGGGCAGGGGCAGTTGTGAGCAGAAAATGCAGAAGGCGGGGAAAACTTGAGGTTCGTAATTAAAGATTTATCTACGCAGCGACGCCACTTGGTCTAAGTCCAAGTGGCGTCAATATAATGCTATCAGGCTACAGCTTTTTGCTTGCTTTACAAAGATGTCGCCATTTGCCTGACCGCCGCTAAGCAGTCCTTGTCGTGATTCGTGATGATCCCCATATCTTCCAATCCAAGATAACCAAGAAAATCACCATCATAAGAAAATTTGGCGCCATCATATATGTCCGGATCACCGGAACTCAGAAACATGGCAGCTTTCTTAAGCGTCTCCGGCGCTTTGGGGTAAAGCGCGGAATAAAAACGATCGACTGTGCATTTCAGCTGCCCGCTGATACCGTGATAGTAGACCGGCGAGGCA
>Ga0079305_1000568_pt1 | contig 75097 bp, 53 predicted proteins | sample LMS_cellobiose_e_FD_79183 | JGI IMG/M metagenome (GOLD analysis project Ga0079305, IMG submission 79183) | Rumen-fistulated moose microbial communities from Alaska, USA - LMS_cellobiose_enrichment | ecosystem: Host-associated > Mammals > Digestive system > Stomach > Rumen fluid ...
AACCTTTGTCAACCCTGTCCACGAGATGGCAAAATAAAAGCCCTCAAAATTCTCCGCGGTAGAAATGCGTTGCAAAGGTAAGCGGATTTTTGAGAACCACCAAAAAGCAAGTCTGAAGTGTTAAAATCTAAAAGTAGCTGATATACAAAGGCTTATCTCTATATGTTTTTCATTGTTTATGGTTGTTTAGAGGACTCTAAATACAATACCAGAAAGCCCCGCCACCAATGCTCGTCACCGACTCGGGGATGGTGACAGAGGTCAGGCTGCTGCAGTAAGCAAAGGCACGGTCGCCGATACTTGTTACCGACTCGGGGATGGTGACGGAGGTCAGGCTGCTGCAACCTGCAAAGGCAGACTTGCCAACGCTCGTGACCGACTCGGGGATTACCAAGTCTTTTATTTCTTCCCCGTTCAAAAAAAGATGGTGGGCATAATTGAGCGGATTACCGCCATCTGGAAAAGATATCTTACACCATGCCCCCAAATCTGAGATGTTAACGGAGGTCAGGCTGCTGCAACCCTTAAAGGCATAGTAGCCTATGCTGGTGACCGACGCGGGGATGGTGACGGAAGTCAGGCTGCCACAGTAAGCAAAGGCATCGTCGCCAATGCTCGTGACCGACTCGGGGATGCTGACGGAGGTCAGGCTGCTGCAATAATAAAAGGCTATGCGGTCAATGCTGATTACCGACTCGGGAATGGTGACGGATGTCAGGCTGCTGCAATTATAAAAGGCTTCGTAGCCGATGCTGGTGACGCTATAGATCACGTCTTCATTTTCGACGGTCGGCGGGATAACAATGTCGCCAGAATAATAGCTTATCGGAGAACCCCATTCGTCCAGATAGCTGTTTTCTTTCACTTCAGCCTCTTTGGATTCTTTTACGAGGTTGTATTTGATGCCGTCTATGACGACTTCTTCCGCAATGGCGTGGGCTAAAGGCAGAAATGCGAGGAACGCGAGTAGAATTCTTTTTTTCATAGGTCGTTTATTACGGGTAATTGATTACACAATATCTTCGTTCGTTCGGATTGCAAATTCGCTTGAATGGAGGAATGAGGTCTCTAATTTCTTCTCTCATATATGAGTTGCTTGTCGCGGTTGGCGGTGTGTGCTGCGTTGGGGCGCAGGGTGCCTTCCTCTACGAGGTCGATGTTACGTCCCAGGCGCTCGGTGAGCTCGCGCCACATCCTGGCGTAGGCAAACAGGCCGACGGGGGTGCTGTGGTCGAATTCGACAAGGATGTCCACATCGCTGTCGGGAGTCTCTTCGCCGCGTGAGAACGAGCCGAACAGCCATGCTTTCAGAACGGGTTGCGTCTTGAAGTATTCGGCTATTGCCTGCGTCATGGCGTGGGTGCTCATAGTGTGTGATGTGATGATTCGGGACAAAGGTAGGGAGAATACGGCCGCTTGGCAAGCATCGGGGCGTTTTTTTCTCCTTACGGCCTGCGGATGATGTACTTCCTGCCGTTCAGGATGACGGGGCCGGTGTAGGCGGGTGCGGCGGGGCGGCCGGTGAGGTCGTAGGCGACGCCGTCGGCGGAGGGCGTCGGCGTGGCGTCGGCGCGAGGCGGGCGGACGGAGGTGGCGTCCTGCTGGATGCGGCGGTTCATGCGGCAGACGTTCTCGAGCAGCGAGGCGCCGCTCACCATGGCGCCCATCGAGGCGGTCCCGGAATAGTCGAACGCCTCGCCCCAGTAGTAGGGGCAGTAGGTCTTGGGATAGCGGCTGAGGTCGAGGTGCGCCCAGAGGGCGTCGGCATTGTCCTGCAGGTACTTCATGACGGCGCGGCGGCGGCCCAGCGTCATCTCGTCGTCGAGGACGAAGTTGACGGCGTAGGGGATGAGGACGGCCTTGAAGATGCTCTGGTCCATGGAGGTGCCCTCGTGGCGCAGCAGGGCCTTGCTGGTGCAGCGCTGGCTGGTGAAGGCGTAGTAGATGTAGAGGGCGGCCTTGGTCTTGTAGTCGGTCTTGCCGGTGATGTGGTAGAGGCGCCGCATGGCCTCGCCGAGCGTGCCCTGCGTGTAGGTGAGGGGCGGTTCCTCCACGCGGCCGTCGCTCTTGGTGATGCCGCTGGCGAGGAGGTACTGGTAGTAGGCTTCGGCGTCGGCGAGGTAGGACTCGTCGCCGAAGTACTCGTAGAGCTTGGTGGCCAGCAGGCACGAGGGGGCGTGGGTGCAGGCGTTGGCGCCCGCGCCGGCGTCGGTGTTCCAGGGCAGGTAGGTGCCGTGTGTGTCGGTCTTCTTGCGCTGGGCGACGGTGGCATAGACCGTCTTGGCCTGCCGCCAGTAGCGGTCGGCGCCCAGGGCCTCGCCGATGTGGACGAGGGTGAGCCCTATCCAGGCCATGTCGTCGGTGTAGGGGTTGGTGAAGGTGGCGCCGGCGTAGTTGCCCGCGTGGTTGCTGACCCACCGCTCGATGTACTTGCGGTAGATGGCGGCCTCGTCGGTGCGCCCCTCGTCGGCATAGCGCTCGTAGGCGTAGAGGATGACGTCGAGGGCGTGGGCCTGCTGCCAGTAGATGTACTGCGAGGCGTGGGCCACATCCTGCGGCGTGGACCAGAAGACGCCCCTCGTCTTGTTGAGGAAGTTCTCGACGAGGCAGTAGCCGAGCGAGTCGGCCTTGCCCTCGTAGTCGGCACGGACGTAGCTGAGGAGTTCGTCGGCCGCCGCGGCGGGGCGCACGGCAAGGGTGGCGACGAGGAGGAGAAGGGGGATGGACTTTTTCATGCAGTACATGGGGGTGGGGGAGATTGATTAGCGCGTGCAAATGTAAGGCAAAAAAAGGTACTTTCCAAAAAATAGCGCCAATACATTTGGCGGTTCGGCCAAATAGCCGTATCTTTGAGGGCTGATTTGTACAGAAAAGTCTTATATATATAATAATGGAGAAAGGATATCCTGTGAAACCGTTCGGCCAGCCTGTGCGGCGCTACTGCCAGACGCTGGACCTGAAGGACGACCCTGCGCTGATAGCCCGCTACCGCCGTGCGCACAGCCGCGCCGAGGCGTGGCCCGAGATTCTGGCGGGCATACGCCAGGTGGGCATACTGGAGATGGAGATTTACATCCTCGGCACGCGCCTGTTCATGATTGTGGAGGCGCCGCTCGACTTCGACTGGGACGCGGCGATGGCCCGCCTGGCCACGCTGCCGCGACAGCAGGAGTGGGAGGACTTTGTCGCCCTCTTCCAGGCCTCCAGCCCCGGCACCTCGTCGGCCGAGAAGTGGCAGATGATGGAGCGGATGTTCCACCTTTATGAATAAGGTATAACGTCGTTTCGTTTAATGTTTAACGACCAAGCGGCAAATGCTGCGCCAAATCGTAAATCGTCAAATCGTAAATAAATCGTAAATCGTCAATCGTCAAATCGTAAATATCCATGTCTTCTCCCGTCGTTCCCCGCAAGTATCTGCTGCCGTTTGTGCTTGTTACCAGTTTGTTCTTTTTCTGGGGTATTGCCAACAACATGACCGACACGCTGTTGGCGGCCTTCAAGCGCATCATGTCGATGACGGATACGCAAACCTCGCTCATCCAGTTCTCGTTCTACGGCGCCTATGCCGTGCTGGCGTTGCCTGCCGCGCTGTTCATCCGCCGCTATAGCTTCAAGAGCGGCATTGTGCTGGGGCTGTTCATGTATGCCCTCGGGGCCATCCTGTTCCTGCCTGCCAGCAGGGCGGCCAGCTATGCCTTCTACCTGTTTGCCATCTTCATCCTGGCAGGCGGGTGCAGCATACTGGAGACGACGGCCAACCCCTACATCCTGTCGATGGGTGCGCCCGAGACGGCCACGCGCCGCTTGAACGTGGCGCAGGCCTTCAACCCGCTGGGCAGCATCACGGGCATCCTGCTGAGCACCTTCTTCATCCAGGCCGAGCTGAACGGCGCCGACGCCGCGGCCCGCGCCGCCATGGGCGAGGCGGAGCTGGAGGCCATCCAGGCCCACGAGCTCGGCGCCGTCACGGGCACCTATATGACGCTGGGCTTCGTGCTGCTGGCCGTGCTGGCCGTGATGCTCTTCTCGAAGATGCCCAAGACCGACAGGGCGGATGCCGCCGAAACCGCCGGAATCTCCGGAGCCTCCGGGCAACCCGCCAAGGGCGGCCTGGGCGCCTCGTTCGGCAGGCTGGCACGCAACAAGCGCTATTGGCTGGGCGTGGTGGCGCAGTTCTTCTACGTCGGCGCGCAGATTGGCGTCTGGTCGTTCACCATCCGTCTGGCCATGAGCGAGCTCGGCATCCGCGAGCAGGCAGGCTCGGTCATCTACCTGGTCTCCATCGTCGGCTTCAGCGCCAGCCGCTTCGTCTTCACGTGGCTGATGAAGTACTTCCGCCCGTCGCGCCTGCTGGTGGTGGCCGCCGTGGCCGACATCGCCCTCTCGCTGGTGGTGGTGTTTGCCGCCGGCACAGGCTGGCTGGCCGTGGGCGCCCTCGTCGCCATCAGCCTCTTCATGAGCCTGATGTTCCCCACCATCTACGGCGTGGCCCTCGACGGCATCGGCGACGATGCCAAGATAGGCGCCTCGGGGCTCATCATGGCCATCCTGGGCGGCGCCCTGCTGACACCCCTGCAGGCCATCATCTCCGACGCCACCAGCATAAACACCTCCTACCTCGTCCCCGCCTTCTGCTTCCTGATGGTGCTGCTCTACGGCTGCTACGTGGAGCGCCACCGTGCAAAGGCCTGACGGCGAAGGCCGGGCAGCAGCCGACGTGCCTCACCGCCGGGCGGCAGGGCAGAGACGATGCCATACTTCGCGTGCGCGCGTACCTTTTATAAATCCATAAAAAAGATTTGCGCGTTTCGAATAATTGTTGTATCTTTGTGCGATTTTTGACCAGCTTAGCAATGGCCGAGTATTAACATTTTGATATTCTGATAAGAGAGAATAATGATTGACAATGAAGAATTGATTAGGGAAGGTGCTGAACACTATTCCGCGGATAACATCCAGGTGCTTGAGGGGCTTGAGGCCGTACGTAAACGTCCTGCCATGTACATCGGCGACATCAGTACGAAGGGCTTGCACCATCTTGTGTATGAGGTGGTGGACAACTCCATCGACGAGGCCCTGGCGGGCTTCTGCACCCATATCGAAGTAACCATCAACGAAGACAACTCCATCACCGTACAGGACAACGGCCGCGGCATCCCCGTCGATTGGCACGAGAAGGAGCAGCGGTCGGCCCTCGAGGTCGTCATGACCGTCCTCCACGCCGGCGGCAAGTTCGACAAAGGTTCCTACAAGGTCTCAGGCGGCCTGCACGGCGTCGGCGTCAGCTGCGTCAACGGGCTCTCGTCCAAAATGATTACCCAGGTGTTCCGTGGCGGCAAGATTTACCAGCAGGAGTACGCCTGCGGCAAGCCCCAGACAGCCGTCACCGAAATCGGCACCACCGACCTCCACGGCACCCGCCAGCAGTTCTGGCCCGACCGCACCATCTTCACCGTATGGGAGTATAACTACGACACCCTCGCCACGCGTATGCGCGAGCTGGCCTTCCTCAACGCCGGCATCACCATCACCCTCACCGACCTCCGTCCCGACGACGAGGGCAACACCCGCACCGAGGCCTTCCACAGCGACGAGGGACTGCGCGAGTTCGTCCGCTACATCGACAGCAGCCGCATACATCTCTTCGACGACATCATCTATCTGAACACCGAGAAGAACGGCGTGCCCATCGAGGTCGCCATCATGTACAACACCTCCTACAGCGAGAACCTCCACTCCTACGTCAACAACATCAACACCATCGAAGGCGGCACCCATCTGGCGGGCTTCCGCGCTGCCCTCACGCGCACGCTGAAGAAGTATGCCGAGGACAGCAAGGCGCTGGAGAAAGCCAAGGTGGAGATTGCGCCCGAGGACTTCCGCGAGGGCCTCACCGCCGTCATCAGCATCAAGGTGGCCGAGCCCCAGTTCGAGGGGCAGACCAAGACCAAGCTGGGCAACAGCGAGGTGATGGGCGCCGTGCAGAGCGCCGTCGCCGAAACCCTCAGCGAGTACCTCGAGGAACACCCCAAGGAGGCCAAGCTGATTGTCGATAAGGTGGTGCTGGCCGCCGCCGCCCGCATCGCCGCCCGCAAGGCACGCGAGAGCGTACAGCGCAAGAACCCCATGAGCGGCGGAGGACTGCCCGGCAAACTCGCCGACTGCTCCGACAAAGACCCCGCCAACTGCGAACTCTTCATCGTCGAGGGCGACTCGGCAGGCGGCTCGGCCAAGCAAGGACGAAGCCGACTCACACAGGCCATCCTCCCCATACGAGGCAAAATCTTCAACGTCGAGCGCGTCATGTGGCACAAGGCCTTCGAACACGAGGAGGTCAACAACATCATCCAGGCCCTCGGCGTCCGCTTCGGACTCAACCCCGAAAACAGCAAGGAGGCCAACTACGACAAGCTGCGCTACTACAAGGTCATCATCATGACCGATGCCGACGTCGATGGCAGCCACATCGACACCCTCATCATGACGCTCTTCTACCGCTACATGCCCGAACTCATCGAGCGCGGACACCTCTACATCGCCACACCGCCCCTCTACCTCTGCACCAAGGGCAAGGTGAAGGAGTACTGCTACACCGACGTCCAGCGACAGCAGTTCATCGACCAGTATGGCGGCGGCAACGAGAACGCCATCACCACACAGCGCTACAAAGGTCTCGGTGAGATGAACCCCGAGCAGCTCTGGGAGACCACCATGAACCCTGAGACGCGACTGCTCAAGCAAGTCACCATCGAAAACGCTGCCGATGCCGACTACGTCTTCAGCATGCTGATGGGCGAGGATGTGGGTCCGCGACGCGAGTTCATCGAGAAGAACGCCACCTACGCCAACATCGACGCATAACAGGCTTGCCGTTTATCGCTTGACGAGGCCGGCACAGTGCCATCGGAGGAAGTGTCCGTTAAACCTTAAACCTTAAATGTTAAACCAAACCGTATGGTTCAAGTCGGCGATGTCATTGTGTCGTTCGATGTCCTGAAGGAGAAATTTTCCTGCGACCTCGACGCCTGCCACGGAGCCTGCTGCGTGGAGGGCGATGCGGGCGCCCCGTTGTCGCTCGACGAGATAGCCGAGATTGAATCCGTCTTGCCGGACATCGAGGACGACCTCAGTCCCGAGGCCCGCGAGGTCATCAATCGCCAAGGTGTAGCCTATACCGACCGCTCGGGCGACCTCGTCACCTCCATCGTCGGCGGCAAGGACTGCGCCTTCTGCCTCAAGAAGGGCAGCACTACCCTCTGCGCCTTCGAGAAAGCCTGGCGTGAGAGACGCATCAGTTTCATGAAGCCCATCAGCTGCCACCTCTATCCCATCCGCGTCGGGCACTACGGCCCCTATTACGCCCTCAACTACAACCGCTGGGACATCTGCAAGGCTGCCGTCCTCAAGGGCGAGAGGGAGAACGTCCCCGTCTTCCGCTACTTGCGCGAACCACTCGTCCGCCAGTTTGGTCAGGAGTGGTACGACGAACTCTGCCTGGTTGCCTCAGAACTCCAGAAACAGAACCTGATTTGAGGAGATATTCCGTTGGCAGGACATCCTTTCTTCATTCTGAACTCTTAATACTTAACTATATGAAAAAATGTCCCCGTTGCGGTCTGACGTTCACCGACGAAGAGCGTTACTGCACCTCCTGCGGCAGCCCGCTGGAGGAAGTAAATGAGTCTGTATCCGCCGAGCAGCCCGATGCCGAGCAGCCCTCCTCCGAGCAGCCTTCTTCTGCACAGCCCGAAACCGAGCAGTCTGATGCCGAGCAGTCTTCCGCCGAGCAGCCCGAAACCGACAATCAGTCAAGTTTTGAGCAGAAAGCATCGAAGGCCGCCGACGACCTCAGCGAAGCCCTTGGCGAACTGGGCGCCGCTGCTAAGAAGGTGGCCGACAAAATCGGCGACAAGGCCAAGGAGAGCTTCGGGAAAATCAAGGACGACGAAACCTTCAGCAAATATAGCGACAAAGCCAAAGACAGCTTCGGGAAGGTGATGGACACCCCAGACAGCACCTCCGACTTCGACGCCGACGATGTGAACAACAACAAAATCATCTCCCTCTTCGCCTACTGCGGCATACTTTTCATCGTCCCTCTCTTGGCTGGTAAGGACAGCCGATACGCCCGTTTCCACACCAATCAGGGCATTATCCTGTTCATCTTCTCCATCGTCGTGGCGTTCCTTTCAACGTTCCACACCATCGGTTGGATTTTCAAGGTCTGTCATGTGTTGGTGGTCCTGCTTGTCATCCTCGGCATCATCAACGCCGTTACTGGCAAGGCCCGCGAGCTTCCCCTTATCGGCCAGTTCCGTATCCTGAAGTAGGGTTCCTTCTCCGACTGTTCGTCAAATGAATGGTGCCCAGGACGGTAATCCTGGGCGCCATTGTGATAGGGCTTTGTATGTAAGATGCAAAAGGAGTTTGTTTTGCGCCCTATCAGTATCTCGGGGATTGCGTGTGCGTCGGGCCGTGTGCCGTCAGAAAGCGAGGGAGAGCTGCGTGCATTGCATGGCGCGCAGCGAAAGGATTTCGCGCTGGAAGTTGCGGACGAGCAGTTCCGATTGCTTGTCGCGCTTCTCGGGCGTGGTCTTGGTGGTCTGACGGCTCCAGATGCGCTGGATGTCGTAGTTGCTGTAGAGCTGTTCCACAAGGTCGCCCGTTGTGCGTCGTCCGCTGTTGGCGTCGCCTTTGGTCAGCATCCAGTCGAAGTGGCGGAAGTTGAGCAGGTCGCAGAACTTTTTGAGGCGCACTTGCTCGCGATGGTCCCAGTCGGAGGAGTTCTTGCCGCCGGTGCAGTAGGGCGGGTCGAGGTAGAAGAAGGTGTTGCCGCAGGCCTCGTTGTAGGTCTTCTCGTAGTCGTCGCAGAGGATGGTGACGTCCTTCAGCAGGCGGGCGTCGGCCAGCAGCACGGCCTCCTCGCAGATGCCGTAGCGGCGGGCAACGTGGAACTTCTGTCCTTGTCCGCCGACGCTCGTCTTGTTGAGGAAGATGAAGAGGGCAGCGTGGCGGATGCCATCGACCAGACGTTCGTCGAACTCCTCGCGCGCATCGTCGAAGAAATGACGGCGGCCCTCCTCGTCCAGCGGCAGAAACAGTTTCTCCGTCTTCTTCAACTCGCTAATCAGCTCCGTGGCGCGGTCGCGCACGGTGTTATAGACCCGCATCAGGTCGAGGTTGTTGTCGTTGATGACGGCCCGCGTGATGTTGGGATAGGTCTGCAGCATGTGGAACAGCATGGAGCCGCTGCCCACGAAGGGCTCGATGTAGGTGACGTCGGGGGTGGAGGCGAAATCGGCGGGGAGGGCTTGCGACAATATGCGGAGATACTGACTCCCCGCTCCTTGCCAGCGGATGAAAGGTTGTGCGCCGATGTTCGTGCCTGCCATTGGATGATTGCGGTTATGGACTAATTCCTTTTGACAAATTTTTCTCTTAGTTCTGCAAAAGTAGTCATAGTGTTTGTATCAAACAAACTTTTTCTGATTTTTTTGTGGAAAACTTCCAAAAAAGTTCTATTTTCCCCCGATTTCGCCCCTGCGGCTCGTCCATTTCGGTGCAGAAGAGACTACTTTCCTTCTTCAGGAGTTTCCCATAAAGCCCGCAAGCGTTACCTCTGGGCAGCGCTCCGCCGCGTCGGGTTTCCCGTTTCGGACAAGAGATGGAGAGTGTAGTCTGCTCCTTCCGATTGTGTGGTCTCATAGGACTGGGTTTTCCCTTTGAAATCGTCTGACCTTTTTTTGTAGCGTAAGCCTATCTTTATAGACAGCGCCCCTGTTTATATAAACACGGACGCTGTCTATTTAAACAGGGGCGCAGTTTATATAAACAGGGGCGCTGTCTATAAATATCCTTTAAGGATGGATGATTTCGACAAGGTTGACGTCGAAGATGAGGGCTGAGTAGGCAGGGATGCCGCTGTTCTTTCGGTCGGAGGAGCCGTAGCCGAGGGCTGCGGGGACGTAGATGCGCCAGATGTCGCCCACGTGCATCTGCTGGATGGCTGTGCAGAAGCCGGTGGTGAGGCTGCCGACCTCAGACTTCGAGGGGATATTGAAGTCGGGGTCCATTGTTCCCTTGTACGACTGGTCGAAGATGTATCCCTCGGGATGGGCCGAAGTGGGCATGAGGCGTCCGCGATAGTTGAAGCGGACGGTGTCGGTGAAGAAGGGGAGTTCGGCGCCGTTGCCGGCCTTCTCGACGTGGCAATAGACGTAGTCGTCGGCATCCCATGAGGCGACGTTGCCGTTGACGTCTTTCTCGTCGAGGCTGAAGGAACGGATGGCCCGCCACCGGCCGTCGGCATTGGCTGAGGCTACACGGGCAATGGAGTCGATGTAGGCCTCGCAGCGTGCCTGCCAGTTGTCGTACTCATCGACCTCCCCTGCCTCCTGACACGAAGAGAGCAGAAATGAAAAAAACAGAATGAAGAATGAAGAATAAACAGCTTTGCAGGCAAGGTGCCCTGCGGACGGTTTGCGGGGATTGTGGGACATTTTATGGCTCATTTTTCATTTCTTTTTTTCATTCTTTTATTTCAGCTTCTTCAGCAGCGAGGTGAGGCTGACCTTGTCGGCAAGCAGGCGGTCGAGCTCGGCAACGGGCACGCGCTCCTGCTCCATGGTGTCGCGGTTGCGCAGGGTGACGCAGTTGTCCTCCAGCGTGTCGTGGTCGATGGTGATGCAGTAGGGGGTGCCGATGGCATCCTGGCGGCGGTAGCGCTTGCCGATGGAGTCCTTCTCGTCGTACTGGCAGTTGAAGTGGAACTTCAGCTCGTCGAAAATCTCGCGGGCCTTCTCAGGCAGTCCGTCCTTGCGCACGAGGGGCAGGATGGCGAGCTTGACGGGAGCCAGCGCGGGGGGCAGGGCGAGGACGACGCGCGTCTCGCCGCCGTCGAGCTGCTCCTCCTTGTAGCTGGCGCACATGACGCTGAGGAACATGCGGTCCACGCCGATGGAGGTCTCGATGACGTAGGGGGTGTAGCTCTCGTTCAGCTCGGGGTCGAAGTACTTGATGCTCTTGCCCGAGAATTTCTCGTGCTGGCTGAGGTCGAAGTTGGTGCGGCTGTGGATGCCCTCCACCTCCTTGAAGCCGAACGGCATGAGGAACTCGATGTCCGTAGCGGCGTTGGCATAGTGGGCCAGCTTGTCGTGGTCGTGGAAGCGGTAGTTCTCGGCGCCGAAGCCAAGTGCCTGATGCCATTGCATGCGCGTCTGTTTCCATTTGGGAAACCATTCGAGCTCGCTGCCCGGGCGGACGAAGAACTGCATCTCCATCTGCTCGAACTCGCGCATGCGGAAGATGAACTGACGGGCGACAATCTCGTTACGGAAGGCCTTGCCTATCTGGGCGATGCCGAAAGGTATCTTCATGCGGCCCGTCTTCTGCACATTGAGGTAGTTGACGAAGATGCCCTGTGCGGTCTCGGGGCGGAGATAGACCTTCATGTTGGCGTCGGCCGTGCTGCCCATCTCGGTGGCGAACATAAGGTTGAACTGGCGGACGTCCGTCCAGTTGCGGGTGCCGCTGATGGGGCAGACGATGCCTTCGTCGAGGATAATCTGCTTGAGCTCGTCGAGGTCGCCCCCATTCATGGCGGCAGCATAGCGCTCGTGCAGGGCGTCGCGCTTGGCCTGATGCTCAAGGACGTTCTTCGACGTGGCGCGATACTGGGCCTCGTCGAAGGCGTCGCCGAAGCGCTTGCGGGCCTTGGCCACTTCCTTCTCTATCTTCTCGTCGTACTTCGCCAGCTGGTCCTCAATGAGGACGTCGGCGCGGTAGCGCTTCTTCGAGTCGCGGTTGTCGATAAGGGGGTCGTTGAAGGCATCCACGTGGCCGCTGGCCTTCCAGATGGTGGGGTGCATGAAGATGGCGGAGTCGATGCCCACGATGTTGTCGTGAAGCAGCACCATGCTCTGCCACCAGTAGCTCTTTATGTTGTTTTTCAGCTCGACGCCCATCTGGCCGTAGTCATACACGGCGCCCAGTCCGTCGTAGATTTCGCTGGATGGAAAAACAAATCCGTACTCTTTGCAATGCGATACGATTTTCTTGAAAACATCTTCTTGTTGTGCCATTTTTCTTCTTTTTTGAAATTTGGAGTGCAAAGTAAGTGATTTTTTCTGGGAAAGTTTGTATTTTTGCAAAGATTATTTTCAAATCAGCATGAAAGACGACGAAAAAATAGAGGGAACAGACGAAATCAGGGAGGAAATGGCCCCCGAAAAGGAGAACTTGGACGGCGCTGCCGACGTCCATTCGACGTATCATGTTCCGGCGGAAGGCGAGGAGACGGACAAGAAATACAAGCTAAGTGGCATGTACAAGAACTGGTTTCTCGACTATGCTTCCTCCGTTATTCTCGAGCGTGCCGTTCCGCACCTCAGCGATGGCCTCAAGCCTGTGCAACGCCGCATCCTGCATTCCATGAAGCGACTGGACGACGGGCGCTACAACAAGGTGGCCAACATCGTGGGCCACACCATGCAGTTCCATCCCCACGGCGATGCCTCCATCGGCGACGCGCTGGTCAACCTCGGACAGAAGGAGTTGCTCATCGACTGTCAGGGCAACTGGGGCAACGTGTTGACGGGCGACGCCGCTGCTGCTCCCCGTTACATCGAGGCACGGCTTAGCAAGTTCGCCCTCGAGGTGGTGTTCAACCCCAAGACGACGGAGTGGATGCTCTCCTACGACGGCCGCAACAAAGAGCCTGTCACCTTGCCCGTGAAGTTCCCCCTGCTGTTGGCACAGGGTGCTGAGGGCATTGCTGTAGGCCTTTCGTCGAAAATCCTGCCCCACAACTTCAACGAAATCTGCGATGCCGCCATCGCCTACCTGAAGGGCGAGGAATTCCAACTCTATCCCGACTTCCAGACCGGCGGCTACATCGACGTCAGCCGCTACAACGACGGAGAGCGTGGCGGCGCCCTTCGCGTGCGCGCGAAGATAGAAAAGGTGGACAACAAGACGCTGGCCATACGCGAAATACCCTACGGCAAGGTCACCAGCACCGTCATCGACTCCATCCTGAAGGCCAGCGAAAAGGGTAAAATCAAAATCCGCAAGGTCGATGACAACACCGCTTCCGAAGTGGAAATCCTTGTCCATCTGGCTCCTGGCGTCAGCAGCGACAAGACGCTTGACGCCCTCTATGCCTTCACCGACTGCGAGGTCAGCATCTCGCCCAACTGCTGCGTCATCGACGAGCAGAAGCCCCAGTTCCTCTGCGTGAGCGATGTGCTGCGCCGTTCGGTCGATAACACGCTCGGCCTCCTCCGGCAGGAGCTGCAGATTCGTCGCGACGAGCTGATGGAGCAGCTGCACTATTGTTCGCTGGAGAAAATCTTCATCGAGGAGCGCATCTACAAGGATCGCGAGTTCGAGAACGCCAAGGATATGGACGCCGCCTGCGAGCACATCGACGAGCGGCTGACGCCCTGGTATCCCACCTTCCTGCGCGAGGTGTCGAAGGACGACATCCTCAAGCTGATGGAGATAAAGATGGCCCGCATCCTGAAGTTCAACAAAGACAAGGCCGACGAGCTTATTGCCCGCATCAAGGCCGAGATGGAGGAGATAGACCGTGAACTGGCCGACATGACCTCCGTCACCATCCGCTGGTTTGAGATGCTGAAGGAGAAGTACGGTGCCGCCTTCCCCCGCCGCACAGAAATCCGCAGCTTCGAGAACATCGTGGCCGCCAAGGTCATCGAAGCCAACCAGAAACTCTACATCAACCGCGAGGAGGGCTTCATCGGCACGTCGCTCAAAAAGGACGAGTTCGTCACCAACTGCTCGGACATCGACGATGTCATCCTCTTCTACAAGGACGGCCACTACAAGGTGGTCAAGGTGGCCGAGAAGATGTTCGTCGGCACAGGCGTGCTGTGGGTGGGGCTGTTCAAGAAGAACGACAAGCGCACCATCTACAACGTGGTCTATCGCGATGGTAAGAACGGCCCCCACTACATCAAGCGCTTTGCCGCCACCGGCCTGCTGCGCGACAAGGACTACGACCTGACGCAGGGCAAGCCCGGCAGCCGCGTGGCCTACTTCACCGCCAACCCCAACGGCGAGGCCGAGGTTATCAAGGTGACGTTCAAACCCAATCCGCGCCTGAAGAAGCAGTTCATGGACAAAGACTTCTCCACCATCGCCATCAAGGGCCGCGGCAGCATGGGCAACCTGCTCACCCGCCTGGAGGTGGCCAAAGTGGGGCTGAAGTCGCACGGGGGCTCAACACTCGGCGGGCGTAAAGTGTGGTTCGACCGCGACATACTGCGTCTCGACTTCGACGGACACGGCGACTTCCTCGGCGAATTCCAGAATGGCGACCGCATCCTCGTCATCCTTGCAAACGGCGAGTACTATACGACCGACTTCGACCAGAACAACCACTACGACCAGAATGTGCTCATCATCGAAAAGTACATCCCCGACAAGGTGTGGACGGCTGTGCTGTTCGACGCCACGCAGAAAGGCTATCTATACCTGAAGCGGTTTATGCTTGATTCCAGCGTCCGCAAGAACACCTTGCTGGGCGAAGGGAAGGAGAGCCGTCTGGTCTGCCTTTCGCCGCAGGCCTATCCCCGTTTCCTTGTCACCTTCGGCGAGCCGGATGCCCATCGTGCGCCGCTTGAGGTGGATGCCGAGCAGTTTGTGGATGTCAAGGGTGTGAAGGCTCGTGGACGTCGTGTGTCGCAGTTCAGCATCGCCGGCGTGGAAGAGTTGGAGCCCCTCCGCTTCCCCGAGCCACCAGAGTCTCCCGAACCCGAAACGCCCGAAACACCGGAAATTCCGGAAATTCCGGATTCTCCGGAAAATCCGGATTATCCCTCCCCAGACGACTCCAATCCCTCCACCCCCGTTTCCGAGGACGGTCAGTTCACCTTATTCTGACAACGGTATGAAAAGACTTCTTCTCCAGTTCCTCATCCTCCTCTTCGTGCCCGCCTGCCTGCTGGCACAGGAAGATACCCAGCCAGCGGCATCCGCCGAGCCGGCATCCGACGTGCTGAAGCCCGCCAACTTCACCCGCTCGGGCACTACCGTGGGTCTCGGCCTCGTCACCACCTGCTTCGACTCCTATCTCTCACCCAACAACTACATGGGCTTCGATGTGGACATTCTGGGCGAGGACTGGCGCCGTTCCGCCTGGGGCGAGAACCTCTTCCGCCAGTCTATCTACGAGACGACCGTCGGCCTGACGGCGGCCGGCTCCACCAGCAGCACCCTGGTACTGGGTGAGACCTACACCCACGCATTTGCCTGGCGCCTCGCCCGTCTCGGCCCCCTCGACCTCTACGCCGGCCCTGAGCTGCAGGCGCGTGTGGGCGCTCTCTACAACACCCGCAACTCCAACAACCCCGTGAACCTCAAGCTCGGTCTGCACGCCGGCGGCATGGCTATGGCAGAGGTGCGCTACGACATCGCCGGCCTGCCCGCCCGCACCTCCTACCAGCTCGACCTCCCGCTCCTTGGCGTTGTATTCTCGCCGCAATATACGCAGTCGTACTACGAGATGTTCGACCTCCGCCAGTTCGGTGGTGCCGTCCACTTTGTCTCGCCCTTCAACGGATTCTCGCTACGCCGCATCCTCACCACCGACCTCACGCTGCGCCACAGCATCCTGCGCATCGTGCTCGAGAACGACACCTATCAGTACCGCACCTCCACCAACAGCCATGCCCTGCGCACCATCCGCCTCGGTGTGGGCTTCGTCTTTAACTCCTATGCCATCCGTCCCCGTGAAAAAGCTTACGACAATCTTCCTTATTAGTATTAGTGCCGGTCTCGTCTGCCTCACCTCGTGCATCAAGGGCGAGCCGTACACTTCATCGCCAACCGACAACTTCGAGGCGCTTTGGCAGCTGCTCGACGAGCGCTACTGTTTCTTCGACTACAAGCGCGACGCCTATGGTCTTGACTGGGACGAGGTGCACGACCGCTATGCCCGCCTGGTCAACGACAGCCTCACCAACCGCCAGCTCTTCGACGTCCTCTCCGCTATGGTGAACGAACTGCGCGACGGACACACCAACCTCATCTGGGACTATGCCACCTCGCGCTACAACGCCTTCTACACCGACTATCCCCGCAACTTCGACTCTGAGCTCTTCTCCTGCACGCTGGGCGCCGACTACTACTACACCAGCGGCATCTACTACACCCGCCTGCCCGAGAATGTCGGCTACCTCTATATCGGCTCCTTCTCCACCAGCTTTTCGCAGCGGCTCATCACCGAAATATTCCGCTACTTCGAACCCTGCATCGGGCTCATCATCGACGTGCGCGACAACGGCGGCGGCGACCTCACGCTGGCGCAGGACCTCGCCGCGCGCTTCATGGAGAAAAAGACGCTTGTCGGCTACATTGCCCACAAGACCGGCCCTGCCCACGATGCCTTCTCCGAGCCCAAGCCCATCTACGTAGTGCCCGACACCACGCTGCTGCGCTGGGACCGTCCCGTCTGCGTGCTCTGCAACCGACTCTCCTACAGCGCCACCAACGACTTCGTGCGCAACATGCGTCTGCTGCCGCAGGTCACCATCGTGGGCGACCGCACGGGCGGCGGCTCAGGACTCCCCATGAGCACCGAGCTGCCCAATGGCTGGAGCCTTCGCTACTCCTCGTCGCCAATGTACGACGTCGATATGCAGCACACCGAGTTCGGCATCGACCCCGACGTCCACGCAGACATCCTCGCTGCCGACCGCGAGCGCGGCATCGACACCATCGTCCGCATCGCCACCCTCATCCTGCAAGGTGGGGGATAGAAGAGTACGTTTTTCCAACGCAGGCAACGGTTTGTAAACACGGCCCGCGTTTATGTAAACACGGCCCGCGTTTATTTAAACATGGGCCGTGTTTATAAATATCCGGGTGCACCGGGGCTGATGGTGCTACTTCTGGCGGATGAAGATGTTGACGGGCGTGCCGGAGAAGTTCCAGCGCTCGCGTATCTGGTTCTCGAGGAAGCGGCGGTAGGGCTCCTTGACGTACTGCGGCAGGTTGGCGTAGAACACGAACGAGGGGATGCGGGTGTCGGGCAGCTGCATGCAGTACTTGATTTTGATGTACTTGCCCTTGTTGGATGGGGGCGGTGTGGCTTCTATGACGGGCAGCATCTCCTCGTTGAGGCGGGCGGTGGGCACGCGCTGGCTGCGATGCTGATAGACCTCCTTGGCCTGCTCGAGCACGCGGAAGATGCGCTGTTTGGTGAGCGCCGAGGCAAAGACGACGGGGAAGTCGGTGAAGGGGGCGAAGCGGCTGCGGATGGTGTCCTCCATATACTTCATGGCCTTCGTGCTCTTGTCGGCAGCGATGTCCCACTTGTTGACCACCACGACGAGGCCCTTCTGGTTCTTGTTGATGAGGGAGAAGATGTTGAGGTCCTGGCCCTCGATGCCGCGTGTGGCATCGAGCATGAGGATGCAGACGTCGGCATTCTCGATGGCGCGGATGGAGCGCATGACGGAGTAGAACTCGAGGTCTTCGCTGACCTTGTTCTTCTTGCGGATGCCGGCGGTATCGACAAGGTAGAAGTCGAAGCCGAACTTGTCGTAGCGGGTGTAGATGCTGTCGCGCGTGGTGCCGGCGATGTCGGTGACGATGTGTCGCTCCTCGCCGATGAAGGCGTTGACGATGGAACTCTTGCCCACGTTGGGACGGCCGACGACGGCAAAGCGGGGGATGTCGTCCTCGATGTCGTCGCTGGGCTTCTCGGGGAACTTGCTGACGATGAGGTCGAGCAGGTCGCCGGTGCCGGAGCCGTTGGCGGCCGAGATGCAGAAGGGGTCGCCGAGGCCGAGGCTGTAGAACTCGGCAGCGCCGTACTGCTGTTCGGGGCTGTCGGTCTTGTTGGCGGCGAGGATGACGGGGGTCTTCGTACGGCGGAGGATGTCGGCCACCTGCTCGTCGAGGTCGGTGACGCCGTTCTTGACATCGACCATGAAGAGCACCACGTCGGCCTCCTCGACGGCGATGAGCACCTGCTTGCGGATTTCCTCCTCGAAGATGTCGTCAGACTTGACGACCCAGCCGCCGGTATCGACGACGGAGAATTCGCGTCCGCACCACAGGCACTTGCCGTACTGGCGGTCGCGGGTGGTGCCGGCCTCCTCGGCCACAATGGCGTGACGCGTCTCCGTCAGCCTGTTGAAGAGTGTCGATTTGCCCACATTGGGACGTCCGACAATGGCTAATACGTTTCCCATAGTTTCTTAATCACTTAAATCGTATCCGAAATTCTTGAGTTCCTTGGTTGAGTTGCGCCAGTCCTTATCGACCTTGACGAAGACTTCGAGGTAGATGCTCTTGCCGAAGAACTTCTCCAGCGAGCGGCGGGCCTCGGTGGAGACCTTCTTGAGGGCCTTGCCTTGGGCGCCGATGATGATGCCTTTCTGCGACTCGCGCTCGACGTAGATGACGGCGCCTATATGGATGTTCCTGGCCGTCTCCTTGAACTGCTCCACGATGACTTCGACGGAGTAGGGTATCTCCTTGTCGTAGTAGAGCAGGATTTTCTCGCGTATGATTTCGGTGACGAAGAAGCGTGCGGGCTTGTCGGTGAGCTGGTCCTTGCCGAAGTAGGGCGGGCTGTCGGGCAGCAGCTCCTGTATGCGGCGCAGCACGGCATCGACGTTGAAGCGGTTGGTCACCGACATGGGGATGATCTCTGCCTTCGGCAGCAGTTCGTGCCAACGCTCCACCAGCACCTCGAGGTCTTTCTGGTTGCTGAGGTCAATCTTATTGATAAGGAGCAGTACGGGGCAGCGCATCTTCTGCACCTTGGCGAGGAACTCCTCGTTCTTGTCGGGCTTCTCGACGACGTCGGTCATGTAGAGCAGCACGTCGGCATCCTGCAGCGCCGACTCGGAGAACTGCAGCATGGACTCCTGCAGCTTGTAGCTCGGCTTCAGCACACCGGGTGTGTCGCTGAAGACAATCTGCATCTCGTCGGTGTTGACGATGCCCATGATGCGGTGACGCGTTGTCTGGGCCTTGAAGGTGGCAATGGAGATACGTTCGCCCACCAGCTGGTTCATGAGCGACGACTTGCCCACGTTGGGGTTTCCGACAATGTTTACGAATCCTGCTTTGTGCATAGTGGTGTTTCTTTAGAAAATGAGGGCGGTGGAAAACCGCCGCCCTCACCTCTTCTTTTCAGGTCTGTCGTTAAACAGCTGCTTCTTTTTCGATGGCAAGCTTACCGCGGTAGTAGCCGCAGGCGCCGCATACGGTGTGGAACACATGCCATTCGCCGCAGTTGGGGCAGATGGCCAGCGTGGGAGCAACAGCCACGTCGTGGGTGCGACGCTTGGCAGTTCTCGTCTTTGATTGTCTTCTTTTTGGATGTGCCATTTTACATTTATTTTTTAGTTATCCATTATTTTTACTTTGTCTTATCTTGTCGCTACTCGGAAAAATGAGCTGGGCTCTTTCCTCTCTCACGGCTCCAAGATTTCTTTCAGTGCGTCCCAACGGGGGTCGGTTTCGCCGGAGCTTTCCATGTCGCCGTCATCCTCGCGGGGCGTGTGCTTGCGCAGCTTGTCCATCATCTCGCGGTTGCACTTGCCGGGGGCGTGAACGTGTTTCAAAGGGATGGCCAGCGCTACGAATTCGTAGATGTACCACGCCACGTTGATGTACCCGTCACGCTCGGGAACGATGACCGTGTCGCCATCCTCGCCGAAATCGTCGCCCAGCTTCACGGAGAGCGAGCCGGTGGTGGCGATGGGTTGTTCCATCTCGTCGAGGCAACGGTCGCAGGTGACGATGACGTGCCCGTTGATGTCGAAGTCCAGAACGTAGATACCTGTCTTCTTCGTGACATTGACTTTGACGTTTGCGCGGCCCTTCTGAACTTCGGGGCTGTCTATCTTGGCAAAGAAATCGTTGTCGATATCCAGCTCAAGGGATGCTGTGGGTGCAGTCATCCCTCTCAATTCCACTTTGTATTTATCGAACTTTCCCATGCTTTTTGGCACAAAACGCTAAAATCGGCTGCAAAGATAGTGCAAACCAAATGAAAAACCAAATTAATTTGAGTTTTTCTGAGGTGCCGTCTATCTAAAAGCCTCCAAAGGAGGATTAAAGTTAGTGCAAACCGAACGGAAAAGCAAGAAAAAATAGCTTTTTTTGCCATTTCATAGATTCAGTCTATCTAATACAGAGTTTATTTCCGATAAGGCGTTCATCCGTTTTTCCTTGGCCTTTACCTGAAAAACTTTTCGCCTCTTAGCAAGCCCTATATAGATAAGGTAATCGTGCGAATAGAAACTTTCCTCTCTCTTTCTTTCATAAGGAGTGCAGGAGCGAAAAAAAATAATAAAAAATCCCCATTTCATCGGGTTTTTCGTTAATCTATAACGTGAAATCCCTTGTTAGAGAGCAGGACAGGAACAGCTTTACTGACGTCCCAAACCCAATTTGTCACGTTTTTGTCACGCAAAAAGTTTGGAAAATTCCCTGCTTTGTCCCTAAATTTGCAGCAAGAATAATCTCAAAACCGATAAAATCATGAAAAAAAGAGTTCTTTCGATGGTTGTGACCCTGTTAGCCTGTGTCACGTTCATGTCAGCCTACGACTTCGAGGTTGACGGCATCTATTACGACAAAGAAGGAGAGGGCGAGGTCTCTGTAACAAAGGGTGACGTTCCCTATTCTGGCGAAATAACTATTCCCTCAATGGTTGAGTTTGAAAGCACGACATATACTGTCACCAGCATTAGTGAAAAGGCCTTTTTCTTGTGTTCAGAACTAAAGTCTCTTTCCATCCCCAATACCATAACCTCGATTGGCGACAGGGCATTTCAGGCTTGTCTCGGTCTGACCTCCCTTCAGATTCCCCAGAATGTCGTCTCCATTGGAGAGGGGGCTTTTATGGATTGCATGGAACTTAAGTCTGTCAATCTTCCTGGGGGGATTACCTGCATAGCAGACAGCCTCTTCGCCTTTAGCGCGAACATAACTTCCATCTCTATTCCAGATGGCGTCATGAGCATCGGAAAAGAAGCATTTTGCTCTTGCTTAAACCTTGTCGACATATCCATTCCAAATAGTGTGACAACTATTGGTCATGGCGCATTCTCCGGTTGCGGGATGGAATCTATTGTTTTGCCCACCCACGTCACGTGTATTGAAGATGAAACGTTCAGTTGTTGCCCTAACTTGACTTCCATATCTATTCCTGAAGGTGTAAGGACGATAGGGAAAAATGCCTTCATGCAATGTTTGAACTTGATTTCTGTAACACTTCCCGATGGACTTACCCGTATTGACGACTTCGCTTTCACTCGTTGTACTTCCTTGACTTCCGTCACTATTCCTGCGAGTGTCAGTCATGTAGGGGATTATGTTTTTCTTAGCGACTACAGTTTAAAATCAATCGTCATCGATTCCAAAAATCCTTGTTATGACAGCCGCGACAATTGTAACGCGGTTATTGAGACAGCTTCCAACACATTGATAGCCGGCTGTGGAGGCTCAACGGTTCCCAAGGGCGTGGTTATCATCAAGGATAGCGCTTTCGAGGATTGTCAGAATCTTGCTTCAATCGCTATCCCGGAAAGTGTTACCAGCATAGGAAACAGAGCCTTTTGGCAATGTGTGAATTTGGTTTCCATTTCCCTGTCTGAAGGTCTCGTCAGCATCGGGGAATTAGCTTTCACCAATTGCCAGAAACTACGCTCTGTTATTATTCCGAATAGCGTGACAAGCATCGGAGACCATGCTTTTGAGAACTGTTCTGCGTTATCTTCTTTCGTTTTTCCCGATCAAATTGAAAATATGGGAAACTGTGTGCTTTGGAACTGCTCCAATATTAGTTCGGCCATAACACTCCCTGAAGGCATGACCAGCATCGGGAATAACTTCTTCAACTGCTGTAAAAACGTTCCGTATATTTCCATCCCATCGAGTGTCACCCGTATTGATACTCTGGCCTTTTATGCATGCTTCAGTTTGACATCCGTAGTATTACCGGATAAAGTAACCTCAATTGGAGAATGGGCTTTTGGGGAATGCCGGAAGCTTACTTCCATTTTTATTCCTGAAGGTGTTGTCAGCATCGAAGATGGAGCCTTTTCTAATTGTAAAAGCCTGCCAACCATTACTATCCCCAGCACCGTGACGAGCTTGGGTCAACGTGTTTTTTGGGACTGTGAAAAACTGACTCTCGTTACTTGCAACGCCACGACACCTCCCCGGATTGCAGACAACACGTTCATGAAGTATGGCACGCTTCGTGTTCCTGCGGGCTGCAAGGAGTCGTATGCTGCGGCTGACTATTGGAACAACTTTGACATTGTGGAGGATGTGGGTGTTGTCGGTGTGGGCAATCGTGAGTTCGAAAACTCGATTGATGAAGGGTTTAGCAACCGTTTCGTTTTCTCATTACAAGACAATGTGCTCTCCATCAACGGCTACTATACGGGGAATCCGGACGTTACGACCTCCATCGAATATACCATCATCGGGCACGACATCTTCTTGAACATGGTGTCGGAGCCGGGAAACAACGTAGTGGAGATGAAGCCGCTGACGCTCGACGTGGCTATCGAGGGATGCTACGAAGATTACTACTTCATCTTCCTCTCCGGCTATAGTGGCAGGACGGCCATCGTGAATGACTATACGCTACACGAGACATCGTTCAGGGGCTATGGTGTGCGTGGCTTTGTTCGAGAGAAACCGCCCAAGACGGACATCAGTACTGGGCAGAAGGATCCGAAGGAGAGCAGCGACGTGGATGTGGTATGCCGTGTGCGAGGTATGGTCGGAGGAGGCTACCAGCAACGTTTGCGTTCTAAGGATGGCCGTGTGATCAGTCTCGACGGCACCTATTCCAGCCAGGCGGAGGGTGGCGAGGACGTGGTGGCCACGACGTCGCTCGGCCAGCTGGAGCCAGGAGAGTACCATCTGGTACTCAACGTGACGGACGTTGATGACGTCATGCCTCCCTTCTCGGCTTCGCTGACGTTCGTCGTCGGGCCGACGGGCGTGGAAGTACTTTCCGCCGACGAAGCAGGGGACGTCATCTTCGACCTTCAGGGCAATCGCGTCAACCACCTGGCGGAAGGAATCTATATCAAAAATGGAAAGAAAGTGCTAATCAGATAAAAAATTCGACTTAAAGGATTTATTTGAAACATCCCCCCCTCCCTTTTCCCCTTTGCTTACTTTTTTCTTTGAGGTGCGGTGTGCCGCACCTCTTCTTTTTTATGGGATGCTTCTGTCGTTTTTTTATTTGCCTACGTTATTTATAGACAGCGCCCCTGTTTATAAATCTTCGACTGCGTCCCCAAAAAAATCTCAGGATGTCGTGAGCCGATGCCTTTTTACTCCGTAAGAGGAGGAGCGGGACTACGTGTGGAGAATAAGTCTGCACAGCATAAACTTTCCGGTGGCGAATGTGTGGGTGGTGTCAGAAAAATTAGGAATTAGGAATTAGGAATTAGGAATTATTGTTATCTTTGCAGCGTCAAGGAAAAAAGTTTTTCAGGTATGGTTTACAACGAAATCGGAAAGACAGGAATGCGGGTGTCGAACCTCTCGTTCGGAGCCTCGTCGCTGGGTGGTGTTTTCCACGGCATCCGCGAGGAAGAGGGCATCCGCGCGGTGCACGTGGCCGTGGAGGGCGGCATCAACTTCATCGACGTCTCGCCCTACTACGGTCATCTGAAGGCCGAGACGGTGCTGGGCAAGGCGCTGAAGGATATCCCTCGCGAGAAATACTACCTCTCCACGAAGGTGGGGCGCTATGGCAAGGACGGCGTCAACACGTGGGACTACTCGGCGAAACGGGCAACGGAGAGCGTCTATGAGAGCATGGAACGACTTAACGTCGATTACATCGACCTGATAAACGTACACGACATCGAGTTTCAGGCGTCCCTTCCTGGCGGACTGCAGAAAGTGGCTGAGGAGACGCTGCCCGCGCTGGTGGAGCTGCGGCAGAAGGGGGTGGTGCGCCATGTGGGCATCACCGACCTCCAGCCTGAAAACCTGAAATGGGTGGTGGAGCATGTGCCGGACGGGACGGTGGAGAGTATCCTGAACTTCTGCCACTATGCGCTGAACGACACGCTGCTGACGGACTACCTCGACTTCTTCGAGCAGCACGGCGTGGGCGTCATCAACGCTTCGCCGCTGTCGATGGGGCTGCTCTCACAGCGTGGTGCTCCTGCCTGGCATCCGGCCACGCCGGCACTGCGAGATGCCTGCAGCCGTGCCGCCGAATATTGCCAGCAACAGGGCTACCCCATCGAGAAACTGGCCATCCAGTTCTCTACCAGCCAGAACCCGCGCATCGCCACCACGCTATTCAGCAGCGCAAACCCCGCAAACGTGGCGAAGAACATCGCCTTTGTGGAAGAGCCTATGGACGCCCGGCTGGTGAAGGAGGTGCAGCAGATAATCGGCGACCAGATGTTCGTCAGATGGAAGAACAGCTGAAATCGCCTTTGGCGAAATTGACAATTGACAATTGATAATTAGTTTTCCATTATCCATTGTCCATTATAGATAGAAATCCATTGTCCATTAATGAAGTTATCCATTATAGACGCTCACAGCCATTTGTGGCTCAAGCAGGACACGACGTGGAACGGCAAGGTCATCCGCTCGCTGAAGAACGGGCGTTCCATTTTCCTCGGCGAAGAGGTGCAGATGCTGCCGCCCTTCCTCATTGACGGGCGGAACACGGCCGAGGTGTTCCTTTCGAACATGGACTATGCCCAGGTGGCGGCAGCCGTCGTCGTGCAGGAGCTGATTGACGGGCTGCAGAACGACTATCTGGCCGATGTCCAGCAGCGCTATCCCGAGCGATTCCTGACGTGCGGCATGTGCGACTTTGCGGCATCCGGCTTGGCCGGGCAGGTGCAGCAGCTGGCCGAGCGCGGTTTCCGTGCCATGGCCATTCCTGCCCATCGGATTGACTCTGCGCTGAATTCAACGGAGATGATGCGGATGTTCCGCCAGATGGAGGAAAGCGACATGGTGCTGTCCATCACGCTTGCCGACGGCGACCGGCAGGTGGGCGAGCTGCGCGAGGTGATAGAGAACTGTCCCCGTCTGCGTGTGGCCATCGGCCACTTCGGCATGGCCAATCCGCCGCAGACCCCGCCGTGGGAGAACCGCAGTTGGCGTGAACAAATACGGTTGGCCCGCTATCCGAATGTCAGGATAGAATCAGGTGGCATCACGTGGCTCTACAACGCCGAGTTCTATCCCTACCCTTCGGCCATCCGCGCCATCCGCGAGGCGGCGGCACTGGTCGGCATGGACCGTCTGATGTGGGGCAGCGACTATCCGCGCACCATCACGGCCATCACCTACCGCATGTCCTACGACTTCATCCTCAAGAGCCCCGGGCTGAGCGACGAAGAGAAACGCCTCTTCCTCGGCGAGAACGCCCGCACGTTCTATGACTTCCACGACTTGCCAGCATTACCTTATATAAAAAATATGTCAGAATGATGAAAGCTATCCAGATTGCCGCCCCGGGAAAGATGGCGGTTGTGCCTGTTGCCGGTCCGGAGGTGAAAGCCGGCGAAGTGCTGCTGCGCCTGCAGTATGTGGGTTTCTGCGGTTCGGACCTCAACACCTATCTTGGCCGCAACCCGATGGTGCACCTGCCCGTCATCCCCGGCCATGAGGTGGGCGCGGTGATTGAACGCGTCGGCGACGGTGTGCCCGAAAGCCTGAAGCCGGGCATGACGGTCACCGTCAACCCCTATACCAACTGCGGCAAATGTGCCTCTTGCCGCAACGTCCGCGTGAATGCCTGCGAGCACAACGAGACGTTGGGCGTGCAGCGCGACGGCGCCATGCGGGAGCTGATTGCCCTGCCGTGGGAGAAGGTCATTGCGGCTCCGGCGTTGCCGGCCCGCACCTGTGCGCTGATAGAACCGATGAGCGTGGGGTTCCACGCCGTCAGCCGTGCGCAGGTGACGGACATCGACGTGGTGCTGGTCATCGGCTGCGGTATGGTGGGCATGGGCGCCATCGTACGCTCGGTGCTGCGCGGCGCCACAGTCATTGCCGCCGACATCGACGATGCCAAGCTGGCCTTGGCCCGACGGATGGGTGCCGGCTACACCCTCAACACCCGTACCGAGGAGGTGCACGCCCGCTTGCAGGAAATGACCTCGGGCATGGGGCCTGACGTGGTGATAGAGGCCGTCGGCAGCAGCCCCACCTACCGGATGGCCGTAGATGAGGTGGCCTTCACAGGTCGTGTCGTCTGCATAGGCTATGCCAAGAGCGAGGTGACGTTCCAGACCAAGCTGTTCGTGCAGAAGGAGCTCGACATCCGCGGCTCGCGCAATGCGTTGCCCCCCGACTTCCGCGCCGTCATCCATTATCTGGAGCGCGGCACCTGCCCCGTGGATGAGCTGATTAGCCGCGAGGTGGCGCCGGAAGAGGCTGCCGATGCCATGCAGCAGTGGGCGGATGCGCCGGGCAAGGTGTTCCGCATACTCGTGAAGTTTGCATAAGGGAGGACGCCGCCAGCGTTTAACGTTGCGCCGCCAGCGTTTAACGTTGCGATGCCAGCGTTTAACGTTGCGCCGCCAGCGTTTAACGCTGTGACGCCTTCTGATGGCCGATTGGGGCTCATGCGGAAAACGCTCTGCGCCCGCATAGAGGCGCACTGCGTCCTTAGCGGTGGAGTTCGATGCGGAAGGTAGTGCCTTTGCCGGGTTCGGAGTGGCGTACGTAGATGCGCCCTTTGTGGTACTCCTCGACGATGCGCTTGGCCAGCGAGAGGCCGAGGCCCCAGCCGCGCTTCTTGGTGGTGAAGCCGGGCGAGAAGACGCTCTTCCAATGGCTCTTGGGTATGCCTTTGCCGGTGTCGGAGATGTCGATGCAGACCCTGTCGCCTGCGGGCAGGACGTCGGCGGTGATGGTGCCTTCGCCGTCCATGGCGTCGATGGCGTTCTTGAAGAGGTTCTCCACAACCCACTCGAAGAGTGGACTGTTCATGGGCACCTCCAGCGGGTGGTCGGTGTAGTGGCCGGTGATGATGACGCGTCCTCCCGAACGGCGGCCGATGTACTCCGTCACGCGCCGCAGCGAGGCGTTGACGTCCTCGGGGACGAGCTCGGGGGCGGAGCCTATCTTCGAGAACCGTTCGGCAATCATCTCCAGCCGGTGCACATCCTTGCCCATTTCGGGCAAGAGCTTATCGTCCGGGTAGTTCTGTTTCAGGATTTCCGACCATGCCATGAGGCTTGAGATGGGCGTGCCCAACTGGTGCGCCGTCTCCTTCGACAGGCCAACCCACACGCGGTCCTGCTCGCCGCGCTTCATGCTCAGCAGGGCGAAGAGGGCAACGAGCACGAACACCACAAACACCCCAAACTGCACGTAGGGATATGCCCCCAGCAGCTTCAGCAGCGTGGAGTCGTCGTAGCAGACGTCGAACCAGGTGTTGGCCTCGGGCATGTCCATGCGGATGATGTGGTCTGCATCGCGCATGCGTGCGGCGCGTCGCATCAGGCAACCCAGCGTGTCGGTGCCGTGGATGGAAACGTTGACGTAGCTCTCGATAGCCCCTTTGTCGTTGAGCACGATGACGGGGATGGTGTTGTTGCCCTTTATGACGGTGAGCACAAGGTTGAGGTCGGTGTCCTCGTCGGCATTGTTGAAGGTACGCATGGCCTCTGTCCACACCTCCATGCGGCGCTCCTCTTCCTTGGAGAGCTCGCGCACCAGATAGCCCGAGAAAACCAGCGACGCCACGCCAATCAGCACGGCGACGACAATCAGGGTTATCTTGATGGTCTTTGTCCTGTTAATCCATTCCACTGTACATACGACGTTTGTTCTTCTCTATTAACGCGAAAAAAACATTTTTCGTATGTACAGTGGCCATGAATTTCTTTAGTCGTCGGCAGGGGTGACTTCGAAGGTGTAGCCGTTGCGACCCATGTTGATTTGGACGTTGGTGTCTTCGCGCAGCTCAGGGACGAAGTCGAAGCCCATCTGATGAAGGATGGCCAGGAAACGTCCGACGGAAGGCTGTACGGCTCCGCTTTCCACACGCGAGATGTAGTTTGGGGCGGCACCTATGCTCTTCGAGAGACGGGCCTGATTGATGTTGAGACTTCTGCGCATGGTGCGGATGAACTCGCTTGCCACGGCAGCGAAGGCTTCGTCGTCTTGACGCTCGGCCAGTTGTTCACTTTCGATGTGCTTGATGTTGTAGCGGAGCAGCATGTTGAACTGTTCGCGCTGGATTTGCTGGTCATCCTTGCCGGATGGACGGGGGTTGGGGTTTCTTTTCATTGGTTAAAATGGGATAAAAAGGTGGTTAAAAAAACGCTCACTTCTTGACCAGCGTAATGCAGTCAATGTCGGGCGCATAGGCAGAAGCATTGGAGATGGAGATGATGTTGTTCCCTTTCTCCAGCGTGACGGGGATGGTAACGGTGGCCGATGTTGTCCAGCTGCCTGAGTTGACAGTGGGTGTATCGACGACCTCGTTGTTGACGCTGATGGTCATGGCGCGGTTTTCGTTCGTGATGTAGCGTACGATCAGGTCGTATCGTCCGCCGTGGAAGCTGTGGACGTCCCGGAACTGCAGGCTGTTCTCGGCGCTGGCTCCGACGTAGCAAGCTGCGATGCCTCCGCTCCAGGCATCGTTGTGGCGATAGACACCGCTCTTGGCCACCTGGTTGTTGACGAGCTCCTGATAGGTGGGGAAGTAGGCTGTCTCGGCCTCGTAGCGGGTACGCTCGGTGCGTTCGGCGCCTTCCAGCAGGTAGATGCGTGTGCCGTGCAGGGGCACCTCGACGGTCATGGCGTCGCGGCAGTCGGCCAGGTCGGTATGCTCGAAGAGGTCGCGCACGCGGATGTTGCCCGCCAGATCGACGTCGCTGAAGGTGAGCTCAAACTGCTTGTCGGCATCGGTGGGGTTATAGATGGCCACGGCGCGACGCTTGCCGTAGGCCTGCTCCACGTCCTTGACGAGCAGCCAGCAGCCGTTGTCCTTCTTCACCACGTAGGCCTGCTGGCAGACGGGGTCTTGGTTGAGGGCGATGAGTTCCTTGTTGCACATGAGCTCCATGGCCTCGGGGGACATCTTGCGCATGTCGCAGCCGATGAGGAGGGGCGAGTTCATGATGCACCAGAGGCCGAAATGTGTCTTGTCCTCCTCGACGGAAAGTCCGCGTCCGACCTCCAGCATGTCCATGTCGTTGTAGTGTCCGGGCGAGGCGTAGGCACTGAGGTAGAGGTTCTCGGCGATAATGCCGCGCACCGAGCTCCAGTTGCACCAGATGTCTCCGGTGGTGCGCCACGAGCCGCTGACGTCCTTGGCCCAGGTGCCGGGGAAGGCCCAGCGGCAGATGTTCATGCGCAGGTCGGTGCGTCCGGCCTTCTCGGCGGCGCGGTCCATGGCCTGGCTGATCTCGGTGTAGCGTTGGCGTTCGTCGGTGATGCGCCCCAGTCCTTGCAGGCGCGAGCCGCCACAGTAGTCAATCTTGATGAAGTCGAAGCCGCAGTCCACGAACCAGTAGTCCATGTCCTGTTGGTCGTGTCCCCAGATGCCGGAGCCGACGCCCCATTTGTCACCCCACTCGGCGCCCTGGCCCGAGGCGCAGGTGTTGTCGCCTGCGTCGGTGTAGATGCCGGCCTTGAGGCCGAGGCCGTGGATGTAATCGACCAGCGGGCGCAGTCCGTTGGGGAATTTCTCGGGATGGAGCAGCAGGTGTCCGTCCACGCTGTCGCGTCCGCCGAAATAGCCGTCGTCGATGTTGATGTACTCGTATCCGGCTTCCTTCAGGCCGCTGCTCGCCATGGCGTCGGCCTGTTCGCGGATGAGCTGCTCGCTGATGTTGATGCCGTAGGTGTTCCACGAGCTCCAGCCCATGGTGGGGGCGAGGTTCTTGTCGGGCTCGGGAGCAGGCCTGTGGCACGAGCTCATGGCGAGCAGGCAGGCGATTAATATGATGGATGTTTTTTTCATTATGAGGTGTGCTGATGTGTTCAATCTTCTTCAGGCATGACGATGGGCTGGTAGATGTGCTGCCCCGGCTGGTCGTCGGGCGCGGGATCGGGGGGCGTACATGACAGGACGGCCATTCCCGCGAATGCCACTGACAGCAGTATGCAGAGGGTTCTTTTCATTGTTCCGGTTCGTTTTTCTCGTTGTATCCGTTCAGGTTCAGCTCCACGTCCACGACGTTCTCCTCTGCCGGAGCCAAGGGGTCGGGGCCGTATTTGTTGTAGCCCACGGTGCCGCGTTTGCAGCACCACACGAGAAGCAGGATGGCGTAGGCAAACAGCAGGATGGCCAGGATGGAGACCAGGAAGAGCATCCCGAAGGGGAGGTCGTCGGACGTCAGAGCCGGGTTCTCGCCTAAGGCGAAGAGGGTGAGGCCCGCTACGGTCATCAGTACAATAAGGATGGCTTCCACGATGTAGAAGATGCCTATCCACCAGCCGCTTTTGTTCAGGTCGTGCAGACGGCGCACCAATACGCCCAGCGAGGGCAGCAGGAGGGCAAGTCCGACGACGAGGGAGACGATGCTGAAGGGGGTGGAGACGCCGCTGATGGATTCGGCGTTGAACTGTCCCTTGAAGATGAGTGGAATCATAAATAATCCCAACAGGAAGTCGAGGGCGACACTCACGAGGAAGGTGAAGAGTGTGAACCACCAGAACTCAGAGCGGCAGGCGCGTCCCTTGAATACCGCGTATTTGCGGAAGCAGGTTTTGATGGATTGTCCGAAAGTCATATATCTGATATTAAGGATTTAAGAAATAACGATTAAAAATTATGGAAATCACAATTCAGAATGTGCAAATTATCAGGGTTTACTGCATGAAAATAAAGGTGAGGCAATAGAGGATGATCATCGATAGGAGGGAGGCATCCCAGGCAAAGAACATGTTCCTTACGTTGGGGACGCTCACCTTCTCTGTCTGGTAGTCGTCGCCTGCGAAGGTGAAGATGTAGTCGTCGATGTTGCCTCCCTTCTGGAGGGCCAGGGTGACGCTGACCGACGAGCTGTCGGGACGGGCGGCTTCTGCCGCCTCCTTGCTCGCATAGGAGTTGATGCGCCAGAGAGGGAGTAGTTCGTCGTCGTATTCGCTGAGTTCCGGCTGGTCGGCGGGGGTGAGGAAGTCGTTGCAGGTGGCGCCGCCCTTCACGATTGCGCCAGACAGCGAGTCGCGGTTCTTCATGTGCATCACCTTGTGCGTCTTGCCCGTCTCGTCGGTGTAGCTGCACTGGTCCCAGCGGATGAGGAGGCTCTTCTTGCCGAGGTTCTTGATTTGGAGGTCAAAGCCGTCGTTCCACATCTCCAGCTTGACGGTCAGGCTGTCATCGACATAGACGCCCTTTTCGGTGAGGAAGGGGTTGGCGATGTGGTCGGGGGTGTTGACGCTCTCCAGCCAATAACCGCCGGTGTTCACCCAGCGCGTGGTGGTGCAGCCCGTCGCTGCGAAGAGGACGAGGAGCAGAAGGTTGGCGGTGGGGATGCGGGGCTTCATGAGGGCTGAGGGGGCTGGAGGGACTGGATTGGCTGGATTGACTGGATTGACTGGAAGGGCGGGGGGAGCTGGAGGGACTGGATTGGCTGGAGGGGATGGAGGGGGGTTACTTGCTTTTGTCGGGGGCGGCGGGGGTGCCGGGGAGGGGCTGCCAGTTCTTCAGCTCGTCCTGAAGGACGGAGACGGCTTTCTCCAGCTGGGCATCCTTGCCCTGGTAGTCTTCGAAGGGGTTGATGTCGATGTCGATATCGGGATCTACGCCGTGGCCTTCTACAATCCACTCGCCTTCGGTGCTATAGGAGGTGAAGAAGGGGGTACGCATGTCCTGTCCATCGACGAAGGGCTTGGAGCCGCTGATGCCGACGATGCCGCCCCACGATCGCTTGCCGATGAGCTTGCCCTGACCGAGCTTGCGGAAGCTGTAGGGGAAGAGGTCGCCGTCGGACGAGGAGTACTTGTCGATGAGGCAGACCTTCGGGCCGTAGAACGCCTGGTTGGGCACGGGCTCGTTGTCGCCGTTGCGATACATGCTGATGCGATAGACCTCGCGCTGCAGTCGTTCGAGGATGATGGGCGAGACGTTGCCGCCGCCGTTCATGCGGTCGTCGATGATGAGGGCGCGTTTGTCGAGCTGCGTGTAGAACATCTTGGTGAACATGTCGAGGCCCTCCATGCCCATGTCGGGGATGTGGATGTAGCCTATCTCTCCGCCGGAGAGTTTATCGACGATGGCGATGTTGCGCTGCACCCATTCGTAGTAGGCGAGGGCGCTTTCGCTGGCGATGGGCTTCACATAGACGGTGCGGGCATCCTTGCCGGAGGCGTTGGCCGCCACCTCGAGCGCCACCGTCTTGCCCGCCTTGCCGACGAGCGCCTGCAGCGGCGACGTGAGCTTTTCGGCCGGTACGCCGTTGACTTTTGTGATGTAGTCGCCCACCTTGACATCGATGCCCGGCTCGGTGAGGGGCGAGCGGAGCTTCCTGTCCCAGTTGGCGCCCTGGAAAATCTTGTCGATGCGGAAGGCGCCCGACTTTTTGTCCTTGCTGAACTTGGCGCCCAGCAGGCCGGTGGCGACGCGGGGGATGGCAGGCTTCTCGCCGCTGGTGATGTAGGCGTGGCCGATGTTGAGCTCGCCAATCATTTCGCCGATGAGGTAGGTGAGGTCGTCGCGATGCTTTGCGTAGGGCACCATCTGGCCGTACTTTTCGCGGATGTGGTTCCAATCGACGCCGTGCATGTTCTCCACGTAGAATCCGTCGCGGGTGATGCGCCAGCTCTCGTCGAAGATTTGCTGCCATTCGGCCTCGTGGTTGATGTCCATCTCCATGTCGTCGGTGGGCACGGCGGAGCCATTGGCAGGTCCGCCGAAGTTGCAGACGACGAGCTTGCCGCCGTCGGCGCGGACGAGGGCTTTCTTGTAGTCGGCGGTGATGTCCATCGGCATCTTCATGGGCGAGTCGGAGACCTTCATGGACTTCAGGTCGAGTTCCTTGACGCCGCCCGCGGAGGTGAAGTAGAGCTTGCCGTTCACGGCGGCGATGAGGCGGAAGTGTCCGGGCTCGACCGGCAGCGAGGTGATGCGCTGGCCGATGCCGTCGAGGTCAACTTTGGTGGAGGGGGTGGAGGGGGTGGAGGGGGTGGATTTGCTGGAGGAGCTGGATTTACTGGATTTGGTGGAGGGGGTGGGATTGGGGGAATCTACGGTGGGGGCGGGGGCGGTGGGGGCGTCGTAGTCGGTGTGGAGGGCGGTGGGGTTCTCTGTGTCGGCGGCAAGGGGGAGGACGAAGAGGTAGTCCTGCACGTTGTAGGAGGTGTTCCACTCGACGGCCGAGTACTGGGCGTGGAAATCACGCGAGGAGGTGAAGAAGAGGTACTTGCCGTCCTGCGAGAAGAGGGGTTGCGACGCGGGGTACCAGCGGTCGGTCACCTGATAGGACTTGCGCTTGGCCACGTCGAAGAGGTAGAGGGCGTCGGTGCCGCGGCTGACGGGCGTGGAGGTGTAGGCCGCCCACGTGCCGTCGGGCGAGAGGGTGAACGAGCGGATGCCGCTTGTTTCGCTCACCAGGATGCGCTCGGGCGTGCCTCCGCTGATGGAGAGCTCATAGACGTCGCGCTTCTCGGTGTTGAAGTAGAGTTTCTTGCTGTCGTGGCTCCACTGCAGGCGGTCGGGATAGCCGTTTGTGAAGCTGGTCAGCTGGCGGGCATTCGTCAGGTCATCGGCCGGAGCCATCCACACCTGGTATTCGCCGGAGGCGTCGGAGAGCCAGGCGACGTTCTTGCCGTCGGGGCTCCAGGTGACGCCGCGCTCGTGCGACCCGGGCGTGGCCGCCAGGTGGAAGACGGGCCCCTTCTCGGCAGGCAGCAGGAAGAGGTCGCCGCGGCCTATGGCCACGATGCGCTTGCCGTCGGGCGAGAGCGTGGCCTCGCTGACGCGTACTGAGCGGGCCAGCTCCGTGCGGCTGTAGAGGTCGTCGTCGGCCAGGGTGATGGTCACCTTGTTCAGGGCTTTCGTGGCCACGTCGTACTTCCAGATGTAGCCGCCGTTCTCGAAGACGATGCTCTGCTGCGAGGCGGCGGGGAACTTGCAGTCATACTCGGTGAAGTCGGTCACCTTGCGCGTCTGGTGCGAGCGGGTATCGTAGGCGAAGAGGTTCATGGTGCGGTCGCGGTCGGAGAGGTAGTAGATTTCCGTGCCCACCCACATGGGGAAGATGTCCTGCGCCACGTCGTCGCATCCGGCGATGCGCTCCACCTTGGTGGTGCCGAGGGTGTGAATCCAGATGTCGTCGGCCTGTCCGCCGCGGTAGTACTTCCATGTGCGGAACTCGCGGAACATGCGGTTCATGGCCAGCTGCTTGCCGTCGGGCGAGAAGGAGCAGAAGCCGCCCTCCGAGGTAGGAATCTCCTCAGGCAGTCCGCCCTCGGCGGGGACGAGGCTGAGCTGGGCGCGCAGGCCGCTGAAGCACCATTGCTTGCCCCGGAAGATGATGCTCTTTCCGTCGGGTGTCCATCCCATGACGATGTTGTTGGGGCCCATGCGCTCGCCCACGTTGTCGCGTTCGACGAGGGCGGTGTAGGTGATGCGGCGGGGCACGCCGCCTGTGACGGGGATGGTATAGACCTCGGTGTTGCCGTCGTACTGTCCGGTGAAGGCGACGGTCTGTCCGTCGGGCGATATTTTGGGGAAGCACTCGTAGCCCACGTGGCTGGTGAGCTTGGTGGCTGTGCCGCCGGTCTCGGGCACGCAATAGAGGTTGCCGGCATAGGAGAACACAATGCGTCCGCCGCCCACGGTGGGGAAGCGCAGCAGGCGGGCCTCGTCGGCCGCGCGCAGCGGGGTGGTGGCGGCAATGAGGGCCAATGCCGTCAGAATGAGGATAGAAGCACGTTTCATATTCATTCGGTAAAATGAAAGTTCCTTTTAAGCGTCCAAAGATACGGCTTCTTTTCGGGATAAAAAAATTTTGTCGTAAAAAATTACACCGAAAAAACTTTTTTTCTGTTTTCCAACCTGTGCCTGTTTTTCCTGTGCCTGCGCCTGTTATGTCTGCGCCTGCAATGTCGTCTGCGCCTGCGATATCGCCTGCGCCTGTGTTATCGCCTGCGCCTGCGTCATCGCCTGCGCCTGCCTTGGGCCACGGCGTGAAGGCGTAAGCCGTTAGGAATCGGCAGATTGCAGTTTTGCAAAAAAAGCCCCGGTTTCTTTTTGCGCAGAAGCGTCTTTTCCGTCCCTCTGCTGAGCCGGCTCTATAAATATACTACTTGTCTCCTCTGCCCTTTAGGGCAGAGGAGACAAGTAGATTCTTTGATTATAGGTGGCAAGGGCGTCTCGGGGCTCTGTCGTCAGCAGGCTGGTGTCGTTTCGTTTCGTTCCTTGGGACGCTCCCCGGTAGCGTGGCTTCTCTATGCGCTTCGCTTCTCCTCGGCCGCGTGGCTTCTCGACGCGCTTCGCTTCTCCCTGCCGCCTGGAAAATAAAAAAGGGGGACAAAAAAACGAAAAGCGAACGGCGTTCAATCCCAGCCGTTTAGCGTTTTCTGTTTGCCGCCAACGCAGGCGCAGGCGATAACGCAGGCGCAGGCAATATCGCAGGTGCAGGCGATAACGCAGGCGCAGGCGTTTCAGGCGCAGGCGGAACGAAATCGTCGCCGTAACGTTAAACGCTGCCGCCGTAACGTTAAACGCTGTCGCCGTAACGTTAAACGCTGCCGCCGTAACGTTAAACGCTGCCGCCATCGTAAAAAACAGGCCGAAAAATTTGCAGGGGTGAATCATTTTTGCTATCTTTGCAGAAAAAATACAACAGAAAAACAACGTCTCGCCATGAATCTGAGAAAAACCGCTTTCTGTATTCTCCTGATACTGACGGCCGTGGCCTCGGCCCCGTCGCAGACCATCTATCGCAACAGCGCCTACCAATGGCGGGGCAACAGCTTCGTCCAAGGCAAGTTCCGCGCCACGGCCGACAGCCCTACCAGCATCCGCAGCAACTACACCGACGAATGGACGACCACGGCGCCCAACTTCATGCCCCGCGACGTGGACCCGGGCATCGACCGCACACACTGGACGCTGCGGCGCGACATCAGCCACCTGCCGCACTACACCTCCACGCTCACCCTCGACAACGCCCTCTTCAACCTCAGCCTCGAGGAGAGCGAGCTGGCCATCGAGCCCGACTCCACCTACCGCACCGGCGTCTATTGGGGCGGCGTGTGGACGAGGGACGTCTCCTACTCCATCCTCCATGCCCTGGCGCAGCTCTGCCCCGAGGTCTCCATGCGCTCGCTGCTGGCCAAGGTCGATGACCGGAACCGCATCATCCAGGACACCGGCACCGGCGGCGCCTGGCCCTGCTCCACCGACCGCACCACATGGGTGCTGGCCGCATGGGAGGTCTATCTGGTGACCGGCGACAAGGCGTGGCTCCAACGTATCTTCCCCGTCGTGCGCAACACCATCGAGGACGACCACCTCGTGGCCTTCGACCCCGCCACGGGGCTGATGCGCGGCGAGACATCGTGGCTCGACTGGCGCGAACAGGAGTACCCCACCTGGATGCAGCCTGCCGACATCTACGCCAGCGAGGCCATGAACACCACCGCCGTCCACTACCGCGCCCTGCGCATCCTGGCCGAGATGTGCGCCATCCTCGACCTGCCCGGGCGCGAACGCTACGACGGCTGGGCCGACACCCTCCGCGACGGCATGAACCGCCACCTCTGGATGGACGACCGCGGGCTCTACGCCATCTACCTCTACGGCCGCAACCACCTCGTGCAGCACCCGCAGATGGAGATTCTCGGCGAGGCCTTCGCCATCCTCTGGGACATCGCCGACCCCGCCCGCCAGCAGCGCATCAGCCAAAGCATGGTGAGCGAACCCTTCGGCACACCCGACTTCTTCCCCAACCTCAGCGACCAATACCCCTACCACAACAACGCCATGTGGCCCTTCACGCAGGGCTACTGGCTGAAGGCGCAGGCCAAGGCCGGCAACGAGCAGGGCGTACTCCATGCCATCAGCTCCATCTACCGCCTGGCGGCCATGACGCTCACCAACCTCGAGAACATGGTCATCTGGAGCGGCGCCGAGAAGGGCCTGCCCATCAACTCGCCGCGCCAGCTGTGGAGCGTCGCCGCCGACATATCGATAGTGCCCGGCATCTACTTCGGCATGCACTACGGCACCGACGGCATCCGCTTCGCCCCCTTCGTGCCCAAGACGCTCAAGGCCGAGCGACGCCTCTCGAACTTCCGCTACCGCCACGCCGTCCTCGACCTCTCCGTCACCGGCTATGGCAACCGGATACGCTCGTTCCGCCTGGACGGTGTGGAGACCGAGCCCTTCCTGCCCGCCGACGTCACGGGCGAGCACCGCATCGAAATCGTCCTCTCCAACCGCCAGCCGCCCGCCATGCCGATGGTGCTGCGCGACAACGCCTGCCAGCCGCTGACGCCCCAGGCGACGCTCTCCGGCAGCACGCTTGCGTGGAAGGCCGTGCCCGATGCCGTGGAGTACATCGTCCTGCGCAACGGCCAGCCGCTGACCCGCACCGCCGAGCTCTCGGCACCGCTCCCCGGCGATGGCGAGTATGCCGTGGTGGCCGTCAGCGACGAGGGCTGGCACTCCTACATGAGCGAGCCCGTGCGGCACTATGGCCACGTGCAGCTCTACGAGGTGGAGCAGTTTGCGCCCGTCGTACAGCGCGGTGCCAACGCCGCGCGCATCACCCGTCGCGACAACATCCTCATCCTTATCCCCATCGAGGTGCCTGCCGACGGACGCTATGCCCTCGACTGGCACTATGCCAACGGCAACGGCCCCGTCAACACCGAGAACAAGTGCGCCACGCGCCTGCTCGCCGTCGATGGCCGTCCCGCCGGCGCCAGCGTCTTCCCGCAGCGCGGCGCAGGCGAATGGGACAGCTGGGGCTGGAGCAACGCCGTCACCACCACCCTCCGCCAAGGCCGCCACATCGTCACGCTCGAGTTCACCCCCACCGTCGAGAACATGAACCTCCGCGTCAACGAAGCCCTCCTCGACCAGCTGCGCGTGACAAGGCTATAGCGTTTCTTTTACGACTGCGAATGAAGAATGGTTTAGCCGCTTCGCGGAAAACGACATAAGTTTTATTCTTTAATCACACAAAATTATGACTTACAAAAAGATTCTCATGGCCGTTATGTGCCTGACCACAGCGTTTGCATTCACCTCATGCAAACAAGACGAAGAGTTTGACATCAACAAGGAAGCTGCCAAGCTGAAGGACAACCAGATTCTGCTGGATGGAAAAACCATGGACGTGACCTGTGCCCTTGGCATCCGCCCTGTCGGAAAGGGCTGGGAGGGCGACCCGGGCGCCTACTATGTCGATATCATGCCCGTTGACCAGTCGCTCACATGGCATGGCCGCTACGACCTCGGCCTGCCGCTGATTGGCAAGACCATCAACCTCGCTGACCCCGAAAAGGCTCTCGACGGATGCCAGTTCTCCATGTACTTTGAACAAGGCGATGACTACTTGAACATGAACAATATGTTTGGTCTCGAAGGTGGTCAAGGCATCCTGGAAGACAAAGAGCTGAGCGGCTCGTGTTTCAAGTCGGGCACGTTCAAGACCTCTCATGACAAGAAGGATGGCTTCCACCTCACCTTCTCGGGTGTGCTGGTTGACGAAAAGCCGATTGCCCTGAAGGCCTACGTTCCCGAAGCGGACGTCCAGTACTGGTAAACCCGTAACGCCCCCATTCGCTCGTTACTGCGTGACGACGCGTCTTCCTTTCAGCTGCGGATGAAAGGAAGACGCTATCGTCTTTTTGGGGGCCATTTTTGGCATTTCAGGAAAAAAAGTTGCTTTTCCCATGCAGTATTTTTGTTAACGCTACGTTTAGGAAACAGAAACGTTTTTTAGTATTAACCTATAAAAGTGAAACAACAATGAAAAAATCTCATCTGTTATGGTTTCTGCTCATCCCGCTCCTTTCCCTATCGTGCAGCAAAAACGAGGAATGGAAAAGCACTCCCGAAGGAGCCTATCTGGACATCACGGAAATGACGAAAGTCACCGTTTATGACCTGACGCCGGATTGGTATTATGGACAGCGGGCTGTTATTGAACTCAAATCCAACATCCGTGAACGTGTACAATCCTATTCGTGGGTAGGAAAAAACAATTTTCTGACGATAACCTATCTGGGTGAACCCGTGATGAGAGTGGAGATACAGTGGGTATTGTCCGATTCGTTTCCAGGTGGGATGGCTATCTCTTTTCAAGACCCGGGTTTCTCGGAAGATCCTTTGAAATGTTGGATTTGGTCTCATGGAACTGACTCCGACGAAGCTGAATTCGACCGTTTTATTGAAGAGCTGCGAAGCCGGAAGGTCCCCATCAAACAGGGTAAATAGCCAACCTATACACAAATGATATAAGCTGATTCAAGAGTAACATAAGTTTCACTTCAAAAACTACACAGAATGATGATTTACAAAAAGATTCTCATGGCCACAATGTGCCTGACCGCCGCCTTTGCCTTCAGTTCATGCGCGGGCGACGACGAACTCGACGTCAACAGAAAAGCAGACAAAATCGGCGTCAACCAAATGTTCATAGAGGGAACAACCTTGGATGCTACATGCGACTTGGTAATCCATCATTATGTCGGGCAATGGAAGAATGTTCCTGACCAATACAGTGTAAACGTCACAGCCCATGACAGTCTTTATGAATGGCATGGAAACTTCGTCTTGAACGAAGGCATCGTAGGTAAGTCTATCAACCTTGCTGACCCGAAGCCGGACATAGATAAGAACTATTTCTCTGCTTATTTAATAAAACTCTATTACATAGGCAAAGGCGAGCGGGCCAGGTTGTGGAAGTTCAGCCTCTACGGTTCTGGTGGTAGCTCGTTTGAAGAGGAGTCTCTGGATGATACATCGTGCTTTACGTCAGGAACGTTCAAGTCGTCCTATGGGGAAAAGGGGTTCCAGGTATCCTTGTCAGGTGTATTCGTTGACGGAAAGGCGTTCTCGCTGAAAATCGTTGTTCCCGAGGAGAAGATTGTGCGCCGCGACATTGAGAGTTTTGCCGAAATATGATACAATGGCCCTGCCTAAGGGTGTGCCGTCCGTAGGTGCTTCCGTTACTGCGCCCGCAGCGTCACCACGGTGATGTCCGTGGGGGCGCAGAAGCGGATGGGGATTCGCGAGGTGCCGAGGCCGCGCGAGATGATGATGGGCACGCCGCGCGATGTGCGCCGGCGGCCGTAGAGGAACCGGCGCCCGTAGCGGCTGCCCGTCTCGGGGGCGATGACGTAGAACAGCGTCACCTGCCCGCCGTGGGTGTGACCCGCCAGCGCAAGGTCAACACGCTCAGGGCTCAGAGCGGCTGACTCGACGATGTCCGGACTGTGGGTGAGGAAGATGACGTAGTCGTCAGGATGTTGTTCCGCTACCAGCGGCTGCACCAACGGCGGATGGGTGCAATAAGGTGCGCCCACGATGACAAGCCCCGCATGGAGGGTATCGGAGGCATAGTCGAGCAGACGGATGCCGTGACGGTGCATGGAGAGGGTGATTTCGTCGGTGCAACGCTCGAAGTCGTTGTTGCCCATCACGGCGTAGATGCCGTCGGGTGGCGAAAGCGTGCCGAGGGCCGAGAAGAGCGGCTCGACGTACTCGCAGCCCTCCTGATAGTCGCCGCCGAGCAGGATGACGTCCGGCCGCAGCGCCCTGAGCGCCTTCACCGTGCCGTGCAGCTGGCGTTCCTTGAACTTCGAGGCCAGATGGAAATCCGTGGCGAAGGCGATGCGATAGCCGTCCAGCGCCTGCGGCACATCAGCCGACGTCACGTCATAACGCGCAATCCTATCCACCCCCGCATACCTGAGGGAGGTGCAGGAAAAGAATGAAAAATGAAGAATGAAAAATGAAAAATAAACAGCTCTGCGAATGGCGTGTTGTATTCGGGACATTTTATTTTTCATTCTTCATTTTTCATTTTTCATTAAAAAACGCAGTCTTTGTCATTAATCGTTCGTTATCAGGCAGACGGCGTACGCCGAAATGCCCTCCTCGCGTCCGGTGAAGCCGAGGCGTTCGGAGGTGGTGGCCTTGATGGAGACGGCGTCGGGGGTGACGCCCATCACGTCGGCCATCACCTGCTGCATGGCGGGGATGTGGGGGTTAAGCTTGGGCTGCTCGGCGCAGACGGTGGCGTCGATGTTGCCCACACGGTAGCCCTTTTCGCGCAGCAGCCCGATGGTGCGGCTGAGGAGGATGGTGCTGCGGATGTCCTTGTACTCGCCGGCCGTGTCGGGGAAGTGATAGCCGATGTCGCGCAGCCCCGCTGCTCCCAGCAGGGCGTCGCAGACGGCATGGATGAGCACGTCGGCATCGCTGTGGCCCAGCAGGCCAAGCGTATGCTCTATGCGGACGCCGCCAATCCACAGCTCGCGTCCCTCCACCAGCCGGTGGACATCATATCCGAACCCTACTCTGTACATTTTTTAAATTAGAAATTAGGAATTGCTATTTAGTTAAGAATTAAGAGTTAAGAAAAATAGTCTTTTCAATGAATATCCGCATACGAAGGTATCGTCTGAACTCCTAAATAGTAAATCGTCAAATAGTAAATCTCTTTATCGTCTGCCGAACATCTCGCGAATGCCGTCCATGTCGAAGGAGAGGGTGAAGCGGAGCGTCTGGTCGAGAGGGTTGCTCTGCGATGTGGAGACGAGGTAGGCGGCGTCGAGCGAGAAGACGCTCATCTTGAATCCTGCACCGACGGTGACGTACTTGCGGTTGCCCTTGTACTCGTTCTCGTAGTGATAGCCTGCGCGGAGGAAGAACTGGTCGTTGTAGCCATACTCCACGCCGGCCCCCCAGTAGATTTCGCGCAGCTCCTCCTCGAAACCGCCGGGGGCGTCGTGGAACGACTTGAAGATGCCCGCGATGGGCGATATGTCGTTGTAGCCCTGGGCGTCGAGCCAGCTCTGATACTCCGAGGCGTAGCTGTAGCTCTTGTCCTCGAAGTCCTCGCCGAACGTCTCGTCGAGGAACTGGCGGTAGGTGGGCTTGGTAGGCACCATCAGCTTGTTGGCGTCGGCGGTGAGGGTGAAGGTGTTGTACTCATCGACGGGCACCTTCAGTGCGGCGCCGAGGCGCAGGTTGGTGGGGATGAACTGGTTGGTGTTGCCGCCGTCGAACGAGATTTTCGAACCGATGTTGCTGGCGTTGAGGCCCCAGTTGAACATGCACTCGCGCTGGCCGAGGTAGATGTAGTCGCTGTGGAAGAGCGAGATGTCGGCGGCGAAGGCGGTGCCGGGCGTCACCTCGTCGTCGTAGTTATACTGCAGGTCGCTTAGGATGAAGCGCAGGCCGACGGAGGCGGAGAAGGTCTCGGAGAGCATGCGGCTGTAGGCAAAGTCAACGGCCATCTCGTAGGGACGGATGGTGTAGTTGTTGGCAACATCCGTCACCTCGCCCAGCGAGAAGTAGGTGAGCGAGCCGCTGACGGCCTGGTAGTCGCCGATGCGGTAGTAGCCGGTGAGGTTGGCGAGGTCGATGTCGCTCACCAGCTGGCGCAGCCACGGCGTGTAGGCCAGCGAGACGCCCGCCGGGCTGTAGGTGAAGGGGTATTTGGCGGGGTTCCAGTACTGCGAGTTGACATCGGCTTCGGTGGCCACGCCCACGTCGCCCATGGCCCCCGCACGGCTGTCGGGGGCAATGGTCAGCGAGTTGACGCCCGTATAGATGGGGTTGTAGAGGTTCTTGGTCTGTGCCGTGGCCGCAAGGCCGACGCAGCAGAAGATGATGGTGGGTAGTATGGTTTTTCTTTTCATCATTCCCTGTTCTATTTTCAATCTTCAATTATCAATCTTCAATCTTCAGTGTTCCTGTTTTCATTCGGCAATATAACGTGTGGCGGCGGCTGTTTATTGTGTTGTTAATGCTTTATAACCATTTTGCGGCTTTGCGACGTGCTGTTGCCGGAGGCCGACGAGGCGGTGACGCGGTAGAGATAGACGCCCGTCGAGAGGGGCACGCCTGCGGCATTGCAGAGATCCCACGAGCGGGTGTAGAGGTTGGACGGCGTGGCTGTCGTCTCCTCGCTGGTCCAGAGGATGCGGCCCGAGAAGTCGAAGACCTCCAGGCGGAAGGTGACGACGGACTCGGGGCGGTCGTGGGTGACGACGAACGTGGTGGCGGTGGTGGCGGGGCTGTCGGTGACCGTCACGTCGGTGAGGGTGGGGCGGAGTCCCTCCACGACCTCGAAGTCGAGGGTGACGGAGGAGGAGTTGTTCATCATGTCCCAGGCGCGGAGCATCAGCGTGTGCTGTCCGGCGGGGAGGGCGGGCAGGCTGTAGGCCAGCGTGCCGCGGGTGTAGTCGCCGAAGTCGCTCGTGTAGTAGTTGTTGAGGCGGTAGGTGAGCATGGCCGAGCCGTCGATGACGGCGACGATGTCGTGCCCGATGCCGCCGCCCACGGTGTTGATGCCGTCGGCGTCCTCGAGCGTGGCCACCAGCAGGGGCGTCTCGTTCACCCGGTCGCCGGGGACGAACGAGGGTGTGTTGAGGTAGCAGGTGATGGTGGGGCCGGTGGAGTCGTTCGCGAGCCCTTCGTGTGTGCCGCCCAGCAGGAAGGCCTCGGTGTTGCCCTGTGCCTCGGCGTCCTTGGCATCGTTGATGGCATAGACGTTGAGCTCGCCCTTCTCGCCGGAGTAGTTGATGTCCATCGGCACGCGGAAGGTGAAGCGGAACGTGCCGCCCCGCACCGAGTCGCTGCCCGAGAAGAGGACGCTGGAGCGCTCGACGTAGCTGAAGAGCTCGGATGCGCTGCCGTTGTTGTTGCGGCCATAGACGGTCTCGCGGTTGTCGCGGACGGTGGCGTGGACGGTGCCGTTGAAGGCTGTGGCGGGGTGGCCGTCGGCGTCCTCGATGTGTCCCTCGGCGGTGACGGTCTCGCCGGCGCTGAGCGTGATGACCTCGTCGGCATCGACGGGGCGGCCGTTCAGCCTATCGACCACGGCGCCGTAGTCGGCACCGGCCAGGCACAGCGCGGGGTCGCCCAGCAGGACGTAGTGGAGCTTGTTCTCGCTGGTGTCCTGCATCGACGACTCGCCGGTGGTGACGATCTCGGTCTTTGCCAGGCGGACGGCGTCGCCCAGGCGCAGGGCCTTGCCGGTGGCGTCGCGGCTGAAGACATACTTCGAGAAGAGGTAGTTGATGCGTCGGTTGTAGCTCGAGAAGACGGTGCGGGTGGTGGTGAACAGGGCTATGGCGCCGCCCTTGGGATTGAGGAAGGCGTGCTCGCCGAAGGATGTGGTGGTGTTGTCGAAGGGCGAGATGTCGCACGAGGCCGTCACCCACAGCGGCAGGCGCGGCGAGGTGAGGGCGGCCATGTCGCTCTTGTCTATCACCAGCTCGTGCGACAGCACGTCGGCGCTGCCGTGGCCGCTGTAGTTGACCATCAGGGCACCCTCGTCGAGCAGTTCGAGGAGGCGTTTGCTCACGGCAGGGTAGCTGTTGCCGGTGGCGGTGACCTCCATGGGATAGGTGTCCCAGTAGATGCGTTTGTACATGTATTTCGGGTAGCTCGCCTCGAGCATGCGGGCCACGAACTCGGCGTCCTTCATGTGCTGGTTGTTGTCGCCGTCGTCGCCGAGCATCAGGATGGTGTTCTTCCATGCTCCGGCGGCCGTGCCCGCCATGTAGGCGAGGGTTTTGTCAACCATGTCGCGTGCCTCTTGGACGGTGGTGACGGGGAAGCGTCCCACGCCCACGTCGGGCTTGTCGCGCAGCAGGTCGCGCCCCTCGCCGTCGTCGAGCAGGGCGTAGTAGTCCTCCATGACGTAGGAGCGTGTGGCGCTGAACGACTCCACGGACTCGAAGCAGGGCAGGTAGTCGTCGGGCGAGGCGCCGCGCCAGTTGTCGCTGAGCATGCGGTTGTCCCAGGCGCCGTCGCCGAAGAGCAGCAGGTAGCGGGGCATCTCGCTGTCGGCGGTGGCACGGTCGTAGAGCATTTTCAGGAAGCGTCGAATGGCGGTGGCGTCGCGGGTGCCGGACGAGAATTCGTTGTAGATTTTGTCGGCCGTCACCACCAGTGTGCTGAGGCCGTCGCGGGTGCGGTGTGCCTCGGCCAGCCGTTCGGCCTGGGCGGTGAGGGCGCCGCTGGCGGGGGTGACGATGATGTAGTCGGTGGCAGGCGTGGCGTGCAGGTTCTGGTTGGCGACGGGTGTGGCCGTGCGTATCTCGTGCTGTGTGTAGTAGCCCGCGGTGGAGGGGTAGCTGATGCGGATGAAGTCGAGCCGGCCGCTGACGCCCGACGGGCGGTTGTGGGTGAGCGTGAAGCGGGTGGTGGGCGTCAGCGCCGTGGTCCTGAAGGTGGCCTCGGCTATGTTGCCGTCGCTGTAGGCGCTGTTGGCCGTGAGGGTGATGGTGCCGAGGGTGGCATCGCCCGCCTGCACGGTGACGGTGGTGGAGGCCTTGGCGCTGTGGGCGAAGGCCACGGTGACGGTGGCCTCGGCGCCCTCCTGCAGGTTGGGCAGCGCGACGTTCCAGCTGTGGGTGGCGCCGTCGGCGAAGTCGTAGCTGTCGAAGAGCTTGCGCCCCGAGGGGTGGAAGGCGTAGGCATCGTTCTCCACCACCGCGCAGAGGGTGCCGGCGGTGCGGAACGCCTCGGGCACCAGCAGGCTCCTGTCCGCCACCGTCGGGTCGGCATAGTGAGTGCTGTCGGTGGTTTCGGTGAGGAAGTAGCTGCCGGTGGTGGCGTAGTGGTTGGGGGTGTGGGTGTAGGAGCCGTCAGGCTGGCGTGAGAGGCGGACGGTGCCGTTGCCCCAGAAGACGATGCCCTCGTCGGTGCGGCAGACGGTCACCGGCGGCAGGTCGTCGGGCAGGTCGGCAAGGCCGTGTTCGGGCAGCAGATGGCCGCCGTAGCCGAACACGCGGACGTTCGCCGGGTCGCTGAAGCCCATGGCGGCGAGGTTCTTCGGCGTCAGCACATAGAGGCCGTCCTCCGCCACGTCCACCTTCATCCAGCGGCCGGAGGAGAGGACGCTGGAGGCTGCGCTGCGGCCCGCCGCCCGATGGGAGCGGGAGGGCCGGGGGGACGGGGAGGGCCGGGGGGAGGCTTTCAGGTCGAACGACCTTATCCGCTGATACTGTCCGTCGCGCAGGATGACGGGGATGAAGCTGATGTCGAGCACACCCTGTCCCCGGGAAACGCCTACGTGGGTTGTCACCTCGGGCCACTGGCCGATGGCTGCTGTCCGGGTGAGAGCCCTGTAGTAAGGTGCCGTGGGGGGCACAGGCTCCAGCTCGGGGTATTCGATGCGGACGTCGTATGCCCCGGCATAGTCGCTGCCCAGCGGCATGCTGTGGCAGAACACCGGCACGACGCTGTCCTGCTCCATCGCCGTCCAGTCGATGCCTGTCTCGTCCCCTGCATGCCCCTGGGCCATCATGCCCAGCAGCAGGGCGGCTATACCTATACTGCGCTTCCTCATCATCCCTCTATACTTCAATCTTCCCTATTTTATGTTCACGGAGAGCACGTGTCTCTCTCCCAGAAAGGCATCCAGATGTTCGCCGGCGTGCAGGGGGCGGACGCCCGACGGTGTGCCGGTGAAGAGGAGGTCGCCCGTCTTGAGCGTGTGGAACTGGCTGACGTAGGCTATCAGCCTGTCGATGCCCAGCAGCATGTCGCCCGTGAAGCCCGTCTGGGCCGTCCGTCCGTCTATCTCCGAATGGAACGTGAGGCGCTGCACGTCGCCCGCCTCCTCCACGGGGACGAAGTCGCCCACGATGGCCGAGCCGTCGAACGCCTTGCTCATCTCCCACGGCAGCCCCCTGTCGCGGAGCCGCCGCTGCAGGTCGCGGGCCGTCACGTCGATGCCCACGGTCACCGCGTCGTAGTAGCGGTGAGCGAAGCGCTCGGGGATGCCCTTGCCCATGCGGTGTATGCGCACCACCAGCTCCGCCTCGCCGTCGAAGCGTCCGGCGAAGTCGGGCAGGAAAAACGGCCTGCCGCTCCTCAGTATGGCCGAGTCGGGTTTCATGAAAATCACAGGGTCCTCCGGTAATACTAACGTAGGTTCGAGCTCTTTATTGTGCTCGGCATAGTTCATTCCAACACAAAGTATCTTCAATTGGGTTAGGGGTTAGAGGTAAGAGTTTTTCTATACTGGCAGACTTCTTTTTTAGACTTCAGTCTGATACAGTTTCTCTGTCGAAGTGGCGGCAGCCAGCTCAGCCATCAGTGAGGCCAGTCGCCCGGCCACGGCCTCGGTGAAGCGGCGCCCCTTCGCGGCCGTGGCGTCGCGGGGGTCGCCGATGCCCGTGTCGTCCGATGCCAGGTTCCAGTGGCGCGGCATCCATGCCGTGCCGTCCTGCAGTCCCTTCAGGGCGAAGGGGTGCGAGCGTCCGTCGCCGGCCATGTCCATCCGCACCAGCTCGGGGCGGTAGTGCAGCATGGCCGACGTCTCCAGTTCGTCCGCATGGTCGCCCGGGTGGTCGAAGTAGTCCTCCGCCGGCAGCACGGCATACCAGTTGCTCACGCAGACCATCATGTCGGGGAAGTCAACCGCCAGGTCGCGGACGAAGCCTCTGAACGTGTTGCCGCCGTGTCCGTTCACGATGACGAGGCGACGCATACCCTGATGGTGTAGGCACTCCACGATGTCGTGCAGGATGGCCTGCTGCGTCTGCTGGCGGAAGTGGAGGCAGAAGGGCAGTTCGCGCTGCCCGGGGTTCTGTGCCCCCGCCGTCACGGGCGGCAGCACCATCGCCTTCACCCCGTGTTCCTCCCATGCCATGTGTGCTGCGCGTACGGCCACGTCGTGGCTCAGGATGCAGTCTGTCAGATAGGGCAGGTGGCCGCCGTGCGGCTCCGTCGCTCCCCACGGCAGCACTGCCACGTCGTATGCCGTGCCCCTGACCTCGCCATACGTTGCCAGTGAGAGGTCGAGGACAGGCTTCCTATTTGCTCGTTCGGCAAATGCAAACAGCTCGCTCGGCAGGTGGCAATAGCCCGTGGGGTTCTTGTCCAGGTAGTCCTGATGATACTCCTCGGCGGGGTAGAAGTTGTGCAGGGGCAGCAGCTCCACGCAGAGCGGGGCGTCGTATGTGTGCTGCGCCTCGTCCAGTATGGCGCGTGCCACGGGCTCGTCGGCCGCGTCGGTGTAGTAGATGCCCGTGCGGTAGCGCGTGCCCTCGTCCTCGCCCTGGCGGTTCAGGCTCGTGGGGTCGATGGCGCGGAGGTAGAGCCGCAGCAGGAGGGGCAGTGTCAGCACGTCGTCGTCGAACACCACGTGCACGCACTCCGCATAGCCCGTCGTGTCCGTATAGACCTCCTTGTACGTGGGGCGTTCCGTCCGTCCGTTGGCAAAGCCCACTTCGGTCTGCGTCACCCCCCGGATTTTCTTCAGATAATGCTCGGCGCCCCAGAAGCACCCCGCAGCCAGATAAATCTCGTGTGTCATCGTTTCTCGTTATTTTTGCCTTATAAGGAGCGACAAAAGTAACACACTCTATCCAAACCGCCAAATCCGCAGCCGTTTTTAACAATCCGCGCCGCGCCTTGCCTGTAACCGATTCACCCTGCTGGCGAAAAAAACATCAAACGCCGTGCCCGTAGCGTTTAACGCTACGGCGACAACGTTTAACGCTACGGCGGCAACGTTTAACTCTGCTTACAGTCTGTCAGTCTAAAATGATAACCACATCATTTTAAGAGGAAGGTGGCGCGGAGCATGGCCGTGCGGCCGCAGAGGGCGTAGTCGAAGGTGTAGGTGTTGATGCCGTCGAAGACGGTGTAGGCGTAGCTGCGCTGGCCGAGCAGGTTGTCGAGCTCGAGGCGGAGGACGAGGCGCTTCCGCTTGTACTGTGCCGAGGCATTGAAAAGGGACATCCGTTTGTACTGGCTGGCTGTGATCTGGCGGCGCACATGGTCGTAGTCGAGGGAGAGGTCGAGGGTGGCGATGGGGAAGATGTGGATTGCTCCGCTGTGGGTGAGCGAGGTCACTGTATTGCTTTCCTCGGAATAGCGGGAGCGTGACCAGCCGTAGCGGATGTCGTAGCGCAGTTCGAGCCACTGGATGGGGGTGACGGAGGCATTACCGTGGAGGTTGTAATTGTTCGAGCGCACCTTGATGATATCCGTTGCCCCTTCTGAGGAGGAAATGGCCTGCTCACTGTCGCCAAAACCATACGCGGCATCTGCGCCAAGTTTGGTGAAGATAGAGGGAAAATTCTTCGTGCTGCGGGCGGAGAAGTTGCTGGAGCGGCTGCGGGTGTCGCGTTGCAGGGCAGAGCTGCTGATGTCGATGCCGTTGATGCTCTGCGAGTAGAGCGTGTTGCGCCTGCCCTCGCTGTGGGTGGCCGCGAGGCTCAGCGTGAAGTACTGCATGGGCAGTTGCCATTTCCACTCGCCCGACGTGCGCCATGTGTCCGACTCGCCGATGATGCCCGACGAGGTGCGCACCGTGCGGTAGTCCACCTGCACCGGTTCCGTCAGCAGCGTCATCATGTCGCCTATCTGCGTCGTGTAGCCCGCCTGGAACTGTAGCTTGCTGTTGGCCGAGAAGGTGTAGCTGATGCCCATCGAGGGATTGAGCACGGGCTTGGTGTAACTGAGCCTATTATAGTACAGTCCCTTCAGTGCAGCACCCAGTCCGGCACTGAGGTAGAAGCGGCGGCTCGGCGAATGAATCTCGAAGCCGGGGTTGACGCTGGGTGTGAATGACCAACCGCGAATGTCGTTCACCTCCCCCGTCGCCACGCGGTTTGTTTCCAAATCATCATACATCGCGCTCACCCTGACAGGCAGACTGAGTCGGAACACCTTGCCAATGGGGATATTGAACGACGAGCTGACGTTCACGCTCAGCGTCTGCGACTGTGCCGTCTGCCCGTAAGCCTGCCCGCCGCCCGCGAACGACAGCCTGAGCACCGGCGTCCGCCTGTACGACACCGATGCGCCCACGTTACGGCGCGTGCCCTTCTCTGTCCTGCCCGTCCAGAACAGGTCGCCTGCCACCTCAAACGAAGATGTCTTCCTCCGCTGCTCCACTAACGAGCCATTAGCATTGACATCACCCTCGTTCTGCTCAAACTTCCCTTTCATCACAAACGTCTCGCTGAGATATACGCGGTCGGCATTTCGCAGATAGTTTACCGACAGCTTTGGCAGGTGCACCACGGTGAGCGGCGAGGTCTGTTCGCTCACCGTCACGCGGTCGCCCGTGCCGGTGAGGTAGGTGGTGCTCTGGGCCATCTCGTGCGTAGCGCGGTGGTAGCTGTAGTCGGCGTTCACCTTCACGGTGGTGACGGAGTCCAGCTTGCAGATGCCGCCCAGCGTGGCCATGCCATTCTGCTGACGGAGGTATTCGCCCTGCGGAGGCGCACCGCCGCCGGATCCGCCCAGCAGGGTGGTGGCGGGCGTCGTCACGTCCGAGCCGCCGAAGTGGTCCCTCATGTCGGCCAGCGCGAAGTCCTTGTAGTTCCCACCCTTCAGCGAGCCGATGACCTGGAAGCTGTCGGTGAACATCATGCCCGTCACGCCGAGCAAGGCCTGGAGTCTGTCGTTACCGTCCTCCATGTATCCGGCGCCCGCCTCTTCCTGCCCGAACGGCTTCAGCTTCGCCTTCTCCGGCAGCCGGATATTCATCGACACCTCGTCCGACGGCACGTCCCTCTCCACCCGTCGGCTGTGGTGGTTCCGCACTATCTCCACCTGCGTCACGTAGTCTGCGGGGATGTTCCTCGTGGCCAGGCTATACCTGCCGCCCAGCATGTCCAGCCCCTCGATGTTGAACTGCGAGATGGAGCGGCCCATGTAGCTGATGGCTCCGCTTTCCGTCACCTCCACGCCCGGCAACCGCCTGAGGCCGTCCTCCAGCGTCACGTCGCCCTTGCCGAGGAACGAGCCCAGATGGAGGCTCAGCGTGTCGCCCCGCTGCCGCAGCGGGTCGGGCCTTACCGTCACCTCCTTCAGCTCCACCGCCTTCGGCGTCAGCACCATGTCCTGCGTCGCGGAGCGCCCCTGCACGGGGAGGCTCACCACCTCCTTCCCGAAGGCGATATGGCTGAACTGCAGCGACACCTCCCTGACCTCTGACTTCTGACCTCTGACCTCCAAACCATACACTCCCTTCGCATCGGTTGTGGTGAACGCCAGTGTCTCCGGTCCGCTCATCAGCTTCACGATGACGTCGGCCACGGGCTTGTTCTCCAAGTCCATCACCCGCCCTGTCACCTTAAACTGAGCTTGTACACCGACGGCCAGCGACGAGCATAGAAGAAGCAACAGCAATCGTCTCATCTCTCCAGCGGCTGGTACCTGTTCACTTTCTTCGGGATAATCATATCGGTGGTTACGACCGAGACTTTGTCCTCGGCGGGAGGCTCCGGGCCGCCCGGCCACATCTCGATGATGTTCAGGTGGTCGTAGGCACCGTCGGGGATGTAGTAGCGCGGATTCTGCACGTATCGCCCACTGCAATAGAGCCTGTTGCGGTGGCGGACGAACCTGTCGCGCTCTATGGTCGTGTAGCCGCCCCTGGAGAAGTACGTGATGGGAGCCGTCCTCCCGATCAGTCCCACACAGACGAACGAGAAGATGCCTTCTGCGTCCCCCGCTTTCAGAATCATGCCCGGCAGTCCGCGCAGCTTCCACGGGCCGAAGGCCGCCGGCACCTCTTCCGAATACCATGCCGTCCACCTCCTGCCCGCATACCTGCCCACGGCTTTCCGGCAGAGACAGCCGGCCACCGTCAGCGTGTCGTCCAGGGGCCGCCAGCCGAAGTCCGGCAGCGGCTCAGTGTAGAAGTAGCGGTCCGGCACAATCTTGTCAAACGAACTCAGTTCGCCATCGGGGTGCCCGATGAACAGCACCGGCAGGTTATACCTCCGAGCATCCCACTCACCACGCTGATGGTCTTTGTCCTGCCATTCGCCGAAGTCCTCCAGCATGGTGCGGTTATACTCCATGCACTTGGCCGTATGGCTGCCCACCATCACGGCCAGCTGCACCGAGTCCCTCACGGCCATGCCGTCCCTGTCCGTAGTGTTCGTCACAAAGTCATAGACCACAACAAACCGGCATTGGTCAATGCTGTCATGCTGCGCCTGCGCTGCCGCCGTCAGCGCCAGCACCATCATGGTCACTACAATCCTTTTCATTGTTCTGTTCCTTTTAAATTCCTAATTAAACTTCGTTTTTCCTCTGTCGCGACGGGGCAGAGCTGATGCAAGCATCGCTCTGCTCTCGCTGCTCCATCAGTTCCTGATTTTATAATTTTCCAGCGGCTGATACTGATGGGGATCAGGCACGATGACCACTCCGGCGACACTCCTCACATTATCGCCCGCCGAGTTAAAGCTGTTCTCCACATACCCGAAAGCCTCCATGGGGTCAGGAGCATAGTAGGTAGGATCTTTCAGATAGCGACTGCTGCCCAGCACCTTCTTCTTGTATGCGAGGAAAGCCGGTGCCTTCATCTTCTGGTAGTCCACTCGCTGGGCTGAAAACCTGCCCTGACCGTCAGGAACAATCCAAGTGACGTATTCAGTAAATATTATCGGTGTGTCCTCCTGATGGAAGCCGTAAAGCGTGAAGGTATGTATGCCCCGGGCATCGGTGGCCTTCGTGATGAGCCCGGGCAGGCCGCCCAGCTTCCACGGCCCGATGCCGGCGGGCACTTCATCTGTATAGAACACATTCCACGTCAGGCCGTGATACGCTGCCGTAGCCGACAGGCAGGCGTAGCCGCAGATGCTGTCCTGCCCGTCCGTCAGCGTCCACGCCTGCCTTTCGAGTGGCTCGTCCGTCATGTAGCGATACGGGTAGAGCATCTCCTGCGTTGTTGTCCGCCCCTCGGGATGGTTCATGAAGACGGTGCCCATGTGCATCCGTGCGGCCATATAGCCGTCGGCGATGCGTGAGCCGCCCTTCTTCTGCCGGTCATACTCCTCGTAGGGGAAACTCTTTGTGATGCCGCCCGATGTCTGCACGGCAATCAGCATCGAGTCTGTCACCGGCTGTCCGTCGGCATCGGTCGTTCTGCACTCATAGCGATAAATCGCCGTAAACCGCGACACGCCAATCGTGTCTCTCTGTGCCTGCGCTGCTATCGTCAGCGCGAGGGCCATCGTCGCCAGAATAATTTTTTTCATCGTCTTACCTCCAGAGGTTGAGCTTCGCTCTTCCTCTGTCGCGACTCGGCAGAGCTGATGCAAGCATCGCTCTGCTCTCGCTGCTCCAGAGGTTGATGCACATGCGCTTTCGTCAGCAGGGGATGACCGCCATTGACGAGCATGAGTTGCCGGTCCTGGAGGACAGTCGCGTCCGTGATGCTGCCCATGAGGTCGGGCACATAGTACGTGGGATTCTTGGCATACTGACGGTTGCCATAAATCTCGTTCTTGTGCTTCAATAGTTTGGTGTATCTCATCCGATGCACTTCGGGGCTTTGCTCTGGCGCTGTGATGGACGATGCCTCACGTCGGGTCACCGCAAGGCAGAACGTGTGTGCCTCGCTCTCGGCTTTTACTATCAGTCCTGGCAGGCCGCGCAGCCGCCACGGCCCTGCCGACGAGGGAATCTCATCGGTGTACCACGCATGCCATTCCACGCCCCGGAATGCGGCCGTGGCCTGCTGGCAGAGGTAGCCGCTCACCGTCATGGTGTCTTCTGTCAGCGTCCACGCGATGTCGGGTGTAGGCTCATAGCCCTCATAGTCGTGCGGGAAGATGAACTCGCGCACGGTGGTCTGCCCCTCAGGGTAGCCCGTCCACACCGTCGGCATGTGCATAAGAGCCTCTTGGAACCCTACTGCCACATCTGCCCTTGAACCCTCCCCGGTCTGTGGGTAGGCAGAGTACGGCATGGACTTTGTCACCATCCGTCCCACCTGCACCACCACCTGCATCCTGTCGGTGACGGGCTGTCCCTCATCGTCCAGCGTTCTGCACTCATAATCGTACACCGCCACGAGCTGCGCTGTGTCGATAGTCTCTACTTGGCCCTGTGCCGATAAGGCGGCCACCAAAAACATCAAAATCAGATTCCTTTTCATGATAATTGTTTCTAAAAAAATTGGACTTCGTCAATTATTAATTGTATATCAATAGCCTGCAGACAAAGTCAAATGTTTGCCTGTATATATCCTTTTTCAGAGATGCTTATAAAGGCGGCAGCGCCCGGGTTCCTTCCTTAATTTATCACTTCAACTCAAAAAAACCATAAAGGAAACGCGCCCTGCCGCCCTGCCTGTCTGAAGACTACTCCAACCTGTAATATAGCGGCAGGCAGATGCGGGCTCTCACGGGGTGTCCCCTTTGTCGGGCCGGCTTCCAGCGGGGCATCCGGCTGACCACTTCCTCGGCCGAAGCCTCAAGGAGCCTTAACGAATGCTCAGGGTGCTCGCTTGTGCCTACAGCCGACGTGTGGCTTCGCCAGCTGACGAGGGAGGCTTCCACCCCCTCTTCATCCACACCCGCGTAGGAGGCGTGGACGTCGGAGAGCGAACCGTCCGTTTCGACGACGAACGTGACGTCTATGCGCCCCTGCAGGTTGGCCCGCTTGGCTTCCGCCGGATAGCGCATGTGGCGGCTGAGGTACTCCTTCATGGCCGCGGGGCCGCCGGGGAACTCGGGCATCTGTTCGGCTATGAGGAAGACGGTATGATCGTCGTCGGGCGGGGTTTTAGTCCCGACGACGATGGCGCCGCCGCGGGCGCGCTTGCCGAAGACATCCGTGGCTGTCGGCCCCCGGAGGACATCGATGTGGTCGATGCTGTCCGTCGGCAGCTGGATTAAGCGGTCGGAGCTGACTTCCTCGCCGTCGATAAGCAGCAGGGGCTCTATCACCGGCGCGGCGGTAAGGACGAGGGTGGCGAGCAGGAGCGGAACGATGTAGAGCACCTTGCCGCGTGCCAGCGGACGGGAGGGCGGACGTTTCATCATGGCGATGCGCTGGCCGACTCGGCTGCGGCTGAAGTTGTTGGCAAAGGCATAGCATGTGTCGGCCAGCGCCTTGCGCACCAGCAGCGTGCGGTATTCGTCGGGCGGGACGCCCTGACGGAGCACACGGTCGTCGGCCTCGTACTCGTGCACGTCGCGCAGGCTGTGGTCGAGCATATAGACAAAGGGATTCCACCATTGCACGGCCTCGACGAGGGTGAGCAGCAGGATGTCCAGCGAATGGTGGCAGCGGATGTGCGCTCGCTCATGCAGCAGGATGGCGCGTCCGCCCGATGCATAGTCGCCCTCGCTGATGTAGATGTTTCGCATCCAGCTGAAGGGGGTGCCGTCGCCCGCGTGGCACCAGACGGTGACGCCGTCGTCCTCGCGCTGCCGCCACAGACAGCCGCGGCGCAGGGCGGAATGAATCTGAACCAGCTGGGCTATGCGGAGGCAGAGCACAAGGGCCACGCCTGCCGTATAGATGAGGGCAGCCCACTTCTGCCATCCCCAGTGGGACACGGCATCGGCCTCCGATGCACTTCCTTCGATGACGGTCTCGGTGAGGAATACCAGCTGCTGCATGTCGCGGGCCATCGGCATCTCCGTAAGGCCGTCGGGCAGCGCTATCCGGCTGAGTGGCTCCACCAGCGCCAGCAGCAGGATGGCGAGCAGCAGCAGGCGGCCCAGACGGAAGAATCGCTCGCGACGGAGCAGCAGCGCATAGGGCACGTAGAGCAGCGTGAGCACGAGGGCCGACTTCAGCGTATAGACGAGCAGGGATTCCATAATTCTTTAATCTTCAATTTTCAATCTTCAATTACGTGTGAACAGTGAACAGTGATTAGTGAACAGATAATACTATCGGATACAGGACATTCATCTGTTCACTGTTCACTGATCACTCTCCAAATGTAACAATCCATTTTTCAATCTTCAATTAGCAGCTCCTGAATCTCCTCGGCGGTGAGGTGCTCTTCGCGGACGAAGAAGCAGAGCATCTTCTTGATGCTGCCGCCGAATAGGTTCTTCTTCGCCTCGTTCATGGCCTGGCGGGTGTATTCGGCGCGGGTGACGCGGGCCACGTAGCGATGGGTCTTGCCTTCGCCCTTGAGCTTAAAGAAATCGACGTAGCCCTTCTCGTGCAGCACCTTCAGGTAGGTGGCCACGGTGGTGTAGGCAGGCTTCGGCTCGGGCAGGCGCTCCAGTATGTCCCAGGCGCAGGCCGAGTGGTTGATGTCCCACAGGGCACTCATCACCTCGAACTCCACTTTCGTCAGCGTGTTTTCTTTTCGTTTCATACGGCATGTGCGTTAATCTGCCTGCAAAGGAACGGCGGCCGCACCGATTTCGCAAGATTCCGATATCGGAAAATGCCGAAATAGGACGGTTTTTAACCTTTATTCGTAGAAATGCAACAGGAATTAAGGAATGGGAGCCGTTCCCGTCGGGGCAATCTTCATTTTTCAATCTTCAATTGCGCCAAAGGTGCTCCGCGCTGTTTTTTCATTTGCCTACTCTGTTTGTAAACACGGCCCGCGTTTATGTAAACAGCGCCCGTGTTTATTTAAACGCGGGCCGTGTTTACAAACGCCGGACAGGAAGGATGGCTACGTGCGGGGCGTATTCTTTCGTTTTGCGCGGCGGCGAAGGAGGAGGACAAGGGCTGCGGCAAGGACGACGGCGGCAGCAACGGCGGCGGACGGAACAGCCGCTCCCTCCCGTCGGGGATGGGAGGGGGGAGAGACGGGGCTGGGGAGGTAGGTGCCGTCGGCGATGAGCTGGAGCGTACGGTCGAGGATGTAGTCGCCGTCGTAGTGGAACTCGGCCTCGGTCATGGGGATGTCGCAGTCGGGGATGACGCCGCGGCGGGCGGGCAGGCGCTCGCTGACGCCAGAGTCAATCACCACGCGCACCATGGGGATGGAGGCCTGGAACTCGCTGTTCGGCAGGTAGATGTTGGCAAACTTGATGCAGGTCTCGCAGTGGTAGGCGCTCATGGTCTCGCGGCCGACGATGTAGCCGCGGTCGTTCCGCTTGACGGCACCGGCCAGGAAGGCCGAGGCGGAGGCGGAACGGCTGTCGATGAGGACGTAGAGGCGGCCGCCAAAGCCCAGCGAGTCGATGGTGGAGATTTTTGCGTTATCCTCCTCTTCCTCCATCTGGTAGAGTCCCTTGCGGCCTTCGACGGGCTTGAAGTTGCTTCCGAAGATGGTGTCGCCCTCGGGCCAGTTCAGGGTGCCGCTCTTGAAGAGGTGGGCGTTGACGCGCTGGTAGCCGGTGTGGGGACGGTCGGGGGTGCGGCCCAGCAGGGCTCGGGTGATGCGTGCCTGCACGCCGGCGTCGCCGCCGAAGTTGTTGCGGACGTCGAAGATGAGGAAGGGCACGCTGTCGCGCTCCGCCGCATGGATGGCATCGACGACGCTGTCCGTGTCGAGCTGGCTGAGGCTGAAGGTGCTGATGCCGATGTAGAGGACGCTGTCGTTCTCCCGCCGCACCTCGAAGGGGCCGCGCTGGCGGCGGTTGACCTGCTGATGGCGTGCCCATTTTGCGGTCGGGTAGTCTTTCGGCGTGTAGCCGGGCACCATGGGCAGTTCCAGCCGCTCGCCGTCGGCGAACTCATAGGCGACGGTCTTACCCGCGGGCTGGGGGCCGAGCTCGAGGCCGTAGTCGATGGCGTTCCAGTAGCAGGCGTTGTAGTCGCCCACGGAGGTGACGCCGGCATCGTAGCCGGTGGAGTTGCGGCGGGTGATGGATATCAGCTCTGTGGCGGGGCGGCCGTCGATGCGGGCGATGTGGCGCCCGACGTAGGCGGCATGGGTGCTGTCGGCCATCAGCACCACGCAGGCCAGCGAGTCGCCCTCTGCTACCTGCCCGAAGAAAAGCGACGGAAAGGCGTAGCGCAGGCCACGGCTCCGCTCCTTCGGGTCGGCGGGCACAGGGCAGCTGATGTAGAAGTGCGAGTCGTGGATGGCGGCGTTGTAGTCCTTCATAAGGGCGGCGAAGTCCTTCAGCGCTATGCCCTCGGCGGGGATGCGCGCCAGCTGCTCCTCCACGAAGGCGTCGTACTCCTCCTCGGTCATGAGGTCGTCGAGCGAGGGATAGATCTCCTTCACGCTGCCGGCCAGCTGGCGGTAGTCGGCCTCGGCCTCGTCGCGGGTGAGGTGGAGCTTGCGCGGTTTCGGCTCGGGGCGGCGGAAGGTGGTGCGCAGGCCGAAGGGCGTCATGGGGTCGTCGGCCTTCGAGCGGACGGAGACGGCGAGGTCGATGTGGGGCTCGGGGATGGCGTGGTAGGCCCACGCCACCGTGCCGAGCACATCGCCGCGCCCCACCTTGGTGCCTGAAGGAAGAATGTTGTCGCGCCGCAGGCCGTGTATCCAGAGGGTCTTGTCGCCTATCCTCAGGCCGACGGTGAGCGTGAGATAGCGGATGTCCCATCCCTTGCGGCGGAAGTACTCCTTCTGCTCGGCGATGAATTCGTCGTAGGGCTTGTCGTCGGGGCCCCATCCGACAGAGTTGGTGAGCGAGGTGTAGTAGGTGTAGTCGCAGCTGGTGACCACGGCGTCGGCGGGACAGAGGACGTTCGTCCCCTCGGGGGCGGCGATGAAGAGCCCCCCGAAGTTCAGCTCCTTCTCAATGTTGTCCTGCGGACGGTAGAGTATGCCGTCGCCGGCCCGCTGCCCCTCGATGGGCCAGAGCCAGACGTCGGCGGCGGAGAGCGTGTGACTGACGGTGATGAACAGGGCCGCGACGACGGTGCGGCGGAGGATGGTACGTTTCTTTTTCATATCGGATGGTGATGGATTGCCTGTCGAAGGCAAAATTAGTAATTTGGAACGATTGTCCGCCGATGTGATGGGGAAAAATGCAGATGCCAGGGCGGACTTTAACCTTTTTTCGTAGTTGCAGAAGGGAGGTTATTAGTTGTTAACTGTCTTCTCCGGACGAAAGATGGGAAGTGGCAGGCCCTCGGCGTATTCTCTATTGTACAACTCAAAAAAACCATGAAGAACGGCTTCGCCTGCCACCTCCTTTCTTTTCTATACACATAAATGACGCGGAACATTACAAAAAGACGTAATTATCTACATCAACTTGAACCGTGCGGTGAGGATGACGTTCCGCGGACGGAGGCGGGCGGTGGTGGAGTAGATGTCGAGCGCGGAGTAGCTGACGCGGGTATAGGTTTGCTGGTTGAAGAGGTTGTTCAGCTCCAGTTGCCAGTCGGTGTGCCTTGTCTTCAGCTTGGCGGAGATGTCGCCGAACCAGGCGTGGCGGTTCCCGGCCGTGATGTTGGTGTAGTTGTCCTCAGCCGAGGCCGTGAGGGTGAGCCGGCGAGTGATGAAGACGTTCATCTTGAGCCGCCCGGTAGCGCTGTGTACGGCCTGCGGCGTCTGTTCCGCCCCAGCCGACAATGTAGCGGCATAGCTGATGGAAGTGCCGCTGCTGACGACGAAGTTGAGCCAGGCGAGCGGAGTGACGGTGCCGCCCGCTCCGGCGCTGAGGGCGCGTGAACGGAATGGCCAGACGGTGCCGCCGATGAGCTGCTCGCTGGCCGAGCCGCTATAGCTGCCGAAAAGGCGGAAGGACGACTGCAGCCAGTCGAAGCCCTTGCTGAAGTCAGCGCCGACGCTATAGCCGTCCGCAGCGGTGGGACGCGCCACGGCCTCGACGACGCTGGTGGCTCCGTGGTAGTCATAGCCGTAGGTCTGATTGTCGCGAGTGTGGGTGTAGCTGGCGGTGAGGTTGAGGAAGGTGGCGGTGAGGGCGTTGCGATAGCTGAGACCGGCGTTGGCACCCATACGATCAGTCTCCGACAGCTGCTCGACGTACGAGCGCTGGAACGTGCGGTAGTTTGTCATGATGTAGCCTGCGTAGATGCCGCCCGGGTCGCCGACGGTACGGCTGTAGGAGGTGCTGACGGTGCCCGTCCAGTCGCGCCATTCGTAGCGGATGCCCGCCGTGGGCGTGACAAGCAGATGGACGTAGCTGTGGCGGTCGTCGCGCACGTGGTCGTCAAGCGTCTGCGTATAGAGGTCGAGCGGACAGCCCAGCCTCACCCGCAGGCCCGCCCGGTTGTACGTATAGCTCTGGCCGAAGGTAAGCTCGTAGGTGTTGTACCAGAGGTCGTTCCGTAAGTCGGAGTCGTCATAGGCTGCTGACGGCACGAAGCCGTCGAGGTCTGTGGCGATGCCGTGTAGGCTGGCATTAGCAACGATGCCGTAGACCATCGTGAAAGGGCCGCGACGGAGGTTGTAGTTTGTATGGAAGTTGCCGGCGATGTGGCGTGAATCAATGTCCTGCTCGTAAGCCGCGGGGGTACCTTGCAGCAGGGAATCGACGCCCACGCTGAGCGTATTAGGCCGCTCGGAATAGCCGACGGAGAAATGCAGGTCGAGGGTGTTCCGTCCAAAGGTGCCAATGGTATTGAACGTGTTGGAAACCGTCAGCTGCGGACGGCGGAAGTGCTGGCGGACGCGTTCGTCGCCGTAGCGGAGCGGCTGTATGCCTGTGCGCTTTGTTGATAGCAACCCTTCCACGTCGTCGCTGTTCCAGCCGGCGTCGAATTTCAGCACGTCGGTCATGAAGCCGCTCTCGGCGTTGTAGAAGTATCGTCCCTGCACGTTCAGGTTGTTCGTCGTGGTATGGCTGGTGAGCGTCTCGGAGGTTAGCAGGCGCTGGTCGTCGCTGACGAAACGGTCGCTCGTCATCGTACCCTCGCGGCGCACGAGGTCGTGGTGGTAGGCGACGTTCATCGTCACCTCCGTGTCCTTGCCCACCTTCTCCAGATGGTTCACGGTGGCGATGTGGCTGCGATTGTCGAACGTCCGCTTCTGGGGCAGCCCCGACGTCGGAGGCATGACGGTGCCCGTGGGACAGAAGGGAGAGAGCCCTACGCTGTTGATGGACGAATAGTGCTGGGTGAGCTCGCGGCTGACGTCGTCGCCCGTGTTGTTGCCTTTGTAGAGCGTCATGTTCTGCCGCTGTTTCGAGAAGTACATGCCCACGGCTTCGGCTGTCCAGAGGGGGTTGTGGCCGATGGCACCGCCGCCCTGCTGTGCGCCGCCGCCCAGCATGGTGTTGACAGCGACGGTGCCCTTGGCGGAGTCCTTCAGCTTGAGGTTGATGGCCACGCCGTCGGAGAGCTCCTTGCCTTGCAGGGCCTTAATGGGCTGATGGTTCTGCAGCACCTGCACGGTGGTGACGTCGGCAGCGTTGATGTTGTTCGTGGCCAATCCGTAGCGCCCTTGCAGGAGGTCCATGTCCTCCACGTAGAAGTTCTTGATGCTTTTGCCGTTGAACTTGATGGCGCCGCTCTCCGACACCTCTATGCCGGGCATGCGCTTCAGCACGTCACCGATGACACGGTCGCCCTGCTGAGTGTAGGAGCCGACGTTGTACGAGAGCGTGTCGCCGTGCTGGCGTATCTTGTCGGGCAGCACCGTGACCTCCTTCAGCTCGATGTCCTGCTGGCGGACGGCAAAGTTGAGCGTCTGTGAGCGGTTGGGTACCACCTTCACTTGCTGGCCGATGGTAAGGCCGGCGGCTGTCACCGTCACCGAATCGGCGTTCGTGCGGAACTCCACACGGTAGTGACCTTTTTCATCCGTGTCGGCAAAGCCGATGATGCCGGCCTGCCCCAGCCGTACCGACTTGGGCGTGACGGCGACATAAGCATCTACAGCCTTGCCCTGCGCGTCCGTCACCGTGCCCTGTATTACCGTCTGCGCCACCACGGACGTGCTGCAGATGGACAGCCCGATGAGAAAGACTCTTAATTGAAAACGATACATTTCTTCCTAATTCCTAATTTTTAATTGCGCGTAGCGTATTCATTCCAATTCCAGGGGGTAGAAGTCTGTATGAATGAAGAGGGGTTCGTCTGGAACCACGTTTCCGGAGGCATCCACGTGGGCTTTTTGATAGCCGACGGCCTTGAACCAGTTTTCGGCGTATGCCTGCTGGTGCTTCTGCAGCTCGCTTCGTGACATCTTCGTGTAGCCGTCGTAGGCGTACCGCACGATGGGTTGGCGGGACTTCTCAATCTTCACAGCCTCGAAGGTGTATAGGCTGTCGGCGTCCTGTGCCTTCAAAATGAGACCAGGCAGGCCTCCCAGTTTCCACGGCCCCATGCGGACAGGGATGGCGGGGGTGAACCACACTACGTAGTCGCGCCCGCGCCAGTGGCAGGTGGCCTGCTGGCAGTCGTAGCCAAGGATGGTCTGGAAGCGGCTCTCCATCGTCCACTGTTGTTGCGGGTAGGGCTCGGAGTACCAGCCGTTGTAGCGCCCCAGCCCGTGGGGCATGCAAGCGTACTCCGTCAGCGTGCCGCGGGAGATGTAGATGTCTGCATATTCGTAGGGAAGCCAGTTGTCTTTCTTCTTGCCTCCCGGCCCCACCCACCACGGAATTGTTTGCGCGCCCGGATTCTTCTTTTTCCAATCCTCCTGCAGCGAGTCGTTGTTGGAGATAAACCAACTGTAGTATTTCGAGATACTGTCGCCCACGTCGAGTCGCTGCAGGTCGATGTAGGTGTCCGTGTCGCCGATGCTGTCGGCGTTTAGGGCATACCAAATGCGCAGCCTCGTGTTGTCGACGATGGTGCCCTTGCCCTGGTTCCGGCTGATGGGGATGCAGGCATAGCCTTGTTTCCGTTGTGCCCACACTCCGCTGCATGCGGCGGCGAGGGCAACGAAGAGAATGACAGCATGGCCTTTCATTTTGCTTCCTTGATTAGTGTTGATTAGTTTCACCAGTTCTCCTGCCTCTTCGTTGTTAACATGATTGCCGTAAAGTACGGCATGGACATCGGGAAAGTGGTGCCACAGAAAACGGCGGATGGTTGCTTTAGCTTTCATTTCTTTCTAAACTATTAATTTCTAATTCATAATGAAATTAGAACTAAAACTTTGAACTAAAACTAAAACTTTTGAATAGCTTTGGTGTGCGGCATGCAGGACATTTCTCAAGTTTTAGTTTTAGTTTTTGGTTTTAGTTTTTCATTCCTAATTCCTAATTGCGCGAAGTGCCTTCATTCCAGTTCCATGGGGTCGTAGTCGTGTGGCGAGGACTTGAGGTTGCCGGCGGTATTGGTGACAGGATCCCATTCGCGGATGCCTGCCGTTTTCAGGTAATTGCGGTTGTAGGCAACCTGCAGCTCGTACGTCCGCTTGCGGGTGGATTTCTGGAACTCGTCCTTTGGGTACTGGTAGATGGGGAACGAGCCTCGTTCGATGGCGACGGCCTCGAAGACGTAGAGGCGGTCCTTGTCGTAAATCTTCATAATCAGTCCCGGCAGTCCGCCGAACTTCCACGGCCCACGACGGATGGGGATGTCGGTGGCGAACCACGCCTCGTAGTCGCGTCCACGCCAATGGCAGGTGGCCTTCTGGCAGGGGTGGCCGAGGATGGTCAAGGTGTCCGTGTCGAGTGTCCAGGCGATGGGCATCATCTTCTCTGTGTAGCGTTGAGGCCATTCCTGTCCCATTGGCATCATTGCCCATTCGTTCAGCGTATCGCTAAAGAAGAAAATGTCCGAATACTGGTATTCGCTCCATACATCGGCCTTCCGCCCTCCCTTCCAGCGCGCTCCGTTGGGTACACCCTGGGCATTAGGGTGTTCCTTGGCCCACGCGACACGCTGGTCGTTGGCCTGCTCGACGAAGAAGCTGCTGTACTTGGTACATCGCTTGCCTATCTGCAACTGACCGAGGTCGAGATAGGTGTCGGGATTGTTGATGTCTTCGGCACCCCATGCGTACTTGATGCGGAGGTCGGCGGTGTCGATGACTTTACGCTGGCAGACGGTGCCGTGGCTCGCGTTGGGGCGTGCGCCGCTCTGCTTCTGCTGTGCCCATGCGCCGCTACATGTGGCGGCAAGGACGAGGATGAAGATGATTCCTTTTTTCATGATGCGTTGTTTTAGGGGTTAATGCAAATCGGCTGCAAAGGTAAGGGCGGAAAACCCTTCCCGCCCCCAAAACAGCGCTACAAAAACGCTACAATTTATAAGGAGATGATTCTCAAGCGACTTTTCCGAAGAAGAGTTCATACAGCTCCTCCGGTATTTTTGCCTTAAGGCGCGTCTTGCGTGTCCGGATAGTCGATTCGCCCACGTTGAGGCAGTCGGCCATGACGGCCGTGGGGACGTGAAGGACGGAGAGCATGCAGAGGAGGAGCTCCTGGCCGTTTGTTTTCAGGGAGGATTTCTTGACGTCGATCATGATGTCGGCGAAGATGCGGTTGATGTCGGCGAGTATGGCGGTTCGCTCGTCGGCCGTCAGCATACGTCCCTCGCCCGCAGCGGCTTCCATCAGCACACGTGCCGAGGGGGTGACCTGGAAGGCGTGCCGAGCGGCCTCCATGCGCTGGCGGAACGGCGCCTCCCCCGGCGTCGGCTGCAGGTCGGCGTCGTCCCCGGCGGCGTGCCCTGCGCTGTCCGCAGGCGATGGCCGGTGGGACTCCATCAGTGCCTGGAAGTAGGCACGGCGGCGACGGTCCTTCACCTTATATATTATATGGAACACTAGCCAGAAGAGCAACGCCGCCAGCAGCACGGCGCCGGCGATGAGGGCCCGCCGCTCGCCCGTGCGCCATAAGTGCGGGCGGACGAACGTGGACGCCAGCCCAAAAGGCGTCATGGGGTCGTAGGGCATACTATACGAGTTGGAAGCAAAGACGATGCATGGCTGCGCGAGGCGGTGGTAGGCATAGGCGACGGTGCCGATGGTGTCGCCGCGGTGGAGCACGGTGCCCGAGGCAATGGCCGTGTCGCAGCGCAGGCCGCCGATATAGATCTCGCGCGAATCGACGGACAAAAGTATGTCAGCACAAATGTAGCCCGGGTCAATCTTTCGTCCCGCCTTCCCCGTCTTGGCATCGGCCACCGCCTCGTCGAAGGGTTTGTCGAAGCTCAAGGCATAGCTGAAGTGGAGCGACTTCTTGTAGCTGAGCAGACAACCCTTCACCAGCGCATCGGCGGGGCAGACAACGGGCGTCCCCTCGGGAGCGGCTATGAAGAGGGATGCCTTGACGCGCTCGTTCCCTATCTTGTCGCCCGGCTGGGCGATGATGCCCTCGCCCGCCTGCATCCCCGCAATGGGCCACAGCCATTCCGCCTCTGTCTCCTCTGCCCCTTCGGCACGCCCGGGCACAGACGGAGCCGCCGCCTGCAGGCAGCAGACGAGCACAAGGCAAAGGGAGAGCATTTTTCTCATACGTCAATCCAACCCCACAAAGGTAAGGCAAATCCTTCGAAAACGGAAAGTTCTTAACTTTTCTTTAAGAAAGATAATGTTTGTTTTTTCTTTTGCACGTTTCCATGCCAATCGCTATCTTTGCCTTTGAACCACAATGGCGATGCTCCTTAACCTTTAATTCTTAATTCTTAATTTTTAATTTTTAACCCTTAACTCTTAACCCCCAAACCCCATGAAACGCATTCCTTCCTACAACGGCACGCTGCGCAGCCACTTCCTGAACGTCCCGAAGTGCATCTACACGTGCAGCGGTATCCTCATCTTCGGCAAGCGCATCAAGTCGCTCGTCTTCTCCACCGACGTGGCCATCATCAAGAACATCAATACCGATGCCGTCATTGCCGTCTATCCCTTCACACCCCAGTCGCAGATTGCCAAGGCGATAATCGAGATTGCCGACGTGCCCGTCTTCGTAGGTGTGGGCGGGGGCACCACGTCGGGCAGCCGCTCCGTCCTGCTGGCCGTGGAGGCCGAGCACCTGGGTGCCTACGGCGTGGTGGTGAACGCTCCCATCGCGCCGGAGGTCATCACGCGCATCAAGGCGACGGTGGATATCCCCGTCATCGCCACGGTGGCCAGCGCCCGTCAGGACGTGGCCGAGCGCATCGAGGCCGGCGCCGACATCCTCAACGTGGCTGTCGCTGCCGACACCCCGGCCGTCGTCCGCTCCATCCGCAGCCGCTTCCCCGATATCCCCGTCATCGCCACGGGCGGCCCTACCGACGACACCATCCGCGCCACCATCGACGCCGGTGCCAACGCCATCACCTACACCCCGCCCACCAACGGCGACCTCTTCGCCGAAAAGATGGTGAAGTACAGGAATGGCTTCGATGCGCATACTGTCTGACGGACAATGCCTGTGAAAAGAACATCCGGCTCAGTGTTTCTTGCGGTTCTGCCGCAAGGAACTGGATATTCCGGATTTTCTATGGTCCGGCTGTTTTTTGCCTTTTTGTTTGGTCATTTCCCCGAAAAGCCCTACCTTTGCCGTCCGGAAACCATGCGCTTGTGGCGGAATTGGCAGACGCGCTGGACTTAGGATCCAGTGAAGCAATTCGTGCAGGTTCGATCCCTGTCAGGCGCACTTAAGGTGGAAAGGTAACCTTTTGTTCCCTCTGGATGGGGTTTCTGATGCCTGTTTTTCTGCGCGTTTCATGCGCGCTATTTTTTATCGTCTCTTTCTTTCTTCTCCTGGTGTATTGCGCGGTATTTGGTGGGCGGCATGCCGCAGTTTTGCTTGAAGACGCGGGTGAAATAGGTGGCATCGTCGTAGCCGCACTGGGCGGCGATGTCGCTGACGGACTCCTTGGTGTTGCGCAGCAGGTGCTGCGCCTTTTCCATGCGCATCTCTTGCACAAAACCCTGTATGCTGACGCCGCGGATGGCACCCAGCTGACGGTTGAGCGTGCTCTGGCTGATGGCCAAGTGGTTGCAGATGTCTTCGTTGGACAGCATCTTTTCGTTGATGTGCAACGCCACGTAGTGTGTCAGCCGCTCGATGTTCTTCCGTTCCTGGCTGCTGATGATGTTTTTCAGCTCGCGCACCTCCTGCTCGGCCTCGAAGCGCTTCTTGCGGTGCTTGCGCAGACCGTGGATGAGTATGGTGGTGACGCTGAGGATGACCAGCAGGATGGCGGAAAGCACGAGGGCGAAATTGCGCTGGCGTATCTCCTGCCGCTGGCGGTTGATGATGATTTCCTTCTCGGCTGTCTCATAGCGCATCTGGTAGTCGCGCAGCTGGGCGCTGTTGCGCTCGCTCCAGATGCTGTCCCTCAGCTCGTTGTAGCGCTCCAGCCAGACGATGGCGCTGGCATCGTCGTGCCCGCGCTGGAACTGGTACATCTTCTGCAGCAGGGCCAGCCGCAGGTTGTTGTTGCCTGTCTCCTCGGCTATGGCCAGTCCGCGCGTCCAGTACTGCAGGGTTTTGTCGCGGTCGCCCTTTGCCAGATAGAACTCGCCCAGCTGCTTGCAGTTGATGGATAGGGAGAGCGGGTCGCCCACCTCCTCCAGCAGGGCCATCGAGCGCAGGTAGTGACGCTCAGCCTCTTTCATGTCGCGTTTGGCGAACAGGGCGTCGCCCGTCTGCGAGAGCCGCCGCGCCATGCGGAGGGTGTTGCCGGCAATGGAGTCTATCTCGTACGCCTTGCGTCCCATGCGGATGGCCTCGTCGTACCTGCCCAGCTTGGTGTAAATCTCGGACGCTGCGCCGTAGCGGATGGAGAGGGCCGGCGAGTTGGGGAGATGTTCCTCTATCTCTATGGATTTCTCGATGCACGTCACGGCAAAGTCGATATACCCGTTCTCGGGCGTGGCGGCAGCGGTGTAGGTGCTGGCCAGGTTGCTGTAGGCCGAGCTGAGCGCCGCCTCGTCGCCCTGTCGCTCAGCCAGTTCTATACATTCCTCAAAGGACGATACGGCCTCGTCGTACTTGGCGGCCCGCATGGCGCAGGCACCCTGTGTGGAGAGCAGGTCAAGCAGCAGCGTGCTGTCGTTCTGATCGCGGGCGAGGGCAACGGCTCTCTGGCTTGCCTTCAGCCCGTGGTTGAAGCGGCCTTTGTAGAAGAAGTATTCGCCGACGAGGCCGTGGACGGCCATCTGCTGCTGCTTCAGCGTGCGGGTGGGCGCCAGGTCGGTGCTGTCGGCATACTCTTCTTCGAACAGGCTCTCCAGCAGCTGACGGACTTCTGGCAGGGAGAGGACGTCGTCCGTCATGGCATTTTGGTAGAGCGAGTCGATGGGAGTCGGCTGTATGGCTGGAACACTATGGATTAAAAGGGAGTTGGCCGTGAAAAGCAGAAGCAATAAGGCCGTTATATGGTTTCTCATCTTGTTCATCTTGTTTCAAAGGTTGCTTTTTCGCTGCAAAGATATAGTTTTTCCTTGATAGAAAAACATTTTGTGCCGAGAAATTGCAAAATACTTTCGATAACCATATTCTCTTTTTTCTTCCCACATGGAGAAAAATGAAAATCTGCGCTCAATTTTCGCTTTATATCAAATTCTTAACTTTCTTTCTTGAATAAAAAATCCATAATCCATCTAGAAAATAAGCAAAAATTCATGTTTTTTGAAGAAATTGTCCTTTTAATCTATTTTAATAATTCCGACATTTGCACAACTTTTATTAACAAAAGAACCGAAAAAATCGAATAAATCAAAAAACAGATAGCCCCTATGAAGACTTATCGTATTGTTTTTCTGTTTGCTGCGCTGAGCGCAATGGCTTCAGCAGCGTATGCTGCCGACGTGACAACGGTTGTCAACGCCCAAATCAGCATTGGTGGCAGTGTAATGTCAGACCGTGGCATCAATGGGCACCTTCAGGTCGTCGCCTATGTGGATGGCGAACAATGTGGCGACTGGTCAACGATGGAAATGGCTCCGAATCCCGAAGCAGTTTTCATCTATTATCCCGTCACGTTCACTATCGACGAGTCGAAAGTCGGCAAGCCCATTGACATGCACGTCAAGGTTGCGGAAAGGAGCGCCGACAGCGATTGGTCTTCTGGCACGCCTTTCTATGCAGTCAGCAGTGGCGAATATGTTATACAGGACGTCACGCTCACCCCAGGAGACAGCGAGCTTGCCGTTAAGGATGGCGCGTACGGATCTGCTGACGATTTGTCGTTTGTAGTGCTGAACTTCGTACAACCCAGCGTTGCGCTTCCCAATACGTTCACCATGCACATCGGGGGTAGTGTCGATTTGCTGTCTTTGCTTACCTATAGCCCTGAGAATGCTTCTGTCCCTTACAACCCGACCATTACGTGGGATGCTGAAAACAGCGCAGACTACATTACCATTGAAGGAAATACGCTAATTGCAGGCGAAGAAGAATCGGTGGAATGGGGAGCTTGGTTCTCTGGCACTTTCGACGGATATGGCTTTTATGTCTCTTCCAATGCGATTATCATAGACCCTGAAGTCTGCAAGGTGTATGCCAGCCTGTTTGTCGATGGCACTGAACTCACCTATGAAAACTATGAGCAGTATGGTCTGTCGGCCTTTGTTGGCGAGAATCGTCTGGCGGGCCCGACGGCATGTGAGATTTCTCCAGCTGGCGGCCCAGGCTCGTTTGCGCTGAAGCTGAAGGGTGCACAGGATGGCGACATCACCTTCCGTGTATCCAGACGTTCATCAAATGTAGATACGGGTGAAGAATCCTACTCCGCCTCGGAGTATATCATTCAGAGCGCAAGGCTGAAGACACTCTATTCAGATGAAGATTCGATAACGACATTCCCCTTCCAGGCGGGTACCACTTATGGCTCGTCGTACAACCCCGTGAGGGTGGAGCTGGTTACGCCCTCGGTAGTTGAGGTCTCGCCCATGGAGTTTTCGGCTGCCGTGGGGGAGAGCGTCAAGTTTGGCGAAACGTTCGCCCTCACTTTCCTTGCATCAGATGGGTCGGCTGCGTCCGTATCCAGTGGGTATGACGTGACTTGGAACGTCGGAAACTATACGGATTTATTTTCCGTCGAAGGAGATGTGCTTACCGTCAACCAGTATTCGGAAGGAACGCTTTATGTAGGAGCCTTCATATCGAATGATGAACTGGGCTTGGGGCTCCGCGTGTCCCGCATAGCATGCCATATCATTGCCCCGCTGACAGGCATGTACTTTGCCAGCGACTATCAGGAGCTCGACCGTGGAGTCCGCGTGTCAACCCAGTTGAACGCCGTGCCCGCACAGGCCACCATAGCCCAGGTCCGTTGGGTATTTGACAGCAATGCGTTTGAGTTCAGGGATGATGATGCCGGCGGTCCGCAGGTGCTGTGGGTGAAGGACGCCGCTCCCTATGGGAACTATGAAATCGTCGCCGTAGCCCAGGACGAGAACGGCCGCGACCTCGACCCCGTCATCTCCGACACACTTTCGGTCACCCTCTGCACTGGAGTGACGGGCATAGAAACGTCCGTCGCAGGGCTGATGATGACCGTTGGACAGACCGTCACCCTCTCCTCTTATATAAAGGTACTCCCCGAGGAGGCTTGCAACAAGGACTTCATCATAGAAGGCATAACCGGCGAAAGGATTCTGGAAGAGGGTGAGGATGAGGAAGGACGCCTGGCCATTACGGCTGTCGAACTGGGAACAGCAACGCTGTCCATAACGGCAGAAGCAGGGCAGAAGGAAGGCATCTCCACGACACTGAGCGTGACGGTGGCCACACCCTTGGAGAGCATCAGGTTTGCACAGCCCGAGCAGTCCCTCCATCGCGGAGCCAATGTCAATACCGACTTGACGATTGTCCCCGACAATGCAACGGGGTATGAAATCCTCTTCGACTATGATGAAACGGCCTTCGACATGGAGCGTCCCGCCACCGGCGGCCCTGCTACCTATAGGGTGAAAGCCGGTGCCCCCTATGGCGACTACGAGATTGTTGCCCTGGCAAACGATGTCTATGGCAACGACCTCCACATCAGCGACACGTTGACGGTGACCGTCTGCGCCGCTGTCACGGAGATTCAGGTTGTCAGCCCTGTCACGATGTCACTGGGCGAGGAACGCGCAATCTCTTCTTTGGTCACTGCCATCCTTCCCGAAGAGGCCTGCGAAAAGGGGTATCGCCCATCCGTTTCCGGTAACGACGAAGTTATTGCTATAGGAGAAGATAATCAAGGAAACCTGGTTGTTCGTGCTGTCGGTTACGGCTCGGCAACGTTGACGGTGACGTCCAATGACAGACCGCTTGACAACAATCCTGCCGTGTCGGCCACCATTGACATTACCGTGGCCGATGTCCTGACAAGCATTTCGTTTGCCAATCGGAACCAGTTCGGCTATCCGGGCGAGAACGTTGACCTCACGTGGACGTATACGCCGGAACATGCCATTGCCCCGGAGGTTCAGTGGGAATATAATGAAGAAGTCTTTGCTTTGGAAGCCAGCCCGGCCGGTGCTCCCACCATGACCATAAAGGAAGGTACCGCCGCCGGTGAATACGACGTCGTGGCCAAGGCATACAACGGCGATACCTATTTAAATATAAGTGATACCATTCATGTGGCTGTCTGGGCACACGTGACGGACATCACCGTGACCTCTCCGCTGAACATGATTGTTGGCGATGAACTCGACCTTACCCCTTATATTATAATAGTGCCTGCGAATGCGCATGAGAAAAGGTACCGTGTGAGTAGCGTCAATACGGATATTGTGAGCGTAGGGGAGGTCAGGGATGAACAAGGCAACATAACATCCTACAAGGCAACGGCTCTTGCCGAAGGTTCCGCAACCTTGACGGTTGTCTCAACGGACAACCAGTCTATCACGAAGGAGATTACGGTCAATGTGGCAGCTGCGACGATTGCGCTGGAGAACGTAGCGGCTGTACATGCCGAGCAGACTGTAGAAGTCGGCCAAAGTGTTGACCTAAGCTGCACGTTCACTCCCCAGGATGCTACAGATCAGGCCATGACCTGGACAACCAACAACAATGATGTCGTCACTGTATCGCAAAATGCAACGAATGCAGCCTGGAGCGCAGAGGCCGTTGCTCCCGGCACGGCTGTCCTGACGGGTACTTCCTCCGATGGCGGTCATACAACAACGATCGCGGTAACCGTTCCCTTCCATGTGACGGAGATCCAGCTGACGACAACGTCCATAACGGTAAACCCCGACAGCATTTTCAATCCGGACGTCTATGTGCAGGCTGTCCTTCCGGCAGAGGCCGAGAACAAGGGTCTGGTGTGGACTACTTCAGATGCAAATGTTGTGAAGGTGGAGGGACAGATAGGGTCGTTCTTCGCAACAGCGCTTGCTCTGGGCGACGCTACCTTGACCGCAACGTCACTCGACAACCGTGAAGTGACGGCAGCCCTGCTCGTGCATGTGGTCAAGGCCGAGATTCCTTTGACGGGTCTTGCTTTCACGCAGCCTGCGCAGACCGTTTGGGCAGGCGAAAACGTGGATATCACGTGGACGCCGACCCCGGCAGACGCCACTTCATACGAGGTGAAGATAGAGGACTTCAACCAGAACGTCTTCGAATACACGAATAGTGCTACCGCTGCTCCTTCCATGACGGTGAAGGCAGATGCTGCTGCCGGCGAGTACACAGTGAAGGCTGTTGCCTACAACCCGGAGGGCGAACCTCTGAATGTGTCGGCAACACTCACGGTGACGGTGAAGAAACGTGTGACGGGCATTGAGACAACTCCGCAGGAGGGCTTGGCGCTGACAGTCGGTCAGTCTGTATCCCTTTCTAATAATATAAAGGTATTGCCTGAGGATGCCTTCAACAAGAAGTACATCGTCCGCTCGAACAATTCCGCAATAGCATCCGTTAACGAGAATGCCGATGGAGGCTATAAAGTGGAAGCCTTAGCTGTCGGATCGACGACGCTGACTGTAATCTCCGATGAAAACACCCAGATTACAGGCACTCTCGCGGTGACGGTTGTGGCCGCTGAGGTGCCGCTGACGGGTCTTGCGTTTGTGAATCCGACTCAGGAGTTGTGGACAGGCGAAACGGTTGACCTCAGCTGGACGCCGACCCCGGCAGACGCCACTTCCTATGAGGTGAAGATAGAGGGCTATGACCAGAGCGTGTTCGAATATGCTCAGGGCGATGCCACTGTCGGTCAGGTGATGACGGTGAAGGCTGATGCTGCTGCCGGCGCGTACACGGTGAAGGCTGTTGCCTACAACCCGGAGGGCGAACCTCTGAACGTGTCGGCAACACTCACGGTGACGGTGAAGAAACATGTGGCAAGCCTGTCGTTGACGGAGCAGACGCTGTCGCTGACGAAGGGTCAGAGCACCGTTCTGGACGGCTATGTGAAGATAACGCCAGACGATGCCCACGACAAGACCGTCCGCTGGACAACGTCCGACGAGGCTGTAGCCACTGTGGCAAATACGAACGGCGCATGGACGGTGACGGCCGTTGCCGGCGGCGAAGCTGAGCTGACGGTAACTTCTGTGGATAATCCGCAGGCATCCGCCAAACTGACCTTAACCGTAGGTGTGCCCGTATCAGGCATTACAATAAAGGATGAATATGCAAGCCAGACGCTGTGGCTCGGTGTTGACGAGCTGTCGCTGAAGGCAGAGATGTACACAATCGCTCCCTCGGATGCCAGCAACAAGAAAGTGACGTGGAGCAGTGCCGACGAGTCGGTTGTATCCGTTGTCCGCGACGCCACGTCGAACGATTCGTGGAAGGCTGTTCCCAAGAAGGTTGGCTGCACGACGCTGACGGTGACGACGGAGGACGGTCAGAAGAGCGCCACGATGAACGTTGAGGTAAAGCGCCACGTGGAGAGCTTCTCGCTGACGGTTAATACGCTGACGCTTGACAAGGGTGCCACGCAGCTGTTGGACGAGCTGGTGAAGGAAGTCCTTCCCTCGGATGCCTCGGACAAGCGGATCACGTGGCGTGCGGATAACAACGCATCGGGACTGGCGGTCACGGAGACCGACGGGAAGTGGTACGTGACGGCGAATGCCGTAGGTGAATTCACGCTTGTTGCCACGTCTGTCGACAACCCGCAGCTGATGCAGCGCCTGATGGTGACGGTGAATGCCGTTGTTGGCGGCGTCAGCGTGAAGACTCCCGTCCAGTCGGTCTATCCCGGCGGAGCCATCGACCTGAGCTATACGATAGACTCGAACGACGAGTCCATAAAGGTTGTATGGTCGAGCAGTGATGCTAACGTGGTAAGCGTCGAGCAGGGCAACGACGGCCAGTGGAAGGCTACAGCCTTGAAGAGCGGCTCGGCGACGCTGACGGTGAAGACGGTTCCGGGCGACAAGACGGCGACGATAACGGTGACGGTATGGTCGCATGTGGAGAGCCTGTCGCTGACAGAGCAGACGCTGTCGCTGACGAAGGGCCAGAAAGCCACTCTGGACGGCTATGTGAAGATAACGCCTGACGATGCCCACGACAAGACCGTCCGCTGGACGTCGTCTGACGAGGCCGTAGCCACTGTGGCAGAGACGAACGGCGCATGGACGGTGACGGCGGTAGCTGGCGGCGAAGCCGTGCTGAAGGTTGTCTCTGCCGACAATGCCCAGGCCTCAGCCGCGATGACGGTCAAGGTGACCGTTCCTCTGGAAGGCATCGTGGCCTCGAAGCCCAGCCAGACGGTAGAAGCCGGCGGAACTGTTGACCTGAGCCTGACGTACAGCCCCTCGGATGCCACGGGCAAGGATGTGACGTGGACGACGTCGGACGCCAATGTCGTGACGGTGAGCCGTCAGGAAGCCGAGGGCGTCTGGACGGCCAAGGCCGCAGCGCCCGGCACGGCCGTGCTGACGGCGAAGAGCAGCGAGGGCGGCTACACGACGACGATAACGGTAACGGTACCTTACCATGTGACGAAGATCCAGCTGACGCAGCAGACGATAACGCTCTATCCGGGCGACACGTTCAACCCCGACAGCTACGTACAGTCCGTCGAGCCATCCGAAGCCAGGGACAAGACTTTGACGTGGACGAGCTCGGACGGCTCCGTGGTGAGCATAGAGGGGACGGTCGGTTCCTACACGGCCACGGTGAAGAATACGGGCACCGCTGTTCTTACCGCGATGTCGAACGACAACCGCAATGTGACGGCGGCGCTGACGGTGACGTCCGTGACGAAGGTCATCCCGGTGACGGCGGTGTCGCTGACTGAGCAGACGCTGTCGCTGACGAAGGGTGAGAGCACCGTTCTGGACGTCTATGTGAAGATATCGCCGGACGATGCGACGAACAAGGCCGTGACGTGGACGACGTCGGACGAGTCGGTAGCCACCTTGGCAGAGAATAACGGCGCATGGACGGTGACGGCGGTAGCCGGCGGCGAAGCCGAGCTGACGGTAGCCTCCGTGGACAATGCCCAGGCCTCTGCCAAGATGACGCTGAAGGTGAC